>Ga0315274_10014444_pt1 | contig 11197 bp, 7 predicted proteins | sample YL17G02_20_MG_FD_203700 | JGI IMG/M metagenome (GOLD analysis project Ga0315274, IMG submission 203700) | Sediment microbial communities from Yellowstone Lake, YNP, Wyoming, USA - YL17G02_20 | ecosystem: Environmental > Aquatic > Freshwater > Lake > Sediment | place: USA: Wyoming | collected...
TCCACAAACGCCCCTTACGGGGCTCACTACGAACGAGGCGAGCCCTCACATCCCAAAATCCTTTGACACCACCGGCGGAACACCCTCCACAAAAAGAGGATACGGACTTTCATAAAATGCTATAATAAGGTTTTCGGAGTCCTTTGCGGCGCGCGTCCCGTTCCCTTTGCGGATTCTATTCGCTGTCGCGGACGTCCCGCCCGCGTCAATACAACTGCCACTCCGGCCTCGCCGCCGCTTCCGGGCGCCATTGCTCGAACCGGACATTATCAATCCACCCGCTCACCTTCCAGTCCCCAGGCAGGAAGGCCCAGGAGTTGAAATAGGAAACCGGGCCCACGCAGTTCATGCGGAAGTGTTCTCCCGCCGGAACCTGGATCGCGGTGGTCACGTCTTCGGTCTGGATCGGGGTCCCGCCGGCGGTCATTGTCAGGCTGAACTCGCGCGTGGCGGCCCGGTATTCCTGCCGCACGTGGTACAGCGTGCCCGTGGTGAGCTCCGTGGTGCTGCTGACGTATCCCCAGTGCCCAAGGAAGATGTCCGGGCCGGTTCCGGGATCCGGGCAAAGAGCGGACATGATGTAGGAGACGGTTCCGCCGCCCCACAAGGAGGCCCGGGGCACCCAGTTCCAGTCCGCGATGTTCTTGCAGCGCGTGGGGTCGTTGGGATCGCTGAAGTTTTTCCCGCCGCGGTCGAAAAGGTGGTCCGCCGAGTTGTGGAGTCCGAAGGCAATCTCGAAGAACTCCCCGTTCACGTCCACCTTGGAAAGCTCCAGATCGAACTCAAAGGCAAAGTTGTCCAGGTCGGTAACGGGCGCGGCCAGCTTGTGGCTGAGGGCGGTGCAGGGGCGGTTGGCGTCCCAGGTGAAGGCGAGGCGCTTGTGGGCGGGGTCATAAGCCGCCAGGTCGGGTTGCGGCAGGCCGTACTCGCGCAACCCCTCGTATTTCCAGGCGCCCGACGGGTCGCTGGGGAAATCGTCGGAAACCACCGTCTCGCCGTTCACGATCACACGCGCGTCGTCCACCCGGCCCTTCACCTCCCAGCTCCCCCAGGCGTAGCGGTTGTGATAGGACCGGATGCCGAAGCGGTCCACGGTGAAGGTGTCGGACGGCGCCAGCGTCACGGAGGTAGTCACGTCTTCGGTGGTGACGGAGGTGCCGTTGTCGCGCATGGCGAGCGAGAAGGTCCGGGCCGCGGCTTTGTACGTCTGCGTGATCTCATAGACGTGGCCGGGCTGGAGCTCGGTCATCGTGGACACCATGCCGAAATGGTTGCGGAAGATATCGCCGCCCGCGCCGGGATCAGGGCAGATCGTCGGGATGATGTATGAAGCCTCGCCGCCGCCCCACACGGAATAGCGCGGCACCCAGTTCCACTCGACAATGTTCTTGCAACGGCGCGGGTCGGCGGGGTCAAAGAAGTCCTTGCCGCTGCGGTCGAAGGCCCGGGTACGCGTGCTCGAGGAGTCGTCGAGACCCACCGCGATCTCGAAGTAATCACCCACGGGGTTCGTCACGCTGTCGAGCCGCAGCACAAATGAGAAGGAGAAATCGTCCTGTTCGGTGACGGTGCAGCCCAGCGGGATGCCGTAGGAGCTGCTGGGCTTGCTCTGGTCCCAGGTGACCAGGATGGCGGAGCTGGCGGCGTCCCAGGACATCAGGGGCGGGTACGCGGGCTGCGTGTTGACGCTGTTGAGACCCTTAAAAACCCAGCTGGAGCTCGTCAGCGGGTTCGACGTGAAATCGTCCTGGAACGAAGCGAGAATCCGCGGACCCGCCGCGCAAACGCCCCCCATCCCCAGGATAAGGAACACGAAAACCATCCGCCGGATGCTGCTGTTGAACTTTCTCGATGCGTGGAAACTGCGTGATTTGCTGATGCTGCTGCTGACCTTTCCCGATGCGTTGAGACTGCGTGATTTGCTACTGTTCGTCTGGCTCATTGGAACACCCCTTTCTGTTGCGGGTCCCGTTTCCGGCGGAACCTGGGGGTGAAAAGGCTTTGGGGGAAACGCTCGAGAGCCGGCGCGGGAAGGGAAGCGGGAGACCGGACGGGACGACCCTCGTCCGGCCCAAACAAAACCCCACCCGCACTGGCGCGGATGGGGCGAATCAGATCCTGAGAAGCGTCCGGCAAAGCATCTCTTCACCTTCCCTTGTGCGGAGAAGTTGGATTGTGAAGCATGCCGAGGGTCGTCTTCTGGCTTCCGGATCGTCCTAGTTCCCGCGGCCTTCCCACCGCTTTGGGGCGGCAGTGGCTTTTCGTCGCGGGTTTCGTCCCCGGTCACAGCGGCGCAACCGCGAGGGATTCCCACCCTCTTCCTTCCGCGCGCCAAAGCAGCGCGCGGATTGCCGACGGCATGGCGCGGACTTCCGCGCCATGTTTGGGATATCACGGAGACGGCGGCAGCGTCAAGGAAAATAGGCCGGGACACAGGCCGGCGGAATGAGCAGGGAGGAGGGTCCTGCAAAACACCATACTCCTTCACCATTCCGTCCGTGTTCGTCCGTGCCTGTCCGTGTCCGTCCATCCCACGCTCCGACGGAACCAGCCAAGAAACCCATTGCGCAAGGCCCCATCCGCCGGACATTCACCGGACATTTCGGTTGCCCCTGGAAGGTGGAGAGTGTTAGAGTGAACGTGTTGCGATTCGTAGAGGAGGAGGAACCAACGATGAGAAGCAACCGGTGGCTGGCGGCCAGCCACGTGATGTGCGCCGTGATGGCGTCCCTGCTACTGTCGGGATGCATGACCTGGCAGGGGAAATTCGAGCGAGGCACCACCGGCATCCACGTCAGTCTGAGCACGGCGAACTACAAGCTGGTGAAAGCCAACGCAAGAGGCCAGAGCACAGGCTTTTCTCTGCTCGGCGTCATACCGGTGGTCCAGCCGAGCTATGTGGAAGCAAAAGAGCAACTCTACAACTCGGTAGGAGAGAGCCTCATCGGCCGATCCATCGCTCTCATCAACCAAACGGAAGACACGACCGACTTCTACCTGGTTCTCTTCTCCATCCCCAGAGTCACGATTTCGGCGGATATTATCGAGTTCACGGATCACGGGGCTCCGAAACCTCCAGACCCCAAGACCGACTGAGAAAATCCCCGATTTCCGGCGGGAGTGATGGATACTTGGTGGACAGAAGGCGGTTTCCCCGGTATGGTGACCAAAGGATGATTTCTTTTGGCCTGATTTGGGGCAGCAGTGGTTCACCGTATTAGTGGTTCTTGGCCATACTGTTTTTGCGAAAGGAGTAAACACATGAACAAGAGAACGGCTTTCACTCTGATTGAACTGTTGATCGTTGTGGCAATCATCGCGATCCTGGCGGCTATCGCGGTGCCAAACTTCCTGGAGGCGCAGACGCGCTCGAAGATATCGCGCGCCAAGTCCGACGAGCGCTCAATCGCCACTGCTATCGAAGCCTACGTCGTGGATTACAACAAACTGCCTCGGGACGGCAACGACCCAGGCATCACCGTGATCACGTTCACCCAGGAGACCGGCATCCCGGGGGATGCGGTTGAAGGAAACGGCGGATTTTACGGCTACTACCTGCGAAGGCCCACCATCTGGGGCGCCTTCACAACCCCAGTCGCCTACATCACCTCCATTCCCACGGATGCCTTCAGCCGCGTCATGCCCTACGGCTATGAAACCTGGTGGGACAATGACGCGGGAAGCCCCGGCTTCAGCCTCATCACCTGCTTGGGGCCGGATCGCGACATGGACAGCGGCTATGGAGGGGTGAACGGCATATATAACGCGACAAACGGCACAAAATCCAATGGTGACATTGTCCGCCTGGCCGGCGTCAGGAACGTGGATATGGTGAAGTACTACTTCGGCGACAGCTTCGATCTCAACCCACACTAAGCAGGAGGAACTCTGACAGGGCGTTGAGAAACGCCCCATTTCCCAGTCACTGGGAAGGGTTCCAGCAGGTTTCTTCGCCCGAGATTCCTTTGCCGCCTCCGGATTCCGCTCCGGCGGCGGCTCTGTTTGCGGAGGTCGGGTAGTGCTGAAGGAAGGCCAAGATGATCCACGCCCAGGCCAAGCATCAGGATCTCTTGCTGGAAGGCCGTTCTTGGATATAGTTCCCACAAAACACCCCATTCCCTAAACCGAAGTTCACAGACGAAAACTAGTCCAAACAATTGATATTAGAGGCGTTAGGGCCAATCTTGAATGTCAGTTGCATGGCAAACCACTTTTTCACTGAGTATTGATTTCAGCGGGTTTGGACTTGAAATCACATGGGCACACGTTTACAAGAGAAATCCATGTAAGCGTAATGGTATCAATCATTCACCCCCTGCTCCACCGTGGAAATTCGGCCTAAATCGGTCCAACCCCGCAGCAGAATCCATAGAGCGTTGGTTCTATAGGACTTACAAAGCCGCGCTCAAGCGGGTTCGCCCAGTTCCAACCACGAACGTTTTTTCTGATTTTTTCTCTTGCTTTTTTTCAGATGCAATGCTAAGAATCCACCTAGTAGGACGTTATCGGTCAGAATCCCGATGCTGCTCGCAGGCTAGGAGTGGTGAAAAAGCAGGAAAGGGATTCGCCAGAGTCTTGGCAAAGACGAAAGGAGAAGGAAAGATGAAACGCTCACTTGTTGCTTCCACCGTTGTATGTCTGTTTGCTTTCGTAGCTGGGTTGGTGTGCCAGAATGCTCGGGCCGAAAACCTGGAAGTCCAGGGGAACATGTCGGTAAAGTACGCGGGCGACACTTATATCTGGAATGCAAGGTACAGTAACAATGCGGACCCCCCAGCCATCATTCAGTACAAATCCCGCGGGACATCCATCGATGCCCATGGCGCGGTTGTGGACTCGGATTGCCTGGGAAAGAACACCTTTGTGGGATCGAACAGTGGCTCGTGGCTTCACGGCTGTCTTTACCGCGTTATGGTGGATGGAACACCCAACAGCGGATTCATGCCGTCGAGGTTCATGATAGACACCTGTCCCAACAGCGGCACGGCGTTCCCACAAACCCGGATGACCATCAAGGCGGATGGAAAGGTGGGGATTGGAACCACCGCCCCGGCATATCTGCTGGAGGTATCAGGAGATATGAACTGCACGGGAGTTTTGCATTATGGGACTCTTCAGCAGAACTCAAGCCGTGACTACAAACTCGGGATTACCCCCGTACCAGCAGTTGGAAGGAGTTCTCTTATTCTTGGCGCGGGAGAGTTTGAGCGCAACGGCGCATGGGATCTCTTGGACAAACTCAACGTGGTGGATTTTGAATACAAGACGCGCGAAAAACGCTGGCGGATGCCTGATGGGCGGATCGTGAGCTCTCTCGATGAGGCCACCTCCACCGTGACGCGCAACATGAATGGGCACGTCGTGAAAGAGGTTCTTCAGCCGGATGAATTGGGGGCTCAGGAGTTCAGCGAGTGGACAAACACGGGTTCGGGTGCCGTTCATCGCGGCTTCATCGCCGAGGAACTGCCGGACGAGTTCACGACGGATCACAAGAGCGTGCTGATCAGCGACATCACGGCCAACAACACTGCCGCCCTCAAGGAAGCCAAGCGGCGGATACTGGAACTGGAGAAGGCGGACGAGACCCTCAAGTCCGCCATGAAGGACCTGGAAGCGGCCGACGAGAGTCTGCTTAGCCAGGTTCGCGGGTTGGCCACGGGCGCCCTTCGGATCGAGGATTTTCAGAAGGGCACCGAGAACGGCGCGGTTGTTGTTCAGCTGACGGAGTCCGTGCTGCGGCAGCTCGGGGTGGATCCGTGGGTGGAGATTCCGCTTGCGGACGCCATCGAGTCCCGTCCCGAGACCACCGAGACCAAGGCGGTCAAAGCCGTGACGAAGTATCGTTTGAACCTGGAGACCGGCGCCGCCGAGGCGTACACGGTCCAGGAGGAAGTGACCGAGCAGGTTCCGACGGGCCGGACGATGAAGGCTTTGAAGGCGGGCGTGCGCTTCGACGAAACCACCGGCAAGGCGTACAAGTGGCAGGGGCTACCCGCCGCCGAAACGGCGCAGAAGGTCGCGGCGCTTCGGGGGGCGAACCAGTTGGCGGCGGTTCCGGCGCCCGCTGCCCCGCAGGCCGTCGCGGCACGCTGACGGCCTTTGCGGGCGTGTCCACATGGAATGGATCGGGCGGCTTCGCGCTCACGAGGCCGCCCGGTTCAACCCACCGGTAGGATTCAGTGGCTCGTTTCTGTTCGGACGGGGCCGCGTCCGGTGGTGGACACACAGCGGTTCTCTTCTATCTTGCGAAAGGAGCAAACGAATCATGAACGCATTGCACAAACGATACGCGAGACACGCGCGGATGAGCGTTTTGGGCGTGGTTGCGGCCCTTTTCTACTTCGGCGGTTGCCTGAGCGCCTCGGCGCTGACGGAGGTGTTCCAGGTGCACGATCTCACCCCCGGACACCACACCATCATGGCGGTGGACGATGAGGGCAGCCTCTATCTGGGGAAGGACTATGTACTCATCACTCCTCCCAGTAATCTTCCCACGGCGAATTACGTATGGCTGGTGAAAAACAGCAGTGGCACGAAAATCGCGGGGATCACCGACGCCGGCGTGTTCTATCTGCGAACCAACCCTGGGACCCTCACGATCACCACGGACAACGCCAAGACCATTTTGACGGCGAACGCGATCTGGGCGATAAAGACCAGCGCGGGCACGGTTGTTGCCGCGATCTACTCCACCGGAGGCATGAGACTGAAAAAGAAGGTGTTCGTGCCGAAGGGCGAACCGGCGATACCCGCGCTTCCGACAGCCGTTAGCAATGGTGAGGTGCCAATGTGGACTCTAGAAGGAGCATGGGATGCCAGCGGAGGCGAAGGACTCTTATTGAACAGCCCTTATGTTACTCCCATCCCTCTCGCGAAAATGAGAATCCTCTATATTGGCTTGAATCTCCTGGGCGTTGATATTATTGATCCTGATCCTACAAAATGCTATCCGGAGTTTCGCATGAGGTATGACGAAAACCCCGGGGCTGAGCCCAAGACATGGGAAGGGTTCAACATCTACCAGGGATTCCGCTATTATGGCGCCGTGCATGCCAATGATCCAGCCAATCAATCTATCTGGCTCAATCGTCAGGAAGAGGATTTTGGCATACAGAAGGATCAATATGGGAATTTTCTGATGCTCTCAGTCTGTGATTGGGATGAGGGGTTTGTAGATAACCATTTCATCAACCGACTCTGGGTTGAAGACACTAACCTTCCCTCGTCCGCAAGGCCTACGGTTGGGACGTTCCGCCTAAGGTATACATGCGACAGTGATGATAATATTGTGAAGGGGGATGATGGCGATGGAGATGACATGATCTTTGTTAATCCCGCAAGCAATCCGAACTTGCGGCACGGAAACGCAAACGACTCGTTCATTAACGCCAACTATCCGGCGGAGGCTGTTATCTCCCTCTATGAGATCCAGTTCGACCTGGGCACCTATCCGCGCGGGAGCGGCACCGCTTACAGGCCGATTTCCCCAATCCCCCGCGGAAACTACGATGTCCCCGCCTACATCAAGGCCCGGCTCGCGCCCAGCAACACGCCGAACTTGAAATGGATCGAGCTCAAAATCACCGATGCGACCTATACCTCTTACTATCGCGTTCTGCCGCTCAGCAACAGCGCGACCGATGCCTTCTCTACGTTGACCGGGGATAACCGGTCTGATTTCGTCAGCGAGATGTGGGATGGCAAACTGTATCTCAACGGCAACGAAAGCAGCGCTTACCCGCCAATCTATGCGGCCGGCAACGTCGAGATCAAAGCCACCGCGAATTGGAAATCCACCGAGGAAGAGCTAGGGCGGACATGGAAGTGGTATGACCATGAGACGGATGAGTACGTGCGGAACTGGACCCTCCCCTGATCACTGCAGGGATCACTCTCACTCGATAGTGCCGACACTGGCGGCGGGATTCGCCCCGCCGCCAGTGCTTTCTTTGGATTTCCGAGATTACGGGTTCAGGTAAAAGACCCCAACGCCCAAGACAGATTGTTCCCCACAAGCAAAAACATCCAAACGGGCGGCTCTTTCTGATCCGATCGATCGCTTCCCCTCTTCACGCAGCCCGGTTTTGCCTGGCGGCGGATTTGTCTGCGGGAGAATAGTTGCGCTTGCAGCAGGCAAAGGTCTATAGTTGGGTCATGGATTGGGACGTCTTGCCGGGCGAGGGTAGCGCGGGCGTCCCGCCCGCGGAAATGGCAGGCAAGATGCCCGCCCTGCCGCCGATTCCGAAGCGGATGGTAGACGGCAAGACCATGCCCGACAACGCTGAATCGTACAAACCGGAGCGCACGAACTACGAAGCGCCGGACCTCTACTGTGTGCAGCCCTTCCACATTTACGGACTTGGTCGCACGACCCACGACATCGAGGAGGCCCGCGCAGCTTGGCGGCTGATGCCTGTTCCCGCAAACGCCTGCTGGTATCAGACCGGGATCTTCGCCGCGCGCCTCGGCCTTGCCGAAGGGGCGAAGAAAGATGTACTGGCACGTTCCAATTGCAAGATGGTCAATGCCGCCATCAACCAGCCCGTTCGCTTTCCCGGCTATCTCGACACCCCGCACGACTATCCCCCAGACCTTGACACCGCAGGGATGCTGCGGTTGGTTCTGCAGGAAATGCTGCTCCAATCCGGGCCAAAGAATGAAATTTTCCTGCTTCCCGCCTGGCCGAAGGAATGGGATGTCCGGTTCAAACTCCATGCCCCGAAGAACACCACCGTCGAATGCGAAGTGCGCGGCGGCAAAGTCATCACCCTGGAGGTTACTCCCAAATCTCGTCGCAAGGATATTCAAATCATGAACACCGACAACAATCCTTGATGTGCCAGACACCATGCCACCCACACCAATCGGGGGACACCATAGAATGGCACTAACTTAAGCATGGCTGTCTGATATCGAAGGTCTTATGGAACACTATGTTGCCCGTCGAAACCAAGCCCTCTCTCGAGACAAGAGAATCTCCGCGCTACTTGCTGCACATTTCGTGAGAGAAACAGCAGAAGCGATTTCCAGAAAAGGCTATGACACCTTTGACGTTCACGGTGAGCTGGATCTGTGAAATACTGAGACTACACGGATTAGCCCTTAAGTGAGTGCCATTCGGGACACCATACTTATATCACCCCTCTCGGCCCTTTCTGCCGGGCTTTTTCTTCTGGAGATCGCGACCGATGCGCCCGTTTCCGCCCTTTGGTGAACCGCCGTTCTTGCGCGAGTTTGGCCCTGTTGCTCATTCCTCGGGGCGCTGGCCCGCCGCGGAAAGACGCTTCTTGGCTTCCTCGTACACGTCCGAGGGCAGCGGACCCTTGCACGCAACCTCCACGTTCTCCCGCAAATGCTCCGGCTTCAGGGTTCCCACTATCGTTGTATGGCAGTGGGGGTGGCTGAGCGTGAACCGCAGCAGGAAGGCGGTTCGGCTCTCTCCCTCCGCGCGGAGCTCGTCCAACCCCGCCTTCTCAAAAACCTCCCAGCGGTTCAGATCCCCCAACCCGCTGCCCGGCTCGCCGCGCGCCACCCCGCCGCGGATGATGATACCCGCCCCGGCCTCCGCCGCCTCGGTGATCAGGTTCTCGTGTTGCCGCTCCAGCCCCGAATACGGGATCTGGAAGACATCAAACACGCCCCAGCCGATGTAGGTCCTCAAATGAGGCGGCGTGGAGGAGCACCCCAGGAACCGGATCGCTCCGGCGCGCTTGAGTTCCTGCAGGACGTCAACCACTTTGAACTTCTCAGAGGTCTCCACGTCCGGATTGTGCAGCTGGAGCACGTCCACGCGGTCGGTCCTCATTTTCAGCAGCGAATCCGCGATATTCCTCAAGAGATTCTCGCGTGTCCATACATGCGGTGTCTCGTCGTGGTCCCCCGCGTACTGCATGTGACAACCGCACTTGGTCGCAAGGACATACTCCTTGCGCCGGGCCGCGAGAAAACGTCCGATGAACAGCTCGCTCATACCGTAATCATTCGCCGTGTCAATAAAGCAGATCCCGGCGTCCAGAACGGCATTCAGGATCGTTCGCGCCTGATCTTCGCCGCACGGGCGTCCTTTCCAGATGCGATGCCCTCGTATTTCCATCGCCCCATAACCCAGTTGAGTCACCTCCAGTCCGGTCCGCCCAAGCACTTTCCTCGGAATCGCCATGCCACACCTCCTTGCCCGCCGCTCCTCTTCGAGATTGCGCCCAATACTCCTCTTGTATACTCGGCGCCCATATCGGACTCAAGCGAAAAGACGCCACACGCGGGACAACACGAGGGGTTTGCGCGATACCACCCTCCCTTTCCAGTCCATCCGTGTTCGTCCGTGCTTGTCCGTGTCCGTCCATTCCACGCCCTTTCACGCTTTTCCCCTTCTCTTTTCCACCCGAATGCCACATCATATCCGCAGTCGGCCCGCGGCGGAGCGAACCCGTCCACCCGCGGGAGAGATAAGCCGCGCGCCAGACCTCCAGACTGGCCGAAAAGGAACAGGACACTTACCCCAAGATGCAGCCGGAACCACGCAATTCCCCTGAAGATATCACTGGGGACAGCCTCCTCCCCCTTCTCAAAACCACCGCGATCGGACGCAAGATGTACGCCTTCAGCCGCTGCGAGTCCACCAGCGTTTTCGCCCGCCGTCTCCTCGAGGGCCGTGGTCCCACCGCCGGAGCCCCGCTCCAGGCCCTCCACGGCACCCTGGTCGTGGCGGACTATCAGACCGCCGGACGCGGCAGAAACGCCAACGCCTGGGCCGCCGGCCCCGGAAACTCCCTGCTCTTCTCGGTAATCCTCGACCCGGCCAGCTGCGGCGGCGATCCCGCGATGGACACCTCGGCGGACGGCCCCGCGGCCAACACCGCCGCCCCGCGCGGCGCCACGCTCCCGCAAGACCCCGGCGAATCCAACCGGATTACCCTGGCCTCGGCGGTGGCCGTAGTCCAAGCCCTGCACAAGATGGGCGCGTCGCAATGCACGATCAAATGGCCCAACGACGTCCTCGCGCCCGACGGACGCAAACTCTGCGGCATCCTCACCGAGCGCGTCGCGCGCCGGGGATCGCCGCCGGCCCTTATCGTTGGGATCGGCATCAACGTCAACCAGACCGAACAGGACTTCCCGGAGGATCTCCGGCCCGACGCCGCTTCCCTCCGCCAGGTCTTGGGGCGGCCCGCCTCCCGCCTCCTCTTGCTTAAGGATG
>Ga0315274_10014445_pt1 | contig 11197 bp, 7 predicted proteins | sample YL17G02_20_MG_FD_203700 | JGI IMG/M metagenome (GOLD analysis project Ga0315274, IMG submission 203700) | Sediment microbial communities from Yellowstone Lake, YNP, Wyoming, USA - YL17G02_20 | ecosystem: Environmental > Aquatic > Freshwater > Lake > Sediment | place: USA: Wyoming | collected...
TCCGTATCGCTGCGTGCGAAACAGGTAATAATTGCCGCCAAAGGAAACCACGTGCGGACACTCGGCGGAGAAAGATCCTGTGCCGGCCTGGCCGCCAAACGCAACGATCTTCGACTCGCTCCACTTATTCATATCCGGTGACGTTCGGCAATAGACAGCTCCCTTTCCTCCCGGATAGGCGGTATAGTAGCAATGCCAAAGGTCGCCGACGCGGATGACCATGGGGTCGCGCGTGTTCGAGCCGGACACCTCGCCGAACATGCCCGTGCGGCCATCCTCGGCGATTCGGCGCTGAAAGGTCTTGCCGTCCCGACTTGTCGCCAGACAAATGTGCTCCCAATCGCCGTAGAACATAGCGTATAAACCGCCGGTCTTGAATACGAACGGCGCCTGGAGTCCGCCGGTGGTTTCGCCGACTTTCGGATCGGCCTGCATGGCGATGCCCATCGGTTTCCAGTCTTTGTCGGTAAGACTCTTTCCTTCCCAACCGTGAAAAAGCCGCGTCTTGCCGCCGCACTTGGTCTGCCGGATGCAGGACCACAGTTGCCACGTCCCATCGGCGGCCTGCCAGACGGCGAAATCCACCGGCTGCTGCTTGGGATCGGTCAAATTGCCCAACTCGGGATCGCCGGCGACCGTCCACCACTCGCCGTCAATCTGCGGGCGCATGGGCTGATCGTCGGCGGCCAACGAAGTGCGTGGGAAGACAGCCAAGCCGAGGGAAAGAGTCAGGGCGACCAACGGTCTCGATAGGCTCTGCATGGTTCATCTCCTCTGGAGAAACTGGAAACGCCGCGGCATGTACGGCAAGGCAGAGGCTATCGCCGAGGCCGCGACACTCCAAGCGAAAAATGCGAGCCACGTCGCGGCGATACACCCGGACGCTTTGAATGCCGTCTGGCCAAGATAAATCGCTTGACATGGTGCGGAGTTCTGTCGTTTATGACCAGCAGTGGGTTAGAACCGCTGGCCTGAGAGGACGGAAAGTTTTGATCGCAGCCCGCATCGCGCAACCCAGACCCAGCCGGGCGTTCCTTGCGGTCGCCGCCTTGCTCCTTTTTGCAGCCCTGCGGCCGGCATCGGCCCAGCCTTCCGACGTTCCTCCGACGGTTCTGGTCGCCCCCCTGACCGTCGGCAGGGCCGGCGTCATCTACGGCAATCCAATCGTCGCCGTCTCGCCCGGTGGGGAAGTGACGATCGTGGCCGAGTCGGGTTCAGCCGGCGGTCGCCGATTGGCGGTTGCCGATCTGACGCCCACCGGATGGGGTCCGATGATGCCGCTCGATTTCTCGGGCCCCGGCGATTGCTGCAATCCTTCGATCACGTATGACTCTTCGGGGGTGCTTCACGTCGTTTGGTCGGAAAAGCAATCGGGCGCCTATGCGATTCGATATGCGCGCCGTTCACCTGCGGGGCAATGGCGCGACGAAGGGACGCTCAGCGTTACGCCCGATCGAAACTGCGAGTTCCCCCAGATCGCCGGCGATCGCAGCGGGCGGATTTGGGCGACGTGGCAGGCGGGGGTTTCGACGCGCTACGGCATTTATCTGGCGTGGCGCGACGGCGACGCCTCGTTCACCGTCCGCGACATCACCGGACCGCGCGGCGATCATCACAATCTCTATCCGCAGCTGTTGCCCGACTCCCCCTATCTTTTGGTTTGGTATGAGGAGGCGGGGACCGATTTCCGGCTCCAGTCGGCCGTTCGTACGACCCGCGGCACGGGATTCGAGATCGTTGCGCCGCTGGACTTCGAGCGGCTCGACGCCAATGAGTTTCCGTGGCTGTTTCAGGCCCCGTCGTCTGGAATGCTGGGCGCCGTGTGGACCGATCTGATTGCCAGCCGCGAGCGCGTATTCATAGGCTACCAGGGGGCTTCGAGCCGGGGCGAAGGGCTGGTCGCCGACACCACCGCGGGCGGCGACGCCGTGCCGCCCTGTTCGGCTGTGACGATCCGCGAAAACAGCGTGGTGATCGCCTGGACGAGCCGGCTGCCGCTGGGGTCGGTCGTTTGCGTCGGTCGCGTGGACGGCGTCTCGCGCGTGGGGACGTCTCTGGTTTTGCCGGCGCCGCCCGATGGTTCCTACAGTCGCCCGCGCCTGGCCGTCGGCGGCGGTCGAGTGGTCCATTGTGTGTGGTTCTCCGATGCCGCGCGCGGCGGCAACGGCGGCGCCTATTACGCGGCGCTGCGCTTCTGACAGAAGTTCGAACGCTGAACGATGAACGCTGAACGATGAAGGATGAACAGGATCAGGCAACCCGTGCGATGAAAGAGCTCCATTCGGTCTTTCATTCATCGTTCATCATTCATCGTTCATCGTTTCTGTTTGTGTTTCTCCTGTTCTTGACGGCGCCGCCGGCGAATGCTCAAACGCCCACGAGCTACCCCGTGCGCGCGCTGGCCGAGGCCGCGCGAATCGAGCGGCTCCGGGCGCACGGCCTGTCGCCGGTTCCCGCAATCCTGACCCATTTCCTCGACAAAGGGTTCGCCCCGGGGACCCGACTCTCCGACTTGCCGGCCACACCCGCTCTGAAAACGCAAATCGTCATTGACGCCATCGCCGAAAGCGCCCGGCAGCAGGTGGTGGAAACCGCGCCGATTCTGAGCCGGTTGACCATGGGCCTGCCTTCACCCGGCATTCAGGCGATCCTGCAATGGGACGCCGCGCAGCAGCGGTCGGGCGATCGGGTTGCGTTCGAGATCGGCACCCTGAAGACACTGCGGCTCAACGCCATTGTCGCGCTGGGGCTGATTGGCCCTCCTGAGCGCGTCTATGAGCTGGCCGCCGTATTCGAGCGCGAGAAGGACCCGTCGCTGAAGATTCCCTGCGCGCTGGCTCTGGCCACAATGGGTTCGCGCGCGGGGCTGTCCTTTCTGATCGGCGAAGTGAGCCGCGCCAACCGCACGACGTCGGTCGCGGCGGCCGAGGCGCTCAAGTTCATCACCGGCCTCGACTATGGTCCCGGCGCCGATGATCCAATCGCGCGGCGCGAAGGGGCCGCGAAAGACTGGAAGAACTGGTGGAAGCACGACGGCAAAACATGCCGCCCCGACCGCAGCCAAATCCTGGCGCGCCGCCTCGTTCCAGCGATTCGGCCCAACCCGCGCGAACCGCGAACCGTGCGGGAACTCATGGACCGCATTTCCTATCCCGAAGACCCGCGCTGGACGGTTGATTCCTACGACGCCATTGAGCGGCTTCGCCTGATGGGCACGGACGCCCTGACCGGCCTCGAGGCGATCATCGCCGACAAGAACGCCAACCTCAAGATTCGCCGCCAGGCCATCATTCTCTACACTCAGTTCACGACTGTCGCTTATGGGAGCCGGCCTTTGGTCACCCACCAACCCAAGCGCGCCTACAAGACGTTGTGGTGGCTGCGCTTCGACCGCAACCCCGAAATCCGCGAGGTCGTGCGCCAGTGTCTGGCCCGGTTGCGGCAGGCGAAGTGAAGGGAAAAGAAGAGGTCGGAGATGAGACGTCAGAGGTTGGAAATACCCAGGCCCGCACTCGTATGGTTCCGAAGATCAAGGATCAGAAAATAGCGCCGCGGTCGCGATCCCGGTCATGCTCTCTTTACCTCGGCCCGGCTGGCTGGTCGTACAGCGACTGGGACAGCGTCGTCTATCCCGCGCGCCGGGGGCGCGGCTTTCGGCCGCTTCAGTTTCTCGCCCGCTACTTCAACGCCGTCGAGATCAACACGTCGTTTTATCGGATTCCCTCGCCCAGCCTGTGCGAAAAATGGGCCGAGGAGGTCGAGCCGTTCGACGACTTTCTCTTCTCGGCCAAGCTCTGGCAGGACTTCACCCACGTGCGCGAGGCGCTGGACACCCGCTCGCTCAACCAGTGGCACGGCGCGATGGAGCCGCTGCGGCGCGCCGGCCGCCTCGGGGCCGTGCTGGTGCAGTTCCCCTGGTCGTTCAAGCGGACGCGCCAGAATGCCAAATACCTCGACGCGCTGACACTTGCGCTGGCCCCCGACCCTCTGGCCATCGAGATGCGCCACGACAGTTGGAACTCCGAGGAATTCCTGGCGTGGCTGCGCGAACGCGGCCATGCCTTCTGCAACATTGACCAGCCGCGCCTGGGCCACTGCCTGCCGCCGACCGAGCACGTGACGGCCCCGGTGGCATACATCCGCCTTCATGGCCGCAACGCGGAAAACTGGTTTCGCGAAGAAGCCGACGTCGCTGAACGTTACAAGTACCTCTACTCGAAAGAAGAAATCGGCGACTGGGTCGAGCGATTCCGGCGCCTGATCGAGAAGGCCGAGAAGGTCTTCGTCATCACCAACAACCACACCGAGGGGCGGGCGGTCGTCAACGCGCTCCAGATCAAGGCCATGCTGACCGACAGCAAAGTCGAAGCGCCGCCGGGCCTGGTTCGGCGGTATCCCGAGTTGGCCGATTTCGCGCAGACGTTGCCGCCGGATGAGCCAAACCCGCCGGACGGCGAGCAATTATCGCTCTTTTGACCGGGATTGACCCCTCCCATTGACATTCAAAGTGCTTTGCTGACGCCCGATGGTCATCGCCCTTGCACGCCACTTGCTATGATAGCCAAAGGGGGTGGGTGCCCCCACAGCCGGTTCGGCGATGGCCCGATTCCCGATGGGGTCAACGAGAAGGAAGGGAGAAGAGGACATAAGTCATGAGGCAGCAGAGATCTACAGGCAGATTGGCAGGATCGTCCCGGGTTCAGCTCTTCTTCTCCACGATTGTCCGCAGCGCGTCGGAGCACTGTCCTATGTGTCGCGGAAGGCGACAAGACGACACGCGGCCATCGCCGGTCGGCTTTGCGATTGACTCACGCGGCGCTTGCGGAAAACACTGGCCATCACGATTGCTTAAGGAGAGGGACAAATGAAATCGCTGAGATGGAAACTTGGCGTTATTGCGTTTATGCTTTTCGGCGCTGTCGCCTGGACTTTGGAGTGGACGCCTGACAGAACGGGAGCTCAAGGCCCGCCGCCGACACAAAGCCAACCGGTCGAATCGCAACCTGTCGAATCGCAGTCGGTGACCGTCGAGCACGAAGAAGAGACCACGACCAACACGATTCCGCCGCTGGCGTGGGCCGCGTCGCTCGACGCCGCGTTCGCAGCCGCCCGGCGCGAGTACAAGCCGGTCCTGGTCGAGTTCTTTGTGGACTACCAGCAGTGGTGTCGCATTCTCGACGAGAAGACGCTGACCGACGCGGGTGTCGTCGGACTCTCGAAAAAGCTCGTCTGTGTGCGCGTCAATGGCTCCAACTCGCAGGACTTGGTGACGAAGTACGGCGTCAAGACCTATCCGACTGTTCTGTATCTCAACTCGAAGGGCGAAGTGATTGACCGCGTGATCGGCTTTGTTCCGGCCCAGCCGTTTCTGCGCCAAATGAAAGTGATCGCCGACGGACGCGAGCCGGAAAAAGAGTTCGAGAAACTGGCCAGGTCGAATCCGACCGATTTTCGGCAGCTGGTTCTCTTGGCTATCGGCTATCAGAAGCGCGGGGAGTTCGACAAGGCGATCGAATCGTATGAGAAAGCGCTCGCCGTCGGGGCGGGCCGCGAATCCGAAGCCGAGCAGCAGGTCATCTATGCGCTTTGTCCGCTGTATGACTACCGCGGCACGCCGGAGAAGTCCGAGAAGCTGCTGCTGCGGCTGCTGAGCACGCCGGACTCCGACAAGATCAAGGCTCACGATATGCTCGGCCAGACCTACCTCTCGCTCAAGCAGCCCGACAAGGCAATCGAGCATTTTCAGGCCGAACGCGAATTGGTCCAGGACCCCAAGCAGCAGGAATTCCTCGACCGCATGATCGAGCAGATTCGCAACGCGCCGAAGAAGTGAGACGAAAGCGGCGATCGGCCTCCTCTCCTTGCCGCGCTATTTGCCCAGGGGGATCAGCTTGACGATGAAGGCGTCGCCCTTGCCGTTGTGTCGGGTCTGAAGGGCGTTGGGCGTGGCGGGGAAGTTGGACGAGGACGTGTTGCCGCCGAGATAGGTGGCGTAAGCGATTTGGTAGGATAGGTTGTCAACCTGTCTCATTTGGCTTCCGGCTTTGGGTTGCGCCAGCGCTCGCGCGGCGTGTCCTATTCTCCGACGGTTTCGACTTCGAAAACCGCAATTGCCAGCGGCGGCAGTTGGACGCGAAGCCGAGCAGTTGCAGCATGATCGCCTTCGAGCGATTGAGTCGCGCCATAAACGGACCGCAGTCGGAGCGAGCGGCTGCGAGTGGCGGCCGGAAGATCGAGCGCGTCGGCCAGCGAAGCTTCGAACGTCTGCGCCTTGTCGGTCGGATTGCGAAGCGCCAGAGTGCCCGCGCCGCCATCGAATGCCGCGAAGCCATAGACTTCGCCTTTGCCCGGGTCGCCCCCGATCATGCGGCTCCAGCGAAAGACCTTCTCGTGGCCCTTGGCCCATTTCGCCGCGCGCGCAAGCGTCGCCCATTCTTCGGCCGAAAGATCGCTCGGTTGGACGTACCAGTCGTGGTGGAGCGACGTTCGCGCGGCCAGCCACCACGCGCCTCGCTCGAACGCCTCTTTGCTGCTGCCCGTCGTGCGGCCCTGGACAATGTCGAACGTGACGAACGCCGACGTGGGCATCTCGGTCTGGCGGTGGGCCTGGAGGCATGCGTCGAGATAAGTGTTGTTGCGGTCGAAGGGTTCGCCCGCGCCGGCGTGGCTGTCGTCGCGCCCGGCCCTCCAAACATAGTCGCAGTGTTGCAGCCAGAAGGGCGACGGGTTGGAGCCGGAGGTGTAGCCGATCACGAGGTCGGGCCGCGCTTTGTGCCAGGCCGCGAAGACCTCAATCAGGGCGTCCATCTGGGCGATGGCCCCGCGCGGGCCGACGGGATGGCCGTGGTCGGATTGCGGGCATTCGGGCCAGAAGCCGTCCACCTTGATGTAGTCCATGCCTTGCGCGGCCCAGCGCGAAAAACTCTCGATGACGTGCTTTCGATAGCGTGGGCCGGTCAGGCAGAGCTTGTCGCCATAGATTTCGAAGCCGGCGGTGCGCGCGAACTCGATCCGCTTCTTGCGGACGCCGTAGCCGCCGATGGGCCCGAACCAAAGCGAGAGACCAATGTTGGCCGGAGCGCCTGCCGCCAGCATTGTCTTGAGATCGCCGCCGAATCGCTTCCGGTCAAGTTGGCCCCAAAGGCCGGTCGTTGTGTCCCAATCGAAATCCCAGCCGTCGTCGAGCGTAAAGGAGTCCACGGGAACGCCGGTCTGCTGTTTCACGGCCGCCAGCGCTTTGACGGCCTCAAGCGGCCGGCTTTTGTCTTTCCAATACCAGTCGTTGACGAGGAAGATCATGCGCGAGGGGACGGCGCGAGTGGCGTCAATGTAGCCGAGGAAGGCGCGACGCACGGCGTCCTTCTCGCCGGCGCCGACGACGAGATTGCGCGTTCGAATCATTTGGCTCGCGCCGAGTTGGTCATAAGCGGGAAGGCGGCAGGAGAGGCCGCCGTCGCGGATGAAGTTCTGCGCGCCAGGGTGCACGATGGCGAGGAAGAGGTCGTCCACATAGACCGGCTGGCCGGATTCGTTGGGGAATCCAAGCGAGTCGAGAATCTTTCCCGCCGAAGAAGGGCCGCTTGTTTTCCCGCACTGCCACTGCGCGAGCGTCACCGCAGCGAGTTCGCCCGCGCCGCCCAGGATTTCCAGATGCCGCGTGGCCCACCATTGGCCCGGATGCATTTCGGTCACAAGTAGGAGCCGCAAGTTGCCGCGCGCGAGATGGAGCACGATCTTCTTGCCGCCGTCTTCGGTCGTTTCCTCGATCGCCTTTTCGAGCGTGAATTCGTTGCTCGCAACTCTGCTCCCATCGGCGAATTCCAGAACGAAATCGTCGCCTTCGATGGGCGCGGTCTGGCCCATGCGGCGGTTGCGAATGGAGATGGTGCGTGGCCGATTCTCCGCAAGCGACATTTCCCACGACAGGAATTCGTTCGCAATGGAGGCGCTTGACGATGAGATCCGAACCTCGACTCTGCCGGCGAGATTGGTTGCAGGTGCTCTGCCCTTTCCAACATCCATAGGCGTTCGATCCTTCTCAGCGGCCGCAACCAACCCGCAGCCGAAAAGAGTGACAAGCGCAATCGCGACGTTCGCGTTTCTGTTCATCGTCATCGTTCGCCTCTCCCAACCCCGAATTTGCAGCTCACAACTCAACACTCAAAACTCAAAATTGCTTTTCTCATCCCAATTCAAATCCCGCCGCGCCATAGACCAGACTCACGTCGCCCGGATGGACGCGCGTGCCCAGATACATTCGGATGAGCAGACGCGCGGCCTCGAAGCCGAGCGATTCGGCCATCTCCTTGCATGCCGCGTTGTCGGGCAAAACGTCCCAGAAGACCAAGCCGTCGGGAAGACCCGCCAGAAGCGTGGCGATAACGGCCTGCGCGGCGCCGGCGTCGGTGGCGACGACCGGGCCGAGAAAGGACGCATTGAAACCTTTGCGCGCGAATCCATAGCCGCGCACTTCGCGCTCGGCGCGGACAATCGCCGTGACGTTTCCCTCGCGCCGCAGCAGATGCAGAAGCTCCATCCGGTCGGCGTCGAAGGCCGCGCGGTCAATTTTTGCGATCGCGCGCCAGTCGGAGGGTTGAATGGGCCGCGCCGTCGGGTCGGCGGCAATGCCCGCCGGCTTCTTGCCCTTGTAGCGGTGAATGGGCCGCTCGTCGAGGAAACCGAGTTTGAGATAGACCGGCCGGCCCAGGTCGGTGGCGTCGAGCTTGATGCTCTCGATTTTCTGCACGCGAAGGTGGGCGATCAACTTGTCCATGATGGCCGTGCCGATGCCGCGATTGCGGAAGTCGGGATGGACGAGGATCATGCCGATCCAAGCGGTTCGCTTGCCGTAGCAGGTGGTGGTGCCGGTTCCGCAGGGGCGGCCGTCTTCCTCGGCGACGAAGCAGCCGCCGGGCGCGAGCGCGAGCAGGCGCTGCCAGTCGGCTTCGAGTTGGTTCCAGCCGGCAAGGCGGCAGAGTTCGAGGCCGAGCGGAATGTCGGCGGTGGTCATGTTGCGAAGGGCGAGCATGTCCATCTCCTCGTAGGACAGGCTGTTAGCCTGTCATTTCTTTGTAGGATAGGCTGTCAGCCACAAGCGTTTAACGGTTTCCCATCCTCTACTTGTTTGAAGAATCTCGATTGAAGCCTTTGACAGGATGACAGGATTCACGGGATTCTGAAATCCGGGACATCCTTTGCCCACCATCCCGTTCATCTTCTTGCCTGTTTCCCTCTCATCCCCCAAAAAGCATACACGTCCGCCGTCGCGCCAAGCCCTGTATTCCTTCCTGCCCCTGACCGCTTCGCGAAAACCCAGAGAGAGCGCAACGAGTCAATGCCCTTGGGAATTCTCCGCGCCTCTCCGTGCCGCTCAATCGCCGGGAGAAAGCCTGGGGTTGGATTCACAGGATTCTTCGTCTCGTTTCATCCGGTTCATCCTGTCATCCTGTCAAAATGGCTCTCGCCACGCCAAAAACCGTTAAACGCCCGTGGCTGTCAGCCTGTCCGGACTCCCAACGAACCGTTGCGACTCGCGTCGGCCTGTGATTCGGACGGGCTACCGTATCATCCGTCCAGCGCCGAACTGCCAGATCACGCGATAGCCGAAATCGCCGCTCGTGGTATGAAAAACGACCTCATTTCCCACTTTTTCAAATTCCACCTTGCCAACGGTTTTTCCCTCGTCGTCAATTCGCTCGATTCGCTCCACCGCTGCTTTCCGTTCAAACGTTCTGTCCGGTCGTAGTCGTATCTCGGAAGCCGGGCATCCCGGCAACATGATAATCCGCCACGCCTGTGCTTGATCAAACACTCGGAAGGAGCCGTTCGTTGAAAAATACGGAAAAGCCACCACCTTCCGTTCCCCGTTGGACTGCAACAACGACGGGCGCGGCGGTCGCGCATCGGCAAAGATCGCGCCCGGCGATTCGGCATAGGCACAGACCACGCCGTCGCGGCGCGCTACCTCGGCCCAACTCTCCCCCGCGCGGGCAAAAAAACCGTAGGGCGGTAGAATCACCCCATCCCCTTTCTCATCGACCGCACTACGATTCACGAGCACCATTGCATCGTCGCCGAACCAAACCATCTGGCGATGGATGTTGCCGTCGGCGAACTCGTGGCTGGTCATCTGCCGCGCGCCCAGTTCCTTGCAGACGTCGTGCAGCATCCAATAAGTAAGAACCGTCTCCGCGCTTGAATCGCCCTCGGCCATCGGGTTGCGCCCGCCCAACACCGTGAGCGAGAGATAGTCGTCGCTTCCGTAACCGTGCGTTCTCCGATCCATCCCGCTGACGTAGCGGCTGGCCAAACCGCCCGCGAACAGGACAAACGAACCGTGCGAGGCCATGTCGTGCCACGGCGTCCGCTCGGCGTCGGCGCACGGCGTCCGCCAGCCCCATTGCGCCTGGCCGTCGGGCGTCACGCTGTTGTGGTCCGATTCGCCGCCGTCGAGATGGCCGATGAGATGATCGCTTCCCGCCTCGCTGATTTGCGGCGCGCCGCCGAATTGTTCGCGCATGTAGTCGAAGCAGTCGCCCCACTTCCGGATCGTTTCGGATTTCGGATGGAAGCGGCCGGTGCGATCGTAAAAATCCATCGGCGCGATGGCCGTGAACACGTCAGTGAAGTAGGCGGTCGGCTTCACGTCGCGATTGAGCAGGGCAACGTTCTTCTCCATCCACGGCTGAAACGAATCGGGCCGCCAACGATAGCTCTGCGCCCCACGCCCCTTGTTGAACCATGCGCGCTGCGGCGTGCCGTCTTCGTTGAAGATGATGTGATCGTAGGAGTAGCCCTCGGCGTCGGGATAGAAGTCAATGTAGTTGTCGTGAGGGCAAAACAGGAGGCCGTGTTTGCGGCACGTTTCGGCGAGGCGCAGAAACTCGGCGTGCGAGCCGCGCGCAGGATAGATTTCGGGCAGGCGATAATCGTAGCCCCACCGCTGCCAGTTGTGCCAGACATAGACGCAGTCGGTGACGCCGTACTTGGCGAGTTGCTCGACGGTGTCAATGCCGTGCTGATAGCTCGTGCCCCAGTAGTCGAGGCACATTTTGCCCTGCAGCCGCGCGACGCCTGCGGCCGGTTTGAAGTTGGCGATGTTGTCGCGATAGACTTTCGCGGCGGCGAAAGCGCCCTTCTCTGACGGGATCAGCGAGATCGTCGCCTCTTCGTGGACCTGCAATTGAACGAGCGACTG
>Ga0315274_10014448_pt1 | contig 11196 bp, 12 predicted proteins | sample YL17G02_20_MG_FD_203700 | JGI IMG/M metagenome (GOLD analysis project Ga0315274, IMG submission 203700) | Sediment microbial communities from Yellowstone Lake, YNP, Wyoming, USA - YL17G02_20 | ecosystem: Environmental > Aquatic > Freshwater > Lake > Sediment | place: USA: Wyoming | collected...
TCAGCCCGTCCTCGCCCGCCGCGAGGACGGCGTCGTCATCGGCGGCCACCAGCGCCTGGTGGCTGCCCGCCGGCTCGGTCTCACGAGCGTGCCGGTCATCTGGCTCGACATCTCCGTGGACCAGGCCCGGCTCCTGGGGTTGGCCCTCAACAAGATCAGCGGCACCTGGGACGACGCCCTCCTGGCCCGTCTCCTCGCCGACCTCCAGGCCACGCCCGACCTCGACTTGTCGCTCAGCGGCTTCGGCGAGGACGAGGTGAAGGAGCTCCTGCGCAGTCTCGAGGTCCGCGAGAGGCGCGAGCGACCTGAGGCCTTCGACCTCGAGGAGGCCCTCGAGGAGGCGCGACGGGCACCCCGCACGAAGCCCGGTGATCTCTGGACGCTCGGAGACCATCGGCTACTGTGCGGGGACGCGACGAGCGCGGAGGACGTGGCCCGCCTCCTCGACGGGGCGACGCCGACCCTGCTCGCGACGGATCCCCCCTACGGGGTCAGCCTCGACGGCTCCTGGCGCGACGGCGTGTACAACGCCCTGGGTCCCGCCGCAGCCCCCTACATGCGGAGCGTTGGCCAGCCCGAGGGAGAGGACGCCACCCGGGCGCCCGGTGGGCGCCGTGGGCGAACCCAGGGCCACCGGAACACCACCCTCTCGGGCGACACCCGGGTCGACTGGTCGGAGGCGTTCGCGCTCGTCCCCTCCCTCACCGTCGGGTACGTCTGGCACGCCGGTGTCCATGCCGCAGCCGTCGCCGAAGGCCTGCTGCGGATCGGCTTCGAGATCGTGGCCCAGGTGATCTGGGACAAGGGCCTCTTCGCCATCGGGCGCTCCTGGTACCACTGGAACCACGAGCCCTGCTGGGTGGTGCGGCGGGTCGGCGCCAAGGTGCCTTTCCGGGGCTCCCGGGACCAGGCCACGATCTGGCGGGTCCCGTCCCCCAAGATGATCATGGGCGGCTCGACCGAAGCCAAGCTGGACCACCCGACCCAGAAGCCGCTGCTCCTGTTCGAGACCCCCATCCGGAACCACCTGAAGGCGGGTGGCGCCGTCTACGACCCCTTCCTCGGTTCGGGGACCGCCCTCATCGCCGCCGAGCGGACTGGCGCCCGCTGCTACGCGCTGGAGATCGACCCCCTGTACGTGGAGGTGGCCCTGCGGCGCTGGGAGCGGTTCAGCGGCCAGGCGGCGGTACGGGCCGATGGCTGAGCGGACGGCCCGCGTCGAGCCCGACCCGGGCGCCTGGGCCAACCCGCGTCGCGACTTGGACCTCGCGCTCCTCGTCCTGCGGAGCCGGCGGCGCGATCCGTGCGCCGAGCGGGTCGCCATCGAGCTCGACCGACGCCGGACCCCGGCCGAACTCGCCGCCATCTCCGAGGCCCAGGCCGACACGCTGAAGGGCATCATCGAGGCCGTCCTCGACGGCATCGGCCTCACCGACGAGCAGCGCGCCCGCGGGGTCGAGATCCTGGTGACCGAGCTCCGGCGGGCGGGCGAGGAGGAGCCTTAGATGACCCGAACGTGCCACGGCAGCGGGCCGCCCCGAGCCCGACACTATGACCCGATCGTGCACTACCAGGCGGGCGTCACTAGCAGAGGTAGCCGATGGTAGTGGGCCGCTGCACCGGATCGTTGCCCGACGGCCGCCAGTGTCGCGCCTGGCCGCTCCGCGGAGAGTCCTTCTGTCTCTGGCACTCCCCCGACCGCGAGGAGGAGGCGGCCGAGGCCCGGCGCCTCGGTGGCCTGCGGCGCCGGCGCGAGAAGACCGTCGCGGGGGCCTATGACTTCGCAGGGCTCGGCTCGATCGAGGCGATCCGGCGGATCCTCGAGATCGCCACGATCGATGTCTTGGGCCTGGAGAACAGCATCGCCCGGGCGAGGGTCCTGATCGCGGCCGTTCTCGCGGCGGCGAAGCTGCTTGAGACGGGCGAGCTCGAGGAGCGGCTGGCGGCGCTCGAGGCGGTCGTCAGGGCTGGGCAGAGGGCCGCTCCCGAGGTCCTGTTCCCCGCGGGCGAGCCGTGACCGCGCAGCGGCGACTGGCCCGGCTCGAGGGCTCCTTGTCCCCCAAGGGGGCCACCCTGCTCTGGCTGGCGGAGGCGCACCGGTTCCCCACCCTGCCCACCTACGTCGGCTGGCTCATCGACCAGCCCGTCTCGGCCGCCCCCCTCTGGCGCGTGCCCGAGCAGGCCGAGACCGCGGTCCGCGCGGCGATGCGCGGAGAGCCCCGGGAGGCGGTCCGTCAGGCCGTCCGCCAGACGGTCCGCGATGCCGTCTTCCTCGTCGAGCTCGTGATCCGCCTCAATCTCGCAGCCGAGGAGGCGACCCATCTCGAGGGCCTCCGCTACGCCGCCCTCTTCTGGGAGATGCGGGCTCTGACCGCGGAGGCCGAGCTCGAGAGGGGCACCGATGGCTCAGGCGGTCGTCGCCCCGTCGCCCGACGCGCGGCGACCTGGCGCGACGTGGTCACGGGCTGGCTGACGGACCTGTCCGCGGCCGAGGAGGCGCGGCGGCTCCTCGAACGTCGCTACCTCGACGGCCGCGGCGTGCTCTTCCCCGACCTTCGGCGGGACTGGGACGCCTTGCGCGAGACCGGTGCGCGGCTCGCTGCCCTGGGCGACGCGCTGCCGGCCCTCCGCGACGACAGACCGCGGAGGAGGGGCCGGAAAACCCTCTCTCCTCGCCGGATCGCCGTCTCGGGCCGGGCCAAGGCAGGCGCGGCATCGCTCGCCGAGGATGCCCGCGCAGCGGCCCTCGATCTGCTCGGCGACGCGGAGGGGGCCATGGCGGTTGCCGAGCGCCGCATCCGAGCCGCCCACGCGCGCCAACCTGCAAGGAGCCCCGCGACCGCGAGCTGACCGGGTCGAGCGTGATCGGTGGAGGAGACGACGATGGACCTTGGCCTCGTCCTCGTCGGCGTTGCGGCGTTCGCCGCCGCCGTCGCCGTGCTCTTCGTCGTGATCACCCGTCTCACGCGCGCGGCGTTCGGACCGCGGCGTCGCCTCGAAGCCGAGCTCGGGCTGGAGGCCCTCGAGGCGCGCCTGGCACGGGGTGAGATCACGCGGGAGGAGTTCGAGCAGGCCAGGCGCGCGCTCGGCGCGTAGCCGGCGCTCGTCGGCTCACGCTGGCTGACTGGCTCTGGGGCCAATCCCGAACCCCATCGGCCAACGACGGGCTCGGCCTCGTCTCGGCGTCCTCAAGCTCACAGGAGCACGCGGAACTCCCACGGTCCCTCGACGTGCGCTCGTGACGGCGCAGTAGACGAGGTCAGGGGGCCCGCCGGTGGCCACCGGACGAGCCGGGCAATCCGCACGTCGAGATGGGCCGCTCCATCCGGTGGTCGAGGTCGGAAGAGAAACTCCGCATCGCTCTCGTCGTCGCCGGTCCAGGGGCCGCCCCCGACCTCGTAGCTCGTCGCCAGATCGTCGGCGAGCGCGATGTCTGCGAGGAGGATGTTCGGCGAAGCGTCGGAACCGTCGGGTCGCTCAGTCGCGTGCCGACGGACGATGCCCTGGCCGCCGCCATCTCGAAGCTCAAGCGCCACCAGCTCGACGGTGACGCCGTTGCCTGTCACCGCAACGCCGACGGCAACGTTGCGCACGAAGGCGCTCCTCGCGAGGACTCGTCGCAACTCCTGGGCCGTTCGCAGCTGGTCGATCAGACGACGTTCGAGCGGCGCCAGGGAACTGAGGCCCGCTCCCACGACACCGCCCTGGCCGATCCGGACGTCGCTGTGGAGCACAAGGTAGTTGCCCGCCCGGTTACGGGGCTCGCTCACTCAGCAACTGCTCCCACGACGGTGATGATAGAGAGCCTTGAGAAGGCCGCGGCTCTCAATGGCCCCCGATGGTCAGAGCCGCGTTGGCCCAGCATGGGACCATGGGCGCAGCTCGTGCTCACGCGGACCGGCCCCTTCGCGCCGGGCACGACGACGATGTTCCTGCGCGCCCACTCCTCATGCTGGCAGCAGGGGCAGCGCGGCGCCTCCTTCATGCCGGACAGGATAGGGGCGGGCCCAATTGCACGAGGCGGAGCGGACGGCTCAACAGCCCTGCGGCTCGCCCTGCCACCAGGACGGAACGCCGCGGCCCTGGCTGACGCCTCCGTCGGCTGCGATGTCGACCCACAGCGTGGGCTTCTCGTTCGACTCAGGGGCCTGGTAGACGACCCGCAGGATTGTTGCGCCCGCGTCCTGCGGAGGCCGATCGACCATCACGAGCTGCCTTCCAGCCGCGACATCGAGGCATCCGACCCCGACCCCGGCGTTGTGGCCCTGCGCGCCCATGGCGTGCGCCCCGACGGGCTCGCCAGGTGCCACGACGGCGAACCAGGCTGTCCGCGTGGTGGCGCTCCGCACGTAGAGCGTCAGGGATCTCGATGTCGTGGCCGGTGCCGCGGACGATGGGCCCTGCTGAACCGGGAGGGTCGGGACGGCCGCTGGGTCGACGCCTAGGGGCACAAAGCCCTTGCCCGCAACCATGTGTCCGAGCAGCGTCCGCAGGTCCTCGGCGTAGACCGGGATCTCCGGCTCCGTCGGCCGCCCAACGCTCGTCGTCGGCTCCCGGAAGAGATAGTCCTTGGGCACGTAGCCGACGATGCCCCCGTCCCGTCCGGCGACAGCAATGAAGTCGGGGGCGAGGCTCGCGTCAACCTCCCCGTCAAGCCCGGGCGGCGGCATCGTTCCCTTGCTCTCCGACGGCGAACAGCCCACCGCGAAGAGCGCCACGAGAAGCCCTGTCGATGCGGCGAGGAGCCCCAGGTGAGTGGCCCTCATGCGGCCATTGTGCACGGTCCGCGGGGACCCCGACCTCCCCGGCACGCTACGGCGCGGTGAGATCCCACTCGATGCAGGGCAGACCGCGGGCCTTGACCTCCTCGTTCGCGCGCCGGAACGGGGCACTGCCGACGAAGGCCGGGACGCTTCGAGTGGCTCGTCTCGCCGACCGCGGCGAGGGATGCGTCGACGCCAGGACGATGTGCCGCGAGGGGTCGACGCCGTGTCCCCTCGCCTGCTCCTGCGCGTAAACCCCCCACAGCAGGAAAACGACCGGCTCGGGCTTGGCCGCCACGGCCGCCAGGATCGCCCCCGTGAGGCCCTCCCAGCCTTGGCGTGCATGACTCCGGGGACACCCACGGAGAACCGTAAGGACGGTGTTGGGGAGGAGCACGCCGTGCTAAAGGGCTGCCGCTTGGACGCTCGACGAGCGCCGCCCTACCGCGTGTCGCGTCGTGCCCGTCGGACGAGGATCGACGACGCCAAGCCGACGGACAGATAGAAGACGAGCGCCACGAAGCCCCCCGTTCCGTCCCGCCGCGGCGACGGATCAGGCTCGGGGAGGGCCGTCGCTGCGTCCGGGGCGCGGGCGCCCAGACGCCTGAGCGCCTCGATCAACGCGGACGCAGACGTCGGGACGCCCGTCACGTCCTGGTGCGAGACCTGCTCGACCCGGCTGCCGGAGATACGCCAGGCCACCGACCGCCCCGCGACGAGTCCCCCGTCGGGATACGGGAAGATCGCGACGATCCGGTCGCCCGCTCGGAGCCCCTGCCAACACTCGTTGGACGGCATGATGAGCACGCCCGCGCGGAGATCGAGGCCCTGATCGGGGACCTCGGGCCGGATGACCTCCTGAACGGGGAGCCTGTCCACGTCCGGCGTCCCGGGGTCCCGGATCGCGATGACATCGGCGACCAGGATGAGCCCCGGAGAGGCCACGACCTCAGCAAGCGTTCCGTGCGTCACGGCAGAGCACGAGGCCGCTGAGGCCGGAGACATCGCGGCCGAGGGCACGACGAGGAGCGCCCAACGATCCACGCAATCGCGAGACGGGCCACGAACTGACGCATCTCCACCCCTGCCAGTCAGAAGCTGTAACGGGTCCCAGGCATCAGACGCCTCGCGCGCTGGCCGTGTGCCGCAGCCGATGTCCATGGTCGAGACGACGGCCGACCGGCCAACCGTTCTTGACGCACAAGACCCAGTGGCCCTCCACCTCGGTCGCGGTCCTCGCGGGGAAGCTCATGCGCGTTCGCTTAGTTGGCCCTCGCGATGCTCGATCGCGGATCCCGGGCGCGGCCGTCCCGCGCGCCCGTAGGCCGCACCGAAAAGGGGAGACCGTCGAGGCGCCCCGGATCATACATGCCGAGACATCCAGGCCCGTGCCGAAACGAGGTCCTTTCGGCGCATTCGAGCCAAGTCGACCGCGGTTCAGATGCCCTCGACCCAGACTGGATCCGGGTGGTCATCGACGCTGCCGACTACGTCCGTCTGGCGCGGCCGCCTTCAATCTCGACATCGAACACCCAGGGTCCCGGCGTGCCCGCTGGCGGGCCCGACCAACGTGGGTCCGGCGGGAGTCTCGACTCCCTGAAGCGCTCGATGACGATCGTCAGCCGGTGAGCGTCGGCTGGAGGCCGCGGCGCGAAGTGGAACTCGGCCTCGCCACCGGTCGCGGACCCGCTCCAGCCGGCCAGACCGGTCTCATACCCTGTCGAGAGATCGTCGGCGACAGTCACCTCGGGCTCACCAAGCGGCGTGAATGGTCGCGTCGCGTCGATCTCGCCGCGCCCGGATCGGAAGCGAAGAATGCCTCGGCAGCCCGCGTCGCGGATCTCTATCGCGATCAGCTCGACCGTCAGGTCACCAACGACTGCCAACGCCCCCACGCCGATCACCTCGCGGAGCGCGGAGGCGTCGATCGCGACGAGCCGACCCAGCGCTTGCGTGAGCCGCTCCACCTCGGCTGGTGGCAGCTGGTGTGGAGAACGGCGGAGGGGGGCCATCCACGAGCGAGCCGTTCCGAAGCGGTGCACGGTCCCGAAGCGTCGACGATCCGCCCGTCGCTCGACGAGCCAAACGGCGATTGCGCCGCCCGCAAAGCCAAGCACGGTCGCGCTGACCACATCCATGGCGTCGGCCTCCTGCCTTGGGGAACACTGTAGCGGCACGCAGTGGTGATACGGAGTGAGTCCGCCGTCGGGGCCGCAAGCCACCTTCGTGGCTCATCCTCGATAGGACTCGACTAGTTGCATCCCGAAACGCGGCCCTTCTGAGACAGGTCGTTTGATCACGGGCGTGCAAGAGCGCTCACCTGGCGGTGTCGGAAGGCCGACACGATGAAACCATCGTGTGGAATCACGTTCGACGGATGCCGTCGCTAGACCACGCGTGCAACCTCTCGGGCAGCGGCGCCCTCAGCGCCAGCCACGATGAAGAGGCCTGACGGTCGCATCCTCATGGAGCCGACGACCTACCGCGCGAGGTCGGCTGCCGACTCCCTGTCGATGCCTGCGTCAGCAATCATGGCAATCAGGGTCGCGATCTCTAGGCCAAGGCGCGCTACGAAGTGGATCCGTTCGACCAAGGCGCCGACCGTGGCGGGATCTCGGCCCCCCGAGGGACCGCGCCAGGATCCCGATTCGAGCTCTGCTCGGATTGGCCTCACACTCGTGGGATGGCGCACCGACTCGTGACCCACGAGCTCATTGCCGTACCAATCGGCAAGAGGGAGCACGGTGTCTACTGGCTGCGCCTCTACGAGGGGCACCTCGCCCATGTCGCCGTCGTGACGGAAGTGCCCGGCAACCCCTCGTTCTCCGTCACCAATGGCATCTCACAAGTCGCCACATACATCCAGAGGCGCTTCGGGACGAGGCCTGACCAGCTCGCGGTCTACGAAATCTGGCCCCGCGGCGCGGCGGGCTCGGACCAGACGGTCGTCAAGCGAGTGCTCTTCGGACGCTCGATTACCTGGACTGATTCAAGCCGGGCCGACATCGAGGCACTCGTGGGCCAGCGACTGCCGGCTTTGCCCGAGCACGAGGAGCTGTACCGACGGGTGCGCGAGATGGGCGGCGGGGTGAACGTGGAGGTGCGGCGACCCATCTTCGAGGCGGTGCCGGTATCCGACCTCCCTCCGCCCCAAAACCTATTCCGATGCCAGCACGCGGGCCGCTTCCGTGACATCGTCGATCGGATGAGCGTGCCGTCTGTCTCTGGCATCGACGGCGCCCTCGAAGTCGGGCAGGTGTTCTTCGAGACCCTTACTCCGGCCGATATCGAAGCGTGCCCCCGTCACGCAGGGCAATGGAAGGCAATCGCCGACGAAAGCGTCCGCATCATCGAGGCCCTCGGTCGCCAAGATGCGAACGCCTACGTCGCCGAGGCGAGGCGATCGCTGCTGCCGGAGACCGATCGCAACTGGCTCGTGTCTCTCTTTGATGACCCCGTCGTCGTCCGTGGTCGCTCATACACGAATGGGCAGCACCGCGCCTGCGCGCTCCGTTTCTCCGGCGCCTACCAGGCTGCCATCGTGACCGAATACGAATCCCTCGGAGAGGAGAGCGAGGACTGGACCTACGAAGGCGACGGATAGTGGGCCACCGAAGAGACCGACAAGCGCCCGACCAGAGCAGGATTCCATGCTTGTCGTTGGCAGGTCGTGGCGGGATGGACCGCATCCCGCCACGACGAGCGCGAGCGGCACGGCCAGCACGATGGTCTTCAGAGCCGCCTCCGTCGCGGTTCGAGCGAACCTGGCCGTTGTCGCGTCCGCGCCGGGAAAGGGCCTACGACGTCTTGATGGACACGCCGATCGCATCATCGATGTAGCGCGCCTGGGAGAAGCAGGTGCGCCAGGAACCGTTGATGAGGGCCGCACCCCACACGAACCCGGCAGCGGTAGAGCCGGTGAAGAAGGGGCCTCCACTGTCCCCGATTGCGCCCCCGATACCCGTCATGCAGGCGAGATGGCTCACCCCTTCAGCGGAGACATTAGTGAATCCGACGGTGCCGTTCCACAGCGTCGGGAACGATGCCCAACCCCACCAGTACAGCGAGTCGCCGACCGCGAACGTGTTCTTCACGCCGCTCACGTCGCGTAGAGCGCCGTTGGGCAGGTAGAAATCATCGACCTCGGTGCCGGTTGTTGTGAACCATTCGAAGTCTCCCCAGAAGCCGACCACACCGTTCTGGTACGTCATCCCATGGCTGACGTCCGGGTTCGGAAACGGGTCTAGGTATAGGCTCAGACCGGACCCACAGTGGCCTGCCGTTGCCACGCCATTGGTGCCGCCAGAGATGACGGTGAACCCAGCCGTGCAGACGGAACCAGTGGCCGTCCCGACGGCACCGCCCCCGTAGGTATTCCACTCGGTGGTGACGGGCCCATCCACAGTATCGATCACCACGGGTGCCGCCCCGAAGGCCTCTCGCAGATCGTTTCCGATCGCGATCGAATCGCTTGCCGTGTCCCTACCGATCGTCACCAAGACGAGCTGGTTGCGCGAGTCGATCGCAACAACCCGCTCCTTGAGGCCCCTCCCCTCGATCGCACGCAGGACCTGGTCCTTCAGTGCGTCGAGTTCGGACGCAGAGTATCTGACCAACTCGGCTCTAACTCCGACGCCGCTAGCCTCCAGGATGCGAAGCGCCTCGGCGGGTGCCTGGCCCTTGAACTGGGCGACAGCTTGCATCTTCTCGTTCCAGTAGAGACCAACGAATGTGTCAGGGAATCGCGATCCGACGACCGCGAGCAACTCGTCCATCTGCAGCTGCGCTTCGAGTGAAGCCAGAACCGTGTCGACGGGCAAGCCTGTACGCTCCGCGATCGCTGCCGCATCGATCGCGAGCGCATCGGCCCGCAACTGTCGCGTCTCTGGGTCATACCACATCCCATCCGGCACGTCTTGCGGGACGTCGCTGACAGGCGCCAATTGGCCAACGGAGCCCTGGCCGGAGGAGCCGGTGAAGTCGGCCTCTTGCGCCAGAACTGAGTCAGGCCCAACGCTCGCCACGGGGACGCTCGCGCCCATTACGAGGAAAGCCGCTGAAGCGACCGCAATCCACCGAGACCTATTCATGGTTCGACCCCCTTCAATGTTCGACCCCTGCGTCCGCAGCGACTCTTCGCAGGCTAGGCGCGTCCCGAAAGCAGTCAAGTGCCACACGACCTAGATCCCATAGGGTCTTGTCAAGTGCCGACCTGCTCGGCGACACAGAGGGGGCCGTGGCGATCGCCGAACGCCGCCTCCGCTCCGAGCAGCGGTGAGCTTGCGGTCCCCCGGCAGGCTACGGCGCTGCGAGATCCCACCCGATGGTGGGCCGACCGCGCTTCTTGAGCTCCTCGTTCGCGCGTCCGAACGGCGCACTGCCCACGAACCGCGGGGCGCCTTTCGAGGCCCGCCTCGCCGACCGGGGCCCGCCGATGCCGATGCGCGGATCGCCAGAAGTGTGTCACCTCGGCGAGCCCAACGCGCGACACTTGTCCAGAAATCTGTGCCTTTGTTGGTCTGGCCGCGACCGCCCGGCGACCCGGTCCTCGACGTCGTCCGAACCCCAACACTACGGCAAGCTCGTGTCTGAACGCCGGGCCGCTCACCCACACCCGCCCAGCAGCCGGGATCCAGGCGTGATCGGGAGAGTTGAGCCGCGGCACGAAGCCAGGCAGCAGGCCGGCCTGCGAGATCACTGCGCCCGCTGATACCGCATCCCGTGGCGCTTCCGGACCTTGTGGGCGTCTTCCAGGTTCGCGAACGGAAGGACGTGCTCGGGGTCGAAGAGGGCGGCAGCCTCCGGAGGTGACACGGTCGCCGCGAAGCGAGTGAGGAGTTCGTCCTCCGACGCGAAGGGGTCCACCGCGATCGCCCAGGAGACCCAGCACTCCCTGAGCAAGCGCAGCGTCTTGATCCAGTGGCCACCGGCATGCGGGCTCCGGTCGCCCAACGGCGTGGCGTAGAAGGCAGCGATCCGCTCGGCGAGGGGCGCCGTCGTCCGGCCGATGTAGACGACGGAGCGAGATGCTAGCCAGAACTTGCCGAGCCGCGCCGCAACCTCGCGCGGCGTCGGGCGCCGCCCATCCAACTGGAGCTTCGGGACCCGCTCGAGCCACCCGGCTACCGCCTTCGTGTCGATCGGGGCGATCGAGTACAGGGCCGGGATCTCGACCAGGTAGACGCCCGCCTTGTCACACGGGATCGGCTCGCCCCAGCGAACCCGGCCAGCCGGCAGGAGCCCAACGGCGTCGAGGAGCCCGCCGGCCTCCTCTGTCACGCCTCGCTCCACTCGGGCGCCCGCCAGACGCGCACCCCGAGAGGCGCGAACCGGGCGCGATCGGAGAGGCATGCCTTCGCGTTGACCCGCGTCAGCTGGAGCGTGCGCTCCTGTTGGGGGTGGCGCTTGCCGAGGTGGGCACACACCTGAGCCA
>Ga0315274_10014449_pt1 | contig 11196 bp, 8 predicted proteins | sample YL17G02_20_MG_FD_203700 | JGI IMG/M metagenome (GOLD analysis project Ga0315274, IMG submission 203700) | Sediment microbial communities from Yellowstone Lake, YNP, Wyoming, USA - YL17G02_20 | ecosystem: Environmental > Aquatic > Freshwater > Lake > Sediment | place: USA: Wyoming | collected...
AGATCATCACAATAGTCGGCCCCAGTGGCTGCGGTAAAACGACGTTTCTGCGGGCGGTTGCCGGGCTCCTGACGCCAGAACGTGACAGGATAATTTGCGGTGGTTCGATAAAAGTCTTCGGCATATCCCCATTGGAAGCTAAGCGGCGAAGAATGTTTGCCTTCGCTTTCCAAAACCCCGCACTGCTTCCCTGGCGTAATGTCCGACAAACGTCAGCCTACCGCTGGAAATTGTGCAGAGAGGAGACGGCAGAGATACGCGCTTGGCTGACGAAATGCTTGCCATGGTTGGACTCAGCGACTTTGGCAAAGCCATGCCCTCAGAATTGTCTGGTGGAATGCAGCAGAGAGCGAACTTGGCGCGGGCTCTTGTGCAAGAGCCACGAGTTCTTCTCATGGATGAACCGTTTGGCAGCTTGGATGAGGTTACACGCGAAAGGCTCAATTTCGAGTTGCTTCGTATTCACCAATTAAGAAAGCCCACGATTCTATTTGTCACTCACAGCCTCTCAGAAGCTGTTCTGCTCGCGGACCGTGTCATAGTCCTGACTAGCCGACCCGCAACTATCCACACGGCAATCCCTGTCGCCTTTCAACAGGAACGGACCGAAAGTACCTTGCTCTCCACAGAGTACCTGCATTTAAGTGCACAGACTTCGGGATATCGTCGTGCGGGGAGACACCGTATGAAGCGCCTTGTCCCTGCTCTTGTTTTTGTAGTCTGCGTACTTCTTGTCTGGGAACTCAGCGTCCGTGTCTTCTCCATCCCAGAGTATCTCTTACCCGCCCCTTCAGTAGTCCTACGCCGTTTGTTCTCGATGAGAGCAGGATTGCCTGCACACGTCGGTTACACAGCACTTGAATCGGCGCTTGGTTTCCTTCTAGGTACTGCGTTCGGTATCATACTTGCTGTGACTTTTACCCATTCGCGTACTCTTGAACTCGGCATTTACCCATACGCCATCGCCCTCAAGACTGTCCCCATCGTTGCCATTGCCCCCCTTCTGGTCGTCTGGTTTGGGAACGGTATTCTCCCAAAGGTAATCGTCGCAGCGATTATCTCGTTCTTTCCAGTCGTGGTGAATGCCACAAAGGGCCTAAGGAATGTGGAGGCCGAAGCCTTCGATCTCTTCGACTCCATGTCCGCCACGCCGTCTCAGGTGTTCTTCAAGCTCCGCGTCCCTTCCGCACTGCCCTACCTCTTCGCAGCGCTCCGCATCTCCTCGACTCTGGCCGTGATCGGAGCGATTGTCGGTGAGTTCTCCGGTGCGGATCGCGGACTTGGTTTTTTCATCGTGATTTCCTCTCATCGCCTTGAAACAGTAGATATGTTTGTAGGTATCCTGATGTCCTCTGCCTTAGGCATCGGATTCTTTTATGCGATAGCATTGCTTGAGAAGATTGTAGTTCCTTGGGAACGCCAGACAGATCTCGATGTCACATAAGGAGGTTACGCTACTATGAAGAAGGGGCTTATCGCAGCAGTTGGCGTACTGGTGGTGGTTGTCATTGCGCTCGCCCTTTACTTTGGCCGCACCCGTCCCACACCTAATGGCAATGTACCCAATGCTCCCCTTAAGGTATCTGTCAGAATGAAGTGGTTCTTCGCAGGAACCATGACAGGCTGGTTCGCGGGAAAGGAGGAAGGAATCTTCAGACGGCACGGAATAGACCTCACGATCCGACCCGGCGGCCCCGACAATAGTAGCGTCAAGTTGGTGGCAGCAGGCACAGATCAGTTTGGCGTCGCCGGTGCAGATGAAGTCCTTCTCGCTCGGGCAAAAGGAGTTCCCGTTGTAGCCATAGGCGTCCTTTTCAAGGAATCACCCATTTGCTTCATCTCGAAGAAAAACAAGGGCATCAAGACCCCGGCGGATTGGGCAGGCAAGACAGTTGAGGTCAGTTATGGCAGCAATGCCGAAACCGAGTACCGCGCCCTGGTGGCAAAGTTCAACGTGCAGAACATCAAGGAAGTTCCATACACGTTCAACCTTGTCCCCTTTATCGAGGACAAGGTTGACGTTTCGGTTGCCTACCGAATGGACCAGGTTGTGACACTTCAGCGGAAGGGAATCGCGCTTTCGATCATCACCTCAAAGGAATATGGCATCAATCCATACGGCGACGTTGTCATTACGACGGAGAAGACCCCGAAGGCACAGCCTGAAATAGTCAAACAGTTCATGGAAGCGGTCGTGGAGAGTCAACGCTGGGCCATTCACAATCCTGGTCCTGCGGTTCAACAACTCGTAGCTCAGGCCGGAGGCAGCCTCACAACGGATAACGAAGGTGCAGTATGGCAGGCAACAATCCCGTTTCTTCTGGCGGATGGTGGTGAAACCATGATCTGTATGATGAGTTCTTCCCGGTGGGAAGAAACACAGGCAGTTTTGACGGGTACTGGCGCTCTCAAGTCTCCCGTCGATCTGGATCAGGCCGTTAAACAAGTCATTCCGGAGACGAGGTGAACCTCACATGGACTCAGCGAGCAACACCCCCGTACGTAACCTCCGAGAAGCGGTGCGAAGATTTGCGGAGAAACAACCCACCCGCCCAAGTCGAGTCACTATAGGTGGCGTGTTTTGTCTATTCGCTCTGTTCTTCGGGTGGCGAGGCCTCAAGCGGTACGTAGCGAGCAATCCCTTTCGACGGCTAACACCCGTGAGAATCGCTGCCTGGGCAGTCCTCCTCTTCCTGATAATGTTCTTTGTCTGGCTCGTCCGTGATCGAGCCACGCCCGGCAACGAGAGTGTTCTCGGCCGTTTCAACCGATTCGCAGCAGAATGGACGGGCCTGCTCTATCTGTATGCACTGCTTCTTCCCTTGTTGATTTGGATCCTAGACAAGATCGACCCAACAAAGCGCATTGATGAGCGATTGCGCCGGGCACAAAAACAACGAGTGAAGATACTCGACGGTTTTGCGCCGTCGCCTGAGACAGAAACACTCTTCAGTGATCGCTCAATCTATGACGCAATGATGGGAACGCTAAAGAGACTGGAGGCCCGACAAGGGGCGAAGGATATTGGGGAGCGTACGCGGTTCCGCCTCTGTCTCCTGTTGTGTTCGCCCGCTGTTGACTATCCCGGCAATCACACCAAGCCATGGGGCAAAGAATTCATAACAATGATCAAGGGGTTCATCGATCATCCCAACATCCACTTCGACATCTGTCACCTTCCAGTCGAACCCCTTCTCGGCTATGACCCGATGGAAGACTTCCTGTCAGTCCTTGCAAACTACATTGTAGACAGGAAGATGCAGAGTGTCCGCGACGCGCACAGGATGCTGTGCACTCGCACAAAGAAAATCGCTGACGAAATCACAGGAATGAAAGAAGATTACCCTGAAAGGTTCACGATAAGGCCGCCGATGCTCGATGTCCCATTTCAAATAGTATTGGTAATGGGCGACGACATGAAAGAGGTCGTTGTCTCGTTCGCTGGACGCGAGATTCTGGAGCGTGGCGATTCGGATCCGAGGGGGTTCTTCAGCTCCGATCCATACGTCGTCGAGACGTTTCACAAGATCTACGAAGACTATGTCAAGCAAGGCGGTCGCGCATGCCTGGTGCCCCCGCTGACACAAGATGTAATCCAAGAACACTCCAACCGCGGGGATCATCGCCTTTTGAACTACTGCCACACTCTTGACTCGCTCGAAGTTGGCAATGGGTGCTTCTCTCCAGCCATCGCGAACTCCACCAAGTTCAGTTGCTGGGCGATCACGAAGTTGCTCACAAAAGACGACAGTTCCATTCTCGACATCGGTTCCGGCACGGGCGTGCTCGCTTTGATTGCGCAGAAGACATTGACGAAGCTCGGAGTCCATAATCCACGAATCGTCGCGACTGAGTGCGACAACACCGCTTTCCAAACGCTTTGTAAGAACTGCAAGACGGGAGTTGTCACGAAGAAGTGGAAACTTGCCGTGGTTCGTAACAACGGCGGCGATCCACGGGCGTGTTTTCTGGACGTAGATAAGGGCAATACACCTGTGCCGGATGGCGATGTCGGCACGTTCAGTGTGATCATCGCCGACCTTCCGTTTGTCGATAGCGAAGAGCAGAGCGCTGTTGATCAGAGATTCTTTGATCCCCAGCATCGGAGTCATGCAGCTTTGTTCTCAGCCGTCGCGATGAACAACTGGTTAGAGAAAGGCGGTAAACTGATTACTGCTTTCTCGTCACTCGGTGGCCCCTATGATGTTGCTCGTTTTGAGCGGATGATCTCGGAAAGTCACCTGCGAATCGTGCAACGATTAGATTTTCACGAGTCCAACTACTTGTGGATCGTGCATGTCATTATGCGGCAGGATGACTTCGATCCGAAGTCCTTCTGGTGGAATCGTCTCAATGCGCGCCAGTATGACATGCAATCAGCAGGAGCGACAACTTGAGAATTACACGCGTTTCAGACAGAGACTTGCCATGGAAACCTTCAACCCTCGATCCAAAAACGCAGAAGGTCGAGTTGTGGGAAGGACGCCATATCCATCAGGGCAGAACTCTGCTTTCAAGACACCACGCCAGTGCGTTACCCCACAAAGATCAGATGCAGCGTGGGACATCTTTGTCCTTGAAGGCAACATGACAGTGAACGGGGTGAACATCGGATCAGGCGAGCACGTGTTGATCAAAGCCGCCGAACTCTGTTCACAGTCAACCCGCTCCGGCTGTTTGTCGCTCGTCTTCATCCGTACGGATCATGAATGGGTCCACACCAGGCGTAGATCAGCCGAAGGTCCGCCGAAGACCAGACGTACATGTCTGGCGCGCGCCTGATGATCCCCGTCGCCCCTGAGGCCGGTCCAAGTGCCGTTCGTTTCCACCCCAATGATGGCAGCTTGCCGACACCCAGCCGGATCGATCACTCTTTCCGGTCATTCCCACCGCAGTCCCCAGCCTCTTCGTCGGCGAATCTCACAGCACTCAGACAAGAAGTAGACCAGAATTAGACACTAATCTGGCGCATCACATGTCCGCACAACTGCTACCTTTCTTGTCTCGCTCGCCTTGGCCTTGCGGCTGCAAGGTGCCGTGCCAGTCCGCTCCGCTGGCCTGTCACGTCCCTTGCCGACGCCGCATCAGCCCCGGCTCGCTCGGCGAACACTTATCTCCTGGCGACCCTGAACAAGTGGCTCGAACAGATCGAGTTGACGATCAGCAATGAGTGCGACAGCCGCTCCCGGGCCTTACGTCGGCTGGGTGGCATCGCCGAGGCGGAGCACAAGGCGCTCGTGGAGGGGATGAACGGGTTCATTGACCTGACCGTCAGGCAGGGCCTCGCGCGGCTCGACCGCGATCTTAACCAGGCGTTCAAGCGAGGCGAGAGAGTCGAGCCGGGCCTTTGGAATCGCTTTGTCCTTCCCGCCCTGGCGACGGGCGTATTCTCCATCCTCACGATCGCGTACATCCGCCGGATACAGAGGGACAAGCGGCGGGAGCCCGCGGCGACGGCGGGACGCTATGACAATTTGGCGGGGTACATGTTCCTGCTGCCCTGGCTGACCGGCTTTGCCTGCTTCATGCTGATTCCAATTCTGGTCTCTCTGCTGCTCTCATTCACGGAGTGGAACATGATTCGTGCCCCGATGTGGCTGGGGGTACAGAATTACGTCGATCTGTTGCGGGACGGCAGTTTCTGGATAGGGCTGGAGAGGACCCTGAGCTATTCCGCCCTGGTCATCCCGATTTCGTTCGTCGGAGGCCTGACCCTTGCCGGTCTGCTAACCTGCCACATCCGCGGGGCGGGCTTCTTCAAATCGGTCTTTTACTTTCCATCGCTGTTTATGGGCGCTAGTGCGGCGGTCCTCTGGGTGAACATGTTCGACAACGAGAACGGCGTGATCAATCGGCTTCTCAGTTTTGCCGGCCTCGGCCCCGTGAGATGGCTGGATGCGAACCACGCCTTCGGGACCGTCGTGCTGATGAACGTGTTCTGGGTCGGCGGCTCTATGATTATCTACTACGCCGGGATGAAGCAGATCCCGAGATCCCTGTACGAGGCGGCGGAGATCGACGGCGCGGGGCCGGTCCGCAGGTTCCTGTCCATTACCCTTCCGATGCTGTCGCCCGTGCTGCTGTTCACCGTGATCACGACCACCGTCACGGCGTTCCGGGTATTCACGCCCGCACTGTTCTTCGCGCAATCTTCCTCGACGATCGGCGAACCCGGGGACGCTCTTCGCTTCTACGTCGTGAACATCTACGACGAGGCGTTCAACAATCTGCGTATGGGGCGGGCCTGCTGCTATGCCGTCATCCTTTTTGGCATCATCTTCGCCATTACCATGATCCAGATCCGGCTGTCCCGACGTTTCGTGCACGTGGAGAGCTCATGAAGACGCCCCATCGTTCCATCGGCCTGTACGTGATTATGGCGGCCCTGGCGGCCGGGTTTCTGTTCCCGTTCTATTGGGTGGTCATCTGCTCGTTGAAATCGCCGGCGGCGCTTTCGATGAGTCCGCCGGCGTTTTATCCAGGCGAGGTTCGCACGAAGGACCTTGCCGTACCGACGCCCGGCAGGATCGTGACGGCCGAGCGGGCGAGATGGTTGCGATTGTGCACCCGGGCAACCGAGCTTGACTCGAATCGGCAGGATGGAACGTACTATCTCAGGCTGGGCAAAGGCGACGTGCCGACAAAACTCGTCACCTGGCTGCCTGACGATATTGTCAAGCCTCTCTCGGACCCGCCTCAAATCATCGCCTTTGAGCGCATCCCCGTTCATCGGTTGACGGGGACGGACAGGGAGGTCGCCGTCGCGGCGAAAATGGTGCGGCAAAACGAACGGGGGTTCGATAAGCTGTTGTTCGTCACGCCGGCCGGCTCCGACAGTGCGGACGAATTTGCCGTCCTGTGCAATGTCGAACATGAGCCCCTGTGTGACTTTGCCCCGCAGTGGCGAAACTACGCCGAGATCCTGCGCGGGCCCGAGGCCACCATCGGGGCCAAATCCACCGGGTTCTCGCTGTACCTGCGCAACAGCCTGTTCATCAGTGTCATGGCGGTTATCGGCCAGGTGCTCTCCAGCAGTTGCGTCGCCTATGGATTTGCCCGCCTGAGGTTCAAAGGGCGGGACTTCTGGTTCGTTCTCCTGCTGGCGACGCTGATGGTCCCGCCGCAGGTCACACTGATCCCCCTGTTCTACATCTACAAGTCGATCCACTGGGTGGATACGTTTCTTCCGCTCATCGTGCCGCACTTTGCCGCCAGCGCGTTCAACGTGTTCCTGATTCGCCAGTACATGCTGACGTTGCCGCGGGAGCTGGATGAGTCCGCCACGGTGGACGGCTGCGGGGCCCTGCGTACCTTTCTCCAGGTCATTCTGCCGAACTGCAAGCCCGTGTTGATCGTCGTGGCGATCTTCACGTTTGTCACGACGTGGCAGGATGTGCTGGGGCCGTTGATCTATCTGGACAACCCGGAGTATCGCACGGTGACGCTCGGACTGGAGTACTTTCGCTCTCGCTTCGTCGATAACCGGCACCTGCTGATGACCGGGGCGGTGCTTGCGATGTTGCCCATAGCCGTGATCTTCCTGTTTCTGCAACGGTATATCATGTCCGGCATGGCAACGACCGGCCTGAAGAGGTAGTGTGTAGAATGGCGCGAGTCCTGTTGGAGCACGTGACCAAGGAGTTCCCCGGAGGGGTCATTGCCGCTCGGGATGTGAGCCTCGAGATCGCCGAGGGTGAGTTCATGGTGATTGTCGGTCCCAGCGGCTGCGGCAAGACGACGACGCTCCGATTGATCGCCGGGCTCGATGAGATCACATCGGGGAACATCACCATCGGCGACGTGCTCGTCAACAAGCTGCCGCCCAAGGATCGCGACATCGCGATGGTCTTTCAGAACTACGCCCTGTATTCGCACATGACGGTGTACCAGAACATGGCCTTCGGCCTCAAGCTCCGCAAGTACCCGAAAGCCCAGATCAGGGAGCGGGTCACGGAGACGGCTCGCCTGCTCAGGATCGAGCACCTGCTGGACCGAAAGCCCCGGGCCCTTTCCGGCGGCCAGTGCCAGCGGGTGGCCGTCGGCAGGGCCATTGCCCGCCAGCCCAAGGTGTTTCTGTTCGATGAGCCTCTCAGTAATCTCGATGCGAAGCTGCGAGTGAGCACGCGGGCCGAGCTCAAAGCGCTGCACAAACGGCTGCAAACCACGTCGATTTACGTGACCCACGATCAGGCGGAGGCCATGACCCTCGGCGACCGCATCTGTGTGATGTGTGACGGCGTCGTTCAACAGGTGGCGCCGCCGATGGAGGTGTATCATTGTCCGGTGAACAGGTTCGTCGCCGGCTTCCTCGGCGCCCCGTCGATGAACTTCTTTGCGGGCCGCGTGGGTCAAAAGGATGACCGTTTCTTCTTCATATGCGGGGATCATCAGATCGCGCTGCCCGCGAGACTCAAGGGTGCGGCTGCGAAGCATCTCGATCATCCTGTCACCCTGGGTGTCCGGCCTGAGCATCTCTCTGTGGAGCCTTATCCCGGCCAGACGGAGAACGCGATCTCCGCTCTGGTCCGCGTCGTGGAACCCCTCGGCGACCGGATCGACGTCTACTTCGAAGACAAAGACGCCGCCCGTTTCATCGGGAACCTTGGCCCGCAGACTGTCCTGCGTGTCGATGAGCCCGTCAGGCTGCACCTGAACGTTGAGAGGCTTCACCTGTTCGAGCCCGGCGACATGGGCAAGAGCATCCTGTTTGCCTGACACGGACCACGCTTAGTGTATGCCGAGCTGCTTGTAGATCGTCGGCAGCTTCTGGCTGACGGCTTGCCGAACATCCTCGTACAGGCTTGCGCCGTGTGAATCCATCGCCACGATCAGGGGGCCGAAGTTCTTCACTCTGAACTTGTAGATCGCCTCGGGGTGAAGCTCCGGCCAATAGACGTCTTCCACGGCCTCGATCTGCCTGGTCTCGATGGCGGCGGCGCCTCCGACGATGGCGAAGTAACACGCCCCGAATCGCTTCATCGCCTCCAGACTGCCTTGATAAAGCCCGGATTTCCCGATGATGGCCCGCACGCCGTACCCTTCCATCAGCGGGCCTGTGAACCTGTCCATGCGAGTGCTGGTCGTCGTGCCGACAATGATCGTTTCCCAGCCCTCATCCGTTCTCTTGAGACTGGGGGCCGTATGCAGGACGGGGTAGCCGGCCAAATCGACAAGGGGGGCATTGTGCCTATCGAACATGTGGATCAGGGTCTTGTCCCTCATGCCGAATACGTGGCCGTCGATCGTGACCAGATCGCCGGCATGAAGAGAACGCATGGTCTTTTCGTCAAAGGGCGTATTGAGAACGTACGACGCCATAGCCGCAGCCCCTAAAAACCGTATTCCACTCTGCCGTCGGCCCAAATTCTGGCGCGGGCGCGTCGTGCTGCCCAGCACTGCGTGTTGACGGCCACGGGATTCTGCGTGATGTGCGTGTACGCCCACTCGATGTGGACGGCGAGCGTGGAAACGTCGCCCCCCAGACCCATGGGACCGCCGCCTGTGCTGTTGATGGCCTCCTCCAACTGCTCCTCCAATTCCGCAAACAGGGGATCCGTGTTCCTCGTGCCGACCGGGCGGGCGATGGCCTTCTTGGCCAGCACGCCGACCAAGTCGAATGTCCCGCCGATGCCGATTCCGATGATTCCCGGAGGACATGGGTTGCCCCCCGCGCCTACGACGATGTCAATGATGAACTTCTTCACAGCCGCCAGACCCTCGGCGGGGGTGAACATCCGTATGGCGCTCACATTCTCCGAGCCCGAGCCCTTGGGGATCATCAGAATATCGAGGCAGTCGGCCTGCGGGTCGAAGTCCCAATAGACCACGGGCAGCCCCGGGCCGACGCTCGTCTGTGGATTCTCCCGGGTCAGAGGGTGCAACGAGCTGCCCCGGAAGGGATGCTCGAGCGTGGCCCGTTTTGCCCCCTCGGCGAGTGCCGCCTGGAGCCGCGATCCGTCTACGGCGATTCGCCCCCCGATCTTGACTATGTAGATGGGCAGGCCTGTATCCTGGCAGACCAGCATGTCCTGCGTGTCGGAGATTTCGATGCTCCTGAGGATGGTCTCAAGAATGGTCCTGGCGATGGGTTTTGTCTCTCTCGCGTAGGCATTGCGCAGGGCTTCCTTGACATCGGGGGGCAGGATCTTGAGCGCCCTGATGTAGAGTTCCTTCGCAACATCCTGCACCAACTGGTAGTTCAGTCCGGCTATCCCCACGGCACGCTCAAAACTTCAAGTGAGACCCCAAACCCGTTACCAACAGCCAAGATACGGCGCCCACGGAAAGGGCCGCGATCAGCCCGCACACGAAAGGTTTGTACCCCAGCTTCGTCAGCTTGCGAATGTTCGTGTTCAGCCCGATACAACTGACCGCGATGGCGATCAGATACGTCGCCGATGTTTTAACAAAACTGCAGACGCTCGTCCATCTCGCATCGGCAGTGCCGAAGGCGTAGTCGCCCAACGACCTCAGGAGGACCACGACGATGTAGCCCAGCACGAACAAAGGAATGTACTTGGCGATCTGCAGCCCTTTTGCCGAGGCCTTGCGGGCGCTCCTCCTGGCAAACCAGTATCCCAGGAATGGGATGACGAACACCATGAACGTGTTTCGCACGAGTTTTGTCGTAATTGCGATATCCGCCCCCGTGAGGCCCGTGGGCGTCTTGTGCGCCCAGAGCTGGTCGTAGATCAGCGATGACGCCGTGACCTGCGACGTGTCGTGGACGGAGGTGCCCAGGAAGAATCCTGCCTCTGCCGGGCGCAGATGCAGGACGGATTCGATCATGTAGGGATACACCATTGTGGCTAGCATGCCGAAGATGATGATGGTTCCCACGGCGTACGCGATTTCTTCCTCTTCCGCCTCGATCGTCGGTGCGCTGGCCAGGATGGCGCTGACGCCGCAGATGCTCGTGCCCGCTGCCACCAGTGTCGCCAGCTTCTCGCTGATTCCTAGCCTCTTCGCCACAAGTGCCGTGATGGCAAGGCCCGCCACAATGCAGACGAAGACCATGCCCACCGCGGCGGCGCCGATCTTGAGTACGGAGAGGATGCTCAGACGAATTCCCATCAGGATGATCCCGAGACGCAGGAGTTTACTCAGCCCGAACTTGATCCCCGGCTCCAATTTCGGCGGTAGAGGGATCGTGTTCCTAATGACCAGGCCGAGAATGATGGCGATAAGGATGGGGCT
>Ga0315274_10014452_pt1 | contig 11194 bp, 10 predicted proteins | sample YL17G02_20_MG_FD_203700 | JGI IMG/M metagenome (GOLD analysis project Ga0315274, IMG submission 203700) | Sediment microbial communities from Yellowstone Lake, YNP, Wyoming, USA - YL17G02_20 | ecosystem: Environmental > Aquatic > Freshwater > Lake > Sediment | place: USA: Wyoming | collected...
AACCGATCTTCTTGGCGAGCGTCGCGGCCTCATCGGCGCTCTTGGCGATTTGCGTGTCGACGGTCGGAATTCCATAAGCGGCGAGGAGTTGTTTGGACTCCACTTCCGTGAGGATCGTTCGTCCGGCTTTGCGGGCCTCTTCGATGGTCCTGGCCGCCTCGATACGGCTGGCGGCTGTCTGTTCGAAGTCGGTCGGCATCGCCGGAGTCTCGTAGAGCCCGCGCAGGTTGTAGGTGTACCGCCACATGTAATGGAAAATCCGCGCCGCAGTGTCAGGGTAGGCGAAAGTGGGGATCCCGGCGCGGTTCAGGATCTGCTCGCCCGCGGCCACCCCTGTGCCGCCCATCCAGCTCGCGAGGATCGGCTTGCCGTCCAACTTGGCGAAAGGCTTCAGTTGCTCGGCAATCTGAGTAGGATCGGTCATCGCCTGCGGCGTGAGGATGGTAAGCAGGCCGTCAGTGTTAGGGTCCTTCGAGACGATTCCTACCGCCTTGGCATAACGCTCCGGTGTGGCATCTCCGAGGATATCGATAGGATTGTTGTGGCTCCACTCGCGGGGAAGAATTCCGTTCAGCGCCTCCATGGTCTCGGGCGCCAGTTCCGCGAGTTCCCCTCCCACGCCGATTAGAGTATCCGTCGCGAGCACGCCCGGCCCGCCGGCGTTGGTCAGAATAGCCAGGCGCGGCCCCTTGGGACGAGGCTGCTTGCCCAGCACCTCCGCCACGTAGAAGAGTTGGCCCATCGTCTGGACGCGCAGCACGCCGCAACGGCGGAAGGCCGCGGCCAGAACTTCATCGCTGCCCGCGAGCGTGCCGGTGTGGGAAGCAGCCGCTTTCGCCGCCGCTTCGCTGCGACCCGCTTTGATGACGATAATCGGTTTCGAGAGCGCCACGTCACGAGCGGCGGAAAGGAACCCGCGCGCGTCGCCAATGGATTCCATGTAGAGGATGATGCTGCGCGTGCGTGGGTCATCACCGAGGTAGTCAATCAGGTCGCCCCAGCCCACATCGGCCATCGCGCCGATCGAGATGAACGCGCTGAAGCCCACCATTTCGCGCAAGCTCCAGTCGAGCACCGCCGTGCAGAGCGCGCCACTTTGACTGATGAATCCGATGTTCCCGGGCCGCGCCATGCCCGCCGCGAAAGTGGCATTGAGTCCGGTGGTCGGACTCATTACGCCCAGACAATTCGGCCCTATGATGCGGATTTTCCCGCGCCGCGCTTCGGCCAGGGTTTCCTGCTCCAGTCTGGCACCTTCCGGCCCCAGCTCCTTGAAGCCGGCCGAGATGACGATGGCTGCCTTGACTTTCACGTCGACGCAGTCGCGAACCACTTTGGGTACCGAAACCGCAGGGGTAACAATCACGGCGAGGTCGATCTGCTCCGGGATGGCGCGAATATTGGGATAGGCCTTTACGCCCAGCACGTGGCTCCGCTTGGGATTGACCGGGAAGACCACGCCGCCAAACGGGTTACTGATCAAGTTCCAGAAAAGCGTGCGTCCGACGCTGCCGGGATTCTCAGTGGCGCCAATCACCGCAACGCGCTCGGGCGCGAAGAAGACGTCGAGTGGATGCTGGCGGCCGCGCAAAATGTCGTGTGCTGCCTCGACCTTGAGAGGTTTGGATGGCTTCATGAAAAGATGCTCCTGGATGATAGGATGAATGCCAAAAAGACAAAATGACTGGGGCTCCGCTCACCCTTCTATGGTAGGCGTCCTCAGGTGCTTGTACCAGAGCAATTCCTTTACCGATCCGGGGTTAGGTTCTTACGACATCGAGTCCAGCCGTTGCGCTCGACTATAACCTCGCAAGGGGCTTAATGCTCTAATCCCAATCAGCCGGATGGTCCTCAGGCCACAAACCAGCGGACCAATAGCAGGCGGCAGCAACTTGCGAAGCTCTTCAGTTCACGAGTAGTATACGACCTGGGAGGATTTGAGCCATGTCGTATGCCCTTCACAAAGCCGCCTTGGCGCTGCTCGCGCTTACCGCAGCTGCGTTGTCACAGAATGTAATCCCTGCTGTGGCCGGAGAGCCCCCGGCAACGTTGAAAGTGACTTCGAGCGCGTTTCAGCCGGATGGCGTGATCCCCAAGAAGTACTCCTGCGACGGCGCGGAGGTCACACCGCCGCTCGCCTGGAGCGATCCTCCGGCTGGAACGAAAAGCTTTTCTCTTATCATGGACGATCCCGATGCACGGCCCACCACTTGGGTACACTGGGTGCTCTTCGACGTGCCGGCCGACGCGCGGAGCCTCCCCGAGAATCTGCCCAAGACGAATGAACTCGCGAACGGCGCACGCCAGGGCGTTAACGGCGAACCCAAGATCGGCTACGAAGGTCCGTGCCCACCGCCGGGGCCAGTGCACAACTACCACTTCAAGCTCTATGCGCTGGATGGCAAACTCGGTCTGAAGTCGGGCGCGACCAAAGCTGAAGTTGAAAAGGCCATGAAGGGGCATATCCTCGCCGAGACCCAGCTCGTCGGGCGCTTTGGCCGTTAGGGGTGAGGAATACGCGGGTGAGGATTCCGGCGGCCGAAAGAGCCGGGTTTTAGGAAGAAAAGCCGCAGAGTTACAAGACACCTCTGCCCTGCCTGCTACGGCTTTTCCAGAACGGCTTCGGCGTCGATGGTGATCTCCACCGTGTTCCCAACCACCACGCCGCCTTTGTCGAGCGTGCTGTTCCAACTCACACCGAAGTCGTGGCGATTGATGGCGGCTGCGGCGAAAAATCCCGCGCGGGTTTTCGGCCCTTTGTCCACGTTTCCCTCCCACCAAGGTGTCTGCCACTGCCCGAGGTAGCGAACCTTGAGCGGGACGGTGCGCGTCACGCCGCGAATGGTCAATTCTCCGGTGAGGATGTAATCGTGGTCGCCGACAATTTCCACCTTGTCGCCCCGGAACGTGATCTCCGGATGATCTTCGGCGTCGAGGAAGTCCGGGCTGCGCAGGTGCGCGTCGCGATCGGGCTCGCCGGTCCAGAGGGATTTGGCGTCAATCCGGACTTCGACGCTCGAGGCGCGCGGATTCTTGGGGTCGAACGTGAGTCTCCCTTGCACGTTCTTGAAGTGCCCGCGAACATAGGTGACCATCATGTGCCGCGCACAGAACTCGGCGGCCGTATGTCCGGGCTCGAAAAACCACTGGGCCATGGGGCCTCCTGTCGGCGAGATGAATGAACTCCCACGTCCGGACTGCCCGCGATTGAACAACAATCCCTCGCAAATCGCAAGCGTGTCAGATTCGCATTCCGGCGTGGCGCTCCGTGAAGCCACCTGAGTGATTCTCCAATACACACACTGGATCAGGCTTCGCATAGAATGGTTCAGCGGGGCATCTGATGAAATCACAGCCTGAGGAAGCGGCGACCGCAATCGCTGGAGAGTTCCCGCGCTGGGTGGATTTAGGTCATGGGTGCCGGCCCGCACTACGTCTGGGGCTGGCGACAAGGGGCAACACGCACTTGCGCGCTGAAGACGTCGCCTGCGCCGTTCGGCGCGGCGTGAACTTCCTGAACTGGTGCGGCTACGACAACGGCATCGCGGGCGCGGTACGCGACCGGCTGATCGACCGGCGACAAGTCATGCTCGCCGTGCAACTCGGCGCGTGCTCGGCGCGTGGCATGCGGCAGCAAATCGAAAAATCACTCGGCCTGCTCGGGACCGACACCCTGGACGTCGTGACGCTTTATTACGTGGAAGAAGAGAGCGAGTGGAAGGAGATCGTCCAGCCTGGCGGCGCGATGGAAGCTCTAGAAGAGGCGCGCGGCAATGGCCGGGTCCGCTTGATCGGTTTGACCTCACACCAGAGGAAGCTTGCCGCGCGCTGGGCCGAAAGCGGCAAGCTCGATCTGCTGATGATCCGTTACAACGCCGCGCACCGCGGCGCTGAACAGGACGTGTTTCCGGTGGCGGAGCGGCTGCGCATTCCGGTCGTTACATACACCGCGCAGCGCTGGGGCGCCTTGAAGAAACGCACGCCGGGTGACCCCAAAGGGTTCATGCCTCCCCACGCGCGCGAGTGGCACCGCTTCGCGCTGGCGCACCCTGCGGTGAGCGTTGTCCTGATGGCACCCGCCAATCGCGAGCAGTTGGAAGAGAACCTGCAACTGCTTGACGACTGGCGCGCTCCCCGCCCGGAAGAATTCGCCGCGCTCGCCAGCCACGGCCGGCGCGTTCGCCGACACGCCGGAGTCTTCTGGTAGAAGCGTCGCATTCCCTGGCACCACTCTCAGGCCACTTACTGGCCCGGGGCGCGATACGGGACGCTCTTCTTCACGGCGCTGTCCAATTCGTCGGGTGTGAGCAGCACCGTAGTACTCGTGCTGACCACTCCGCTGGCGTTGATGGCCAGTGACGCCGCGGCCGCGCTCACGTTGTCCGGCAGGTCGACGATGACGCAGGCATCGTACTTCCCAAAGGCAAAGTAGAACGCCTCCACTTTCCCACCCGCAGCTTTGATCGCCTTCGCAGCAGCATCGCGACGTTTGGAGCCGCCCTCCGCCAGCAACCCCTTCGTGCCTTCGGCCGTATACGACGCCTGAATGAGATACTTCGGCATAGTTTCCCCCCTCAGTTGTTTTGTGTAGATTTGCGCTCTTGCGCGAGGCGGAACAATAGCGCGGCCGACAGCGAAATGCAATCGAAAGCTGCTGGCTGTTAGCCATCAGTTTTTCGTTTTTCGCTTTCGGTTATCCGATTTTTGCTCCTCTGACTTCTGGCTCCTACCCTTCGGGTCGTCTCTACCCTCGTTCCATTTTCGACGGGCGCAGCAGAGATGCGGCGTGCATTAATGAGTGCGGCGTCAGGCGAAGCAGCCAAACGATCAGTTTGTAGCGCCACCCCGGCACGACGATCAGGTCCCCGCGCCTGAGTCCTCGCAGCGACGCTTCGACGACTTCCTCCGCCGACATCCACCAGCTTGCCGGAACCTGCTTGCGATCGAAGCCCATCACATCGTGAAACTCCGTCACGGTAAACCCCGGGCAAAGCGCCTGCACGCGCACCGGCGAGCGCGCGGCTTTCAATTCCAGGCACAGGCCTTCGGTAAAGCAGTTCATCCAGGCCTTGGTGGCGTAGTAGCTGGTGTTTCCCGGCCGGCAGATGAAGGCAGCCACGGAGGAGACATTCACCAGCGCGCCCTCTTCCCCCGCGCCGTCATCTTGCGCAATGCCGCGTGGCTCAGCCGCATCGTGGCCATGACGTGCAGGCGATGCATCGCGTCCTGGCTTTCCACCGGACCTTCCGAGAATCGCCCTTTCGTTCCGAAGCCGGCGTTGTTGATCAAGAACTCAAGATTCTCCGCGCGCACGATGCGATCTTCCACGACCTTGAGACCATCCTCCCGAATGAGGTCGGCCGGCAGTGCTTCGACAGCGACGCCGTGTTTACCCCTCAACTCCGCCGCCAGTTCCTCCAGACGTTCCCGCCGTCGCGCCACCAGCACGAGGTCATAGCCGTCCGCGGCCAAGCGGCGGGCGTACACGGCCCCTATCCCAGCCGACGCACCTGTCACCGCTGCCAACGGTCTCGACTCAGCCATCGCATCGACCTCCTCTATGACAAAGGCGCGATTATGCCACGGGTCGAGTCGGCAGCTGACACTCACTGGGCCAAGCGATTCCCTTTTGGCCCGTCCAGCCGAGAGGTTATCGAGTGCACACATTTCCGAGCGCGGCTTACCCACCCTCAATTCAATGCATTTAGACAGGGTCGGAGCATCATACGATCCAGTACCTCCGTACTATTGCCACCTCCCGCGAGCTAAGGGAGAATGGGTCACGTTCGAGAGGGAGTGGAAGGCTTGTGGTGTTCCAAGGAATTGTGGGGCTTGCCTGTTTGATCTTTCTGTCTACGGGGGCCATGGGAATGGATTACAGCGTGCCGGTGGGATCACTCCTGCTGATGGGTGTTGTCATCAGGAAGTTCCTGGATACCTACTGGAGCCTGGAACCCCGTGAGGAAAAGCTCCTTCATTTGGAGAACCGTCAGCCTCACCGCTAATTGCGGCACCGAGCCCCGCTCAGAGCGGGGCCGAGACAGAGTCTGCTCGACGTGCCATTGGCACGCAATCGCGTCACACCAAGCGCCGGAGTGGAGTCGGGGCACGGCATCCCGTGCCCCGACTCTCTTCCCCTCTCCTCGCGTGCCCACCCTGGAGCCCAAAGGTTCTGCGTCGTCCCGCACAGACTGGTAAGATGGCACCGATGCGTATCCCGGTCGTGGCCTTTGCCTTCCTCACCTGCGTTTCCGCCATCGCCCAAGGGCCGGAAAATGTCCTCCTGGTCGTCAACAAGGATTCGAAGGTCTCAAAGGCGGTGGGCCAGTACTACCAGCAGCGTCGCGGCGTGCCGGCGTCGCAGGTATGCTTTATCAAAACGCTCGACCAGGAAGAGATCGACCGCGTCACGTTCGAAGACGAAGTTCGCAAGCCCATCCTCAACTGCCTTACAAAAGGCGCGCTCCAGGATCGCATCCTCTACATCGTGTTGACGAAGGGCGTTCCGCTCAAGATCAAAGCGCCCGAGCGCGACGAGCGGGCGAGCGTCGACTCCGAATTCACTCTCCTCTACCAGGACCTGCTGGGCGTTCCACGTGTCCTCAAGGGCGGCAGTGCCAATCCTTATTTCAGCAAAAGCCTCAGCGGGAACTTGCGGCGCTTCAGCCACCGCGAATTCCCGATGTACTTGGTGACGCGCCTGGACGGCTACGACCTCGCCGACGTGCGCGCTCTGATCGACCGCGGGCTTTCACCCTCGCGGGAGGGCCGGTTCGTGCTGGATCTTTCTTACGACGACAACGCCACCGGCAACAACTGGCTACGGGAGGCGGCTATAAAACTGAAGGAAGCCGGAATCCCCGAGTCGCGCATTCGCCTGGAAACGACCACGGCATTCCTGACGGGAGAGAAAGAAGTTCTGGGTTACGCCGGCTGGGGATCCAACGACCGTTCGAACCACTCGCGCTTCCTCAACAACACCTGGGTAAACGGGGCGCTGCTCGCGGAATATGTCTCCACCGACGCGCGCACGTTCGAAAGGCCTCCGAAAAAATGGAACATCGGCAAGTGGGACGATCCCCCGGAGTCGTTCTTCTCGGGCTCGCCACAATCCCTCATTGCGGATTACATCCACGAAGGCGTAACCGGCGTGGCAGGAAATGTGTACGAGCCTTACCTCGGCGCCTGCGTGCGGCCGCAAATCCTGTTTCCAGCTTATTTGCGGGGACTGAACCTCGCAGAGAGCTTCTACGCCGCAATCCCCCTCTTGAGCTGGCAAACCGTGGTGATCGGCGACCCGCTCACCGCGCCGTTTCCCGGACCTCGCCTCCCAAGCGCCGATGCTGACCCGCCCAAGGACCCGGCCACCGGCCTACCCCAATACTTCGCCACCTTTGCTGCGCGCGGCAAGCGACGGTAAGACGGACCCCATTTCCGATGCCCAGAACCGCAGGTCCACGAAGCGAGACTGCGCTTTCAATGGAGGCGCGAGGGGTGGATGATGTTATGCGAGATTTTCAGGTAATATGAGTCTGAAGATGACTAGTTGCTGACCTGGTTTGAGAAATCCATGGCCGTGGCCGGCACGTTCTTCCTCCCCTCTCGACATGATGAGAGAACTTCTGGTCCGTTGCAGATGCAATGGTTTTTCCCGTTATTCCTTCACACGGCCAGCGATGAAGTCCTTGACAGCATTTCGGTCTTCTAAGGGGAGGTCCACAAAGTGAAGTGCGACGCAGTCGGGAGGCTCCTTGCGGATGACGATGGTGCGCAGGTTCAGCAAACCCGGCGATTGCGGGAGGGAGAGGGTCAGATTGACTTCGTCGCCGAGGGTCAGCCCACCCGAAGACTCCAGCAAGACCCCGCCTTCGCTGATGTTCAGGCTCATGGAGGTGAAACGGTTTTCTCCCTTTTCACAGGTCACCACCGTGCGCAGGGGCAGGCGGACGTAGCTCCGCTTCTCGCGCAACATGGCGGAGTGGAGGCAGCGGAGCAAGCCGTTGAGTCTGGCCAGTTCAGGCGGCTTTCCCAGGAAAAAGGTGATGCCTGCCTTGAAGCCGGCGCGCATCGTGTCCACATCATCGTATCCCGTGAGCATGATGATGGGCGCGCTGCTATTGGAGGCGGACGCACGGATATGCCGCGCCAAAGCGAAGCCGTCTATGCCTGGCATCTGAGCGTCCACGAATACGCCATCGAACTTCTGACGATCGATTCGCCCGGCGGCCTCTTGCCCGTCGCCAACGACCAAGACTTCGTAGCTCAATGCCTGCAGCATATCCTTGAGCACTTTCAGAACGTCGGGGTCGTCATCGACAATCAAAAGTTTCAGCGCCATGGTTCGTCAACCGCCAAGTTTACTTTACCATCAACAGGATGCACCGAAAAGGGCGTAATGTCACTGAGAATTGCCGCGAATCATGACTGGGAATCTGCCGCAACGTTTGACGCTGACCCTTTTCTAATCCAGGCCGGGTAACTGGATGAGTAAATGGGTATGACGATTCCCCTTCCTCCCGCCGCAAGTGAGTTGAGCGACGGTTCGGGGCGGGGTTAACTAGACTTGAAACTCGCGCTTTACCTTGGCGGATTTCTCGGTGACGGAGCGGGCGAGTTCCTCTTTGTGGGCGGCGAGTTTCTTGGCAAGCGCCGGGTCGGAGGTGGCCAGGATCTGGATGGCAAGGATAGCGGCGTTAATTGCGCCGGGCTTGCCGATGGAGGTGCAAGCAACGGGCACGCCGCCCGGCATCTGCACCATCGAGAGCAGCGAGTCGAGACCGGCGAGCGTGGTCGAAGCCATCGGCACGCCGATCACCGGCAACGTAGTCTCCGCGGCAATGACGCCGCCCAGGTGCGCCGCGCCGCCCGCGGCCACAATAATGACCTTCAGGCCGCGCTCGATGGCCGAGCGGGCGTATTCCGCAGTGCGCGCCGGTGAGCGGTGCGCGGAGCTGATCTCGATCTCGAACGGCACACCGAACTTCTTGAGTGTCTGCGCGGTTTCCGTCATCACCGGCAGGTCCGAGTCGCTGCCCATCACGATGCCGACCATCGGCCGCGATTTCCCACTCATTTGCGCATACCTCCGAATTTCGCGCGACCGCGAATCCCGGCCGGGTCGCCAGCTATAGCTTAGGTAAGTCAGGCGCTCGCTGTCTTGCCGGGCTGCTGCGACCGGGGTTTTTCCCCAGCCGTCGAAGGCCCCTGGCGCCAATGTCGCGCCGATAGTGCATGCCTTCGAAATGGATCTTGCTGACCGCCGCGTAGGCCTGCTCGATGGCCGCCGGCAGGTCGGTGGCGGTCGCGGTGACGCCCAGCACTCTTCCGCCGCTCGTGAGTAGTTGGTGATCCCGGACCAGCGTCCCGGCGTGAAAGACCTTGACGCCCCCCTGCGCTTCCGCAGCCTCAAGACCCGTGATCACTTTCCCCAGCTCCGGCTTCCCCGGGTACCCCTTGGAGGTGAGCACCACGCAGACCGCAGGGCTCGGGCTCCAGCGAGCTTCCAGCGCCCCGAGCTGGCCTTCCCGGATGCCCTTGAACAGCTCGACGAGGTCCGAGCGCAAGCGCATCAGGATCGGCTGCGCCTCCGGATCGCCCAGGCGGACGTTGTATTCCAGGACCTTCGGCCCTTCGGGAGTCATCATCAGCCCGACATAGAGGAAGCCACGGAAAGGGCAACCCTCCGCAGCCATCCCCGCCAAAGTTGGCGATACGATGGTTCGCAGGATGTTCTCGCGCATGCGCCCGTCGAGGATTGAATCATCGCTGTAGGCGCCCATGCCCCCGGTGTTAGGCCCCTGGTCGTTGTCGAAGACAGCTTTATGATCCTGCGTAGGGACCAGCGGCAGGACGCCCCGGCCATCGGTCAGCACGATGAAGGACATCTCTTCACCGGTCAGACACTCTTCGATCACCACACGCTCGCCGGCGCTGCCGAGCGTTTTCAGGTGCATGAACTCAACCAGCGCTTTCTCGGCTTCTTCGCGGCTGCGGGCCACGACCACTCCCTTGCCCGCCGCCAGGCCGTCGGCCTTCACCACGACGGGGAGCCCGAACCCCGCCAGAGCCTGGATCGCGTCCTCGAACTTCTCCGTCGCCACGAACCGGGGCGTGGGAATGCGATATCGCTGCATGAATTGTTTGGAGAATATCTTGCTGCCTTCCAGGCGCGCCGCGGCCTTCGAGGGTCCAATCACCCACAAGCCTGCTCTCTCGAACTCGTCCACGATCCCCGCCACCAACGGGGCCTCGGGCCCCATCACGGTGAGGTCCGCCTTGAGCTGCTGGGCGAGCGCGAGAATCTCCTGCGGACGAGATACGTCCACCGCTATGCACTCGGCTTCCTGGGCGATTCCCGCATTCCCCGGCGCGCAGTAGATCTCCTCCATGTGGGGGCTCTCGCGCAGCTTCCACATGAGCGCGTGCTCGCGTCCGCCGGAGCCGACAATCAGGATCTTCATAGGGGGGCTAACACTATCGGCAGTGGCTATCGTTTGTCAATCTCCGCCCGGCGCGGGTTCTGTTGACCGAGCGCGGTTGACGGACTCGCCGCATCGTGGTAGCCTCCGCACACACCAATGCCCGGAGGACCACGATGAGCTTTTCCCACGGTCACCATCACCACCAGCCACGCCGGCAATTCCTTCGCAAGAGCTTCGCGTTCCTGGGAGCTTTTGCTGCTGCGCCAAGCTCGGCAGGATCAACCCCGGTGAAGAAACCGGAGAAACCGGCCACCGACAATTCTTCTTCCCTTCCCAAGAAGTCAGGACCGACGGCCCACGGCGCCGAAAAGGGAATACGCCTCGGGCCGCGGCAGGTTTTCGACGCCCACCTGCACTGCCCGAGCGAGAGCGGGAACGTCTGGCAATGGCATACGGTGACGAAGACCTTCGAGGAGTTCGTCCACTATCTCGACCGCACCGGCGTTCAGCGCGGCATTATCAATTCCGTGCGCTGTCAGGAAGCCAAGACCCCCGCCGAGTTCATCGCCGGGAACCGCGAAGTGGCCCGCTACGTGGAGAAATACAAGGGACGCTTTCTCGGGGCCTGTGTGGTCAATCCGCTCTTCATCGACGAATCTCTGCGCGAAATCGAAAATTGTCGCAAGCAGCTCGGCTTCGTCTGGGTCGGCGAGCTGTGTAACTACATGGCGCCATTCGAATACACCATCAAAGAGTTCGCGTCGCTCGTCGAG
>Ga0315274_10014455_pt1 | contig 11193 bp, 8 predicted proteins | sample YL17G02_20_MG_FD_203700 | JGI IMG/M metagenome (GOLD analysis project Ga0315274, IMG submission 203700) | Sediment microbial communities from Yellowstone Lake, YNP, Wyoming, USA - YL17G02_20 | ecosystem: Environmental > Aquatic > Freshwater > Lake > Sediment | place: USA: Wyoming | collected...
CCTGATTCATCTGAATGCGAGAGCCAAACAGAATATTAAAAACGCCAATTTATGCCTCAACGCCGCTTGACTCTGAACACAGTCGCTTACTCCCCCCCTACTTCGTAGGAGGGGAAGGGAATAAGGTGACGGGCAGGGATGCCCGTCCTACTGAAAAATTCCGCATTCCGCATTCCGCATTTCTTTCATCCTTCATCCTTCCGCCTTCATCCTTTCGTAGACGGGCAGGGATGCCCGTCCTACCAGCCCCCCCTTTAATTCCCCCCCGGAGACCAGGGGGGAGAGAGTAGGGCGCGCCCTCCCCCTTCTCGCTCACTCGCTTACTCGCTTACTCGCTCACTTTCACACTTCCGTCCCACCCCCCCATCTCCCCCCCTACTTCGTAGGAGGGGAAGGTAGTCTTCCCGCAAGCGGGGGGCATCTTTCTTCCTTTCTTCCTTTCTCCCTTCCTCCTTCCTTGACCAACTACATCGCATTTGATAACTTACGTGTCTATGGAAAAGAGCAAAACTCTCCCCGGCGACTTTATCAGCATCCGCGGCGCACGGGAGCATAATCTTAAAAATATAGACCTGGATATCCCCCGCAACCGGCTGGTGGTCATCACCGGGCTGTCGGGGTCGGGCAAGTCGTCGCTGGCGTTTGACACGCTCTACGCTGAAGGGCAGCGCCGCTACGTGGAATCGCTCTCAGCATACGCGCGGCAGTTTTTGGGGCTGATGGAGAAGCCCGACGTGGACCGGATTGACGGGCTGTCGCCGGCGATCTCCATTGAGCAGAAATCGGGCGTCCGCAACCCGCGCTCAACCGTCGGCACGGTCACCGAAATCTACGACTACCTGCGGCTGCTCTTCGCGCGCATTGGGATTCCGCACTGCCCATCGTGCGGAAGATTGATAGAGCGGCAATCGGCGCAGGAGATTGTTGACCGCCTGATGAGTAAACCGGGGGACACGCGGCTGACCATCTTGGCGCCGGTCGTGCGCGGGCGGAAGGGTGAATACCACGAGCTGTTCAAGACGCTGACGCGCGACGGGTTCGTGCGCATCCGCGTGGACGGGCAGCTCCGGTCGCTGGAAGATGAAATCAAGCTGGACAAGAAGCGCAAGCACACCGTAGAGGTCGTCGTTGACCGGCTGGTCGTCAAATCGGACGCCCGCGAGCGTCTAACCGATTCGGTGGAACTGGCTTTGCGTCAATCGGGCGGGTTGGTCATCGCGGCGGCAGAGGGGGGCGGCGAAGAGCTATTCAGCGAGCAGTTCGCCTGCCCCGACTGCGGCGTCAGTTTTGAGGAGCTGTCACCGCGACTGTTTTCGTTTAACTCCCCCTATGGCGCCTGCCCGACCTGCACCGGGCTGGGATTCAAGATGGAGTTAGACGAGCGGCTCATCGTTCCCGACCCGTCGGTATCCATTCAATCGGGGGCGTTGCAGTCGGTGATCAAAGCTATTGATTCCTGGTTTATCCGCCGCCTGGCTCAGGTTGCCCGCGCGAACGGTTTCAGCCTGACCATCCCGTTTGAGAAGCTGTCCCGGGAGCATCAGCAACTGGTTCTTTATGGATCGGACGGCGCGAAGTTTAAGTTTCGTTACCAGAGCGCCGACGGGCGGACGCTGTGGGAGCATCAGGGCGTTTGGGAGGGGATTATACCCAACCTGTCGCGCCGCTACAAGCAGACCCAGTCGTCTTATATGCGCGAATGGATTGAGGGTTTTATGGGGCACGTCAACTGCCCGGATTGCGGGGGCGAGCGACTGAAGCCGGAAGCGCGTGCGGTCACCGTCGGCGGGACGTCCATCTCGGCGCTGGCGGACCTCTCCATTGACGCCGCGGCGGGGTTCTTCCGCCGGGTGGAGCTGACCGACCGCGAGCAGCACATTGCGCGGCAGATAGTGAAGGAGGTGGCGGCGCGGTTGGATTTCCTGCGCAATGTCGGGTTGGGTTACCTGACGCTCTCGCGCGCGGCAGGGACGCTGGCGGGCGGTGAGGGGCAGCGCATCCGGCTGGCGACCCAAATCGGCAGCGGGTTGGTGGGGGTGATGTATATTTTGGACGAGCCATCCATCGGGCTGCACCAGCGTGACAACCTGCGGCTCATCGGGACGCTCAAGGCGCTGCGCGACCTCGGCAACAGCGTCATCGTGGTGGAGCACGACCGCGAGACGATTGAAACCGCGGACTGGGTAGTGGATTTGGGACCGGGGGCGGGGATTGCGGGCGGCTATGTGGTGACGGAGGGGACGCCGGACGATATCAAACGCGCGTCCAACTCCATCACCGGGCGTTACCTGTCCGGCGCGGACGAGATTCCAACTCCCAAAAAGCGCCGCGCGCCCATCAAAGGTAAAGAGCTGCGGCTGCGGAGAGCATCCGGCAACAACCTTAAAGAGATAGACGTTGAGATACCGCTGGGGTTGTTCGTCGTAGTGACCGGTGTGTCGGGGTCGGGGAAGTCGTCGCTGGTGGTGGAGACGCTTTACCCGGCAATGGCGAGGGCGCTTTATCACAGCCGGTTGCAGCCGCTGCCTCACGGGCGGCTGGAGGGGCTGGCGCTGATTGACAAGGTGGTGGATATTGACCAATCGCCCATCGGAAGGACGCCGCGTTCCAACCCCGCCACCTACACCGGACTGTTCAACCATATCCGCGACCTGTTTGCCCAGTTGCCGGAGGCGAAAGTGCGCGGCTACAAGGCAGGGCGGTTCTCGTTCAACGTCAAGGGCGGGCGGTGCGAGGCGTGCCAGGGCGCGGGCATCATTAAAATAGAAATGCACTTCCTGCCCGACGTCTATGTCACCTGCGAAGTGTGCAAGGGGAAACGCTACAACCGCGAGACACTGGAGGTGCGTTACAAGGGGAAGAGCATCGCCGAGGTGCTGGATATGACCACGGAAGAGGCGCTGGGTGTTTTCCGCGACATCCCGTCCGTCCGGCGCAAGCTGGAGACGCTTAACGGCGTGGGGCTCGGGTATATCCATCTCGGGCAACAGGCGACGACGCTGTCGGGCGGCGAGGCGCAGCGCATCAAGCTGTCGGCGGAGCTGTCCAAAATCGCCACCGGGCGGACGCTTTATATTTTGGACGAGCCGACCACCGGTCTGCATTTCCACGACATCAGGATGCTGTTGCTGGTGTTGCAGGAGTTGGTGGAGCGGGGGAACACGGTGCTGGTGATAGAGCACAACCTGGACGTTATCAAGTGCGCGGACTGGGTGATTGACTTGGGACCCGAGGGGGGCGACGATGGGGGTTATATTATAGCGGAGGGGACGCCGGAGAAAGTGGCGGGGGAGCCGCAGTCCTACACCGGCAAGTTCTTAGCGGAGACCTTGGGCGTCAGACCGGCTGCCTCCCAACGCGGCAGACTGAAGGCGGCGGAGGTATTGACTTAGCGGGGCAGGTATGGTAATTTGAATTAATTAACTCACTACGAAGTAGGGGGGGACGATGGAGGGGCACCTCGAGAAGTGAGCAAGTGAGCAAGTAAGCAAGTGAGCAAGTGAGCGGGGGAGCGAGTGAGCGAGTGGGAAAGGGGAGAGCCGACCCCAGCTTTCGCTGGGGCATGCTTCAGTCGGCTTCCACAAGTTGGGAACCTGAGTAGATATGATTGCCATATGGACTACCTGATCCTCATCGCTTGGTATCTGGTCGTTGGCGGGTTGTCGGCGTGGGTGAGCTTCGGCAGCGGGGCGAGACTTTTGGCGCCGACCTTGGGAGCCGCGTTATGGCTGATTTTAGGCTCCACACTATTCCCAACCTTGGGCGGTAGAGCCGTGACTGACCGCCGAATGCGGGAGCATAGCGTCCGCTTGGTGGGGTGGGTGGTATTCTTTCCGGTGACGGCGTTTTTCTTGGCGGCGCTGCTCAGCCGGATGCTGCGGCTGGCGGTGGTCGGATATTTCTTTCCCAATGTGGTGCTGGTGGGGATGGATGAGTTTGCGCCGTGATTGATGAGTCTGGTATCAGATGCCTTACCTGACAACAAAATGGCGGTGTCGGGTCGCTGCACCCGACGTTTTGAAAAGATCACTTAATAAGCCAATAGGATTGGTGCTTGATTAGAATCGCGGTTAAAGAAAACATCCTCCGTTGGGCAGTTGGCCGTTCCAACCTGACTGAAGAGAAGTTGGAGCAAAATTTTCCCAAGTTCCTGCAGTGGATGGAGGGAAAGACCCAACCGACGCTGCGGCAGTTGGAGAAACTCGCCAAGGCTACCTCGACTCCGTTCGGCTATTTCTTCCTGATTGAGCCGCCGGAAGTGAGTCTTTCCATTCCTCACTTCCGAACAATTGCTGACGGACCCGTTTTTCGCCCAAGCCCTGATCTACTCGAGACGGCACAAGCGATGGAACGCCGCCAAGCTTGGATGCGTGAGTATTTGGTCGAGCAAGGAGAGGACCCGCTGCCATTCGTTCGATCCGCAGGCTTGGGAGATGATCCTCGCTCTGTGGCTAACAAGATTAGGTCGGCGTTGAAACTTGAGAAGGGATGGGCAGCCCGGAATAGGACTTGGGAGGATGCTTTGCGTCAGTTGCGCGATGTTATGGAAGAAGCCGGAATCTTTGTCATCGTCAACGGGGTTGTGGGAAACAACACGCATCACAAACTTGAACCGAATGAATTCCGTGGGTTTGTGATGGTTGACGAATATGCTCCACTGGTGTTTGTGAATGGAGCCGACTTCAAGGCAGCGAAGATGTTCACGCTCGCACATGAACTGACGCATATTTGGTTCGGTTCCAGCGCGGCGTTTGATTTGCGCAAGGTGCAACCGGCAGACGACCCCACTGAACAGGCTTGCAATAGAGTCGCCGCCGAGTTTCTCGTTCCGGAAGATGAATTGCGTAAAAAATGGCCATCTGTTCACCAGCAACTTGAACCTTTTCAGGCTCTTGCCCATCATTTCAAGGTCAGTGAAGTCGTTGCGGCACGCAGGGCGCTGGACATGCAACTTATCACGAAGAAACAATTCTTTGACTTTTATGCTGAATGCGAGGAGGATGAACGGCGCAAAGCAAAAATAAAGCCTGATGGTGGAAAGTTCTACGATAATCAGAATAATCGCGTTAGTCAAAGGTTTGCCCGTATGGTGATTAGAGCGGTCAAGGAAGGCAAGTTGCTCTACAGAGAAGCCTACCGACTGACCGATCTTTATGGAAAGACATTTGATAAATATGCCAGTCACCTGAGCCTCGGAGGATGACAATAACAGGCAATCCTACATACCTTCTTGATTCAGATGTGTTTATCCGTGCCTCAAAAGGATATTATGCATTCGATATTGCACCCAAATTCTGGGAAAGTCTCGAGCAACAAGCTTCAAGCGGACGAATTCGGAGCATTGATCGCGTCTTAAAACAACTCAATGAAGAGAACGACGAACTGAAAACGTGGGCAAATGAAAAGTTTATCTCTGCATTTGTTTCCACCGACGAACCGAATGTCATTCATATCTTTGCGCAGATGATGCGTTGGGTCCAGAGCCACACACAGTTTTCTGACGCGGCAAAGGCGGAATTCGCCGATGAGAGGAATGCGGATGGATAGCTTGTTGCATACGCAAAAGCCAATGAATTGGTCGTCATAACGAATGAGGTTCTAAACACGGAAATCAAACGTAAAGTCAAAATACCGAACGTTTGCCAGGCTTTTAATGTGCTGTATGATAACGACCTCGCCATGATACGCGCTTTGGGGATTAAATTATGACCCCCCGCGACCGCCAAATACTTGACCAAATCGCCGTGCGGGTGTGGGACTTCGCCCTGAGGCGAATATTTGAACGTTCAGCTCCTAAGCTCCATTGACACTTTTTAAGTAAATCCCGAAACAATTAGAAAATTTATCAGTATTACCCCAATGTCCGAAAAACATCTCGCCCTGCATCAGCAACACCTCGCCCTCGGCGGACGGATGGTCCCGTTCGCCGGATTCATAATGCCGATTCAATACACGAGCATTATAGAAGAGCACCTCGCCGTCCGCGAAAACGTCGGCATCTTTGACGTCTCGCATATGGGCGAGTTTGAATTTCGAGGCGCCGACGCCGAAAGTTTCCTCAACCGGATGACCACCAACAACGTCGCCAAACTGGAGGTTGGGCAAGTCCAGTATTCAGCGATGCTCTACGACGACGGCGGCGTGGTGGACGACTTGTTGGTCTACCGACTCGCCGACCGTTTTATGACCGTCGTCAACGCCGCCAATATCCAGAAGGACTGGGAGTGGCTGAAGTCGCACCTGTCTGACGGGTTCGGAGACCCGTCCTACGCGAAAGCCGACGTCCAGATGACCGACATCTCGGACGACATCACTTTGCTGGCGATTCAGGGTCCCCGCGCGGCGGAGTTGGTGCGGCAGATTGCCGGCGTCGCGACCGACGATATAGTATATTATCACTACCGCGAGGGGAAGGTCGGCGGCGTGCCGGCGATTATTTCCCGCACCGGCTACACCGGCGAAGACGGCTTTGAACTCTACGTCAAGCGCGCTGATTCAGTGAAACTTTGGGACGCAATCTGGGCGGCGGGCAAGCCGCTGAACCTGAAACCGGTTGGGCTCGGCTGCCGCGATTCGCTGCGCCTGGAAGCCTGCTACTGCCTCTACGGCAACGACATTGACGCCACCACCAATCCGATGGAAGCGGGGTTGGGGTGGATTGTCAAGGCGAAAAAACCGGGTGGGTTCATCGGACTGGAGCCGGTGCTGAAGGCAAAGGATGGAACCGGACGGCAGCTCGCCGGTTTCACACTTGACGACAAGAGTATTGCGCGTCACGGGGCGGAAATTTATCGCGACGGAGTGAAAATCGGCGTCGTTACGTCAGGAGGCTATTCACCGGTATTGGACAAACCGGTCGGAATGGGTTATATTAACAAACCTCATAACGAAATCGGCGCCAAAATTCAGATAGATATGCGCGGGCGCATGCTGGCGGCGCGGGTGGCGCCGACTCCATTCTATAAAAGAGTATGACCGAAAACGGAACGACCACGACCGCGGCGGAAGAGGAATCCGCCAACTGGCGGATTGACCTCTTCTTCACGCCGTTCGAGATAACGGAAGAGCGACTCAAGGCATACAACGTCGTAGTGATGGACGTTTTGCGCGCCGCCACTTCCATTGCGACCGCGCTGGCGAACGGCGCCAAGTATGTGATTCCCGCGCCGTCCATCGCGGAAGCTACGGCGCTCGCGGCGCAGCTCTCCCGTGACAACGTGCTGCTGTGCGGCGAGCGGGAAGGGAAACTGATAGACGGTTTTGACGTCGGCAACTCCCCCGCCGACTACAGCCGCGACCGGGTGCGCGGGCGGCATCTCATCTTCGGCAGCACCAATGGCTCACCGGCGGTGGTGAAAGCGTCGGGGGCGCGGGGAGTGTTCCTGTGCGGGTTTGTGAACCTGAACGCGGTGCTGGATGCCGTCCTGGCATCGGCGCAGCCGTTTCCCTTAGCGCTGCTGTGCGCGGGCAGGAACTCGCGATTCTCCATAGAAGACGCCGTTTGTGGCGGTATGCTGATAGCGCGGCTTCGCGCCAGGAACGGCAAGATGTTAGTGCTTAACGACGCCGCCCGCACCGCCGAGATATTGGCGCGTGACTTCAGCGCCGACCTGCCGGGGTTGCTGAGCCAGTGCGACCATGGGAAGTATCTGAAGTCGCTCGGAATGGAATCCGACCTGCCGCTCTGCGCCGCCGACAGCAGTTCCACCATCGTGCCGGTGCTGAAGGATGGGCGGCTGGTGAAGTATGGGAAAGGCAATTAGTAGATTCGTAAATTAGTAAATTCGCAAATTCGTCAATTCCGGAATCTACGAATAGATGAATCTGCGAATCTACGAATCAATGGAGTGAGTCGTAAGACAAACCGATACCATTTCGTTAATACGTTATCACTTTAATACGTTACAACAATTGAGAATAGACAGGCACGGAGGCCTGTCCCACAAATATATCAACCTAATCTTCCAACCCAAACCGACCCACCGTTGAACTCCCGACGCCAACCTCCCCGAACTGAACCGCCGCCTGAATCGGGCGGCGCTCGCCGCAAGAAAGAGCCGCCGCGCCACCGCGCCGGGTCGGAACTGCTCAATCTCCTGCTCGCTTTCGCCGCGCTTTTCATTCTCATTGCACAGGTCGGTTTCAACCCTTACAAATCAACCGACTGGCTGGGGTGGGTGGGGCTGAACGTAGCGGTGTTTTTCAGTGAGTTCACATTTGGGAGATGGGGCGCCATCGCGTTGCCGCTGGCGCTGATACTGATGCTGGTCGGGCGTTTCAGCGGCGGGAAGGCGCGCACCGGGCGCTGGGCGCTGGGGCTGATCGTCGTCGGGTTTTACATCGGGTTCGCGTGGGCTTTTATCCGGTCGTGGCTGCCGCTGGAGCCCGATTTCGTCTTCACCGGCATCATCCCCGCCGAAGCGTCCGACTTCGCCATCCTATACCTGCGCCGCGGCGGGACGATTATGGTGATGACCGCGCTGGCGTTGGCGCTGGCGGTGGTGGTCTTCCGAATCAGCCTCCACGGGCTGTTCTCGTTCCTGTTCTACAAAGCGCCGACGGCAACCGGTCGCGGGATGGGGTCGTTCTTCAAACCGATTTTCTTCCCCGCCAAACGCCAATACAGCGACGAAGAGTATGAAGAGGCTTTGGCGCGCGAACAGGAGGCGGAGGAAAAAGACGAGGGGGATGAAGACGAGAGCCGGGTCAGAGACTACGACGCCGAGCCGGAATCTGAAATTGAACCCGGGCTGGAAGAGGAGATTGACAAGCCCGCCATCACCCGCGCTCACAATGCCTCCGGCGCGCGGGAGTTCCCCCCGCTGAAGCTGCTCAACAGCCCCCCCGACGACCGACCGCAGGCTGACCCGGAGGAGCTGGATGAAAACGCCGGCCGATTGGAAGACAAGCTCGCCAATCTCGGCGTCACAGCGCGGGTGTTGAAGTATCACCCCGGTCCGGTCATCACCCGCTACGACCTGGAACCCGCCGCCGAAGTGAAGGTGTCGCGCATCGCCAGTCTTGCTGACGACATCGCTATGGCTTTGCGGGCGAAAGGAGTAAGAATACTCGCGCCCATACCGGGGGAGGCGGCGGTCGGGATTGAAATACCGAACCGTCAGACACAGGCGGTTTATATCCGCGAAGTCATCGGCTCCGAGCAGTTCCGCAACTCCCCCGACCCGCTGTCCATCGCGCTGGGCAAGGACACCAGCGGCAATATATTCTGCACCGATCTGGCGCGGATGCCGCACCTGCTCATCGCCGGCGCCACCGGCTCGGGCAAGTCGGTCTGCATCAACGTCATCATCACCAGCTACCTTTACCGCTGCAACCCGGAGCAGATGAGGATGGTGCTGATAGACCCCAAGAAGATTGAGCTTTCCCAATACAGCCGGCTCGCCGGGCAGCACCTGATTTCGCCGCCGGGCATCAGTGAACAAGTCATCACCGCCCCCGAAAACGCCGTCAAAGCGCTGCAGAGCGTGCATATGGAGATGCAGCGGCGCTACTCGCTGATGGCGGACGCCGGCGTGCGCGGGATTGATGAATACAATCAGTGGGTGAAGGACGCCCCCGGCAATTCGCTGCCCCCGGACGCCGAGCCGCCCGAGCCGATGCCCTACATCGTGGTGGTGATAGACGAACTCGCCGACCTGATGATGACCGTCCGGCGGGATTTTGAGGAACTGGTGGTGCGGCTCGCCCAAATGGCAAGGGCGGTCGGGATTCATCTCGTCGTCGCCACCCAGCGCCCGTCGGTGGACGTCGTAACCGGGCTCATCAAGGCGAACTTCCCGGCGCGCATCGCGTTCAAGGTGGCGCAGAAGGTTGATTCGCGGACGATTATTGACACCGGCGGCGCAGAAGCGCTGCTCGGACGCGGCGATATGTTGTTCCTCGGACCAGGCAGCTCCCAGCCGATTCGGCTGCACGGGGCGATGATTACCACCGAAGAGGTGTCCCGGGTGGTGGAGTTCGTGCACTCCCAGCCGCCGGTGGAATCAAGTTTCCAGCTGCCCGACCCGGAATTGAAACAAGCGAAAGCGGGGGGCGGTGGAGAAGGCGGCGTTTCAGGCAGCACCGACGAGCTGTTTAATGAAGCCGCCCGAATCGTCGTTCACACCGAGCAGGGGTCGGTGTCGGTTTTACAGCGGCGGTTACGGGTGGGCTATGCGCGGGCGGCGCGGCTGATAGACCAACTGGAGCAAGCCGGGATAGTGGGTCCCTTTGACGGCTCCAAAGCGCGCCAGGTTATGCTCACGCCGGAGGAACTTCGGGATAGGTTTGGGATTGGGTAGCTTGTTCCCCCCCGCTTGCGGGGGGGATTAAGGGGGGGTGAATTGAAGCGCGAGAGTGCGAAAGAAAGTAGACGGGCAGTCCTGCCCCGTGGAGAGCCAGGATACATCTATTTCCCGCTCTCCATTGAGAGGTGAAGCTGATGCGAAGGCACGGAGACCTGCGCCACTGGGGTAAGCCAACCCGCTTGCGACGAGACACTATGAAATGACTCTCCCCCGCTTGCGGGGGAACCAAAAATAATCCCCCCCCGTCTGTGGGGGGGAGCAAGAGGGGGTGAGCTATTATCAACTCAAAAAAACCATTGGAGCCAATAACACCTTGCGCCGCTTCCTATTACTGACACTGACCGGCGTCTTAATCGCCGCTTCCGCCCACGCCGCCTCGCCCGGCGGGCTGCTGAAGGAGTTGCGCAAGCACTACCGTCAAGTCACCACCCTGCAGGCGCACTTCAAGGAGGTGTTCCAGTGGGAGCTAACCGGCGAGATGGTGCTGCGCGAAGGGACGCTTGCAGTCGCGACCGAAAACCGCTTCCGTATTGACACTCCCGACCAGTTGGTAGTGTCGGACGGCAAGGTCATTTACCGCTTCAACAAGGCGCGCAACCAGGTCATCATTGAAGCGGTTGGCGAGAGCAACGCCGGGCTGCTCCCCAATCGGTTGCTGCTGGACTTCGCCGACCAGTTCAAGGCAACGACGGTGGAAGAGCTGGCGGTCTCAGACAAGCCGGGCTTCCGTCTGGAGCTGACCGCTGAAGACCCCGACGCGCTGCTGTTGAAGGAGGCGGTGCTCTGGGCGACCGCTGACGACCTGACCGTTCACCGCTTGAAGCTGACCGACTTGAACGGCAACACTACCACCTACCAACTATCCGAAATCCGAATGAACCAGCCA
>Ga0315274_10014457_pt1 | contig 11191 bp, 8 predicted proteins | sample YL17G02_20_MG_FD_203700 | JGI IMG/M metagenome (GOLD analysis project Ga0315274, IMG submission 203700) | Sediment microbial communities from Yellowstone Lake, YNP, Wyoming, USA - YL17G02_20 | ecosystem: Environmental > Aquatic > Freshwater > Lake > Sediment | place: USA: Wyoming | collected...
AATCAGCCCTCAGAAGATAGCCCGTCTCATTGTATATGAGGACAAGGGACTTCTTGAGGACAGGAAAGGCTTCTCCGATGTTATGTTCCAGAGCTGCATGTGCGGAGCATGTAAACGGCACTGCATCTACAGCGATTACGACCTGAGGAAGTTCATCCAGATAGGGCGAAGCAAAGCCTTCAAAGAGGGCCTACTGCCGGATGAGACGAAGAAACGTGTAGACACGTTCACAAAATATGGTAATCCCCAGGGCGAGCGCCAACTCATTCAAAAGGGCTCTGGGACTGTCGGCTATTTCGTCTCCTGCTCCGCATACAAGGACGAAGGTTTGCCCAAGGCAATGGACAGAATACTGTCAGCGAGCAAGGAGAAGGTGCAGCAATTCGGCGGCGCCGATATCTGCTGCGGCGCACCGCTCTATTACGCCGGAGATACTAAAGGATTCAAGAGGGTAGCGAGGAAATTGAAGGGGGAAATCGAGGCGCGGGGACTGGAGAAAGTTGTCACGATGTGTCCCAATTGTCTGAAAATGATGAGAGAGGTCTACCCCGAGTTAGGAGTTAATCTGAACGTGCAGTTGGCCCACACCACCGAATTCCTGGCTTCTCTTCTTAATGAAAAGAAGCTAAAGGTAAAGAAGGTAAAGGGCACGGCAACCTACCATGACCCCTGTATACTTGCTAACGATATGAACATTACTGAGGCCCCCAGGCGGATCCTTACAGCACTGGGGTATAAGATAAAAGAGCCAGTCTACACGAAAGAGCACACGCATTGCTGCGGCGCGCCGCCCGGGGCAAGGCTCGGGTTCAGGAAGCTCACGGAGCAGGTAAAGTCAATGCGCATCAATGAGCTCAAGCAGACGGCTGCTGATGTCTACGTTTCAGCATGCCCGAGCTGCAAGGCTGTTTTATCCGCTCTGGATGTCAAAGACGTAGCCGAACTTATTTCCGAGCAGATGGTCCGTGGAAAATGAGAGACTGGCGCGAACAATACAGGGTGAGATAGCACAGGCGACCGGTGAAGACTTAACAGTCTCGATTAGAGACGGCATCGCCGAATTGGCCGGGCGGTCTTGCTCTCTGCAAAACGCTGTAGATGCCGGACATATAGCGGCTGGCTCGGAGCAGGTCCGGGAAGTGGTGAACGAGATCGACTACCCCGGGAAGATACCCGTTATTTTCCCGCCCAAAATATCCGATGAGCTAACCGGGAGGGAGTTCGACGTTGTCATCGTCGGCGGCGGCGTAATAGGCCTGGCAGTCGCCAGAGATCTGTCGCGGTTTGACCTGAGGATAGCGCTCATCGAGAGGCACCATGACCTGGGGATGGACCAGACGGCGCACTGCAATGCCATGATACATCCTGCTCTGCTTACCGAACGAGGCACGCTGAAATGGGAGATGAATTACAAGGGAAATGCGATGTGGGACGAGATTGCCAGCCAGCTAGACGTCGATTTCAAGCGAATAGGGACGCTTGTTGTGGCTGAAAACCCCGACGAAGAGCTGTTCCTCCCCGGTGTAGTCGAACTCGCCAGGAGTCAGAAAGACCCGGAGCCGAAGGTGCTGGACAGGGAAGGGCTGGACAGGATTGAGCCTGGGCTTGCTCCAAACATCAGGAAAGGTGTGCTGGTGTGGAACACGGGGATTATCGGCGTGTTTGAACTCATCATAGCCTATGCGGAGAACGCCTGGGCAAACGGGGTGAAGTTCTTTCTCAATACGAGCGCAATAGGGTTTCAGGTCGAGGATGGAAGCATCAAGGCGATAGAGACAACAAGGGGAACGATCAGGACGCGCATCCTGATTAACTCCGCAGGACTTTACGCTGACAAGATTGCGGAGTTAGCCGGAGACAGGTTCTTCACAATTCATCCCAGAAAAGGCGAGACGATTATCTTCGATAAATCATACCGGCCGGTGCAAACCGTTCTGGCTACGTTCAGCATGGTTGGGGAAAAGAGCGCGTATTCCAAAGGGGGAGGCCTCATCCCTACTGTCGATGGCAACCTTCAGTTTGGTCCAACAGCGGAGGATGTGCGCGACAGGGAGGACGTCTCCACTACAGCTATAGCGCGTGAGACACTGTTCAATCGGTTTGCTCCAGCGCTGGAACGGGTCAAGCCTCACTACACGAAACCCGACAGGGGCACTATCATCACGCAGTTCGCCGGATGCAGGGCGGCGACATATAAGGAAGATTTTATTATCGAGCCTTCGAAAAAGGTGAAAGGTCTGGTGCACGTGGCCGGCATACAGTCTCCGGGGCTGGCAGCAGCACCGGCCGTTGCCGAGAGGGCGAAGGAAATCATAATCGAGAACTGGCACCCCGCCGACAATGTGAAGTTCGAGCCAAGGAGAAAAAGGAGCAAACATTTCAGTGAGCTGGACCAGAGGGAGAGGATGGAACTCATCCGCAGCAACCCTCTCTACGGACATATCGTTTGCCGCTGTGAGCATGTGAGCGAAGGTGAGATTGCAAAAGCGCTGCATGGGGACATCGCCGCGCGGAGCATCGATGCGATCAAGCGGAGGACGAGGGCGGGTTCGGGTAGATGCCAGGGCGGGTTCTGCATGCCCAGGGTATTGGAGATAATCAGCAGGGAGTCGAACATCGGTAAGCAGATGGTGACGAAGAACGGCGGTAAGTCTTTTATCCTGAACGGTAAGGTGAAGCGGGTGAGAGAATGAGATACTTTATTGTCATCGACGGGGGAACGCAGAACATCAAGGCATTCATCTTCGATGAGAAGGGGAATGAGGTATATGGCGAGGGAATACCTGTAAACCCGTATTCTGCCCCTCAGCCCAATTTCGCCGAGCAGGATGCGGAGACGTACCTGAGGATAGCCCAAGAGGTAACGAGGAGCGTTGTGGAGAAATCCGGCGTCCCCAGAGATCAACTCGTTGCTCTGGCGATCACCAGCCACAGGAGCACGATTGTGCCTGTTGATAAGGAAGGCAGACCTGTTCGTCCTGCGATCACATGGCTCGATGAGCGCAAGACTGAGGGACTCAGTCTCCCCGGCAGCCCGCTGCTAAAGCTGGCTTTCCGGGCTTCGGGGATGACGACGAAGTTGAAGGAGTATCAGAGAAGGTCAAAGTTCAACTGGTTAAAAAGGTATGACCCGGAAAGCTACAACCGTACCCATGTATTCCTTACAATCTCGTCGTATATCTTTAGCGCGCTGACCAACGAATGCAAGGACTGCTCCTCGATGATAGTGGGGCTTTTCCCCGTGGACCTGAAGGGGCTTCAATGGCATCCCAGGAAGGTGGTGTACGATGTTTTCGGCGTTGAAAAAGGCAAACTCCCTCCACTCGTTTCGCCAACTGAGATTGCAGGGAGAGTTTCGGAGGACGGCGCAAAGAGTTTCGGCGTGCCGCAAGGTTTACCCATAATCATAGGAGCCGGGGATAAACAATCCGAACTGCTGGGGGCCGGCGTGGTTGGTCCCGATATTGCTGAAATCAGCTACGGAACAGCCGCTGTTATAGAAATGCTCTCCAGCAAGTACGTTACTCATCCCAGGATGGATTTCTTCACCTGGGGTGCGGCCATTCCGAAACAATGGGCACTCGAAGGCTTTGTCGGCAGGGGATACTGGATGGTCTCGTGGTTCAGGAGAGAGTTCGCCAGGCATAAGGAGGAAGAGGCTAAGAAACTGGGCGTATCGCCGGAGGAGCTCCTGGACAGGGAGATGGCAAAGATACCTGCCGGTTCGATGGGATTGATTCTTCAGCCTTACTGGCACCCGCTCGAAAATGACCCGCTCTCTAAAGGAGCGATTATAGGGTTCTCCGGAGAGCACACTGCGGCGCACGTCTACAGGGCGATTATTGAAGGTATTGCGTATGAATTGCGCAGGTTGGGGGAGATAATTCAAAAGCGTTCGGGAAGCAAGATAAGGGAGTTAAGGGTCGGCGGCGGGGGCTCGAAGAGCGACGAAGTCATGCAGATCACCGCGGACGTCTTCAACATACCGACTTGCAGAATGCAGACCAGCAACCTTGCAGCGTTGGGCGCAGCTATGGATGCCACCGTTGCCCTGAATATCTATGGTGGCTTCTCTGAGGCTGCGGCTAATATGGTGAGGGTGAAGAAGACCTTCGCTCCCCGCCATGAGAACGTCGTAATCTATGACAGGCTGTTCAATGAGGTATACAAGAAGCTCTATCCTGCGCTTACCCCACTGCACTATAAAATAGCGGAGATCACAGGATATCCAAAGGTGAAGTGACCCAGTGAACTTATACATATCAGCTCGTGGCTTGAGGGGAGACATGAATGCAGGCTGACGTAGCTGTAATTGGCAGCGGGCCCGCCGGGCTCGTTGCTGCCATCGAGGCCAATCGAAGCGGCGCAAATAATGTCCTTGTTCTAGAAAGGGAAGAAGAGCTCGGCGGCATCTTAAAACAGTGTATACACAACGGATTTGGCCTAGAGCAATTCAAGAAAGACTACACCGGTCCTGAGTATGCGGAGCGTCTCATACAAGACCTGGGGAAAACAGGCGTCCGCTGCTTCCTGAACACGATGGTGACAGGCGTCTTGCCCGACAGAACAATCACGGCGGTGAATTCTGAAAATGGTGTGTTCCAGATTGAGTCCAAGAGCATTGTACTTGCAATGGGATGCCGGGAGCGTGCCAGAGGCAGCATTGGTATCCCCGGCACGCGTCCTGCTGGAGTCCTCACCGCCGGAACAGCGCAAAGGCTGGTAAATATCGAAGGCTATCTTCCCGGGAAAGAGGTCGTTATCCTGGGCTCGGGGGACATCGGCCTGATAATGGCGAGGAGGCTAACTCTGGAAGGAGCCCGGGTCAACGGCGTGTATGAGATAATGAATTACCCCGGAGGATTAAAGAGAAACATCGTTCAGTGCCTCAATGATTTCAATATACCTCTCTATCTATCCCACACGGTCACGGAGATACGGGGCAGGGAGCGAGTAGAAGGGGTTGTGGTATCCAAGGTGGATGAGAAGATGCAGCCTATCGGGGGCAGCGAGAAATTCATACAATGCGACACTCTGCTTCTCTCTGTAGGATTGATACCGGAGAACGAGCTGTCGAAAGGCGCGGGGGTAGAACTGAGTCGAAGCACAAACGGCCCCGTTACCGCAGAGACGATGGAGACGTCGGTGCCGGGCATATTCTCATGTGGCAATGTCTCCACAGTATTCGACCTGGTGGATTACGTCGCCCAGACCGGGATGTCCGCCGGCAGGAACGCCGCGGGATTTGCAGCAGGTGCCTGGAAGGAAAATGGAGCGTCAGTCGAGGTGATTCCGGGAGAAAATGTGAGAGTAGTTTTCCCTCAGCGGTACTGTTTCCGAGACGACCTGATTCTTTATATCAGGCCAGCGAAGCCTGTCGAGAGACCTGTGACGATAGGCGTTTCCCCGGTTGAAATGTATGTCAAGAGGCTATACGCCAGGCCAAACGAGATGATAAGGGTAAAAGTGGCCAGAGAGAAGTTGAAGAAGATTACCGGACCCATCGAGGTAAGTATTACGGAAAGATAGACATGGACATCGAGAAAAAGCACTTTACCTGCGTTACCTGTCCTGTAGGGTGTGAGGTCGATGTCGAGCTCCAGAACAGCAGTATTGTTTCCATGAAAGGAAACAAGTGCGATAAGGTGAAGGAATTCGTTCTGCAGGAGTTGAAGGAGCCGATGCGTGTGTTGACCACGACGGTTCGCATCGAAGGCGCAAAGTGGGCCATGCTTCCAGTGCGCACTGATAAACCTATCCCAAAGCGATTGCTCTTACAGGCGATAGGAGAGCTCGCAGGCATCGACCTGAAGGCACCGGTGCATATATCTGAGATGATAATTAGAGATATCGCGGGCAGCGGCGCAAATATTGTAGCCACGAGAACTATGGATCTTAGAAGCGAGGCGGGTCGGGCCAGACAGAGAAATGACGCATCTGCTGGCTAGCAATGTGTCATCAGCAATAATAGTGGCACGCTCCCAGGCGTAAACATAGTCGGTAAAGGCGGGAGTTCAGAAGGAGGCTGCAATGAAAGAAATGGATCTGCATACCGCAATCGAACTGGGGTCGCCCTACCCCTACACGTTGGTTGTTACTGTTGATAAGCAAGGAAAGCCCAATGCCATGGGCCTATCATGGTGGACTTTCACATCCTTGCAGCCGCCCATGATAGCCATTTCCGTTGGACACACTCGTTACACTCACGAATGTCTGGAAGGCTGCAAGGAGTTCGTTCTTTGCTTCCCTGCCAAAGAGCAGGCCAAGGCTGCCTGGTTGTGTGGAATCAAGTCCGGTCACAAGACTGACAAATTCGCCGCTACTGGCCTCAGTGCTAACCCCTCTAAGGTCGTCAAACCTCCGATCATTGAAGGGGCTACCGTAGCCTACGAGTGCAAGGTGGTGGGGCAACTGGAGTGCAGTGACCACACTCTCTACAACGGTGAAGTAGTTGCTATTCACGGCGACCCTCAACGGGCAAAGCACCTTTGCTCTATTCATTATGGGAAGCTTATAAGCATCGACTATCAAGGCAACCTGGATATGAACATAGAATATAAGTAGGGCGCTTGGAGGCGTTAATAGGAAGTGGCCAACAGACCTGATCGGGAAAGTCTTGCGCCATCTCTGCTCATAGAGAGTAGTCCGGACTTAATAGCGTGTTGGAGGTAAAGAATATGGAACGAACAGAAGGCACATTCAAAGGAGACAAAGGTCTTAATCTCTTCTATCAATGTTGGCTTCCGAATACGAATCCCAAGGCGGTATTGCTAATTGTCCCTGGCCTTGCTGAGCACAGCGGACGTTATACAAACGTTGTGAACTACTTCGTGCCCAGAGCTTATGCAGTTTGCGGCCTTGATACCCAAGGACATGGTAAGTCAGATGGTCTAAGGTGCTATATTGATAGGTTCTCTGACTATATAGATGACATCAAGATTTTCTTCGATATAGTTCATCAAAGGTATGGTGACCGCAAGATCTTCATGGTAGGCCACAGTATGGGGGCAACCATCGCCTTAGCCTATGCCGTCCAGCATCAGCGCGACTTGGCCGGGCTTATAATCTCCGGAGTGGGTTTAAAGCCAGGCTCTAGTATCTCACCTGTATTGAAAAGAGTGGTTCGGCTAATTTCATTTTTGTTCCCCAAAATGGGTGTGACTGTCCTTGATGCTACTGCTATAAGCCAGGATAAGGCTGTTGTAGATGCATATATACACGACCCCCTTGTCCATAGAGGCAAGATCACAGCACGTTTAGGTGCGGAACTGCTCAAGACTATAGATAGACTGCCATCGCAGATACCAATGATCAACCTGCCTATTATCATTATGCAAGGAACCGAGGACCTGCTCTGTAACCCCGAGGGAAGCCCAATGGTTTATGACCTTGTCGGATCACGTGATAAAACGTTGAAGCTATATGAAGGCTTCCACCATGAGATTTTTAATGAGCCGGGGCATCTGCAGGTTATGGCCGACTTGGAAGCCTGGCTAGCCACTCGCGCTTAGTCGGGCAAATAGCCCCATGTAAGGTAACTAATTTGAATCAATATATTCTGGCTATAGACCAGGGTACCACCGGCACCACAGCGCTCGTGGTTGATCGGCAAGGCAATGTGTGCGGACGCGGCTACGCCAGAATTGACCAGCATTATCCCCAACCAGGCTGGGTCGAGCAAGACCCCGCTGACATATGGCGAAAAACCCTCCAAGCTATAGAAGAGGCTAAGGGCCGGGCCAACGTCAATGAAAAGCAACTTACGGCCATCGGGATCGCAAATCAGCGTGAGACGACTATCTTGATTAACAAAGAGACAGGAGAGGCGATAGGGCCAGCTATCGTGTGGCAGTGCCGCAGGACAGCAGCCAGATGCGAGGAATTCAGAAGTCAGGGACAAGCAGAGATTATCCGCGGTAAGACAGGCCTGGTGGTGGACGCATATTTTTCCGGGACAAAGCTGGAGTGGATGTTGGACAATATAAGGGGCATCCGTCCACTGGCTGAACAGGGCAAAGTTCTGTTTGCCAATGTTGATGCCTGGCTGATCTGGAAGCTTACCAGCGGCGCAGTTCATGCCACCGATGTCTCAAACGCTTCGCGCACAATGCTCTTCAATCTCCATTCATTAGACTGGGATAACGAATTGCTCGAAATGTTCAAAGTTCCCAGAGCTATGCTTCCGGAGGTTCGACCTTCCAGTCATGTTTTTGGCTATACCGCAAGCGGCATTCCCGTCGCCGGCGTCGCTGGTGACCAGCAAGCTGCGCTTTTCGGCCAAACGTGCTTCGAACCTGGTATGGCCAAGATTACATTGGGCACCGGCGCGTTTGTTTTGATGAATATTGGCAAGAATCCGACACATTCCAAGCACGGCTTAATAACCACTGTAGCCTGGGGCACGGCAGATGGTGTGGAGTATGCACTGGAAGGCAGCGTCTTTATTGCGGGGGCCGTTATCCAGTGGCTGCGAGATGAGCTGGGATTAATTACAAATGCGGCAGAATCGGAGCAACTGGCAACTGAAGTGAATGATACATGCGGAGTCTACTTCGTGCCCGCCTTTGTGGGACTGGGGGCACCCCATTGGGATATGTACGCGAGGGGTACGATCTTAGGTTTAACCCGCGGCACAAGCAAGGCTCATCTGGTCAGAGCTGCGCTTGAGGCGATAGCCTACCAGGTGTGCGATGTAGTAAAAGCCATGATAGCCGATTCCAAATTGCGACCGAAAGAGATTCGGGTAGATGGAGGCGCTGCCGCCAACAATTTCCTGGCCCAGTTCCAGGCCGATATGCTCGGTGTGAAACTATCGCGCCCTCGCTGGGTGGAGACTACAGCCCTGGGAGCAGCATACCTTGCCGGGCTGACTGTCGGATTCTGGAAAGACCGCGCCGAGATTGCATCGCTTCGGCAGGCAGACAGATTTTTCCTGCCCAGCGCCGAGCGGGAGAATTACCGCGCTCTTTACCGAGGCTGGCGCAGGGCTGTGAAAAGGTCTAAAAGATGGTTGAAGCAAGGTGATTAAGAGAGACTTCGACGCTGCGACAAAAGAGACTTACGATCTCATCGTCGTAGGCGGCGGCATCATCGGGGCGGGTATAGCGCGGGATGCCGCACTTCGAGGTTTGAAGACTTTAATTCTCGATAAGGTCGATTTCGCCTGCGGTACAACCTCCCGCTCCTCTCGCTTGATTCACGGTGGCCTGCGTTACCTGAAGCGGCTTGAGTTAGGCCTGGTGCGCCAGGACCTGCGCGAACGAGACGTGCTTCTCAGCATCGCCCCTCATCTTGTGCACCCCCTATCCTTCATAATTCCTGTAACCAGGGGTAATCCCTTACAGCGGGTAGCACTGCCGTTCGGCCTGATGCTCTACGACCTTCTCTATTTCCGCAAGAGTCTCCCTTCACACCAGCGACTCACGCGCCGTGAAACACTGGATTTCGAACCCGGGTTGGAACCGAGGGGCTTATTAGGCTCGTACCTTTACCATGACTGCCAGGTACCTTTTGCGGAGCAGCTCTGCCTGGAAAATGTACTATCCGCCGCAGAGCATGGAGCAACTATCTTAAACCACGCCAAGGTAACGAAATTCCTCAGAGACGTCAACAGCGTCTCCGGGGTCGTGGTCCAGGATCAGATATCCGGGGAAACATATCAGATACGGGGCCGCATAGTGGTTAACGCTACCGGGCACTGGGTAGATTCGGTACGCAATATGCTGGGCAAAGGCTCCAGGCCTATGATACGCAGGACTAAAGGGATACATCTCCTCACACCTAAATTCACCAATAATGCAGTTGTGCTATTTGCACTCAGCGATGCCCGCCTTTTCTTTGTAATTCCCTGGCAAAATTACTCACTAATCGGGACCACAGACACCGATTACACCGGCGACTTGGATAATGTAGAGGCCGAAGCTAATGATGTAACTTATCTGCTGAAAGAGGTACAGACTATTTTCCCCAAGGTGAGCTCAGGCGATATTTTCTATACATACGCGGGTTTGCGAGCCTTAGCCCGCTCAAAGAGCAGAAAGCCAGAGGACGTTTCCCGAAGCCATAAGCTCGTTGACCACGAGCGAGAAGACGGCATAGGCGGCTTCGTCTCTGTGTTAGGCGGGAAGATAACTGCCTACCGGGCCGTGGCAGAGCAGACAATAGACCTGGTGTGTCACAAGCTCTCTGCGAAAGCTCCATGCACCACGGCAGAAGTTCCCCTGCCTGGAGCACCAATGGTGCCGCAGCAATCGCTCCAGCAGGCAGCGAATGAACGAGGGCTTGCTTTGGACACGGTAGCGCACCTGGCGTCACTCTACGGCTCACGCTTTTCTCAGGTCTTAGACATATTAAACAGGAACCCGAAGGGGATACAGCGCCTCTGTCCACACTGCCAGGATATTGTGGCCCAGATACAACACGCCGTAGAACAAGAAGGCGCACTCACTATAGAGGACTTTTTGCTTCGCCGCAGTGCTGTGGGCCTCAGCCCCTGCCAGGGATTAGACGCTTTGAACTCAGTCGCCGGCGAGATGGGACGCCTTCTGGGGTGGAGCGACGCCGAGCAGCAGCGCCAAGTAGATGGGTACCGTTCACAGGCTGCCCTGAGACAACGGTTTAAAAGCTCTGAACTTGCCTGACCTTGCCGGTTAGCCCTCCTATGCAGTCATAACGCGAGCTTTTACCAGGATTGCTTTTAATTCAAATCCCCAATAGTGGAGGGGAATAAGTTGTCACCAGGCATTACCAGGTGTTAGAATTAAGAGCCTCTATACGCTGTCCTGTTATACAGTATCTTTGGGGTACAAAGGACAAGCCTAAGCAGAGGGCGACAGACCCGGGCAAGGGGCAAGAATTAAAAATGAGCATATTTCGTACCGGAATAAAACCCTCTGCTAACGTCGTGTACGGTTTAGCACTCGCCTTCATTTTCGGTATCGCCCTGTTCCTGCGTACCTATTTCCCCTATCATAACGTCTTCACCGGTGACTGGGTCAGGTTCCAGTATGAGGATGCCTATTACCATATGCGGCTGATAGAGAACCTGTCCCATCACTTTCCGCACCTTATCTACTTCGACCCTTTCACATTCTACCCTCACGGTCAGCAAGTCTATTTTGCACCTTTCTTTGACCAACTTGTTGGTTTTTTCATATGGGTCATAGGCCTGGGCTCTCCGTCAACGCACGTA
>Ga0315274_10014459_pt1 | contig 11190 bp, 14 predicted proteins | sample YL17G02_20_MG_FD_203700 | JGI IMG/M metagenome (GOLD analysis project Ga0315274, IMG submission 203700) | Sediment microbial communities from Yellowstone Lake, YNP, Wyoming, USA - YL17G02_20 | ecosystem: Environmental > Aquatic > Freshwater > Lake > Sediment | place: USA: Wyoming | collected...
CGATCTTTCTTCTCAGTCAAGGACTTTTCACGATTAATATTTACGAACATGGAGGCTTTTAGAGTTTACGTTCACAACCTTTACAAGCTCAAAAGTGAAGAGAAAGGCGTAGAGTATGAAGCATTCGGGGGAAACGAATGTTGCAAGGTCAAATTGGAAGAATCTGTTTCGCTCGCATCCTTGAAGGCGAGGATTTGGCTGAAGCCGTGAAGAAGAGGGTAGAAGAAAGCAACGTTAAAGCTGGCCTGTTCATTCTAATCGGCAGTTTGAAGGATGCGGTCTTGGGATATTACAAAGATGGAAAATATGATTATGTTCGGCTGGAGGGGCCATTAGAAATAGCATCATGTACGGGAAATGTGGCAGTCGATGAAAAAGGTGAAACCGTTATACACGCGCATGTAGTCGTTTCCAACGAGAAGTGCGAGGCTTTTGGCGGCCACTTGGCGAAAGGTTCCCACGTAGGGGCCACGGCGGAGCTCGCCATAATCGAGGGCTTAGACGTGGACCTCGTGAGGGAGCCCGACGAGAAGACAAAGCTGAATCTTCTTAGGTTAAGTGAATACGGTTTGAAACACCGTTAATCCCACTTTTCTATAATTCCTCATGGAGGCTTTTTGCGCGGTCGCGCGCGCTAACGCTACGGTTTTTTCAAGGGTTGCTTTCCCATACTTTTCAATTTCGCTTCAAGTTTTTGCCTCTTTTCCTCTGCTTTCTTCGGCTGAACATAGTAGAAGTCGAATAGTTGTTCAAGAACGTCAAGATTCCAATTGGCTTCTTCGGGTTCGACGTCAACTATGATACCACTTGTTTTGAATTTTATGGGATGCGCCGCAAAGTTGCCAATATTCCTTATAGCATCCAAATTCTCTCCTATTCTGGTAGGCAAATCCTTCAAAGCAGCATCTATTTGCTTGTTAAGGTCTTTTCCCTTGTAACCCCTATCGCTTAATAGGTTCTGCAAGCATCTTCGTGAAAGTGCAGCACTAGCCTTCTCACTCATCGAGGTGACGGCAGCAGCTTCGAGAAAGTCTTCTTGAATAGACTTTGGGACTTCAGAAGGGATTATGCGAACCACACCATAAGGATGAACTAATCTGCAATGCTCTTTTCCTTCACTTTCTATCCGAGTTGCGACAATAGGTTTTCGACAATTAGGACAGAGAGATGAGTAAACATGAACACTGTCTCCGCCACTTTCTGTCCCCAAGCAAGTGGCATGCCTATGAATACCATCACGAACGACAGCGTGGGGGGCGTCGAAAAATACTGTGCAACCACAATGTGGGCATCTGCCATTGGATTCTTCTTCATAAGGCAACTTGTCTGGCAACCAAATCCCATGATATGATGGTTCAATCAGAAAATAAAGCTTGCGTAACAATTCATTAGTGTACTCATGAATAGCGCGCGCTAGGATGGGGAGACAGACGCGGAGAACTTGGCACGCATGCTTGTTCCTAAATTGGTCTAAGATGGTTTTTATTGTTAATTCTTGAAAATCAGATAAGCTAGCTTAACATATCTAAGGAATTGAAGGTGAAAGATACGACTTTAGAGGGAATCAAAGATTTCATTTTGAGACGTATGCTTGTCACTTACCTAACCCTGATACCTTCAGCTCTTTTTGTTGTAATTTCACAATCACTTCTCTCGCTCGGAATTTTTTCTGTTCAGTTGATACTTGTTCTCATCGGGACTTGGGTTATGCACAGGAAATTTGACGAAGAAAGAATAATAGACTTCACAAAGAAACTCAACATCTTCGTAAAAGAACTTGAAGACAAAGTAACAGACCCAGCATACAACTACTCATTACCTTCTATTGCTCTAGAAATTGCAAGGAACAAGATGGTTTTCAGAAATACTCAAGCATGGGACATGTTATTGACAAAACTCTCTGAAGACCTCACAAACAACGCAATTGCATTAGACAAAAGAATCGAAGCCAATGGAAAGCAACTCAGAATTTATCTCAATGGCTTTCGGCAAACGCTAGTCTCTCTGCAAAAGTTCAAAAAGAGATTCTATGACATGATTTCTGAAGCTAGTTACCTTGGAGTTTATTACAATAATTCAGAGTTTAGGAAGAGGTATGAAAGAAGTTCTGAGGAATACAACAGATATATGGACAAGCTCAAAATCTTCTCTGATGATATCAAGGTGAAATTTGAGGAATCACTAGATGAGAACCTAACTGAACACGTCAAAGGAAATAATGAATTGTTTCCTAATTTGGACGGGGCCTTTTGAAAGTCGTCTCTGTTCAGTTATCAGTCAAGCCGTACGCGGTCGCTACAGGCTCGTTTTTGCGGCTCGGTTGATTTTCGATTTGGCGAAGCTGAAACCATGGACATTTCCCATAGATGTTCGGTCGTTCGTTTGTCGCTAAGCTTAAAAACCGTCTAGCTTACACCAACATTCAAGGAGACTCGTCAGTTGAAAAGAATCAGAAAATGTCCCATCGGACAAAAGTTCAATCCTAAAACCAAGAGATGCGAGAGAGCGAAAAGAAAGCCGTCGAGGTGAATGAGGAAATGACAACGAAACCCGCGAAAGCCGCATCCCGAGCCGTCCAGAGCACCCGTGAGCAGTTGCACTCAGGTTCATTACTGCTCGGCTTAATCATCGGAGGTGCTGCCGTCGCCGCGGTCGTCTACGCATCAAAAACTGGAGTTCTCGCTGCGCCGCCGACCCTTCGCGTCGCGCCTAGACCCATAACCTATTCCTATCGAAGGTGATTGAGTGTCCGACCAAAACGAAAAACTCGAGAGTGCCTTGGGCCACAAGCCGCCGAAAGACAGTGCGAGGACACAGCCTAAGACAGCAAGGACAGAAGGCCAAGACACCTCAGAAGACGCTGAAAAGACGCTGAAAAGACGCACCGTAGGGCCTACGTCTGTCTCAGACGTGTCTTCAGATGTGTCTGTCCTCGAGCAGAAGTTGATTCCGCGTAAGGACGCCCTTCTTAGTGAAGGTGACTTGAAAGCCGAGCGCGAAAAGAGGGGAAAAATCGAAATCGCTGAAGAGATGCTTTCAGCGGGATGGAGTGTTCGAGAAACCGCATTAGAGACGCGCTTGCCAAAGAGTCTCATCGAGAAAATTTCTAAGAAACTCAACTCGGCCGAACATCCACGCGGAGGTTTCAGACAAGCATGGAATGAGAAACCTTACAAAGAAGCGCTAGCGAGAGACGAAGAGACGGAGGACGAGGAAGGCCTTCTTAGTAGTGGATGGATTGAAAAGATTCAGAGAAAAATCTGGAAAATGAAAATCGAGCAATCGCTAATGAAGAAGGCTGGTTTGATTGGCGACGACGGAGAGGAGAAGAGAAGCGGTTCCATTGACCTGAACCAAATTCTCCTCGCGAAAGTCGTGGCCAGCGGAGGCAACATCAACGGCCAAGAATTGATTAGCTTCGCGACTGCATTGAAGGGCTTGTTCGCGCCTCAACAGACAGTCGACCCGATTGAAACTTTCAAGCGACTTGAGGAAATCAAGGGTCAAGGGGTTCAACAATACAAGGAAATTAGCGGCGCAGCGTTTGCTGCAGCTAAAGCCGAAGGTGACAAAAACTTTACGCGAGAAGTTGTCAACAAAGCGATTGAGACGGTCTCGCCGCTGCTCAAGAACATCGCGACGAAGCCCGCGAACATTCCAGAACCGACACCATCGATTCCGCCTCCCATGCAGGTGACTCAGAGTGAGCTCGAAGGCTTGAGTCTACCTCCGCATGTGCCGGTCGCCGAAGCTGTAGAAACCCTGCCCGATAATGTTGGGTACAGCAACATTGCCAAACCTGACCAAGCAAGAAAACTGAACTAGGCAGGTGATTGAGAAGATGGTAAGATATAGATGTCCGCATTGTGGAAACTCCCTCGAAATCCCTCCTACACCGCCAAAACCTCCCAAGGCTAACGACGTAGGGTACACGAATCTTGATTCGATGCTTCAATGCCCTGTAGAAGCAAGGAAAGACATTGAAAATTGGTTGCGACAGCCACATGTCTTCGGACCCGCCGACGGATATTCCAATCTGGAAAGCGAGAAGACGGGCATAGGCCAAGGCGAAGTTGCCAGACAGAAAAGGATGGGGTTCGCTTAGATGCGGAACAGCAAACTTCTCGAGTCGGAACGGACGCTCGGAGGCCAGATTATCCATCGGCGACCTCCGCGCGGACGGGAGTCGCCAACTGCCTGCACCACTTGCGCCGATTGTGGCAAAGTTTTCGGCGAAAGGGAAGAGATTGTCAGCCATGGAACTCACGGAACGAATGGTGTGCGGCGAAACTATTACTGCAGGTCGTGTTGGGAAAAGAAATTCTTCAAATCTGACATCTCGGATAGCGAGGTTGACGAGGAGCTCTTGATGCTTGACATGGAAGTTGCGCGACGAAAGATGCTTGACGCTGTGGCCAAAGTGGAGAGGCTAAAGTGAACTTGTACATCAACGGGTACCATGCGCGCCAAAAAATCATTGAACTGCAGCTCGCGGTTCCTTTCGAATGGCTGCCAGACTCGCGAAGCTTCGTGATTAAAAAGTTAACTTTTTTCGAAGCCTCCAAAATTCAGAAACTCCTTCAGCATGAAGGATTGCGGGCCTCTATGGATTCTGGAATTTTCGGGAGCGCGCATTAATGTCGACAGGTATGTTTCACCTTCTTCCAGTTCTGAAGGGTTGGAAGTGGACAATCCACAACTTCGGCCCGGTGACGCTGCAAAGAGATGCGGCTCCCGTAGAATGGGAAGTGACGAATGAATTTGGCTGGCTAATCGGCGCCTACCTCGCAACCTCTGACTCTCTGTGCAAATGCGAAATCACGTGGACAGGCGGGCAGCCAGGCCACACCACCACAACGGCGCAGAACTGCAGACCTGAAGACTTGAAAAATATGGGCTGCTTTGCACAAGACCCCTGCGGGTGGTTACAACGCTACACCAGACCCATTTCAACGAGTACGTTTGGAATTTATAGCATGGTTGTCTGGAGCGGAGGCGGCCAGGGCAGTCCCTTGCCTTACCTCGATAAAACAAAGGTACGTTTGAGTCTTGAGAAAGAAAGTACCCAAAGCACGTGTTCGGCGTTTCTGCAGTCTGTCCACATTCAAATCGTGAAAATGGACCTGTTCATCCAGAGTTTGCGTTCGGTCTACGCGATTAGGAACATGAGGGTGGACAAGAACCTGCTGGAATATGGCAGTCAATCATTCGGAGAGGGACTCCTTTGAGCACAGACGTTGTTGCGTTTCTGCTCTCGCTCGTTTTGTCGTACCCGGTTCTAGTGCTCGATTGGCATCTTCAATCTGTGATTAGGCGGTTCGCCCGAAACACCGTCAGGGAAATTAGCGGGGCTTAGTTGATGAGAACAAAAGAGAGGCCGCTCGAGCCAAGCGAATATGCTATTAACCCTTGGTTGGGAAGGAAGGGAAGTTTTGACATCCCGCTGGTGAGGGAGGAAGAGCCAGAAGACGAGGAAGAGGAAAGCGAAGAGGAAAACGAATCAAGCGAGGTTGACTAGATGTCTCAGCGAGCAAGGCCAGAAAGCTATTTTGGTGGTCGGAGCCGAGTATTGACGCAAGAACCAGTACTCGTAGAAACTGAACCTCAACCCATCATCGTAAACACAACCGCGCTGGTCGTCATTCTGGCAATTGTCAGCGTAATCGCCTTGGTTGGGCTTTTTGCATTTCTGGCCAGCGACAAGAAGTGCAAATGCTGAGAAAGAGAGACGGTCCATCTGGCAGATTGATTCTCCAATCGGCTTTTGGGCTGCCTCTCCTCAAAAGAGTGTGGAAAGTAAACCAGTGTAGCAAAGTAGCCTTGGGTATAGAAAGTAAACTTGCGTGGCGTGAAGGATAAGGTTCTAGAAGCTACATTCCACACCATGAAAACTTCGGGCCTTCACTGAACAGATACCTTTAGAAACCTTAATCAAGGTTCTAGCAAAAAGTAATCATCATAAACAGAAAAAGAGGGTCGGGGGACCCATAATGAATAGTATAGAATCTAAAGATAAAAACTTTGCCCAAAATCGAGTAGCTACCCAAAAGAGGGTGACACCAACAACCTCACATGAGGTTCCAGAGGAGCCCTACTCACACGAATGGGCCATGCGTCGCCTCTTTCTCTGCAAATCTGCCGAATGGCTCTCCAAAGAAGACATCTTGAGCTATTTGCGTGAAAACTATGGAAGAACACCATCAGAGGGCACATTTAGGAACATCATCACCACGCTCAAGGCCATAGATTACATCGAAACGCGACGCTCTACGTTCGCGGAATATCATCTTAAGCCAGTGTACGCGACCGCTCAATGTGAGGTTGACCCTACGAGGGTGTTGTCACGTCGCGGGTCGGTGTTGAGGGTTGCTTTTGGTGATTACCTGTCGGGTCTGCCTTGGGAGGAGATTCAGCGGGTCCATAACATTCGGTTGTGGGTGTCTCTGGAGAGTTTGGGGTTTGTGAATGGAGAATGGAAGCATAGTGAGCGGTCGCGTCAGTATGTTTTGCATTGTAGTGAGGGAGGGTTGCACGTCGTTTTGCTGGCCAGTTATGGCTGCGGTAAGAGCCTGTCTGTGATGGTCCGAAATTCCAACGCGCCTTTGCCTTATGGTGTGGAAGGGTTGACGGCGCTGTTTCAGGCGCTCATGAACGTGCGCGGTCGCTACTTGTCTGATTCTGTGCCGAGTGTTGGGGAGTGGATTGTTCAGCGCTGGGATTTTGGCAGAGACACGGTTTTAGGGAGCGTTTCAGGAGCATCTTTCAATCTTGAATTTCAGAACTGGTTCGGCGAACTCTGCAGGGTCTACACGAAGGGTGATGGTCGAGTCAGACGGGAAGAAATTCAGAGTCCTAACCGGCGTCTCAGCGTTGTCATGGAGAAGGAACAAGAGAAGGAGCTGCTTTCGGGTCAGGTCGCGTCGATGGCCTCTGAAATTCGCTATCTCCGAGGCTTCGTCGCGTCAGGGCCCTAGTGTGGTTTTACTTCGAGCATCTTTAGCAGTCGCGCAAAAATCAGAGGGACCTGAGAAAGCGCACGTTCTCCTCATGCTTCTCTAAACGCTATGGTAGTAGTCCGCGATGAATGCAAGCAGGCATAGAAGCGTTAAGCTTTGCGCTCTTCCTTTAATCCATAACTCAGAAACCACTATCTCCTTCTGTTCTTTCAAGGTTATATCTTCACAATAAACCAGAATGCTTCCTTCTAGCCAAAACAATCCGTGTGTCAGAGCATTTCTCAATTTGAGGTCCATCTTTTCCATCAGACGGCGGCTTTTTCCTTCCGTGATTCTTTCAAGACTTCTGGAAAGCTCTCCCAGAGTCATGTTCGGCCAGAAAACCGCGTCTTTCTTTCTTGTTGTCTTCAGTACATAGAGGAAGGAATTCTTGAACAATTCCGTCGTTCTCAAAACAGTTGCGACCGACTCAGACAGAAACATGTAGGCTACGCCGTCTTCGTCAAACCCAAACGTTTTGTTGTGTTTGGCGAACTCTTTTGACCGTCCCCTCTTTTCGAAGACATGGAAAAGCATGTTGTATGCCGCGGTCAGTTTGTTAAAATCCCTCATGATGTTCATGAACTTTGCCCTCTCCGCACTCTCTCTCAACGTTACACGTAGAAACCCTTTCTTCTCAAGAGCACCAAATACCTCCCAGAGCATTTCAACTGTCTCTAATGCTTCCTTGCGTTCTCCGACGCTCACTTCTTTGGCCACAAAATCATCTACAACAGACAACTTCAAATGCACCAAGAAATGGCTAGGATGAGCAACGTTATAAGGCTATTAGCGCGCGCGAGCATAGAGGATTGCTCTAGATACGTTAAAGAATTGATACCTTAAAAAATTCGACATGGATTGTTGATGGAATAGTGGTCTTGGGTGCAGGTGGACTCTTGACATACATAATCTACGGTTACTATCTGAAACGAATAAGGCAATTAGAAAGTGAAGTCCAGAAGCTGAAAGAAGAATATCTATGGTGAGAACGTCTCAGCACCATTTTCCGATAGGGCTCTTTTTGAACTTGCGATTACGGAAATTCCCCCATGACTGCAGATTTCCCACAGCCCGGTCCAGGAAGATATTTTAGGGAGTCGCCAAGTGACCAACCTAGGACGATATCCCAGGGCTGCTTTGGGTCTGCAGCGCGCGCTGGATGTCAAAACTATTTCTTTTCTTCTTGACCGCTTCCAGTAGATTGTTGACTGCTTCCTTTGCCTTGTTCGAGTTCCTTTCTCACTTGTCCTACACTTGAACCAGTGACCAATCCCTTTCGCACCTCACCAACCTTAGATGCAGACACAACATGCTCAAAACAAGCGTGTCGCTCTCTTGTGACATTCTCTGAATCGACCTTGTGAAGTTCTTCTATGTTTCTAGTCTCTTTCTTTTCTTTCTCAGTCACTTTTTCCACTCTTCAATATTCTACGCCACTTCTTAGGGTTTAACCATTTCGGAATCCAAGATTTCTTCTCGTTCAATCCCAACATTTTGTCCATGTTGTCAAGTATGATTTGAGAGATACTATCGAATTCTTTCATCTTTTCGGTCTCATTGTTCCAGTTATCCAAGGAGTAGAAATAACCAGCATGTCCCCAGAATCTTCCCACATAGTCTGCCATGTCCTTCGTCAGAAAGACTTCAAGACCTTTCTCTCTCACCTCAAACCAAAACTTCGAACGCTTGTCATATTCTTCCTTGTACATCTTGACTATATCTTCTTTCGAAAGCAAATCATAACCTCTCTCGGTCAAGACAGTGGCTTTATCGGAACTCTCTTCATTCAAAACTGAGCGAACCAAATCACTGAGAAGAGCAACAACACCATAAGTCTGATGGAAGAATGCTCTTCCTATCTCTCTTATTTCAAAGTCTCTAGTTATCTTTCGCTCTCTCACCGTCAACAGATGATTTAGAACATATCCGAAAATGCCACCTATGAGAGTAAAGACAGCACCAATCAGAAGGAGAGATAGTTCATCCAAGTCTCATTATTCTCCTTTGATAACTCTGATTAGTTCCTTGGGTTCAGCTATAAGTTTTCCGCATTTCATACAGAATGAAAAAGCTTTTGAGTGAACATTCAATACCATATTTGAGGTAACGAGAGTTGTATGACCCATTAGCCATTGTAGCTCTAGTCATTTCGATTGCCTCAGTTGCCTTTGTAGTTGTGAAAGAAGGCATAGGTCTAGCTCTCGGATACAGAGAGTCTGGCATGACTTCAAGGAGAAAGAGAGAGATTGAATCGAAGCTCAGAGCAGAAGTAAGGAATGAACTCAAGGGATTTCTTTATTTGTTGACCAAGAAAGAGAGAAATGAGGAAAAGGAACTTGAAGCCGTTATAGACCTCGGTCGATGTGCCTTCTATGCTCGCTCGATATGTAGCAATCTGCTAGAAGGCATGACCAGATACATGAGTTCAGCTTTAGGCTTACTCGCGGCAACCTTAGCCGTTTTCTTTCTCACACTATATGTTGGATTAAACAATCCCGACTTGTCAAATTCAAGCAACTTGATTCCTCTCATTGTATATGCAATCTTGGCTTTCGCACTATTCTACATGACAACCAGACAACTGAAGAAGCATTATTCACTCAGAGAGAAATTTCTGAGGTTAGGCGAAAATCCTCGTCTAGACTATTGCAGAACGCTTGTCGAGGAATTGAAAAAAGAAGGCTTATGGTAATCGCTCTGCAAAGATACCATGTTCCAAATTTGTCGTTTCTCTACCCATATCTTCACTCATTGATTCTCAGTCTCCATAACCAATTGCCAAAAGCCAGTCAAGAAAAGATTGGGGGTCGGTCTCAGCTTTCTCTTTTGTTTTCGTTTTTCTTCTGTGTCTCTTCATCATGTTCATGTTTTGTCTCCGTTATGGGTTTGGTGTCGACCAATGGCAGTTTCTTGAGCAGTCGCGCATCTAACATGCTCTGAGAAAGCAGCATCGTGTAGTTCCTCAGCTCTTCGAAATTCTGCCTTAGCTCTCGTATTTCCACGTCCTTCTTGCTCAATTGGGCCTCTATGTCCGATGTTAATGACGGAACTTGCTGCAACTTTAACAAATCCTCCACGTGCGCCGAGGCGAGCAGTTCTAGGGTTTTGTTCATGTCTCCCAAATAGGCCCCCTCGAACCGGAGTTGATGCCCCGTCAACAGGTCTATCAGGTCATCAGAAACCACATTCCGCAGAGCTGCGGAGAACCACATTCTACAGCAATAGAAACTCAGCCTCTTGTCGTTGGATTCCAATCCTGCCCTACGCGCACAGTCTTGGAAAATGTCGTTGGCAGCGGCGGGTTCCATCGGTTTACCATTATACCCCATGAACAGCGGTCCCTCCGACCTGCCTAGACTTCTGATGTAGTCGGCAAGGATAAGCTGAGTCTCACGAGTCAAGAGGATTACGAGGTCGGTATTTGTCTTCGCTCGGACCGCTTCCAGAAACTCTAGCTTCGCTCCGCTGAGCTTGTTTCGGAATTGCTCTATTCTCAGGTTCACTACCGTTATGTTGTCCTGACCCGCCAAGCCGAGAACTAGGACCGCTCTGTCCCGAAGGGAACTGACTCGTAGCAGAGCGGCTATTTCCTTTCCGAGCAGTTGATGCTTGCCTTTTTCAACGTGCGGCTTCCGCAATCTGACATCTCGCCGAAGGAAATTCTTAAGGGATATTGGCAGATAGTTCGACGAAAAGAAGCTCTGAATTGATGTTACGGCTTGTCGCATTGTCTTCTGAGACAGGGGTTTCGCGACTTTTCTCCGTTTTGTTAACACGGCTCCGGACAAAAGGTATTGATGGAACTGGAATATTTTCATAGGCCACTCATCAGCCGTTTCAGGTTTCTGCATGGAGGCCCTAGCTTCCGCCAGCATCTGGTCGCCGCTCATGCCTCCCAGCCATTTCTGCCAGAGAGCGAAATAGGTTGAGTACGTGTTTTTCGCGGAAGGCTTCAGGAGAGAGAACCATTTTTCTACGGCCTTGTCTGTCTTACCTTTCATGTCAGTCACGGTAGGTAATTATAGCCTCAATCAATATAAGGTTTCTGGTTTCAAACAGTATTTTGTTAAGCTAGAATCTTCCTAAGGTGTATCCCGTTGGCGTTTCCGTAGTAGTTCTTAAGCTTGCTGACCTGCCTATACCCGGATTTTTCGTAAAGCCTCAGCGCGGCAAGGTTGTGCTCTCGCACTTC
>Ga0315274_10014462_pt1 | contig 11190 bp, 5 predicted proteins | sample YL17G02_20_MG_FD_203700 | JGI IMG/M metagenome (GOLD analysis project Ga0315274, IMG submission 203700) | Sediment microbial communities from Yellowstone Lake, YNP, Wyoming, USA - YL17G02_20 | ecosystem: Environmental > Aquatic > Freshwater > Lake > Sediment | place: USA: Wyoming | collected...
TATCATCATGCCGCAATTGGCGGCCGAACTGAGGTCAGAAGCCCGAAAAGACTAAGGAAAGGAGGTGAGCCCCGGGTAAGCGTCGATTGAGATCAGCTAATTAACGTAACATGAAAGGAGGGTAGTTTGAGAAAAGTATTATTAGCAGCAGTGGCTATACTCCTTATGGCGAGTATAGGCTTATCATGTACAGAGGTGTATGTGCCTCCGCCGGAGCCGGTGGTGCCTCTGTGCACCATCAGCAGAGACAATTACGGAGTGCCCCACATTTTCGCGGACACTAAAGAAGGCTTGGGCTTTGGAGCCGGCTATGCCATGGCCCAGGACAGGCTCTGGCAGGCAGATCTCTTGAGGAGGGCGGTAGAAGGACGTCTTGCTGAGCTCGGCCTGGGGACAATAGAGGCAGATGCCACGGCGAGAATGTTTGCCTATGGCCAGGACGAGTTGCTGTCGATTTATGATCGCTGGAATCCCCCTGCAGGCCACGAGTATCTCAAGCCGATGATCGAGGCTTACGTAGACGGCATAAATGCTTATATTGACGAAGCCCTGGCCCGCTATTTGGTAAATATGCCTCTTGAGTATCTGGCATATAAGCTGCAGGGCCAACTCGAACACTTCACGGTCGCAGACGTGGTAGCCATGACTGTGCTGATGGGGGGGAGATTTGGTGGAGGAGGCGGTATGGAGTACGAAATCTACCAGGCTTTGCAGGGCCTTATTACGACGCACGGAGCGGCCGCCGGTGGGGCCATCTTCAATGACCTTTTCCCGCTGAATGACGCTGGAGCGCCTGTGACGATACCCGTGACGGGCCCTGCGGCTCTGACGGCCTTTTCTCAGGATGGGGCTTCACTGGATGTCCCCGACAACCTCGGCCCGGTCCTGCAACAGTATGAGGACCTTCGGGCAGCTCAGGATGAACTGTTCAAATCGCTGGCGATACCAACGAAGTTCGGAAGCAATGCTTTGCTTGTCAGTCCTGAATTGTCGGCAACCGGTAACGCCCTGGAGCTGGGTGGACCCCAGATGGGCCAATACATGCCGCAGATTGTCTGGGAGATGGGACTGCACGGCGCCGGAATCAATGCCGTGGGCATGGCATTCCCCGGTGCAGGTCCGTTCATTTTGATCGGTGTTAGCGAAGACGGCGTCTGGACGTCAACCACGGGCAATTCCGATGTCATAGATACACGCATCCTGGCATTGAATCCTGCCAACCCAACCCAGTACTGGCACGACGGTGCCTGGGTTAATATGGAGAAAAGAAACGAGATGATCTACGGTCCGGGCAAGAAGACCTACCAGGTCAAGGTCCTTTATCGCTCGGTCTATGGCCCCGTCGTTGCCATTGATCAGAGCACAAACACTGCCGTCACCCTGCAAACCGCCTTCTTCAAGAACGAGATTGCGGCCGAGCAGGGTACTATGCTCTTCCAGGAAGCAACCAACATTAACGAATTCGGAGAGGCGGTGGAACTGATCTGGCCCAGCCACAACTGGTACTGGGCGGACACAGAGGGCAACATAGGCTACTGGCATGCCGGCCGCTTTCCGGTAAAGCCGGCAAGCGCCGACCGCAGATTGCCTCTGGCTGGCGATGGATCACAAGAGTGGGTTCGTGTCACCGAGCCCTGGGAGATGCCCAGGTCCATAAATCCCGAGCAGGGCTGGCTGACCAACTGGAACAACAAGCCAACCAGCGGTTGGCAATACGCCGAAAGTGACATTGGTTGGGGCGAGGGGCAACACGTCCAGATTCTCATGAACGCCATGGCCACATTCGCGGCCTCTGGAGACCTGACCGCAGACACCTTGAACACGCTTAACCAGATTGCAGGGTACCACAGCACTGCCGGAATGAACTTCGCCGGAGATTTAATAGCCACGGTCACAGGTTATGTATCGGCACACCCTGACCCCGAGCTCGCTGCGGCGCTCGGTTACCTGGGAGCCTGGGCTACTGCGACACCACTTCCCGTCAGCCGCGTTGATGTTGTGTCGCCCAAATGGCCTACCGACCCCAAACCTACATACGACCATGCTGGCCTGACCATCTTCGACGCCTGGTACGAGAATGTCGTGCCCGCAGTCTTCAACGGTACTCTGCCGGCATCTGTCTTTGACGAAGTGGAGCCCTATCTCAGCAGCCTCTTGCTCCGCGTCTTCCGACAAGATGCGAGCCTCCTTTACACCGGATACCCCAAAGGCGCAGCGCTGGACACGATTATTATCAACGCCCTGAAAGCTGCCCTTAACGACTTGAAGGCTGAATACGGTTCAAGCAACATGGCGACCTGGCTTACGTCGGTGGAGATGCAAAGCTACGACGCAAAGTCGGCTTTGCCCGGTGGTAAACTTCACCCCTACATGAACCGCGGCACCTACAACCAGATTGCCGAAATGCTCGCTGACGGCTTACCGAATGCCAAGAACGTGCTTCCGCCGGGAGAGAGCGGATTCGTGCAATACCCGGGAGTTCCCAACCCGCACGTCGGTGACCAGGTACTACTGTATGCAACCTGGACATACAAACCGATGCTATTCAATCGCGACGCAATCGTGGCAGTCGAGACCTGGAGGAGGGTCTTTTACGCTGAGTGAAAGTGCGGTCTGGCGGGCGTAGTCCAATCGGACTGCTAGCACCCGCTGGTACGAGAGCCGAGGCTGAGCCTCGGCTCTCGCTTTTTTGCCTTCTCTTGCTGTCATGGCCGGGAGTGACATTCCTCACTTACACTTGGGATTGGCTATGCAGCCGGGGATAAGTGCCACTCCTACGGTTGTCAAATCCGCAATCTCAAGTACGAAATCCCAAACAAAACTCAATAATCAAAGGTCAAAAACCGAACTGACAAATCAAAACGCGGAAATCGAACAAACCTGAGTGTCAAGACCCAAATGACAGTTGAGATCCAACTGCCTCGGCTGCCGAGAAAAAGTGTAGTGCGAGGCTTCAGCCTCGTGCCGCGGTGGGACTGCACGACCTTAAAAGGTCGCACTACGAGTGTGTTTCGAATTTAACCAAGGGGATTGCCGCGCTTCGCTCGCAATGACACCTTCCTTCACGTCTTTGCGAGGAGCCCTTCTCCGGAAGGGCGACGAAGCAATCTCGGCGGGGCGGTATCAGATTGCCGAGCCGAGCACTCATGGCGCTGTGTGCTCGGCTCGCAAAGACACCCCCGTTATGTCCTTGCGAGGCTGGCTAAACTCAGCCGAAGCAATCTCGGCGGGGGCGAAATGAGATTGCCACGCACCTTTCAGGTGCTCGCAAAGACAGAAAGGGAAGGGCCGGCAATGATGGCGGGAGTGGAGAAAAAAATGGAGTTGGGCCCTTTTTTAACAGCATCTTAACATTTAGATGTTACACTTCAAGTAGCCAAAGGAAAAAGGACAGACTGAAGCGCGTACAAGGGACAAGGTCGATTGACAAAGATTGGGAGACAACCTATAATGCCAGGAGGTATGTGCGGGGAAAAGACCGAGGCTCGAGGGGATCTGACAGCACTCAAGCTGACAACAACTACCGGGTATAGAAAAAGGGTCGAGTTTTTGCTTAGGTTTTCTGGTCTGCCGGTGTCCAGTCTGCTCCGACGGGCAACAAGAAATTGATAGACCGGAAGCGCGAAAGGAGGTGACTATATCGGGATAGTGTATCAAGATCAAGGCTGCTGGAGGCAACCGGTGATCGACCGGTTTGTTCCGGCACCGAAGGTTCGCTCCCATGAAATGGGAGCAACTGCAAAATCAAGAAGGAGGTTCGCACATTGAAAAAGAAGATTCTTTATCTGATTCTCGCCAGCATGCTGGCGCTGGGTCTGGTTCTAACTGGCTGCGGCGGCGGTGAACAAGAAGAAGAGGAAGAAGGAGACCTCAGGCCCGCCATTACCCTCGGCATCGTTGGGCCAATGGCGGCTGCCCAGGGGCAGCATCACGTGCACGGTGCCGAACTGGCAGCCAATGAAATCAACGGATCCAACCCGGCTGTCGATGGTGTGGATGTAGGCGGCACGCTCTACAAGATCGAGTTGGTTGAGATCGACACCAACGAAGTACTCAACCCGTCTGGCGCGGATGGTGTGACGCGCATGGAGGCAAATGTAGACGACGTTGATTTCTTCCTGGGCGGTTTCCGCACAGAAGCCGTTCTTGCCTACCGTGAGGTTGCCGTTGGTCCGGGCGGTGCGGGAAAGCTTTTCATCAACTGCGGCGCTGCCACAGAGGCGCTACAGTACAGCGTAGTTGATGATTATGACAATTACAAACCGTGGTTCAAGGGCACCCCGCCCAATGAGCTCTTTTTGAGCACAAGCATGACCAAGCTGCTGACGGCGATTATAGCGGGAGTCCAGGCGGCCACAGGAAACACAACCTATGCACCGAAAATCGCCTATCTGCCTGAGAATGCGGCATGGACCATGGTTTCCAGGACCCTGACTGTTGCCAGGCTTGGCCCTAGCGGTGCCAAGTACCTCGTTGGCCCGGCCCCGTACATGTGGCTGCCAAACCCCTTAGCAACAGTATCGGAAATGAACACTCTCTTAGAGAATATGGCAACCTACAACCCTGACATTATCCTGACAGTTATGTCCGGGCCGTGTGGTACTACATTCGCTAACCGGGTTGGGGCCTACATGCCCAACGCTCTGTGTCTGGGTATTAACGTGGACGCCCAGAGAGGTGAGTTCCCGAATGTTGCCGCGTATGCCAAGGGCATGATTTTCCTGGACAGCTGGGCGCCGGGCGTGGAGTATAGCGACAAGACCGCGCCTTTCGTTAGTGCTTTCGAGGCAGAGTATGGTGAGGTGCCGATTTATACCGCGGCTACCTACGATGCTGTTCTGAGTTTGGTGGAAGCCATCGAAGGTACAGACTCGCTCGACACTGACGGCATTATTGCCTGGATGGAAGACACAGATAACGCACGGGAAGGCACAAGTGGCACAACCGCCTATTATCCTAAGTGGGACGGAGTTACTACCGGAGCTAATCCCTTCGGAGTGGGAGGGACCCTGCCCGCACTAAATGAGGCGCAGGTGCTGGAGTTGTATCCCTGGCTGGCTGGCGCGAAGTATTCGAACGGCGCTTCAATAGCAGCTTGGGCATATGATCCCAATAAATGGACGATGCCTCAGCACACCACTCATGACCTGGTCTATGGTCCCCAGTGGGTGACCGGCAGTGCTTCTCAGTGGCAGGATGTCGGCGGTACCCTCAAGAAGGTCGGCGTCTGGCCGATGGTTGTAAAAAGTACCTTACCCACAACCCTGGATGGCTGGCTTGCAGCCGTAAATGCTGGTGCAATAAACGCCACAACCATGGCTGCGCTCCAAGGAGCTGGGCTGTGGGATCAGTATGGCTGGTGGAATTTCAAATACACAGGCACTGGTTCCCTTCAGATACAGACTTGGGTAGGGTGGCTAATGTCAAAGTGGAGATCTTGATGATGGTGCTGGCGCAATACCCATGTAGATAGAACCGGGGGGTGCCCCCGGGCAACCCCGGGGCCACCGCTCTTTTCTATCCGACACTCTTTGTCTTTGTCCCACAATCTCATTCCCTGTCGTTGCGACACAGTTTTCCTCTCCGGCATTGCCATAGGAGTTTCCCTTTTGTCGTTGCGCAAAGCACGATGGTGCCGAAGCAATCTCGGCTAAGAGGACGATGCGAACGGGTTCTTTTGACATTTTGAGCTTTGTCATTTGGAATTTGGCCAATGGGATTGCCACGCGGAGTTTACCCTGAGCGAAAGGAAGATTTTTCGCCTTTGGCTCGGAAAGACAAAAGGCGAAGGGCTGGCAATGACAACACAGAGTTCGTTGACCGCTTGACAGCGCAGGGGCAAAATAGTATAAGCTAGGGATTCCTAGAAAGTTGAGGCTTTACGGCGCCAAAGAAAGCGCTGCCGTTCGTGGTCTATGAACAGGTCAGGAGTTGTGACAGCTTTGGGCATTATCCCCTGCCTCGTGCTGCTGTCGTTGGCTGCTCTCCTCCCCACGAACACCGCCCAGGCCCAGTTTACCAACAGCCCCTGGCCTATGTTCGGCCAGAACCCGCAGCGTACCGGCAGAAGCCCTTACAGCGGCCCTGATAGAGCGTACCTGAGGTGGCGCTTCACCACCGGAGATTATATTCCCTCCTCCCCTGCCATCGGAACTGACGGCACCATCTATGTCGGTTCACACGATAACAATCTCTACGCCTTAAATCCTGACGGCACCGCTAAGTGGAGCTTCAACACAAGCGGGTTTGTCATCTCCTCTCCCGCCATAGCAGCTGAGGGCACCATCTATTTCGGCTCGGTGGACAATAACCTCTATGCCATAAACCCCGATGGCAGCCAGAAGTGGAGCTTCGCAACGTACAATCCTGTCACCTCCTCCCCTGCCATAGGTGCCGATGGCACCATCTACGTTGGCTCCAATGATGGATATCTCTATGCCGTAAATCCCGACGGCAGTCAGAAGTGGAGATTCACTACGCGGGGCGGTGTTCCCTCCTCTCCTGCCATAGGTGATGACGGCACCATCTATGTGGGCTCCTTCGATCATAATCTCTATGCGGTAAGCCCGGACGGCAGCCAGAAGTGGACCTTTGAGACAGGCAGTCCTGTTACCTCCTCTCCTGCCATGGGTGCCGATGGCACCATCTATGCGGGCTCCTTTGATCATGACCTGTACGCTGTAAACCCGGACGGCAGCCAGAAGTGGAGCTTTGAGACAGGCAGTCCTGTTACCTCCTCTCCTGCCATAGGTGCCGATGGCACCATCTATGTCGGTTCCTGGGATTATAACCTCTATGCCATAAACCCCGATGGTAGCGAGGAATGGAGCTTCCCCACGGGCGGGATTGTCTTTTCCTCTCCCGCCATAGGTGCTGATGGCACTGTCTATTTCGGCTCAGCCGATGATAAACTCTATGCCGTAAACCCCGACGGCAGCCAGAAGTGGAGCTTCACCACCGGTGGTGCTATTGAAGCCTCCCCTGCCATCGGGGCTGATGCCACCATCTATATCGGCTCATATGATAATAAGCTCTATGCCATTTCTGAGGAAGTGCCAATCAACTGGCCGCTAATTGGCTGGCTTGTTGGAGGAGTGGTAACAGCAGGGCTGGTTATTTACTTCCTGCGTGGAAGGAGATCTGTCCGGAGCTAAGGTCGCTGAATTAATCCTTTCCTCTGTCATTTTGCATTTTTATTCTTGCACTCTGCATTTCTGCTGTGGACGGATACAAATCCCACGCCTGCGTTATGGAAGCAATGACGGAAAGATGTGAGAAACCTAGCAAAAACCTTGACAGCCATAAAGCGCATAGTATATAGTATCCGACAATTGGCAAGAAGGTGAAGGAACTCTAGCGTGCTCAGATTCGAACGGACAGCCGGAATTAGACGAAGTAGTGGCGGGGTTTATCCCCGCCTTATTCTTGCCTGCCCTTTGACAATCAAGGCGGGGCAATCTCAACGGCATACGTAGAAGGATTGATTGCACCATGATTCAGTCAATTGCAATTCTGACACTGGTGAACGGAAGTGTATATGCTCTCTTAGCAGCGGGCATGTCCCTTATTTTTGGGGTGGGTCGAATGATTAATCTGGCTCATACGGCCTTTTTTGTGCTGGCAGGCTATGGCATGTACTATTTCATGCGCGGGCTTTCCTGGGGCGCCGTCCCAACAATAACCGTCACAGTCATTGGTGTTACCATTGCAGGTCTGTTAGCCTACCGCTTACTGATTAACCGGGTGCGCCAGCACCAGCAAGCTGTACTACTGATAACGGTAGCCTTAGCTATGGCCATCCAGGAGATTCTGTTGGCGATTTTTGGCGAGTTCTATCGCTCGTCACCTGTTCTTGTCCCGGGAGTCAGGGAGATATTAGGGACAAGGGTCGAAAACCAGTATCTAGTGATAATTGGTGTGGCGGTGGCTATCCTGGTCATCCTGTCGTTGCTTTTGGCAAAGACGAAACTGGGCACCGCCATCAGGGCGACGGCAAACGATGCCGAGATTGCCAGCCTGATGGGGATAAGTGTTCCCAGAACACTGATGATAACTATGGGGATAGCCACAGGCCTGGCAGCGGTGGCCGCCGTCCTGGTAGGATCAATATGGATAATCTATCCTATGATTTGGATGCAGCCACTGGCGATGGTCCTGGTCATTGTTGTGTTAGGGGGACTGGGAAGTATCAAGGGGAGTTTTATCGGCGCTTACGTGATTGCATTGGTAGAAGTACTGGCCGTCCGTTTCGTACCATCTGGCGCTTATATGGCTATGCCACTGATGTTGCTTGTCCTCGTTGTTGTGCTCGTGGTGAGACCGGGGGGCCTGTTCGGTATAGTCCTCGAAGAGGAGAGGCTGTAAATTGTTGAAACGGCTATTTAAGGATTTCAGATGGAGTGTAATTCCGGTTCCCGGGCGGGTTCTGGGCATTGTCTTCTTTTTCTCCCTATTCATTTTCCCATTGATTACCGCTGACAGATATACATTGTTGGTTCTGGCATTCGCCAACATATACGTTATTTTCGCTGTAAGCTGGGACTTGCTATCGGGCTATACCGGGCAGGTGAACTTCGGGCATGCCCTGTTCTTTGGCGTCGGAGCCTACGGTTCGGCGCTGCTATACAAGTATCTAGGCTGGCCGCCAGGGGTCACGATACCATTGGGGGCGCTGATTGCCACAGGGATTGGCTTAATCACCTGTTTGCCTGCCCTCAGGCTGCGAGGGCCTTACCTGTCACTGCTTACCATGTCCTTTCCCCTCATACTGATGGGAATAGTCAACTCCATCCCCAGTGTTACCGGTGGTAGCTATGGAATATATGGGCTCCCTCGAATTGCCGGCTCCCGGTTGGCTGAATATTACATAATTTTGATAGTGATGACCTTGTCGGTATTGATAATGTGGAAGCTCACCGATGCCGGGAGCAAGTATGTCAGGACAGGGCTTATCTTCCATGCCATCCGGGAGGATGAGATTGCCGCCCGTGCCACGGGAATAAACACCATAAGATACAAGATACTGGCTTTTGCCATTGGCGGGCTTTTTGCCGGCATTGCCGGTGGCTTCTATGCTCATATACTGACGGTTGCCAGCCCTGCCATCCTCAGCCTCACTATGTCCTTTCAGGCCATACTGTGGGCAATATTCGGCGGTATTGTCAGCATTTATGGGCCAGTGGTCGGAGTGTATATCCTCTATCCACTTGTGGAATCTTTGGCGGGGGTTCGTGGTATCGGCGAGTACCGCTTTCTTATTATGGCTGTTTTAGTCATAGTAATATTGCTTTTTATGCCAGAAGGGGTTGCCGTGTGGATACGGAACAAGATTGAGCGAGAGTGTCCGCGCTGCAAATTACCTAATGCCGCCTGGCGTAAGGAGTGCCGGGCCTGCAGTGCCTCTCTACACTAAAAGGGGTCACGTCTAGTTTCCTCCTCCAAAAGACTCATTTGTCGAGGCGAAGAACGTCACTGACCAAATCCCGAACACAATTGTAGTGCAATCTTTCAAGGTCGTGCAATCCTGCCCTCGCGCGAGGCTAGCCCGCCTGCCAAGCCCTGGCGGGCAGGAGCCTCGCACTACATTCTTTCGCTTTGGTTTGTCGTTTTGATTTTTGACCTTCGTTTTTTGAGTTTTCCCCCACTGAGATTGCGCAGCTTGTTCCGAAGCGTAAGCGAGGAATCTCGGCTCCTCGCAATAACAAATGTGGGAGAGCCTCGCAACAATATGAAGTGGGTTGTCATTGCGAGCGGCCTGCCCACCGAGGCTTGGCTCACCTGCTTCAGTCATACGGCGAACAGGTACGCGAGCAGGCAGGCGGGGGCGTGGCAATTCCATCAAGCCTTCCACCAGATTGCTTCGGCTGACTTCGTCAACCTCGCAACGACACGAAGTGGGTTATCATTGCGAGCACCTTACTTTTCTGTCATTGCGGGCATAATACCACAAAATGTGTGCTATCTCTGCTTGCCATTGCCACAGAAGCCATTCTTTTTAACATTGTTTCTACGACAACGAGGACACCGTTCTTCTAATCATGGTATGTTGATTACTAAACCGTTTTAGTAATTTAATCAGATACTACGCTCAAGTCACGCTTGGAATTGCCCTCAATCAGCACACATTTCAGAGTATTATGCCCATTGCGAGCCCTTCGCTTTTTGTCCTTCTGAGCCAACGGCGAAGAATCTTCTTTTTGCTCAGGGTAGACTCCGCGCGGCAATGTCATCGACTAGACCGCAGATGCCGCTATCTCAATCCTAAACAATAACAGATGACAAAGCCCAAATGCTAGATGAAGCTGTAAATCCGAATTACAGAAAAGGAGTAGTTCTGGCATTCAAGCATTTGGATTTCAATTGTCATCTGGATTCTGACATTTGGGTTTTGTGGCGGCGGGGGTAAACTCCGCCCTGCATTGGCACGGGCCTTCTTGGAGCCCTCGTAAATTCGATTCATGAATCCGTGGGGTGTTGCTACATGCCCAGGTATGTCTTCCTGATAGTATCGTCCTTGAGCAATTCCTCGGCTGTTCCCTGGGCGATGATGTGCCCCCTCGACATGACATAGTTCCTCTTGGAGAGGGCGAAGGCAAAGCTGATATCCTGCTCAGCCAGGAGTATGGTGACTCCCAGTTCTTTGTAAATCTCCTCCACGCGCTTGAACAGATCCTCTTTTATCTTTGGCGCCAGCCCGCTGGACGGCTCATCAACTAACATCAGTTTGGGACGGCGCATGAGGGAGCGACCAACAGCCAGCATCTGCCGTTCCCCACCGGATAAGGTCCCCGATAGCTGATTTTTTCTTTCTTCCAGTCTGGGGAACAGTTCATAGACTTTGCCCAGGCTCTCATCAACCTCTTTTTTATCCTTGCACAGGTAGGCTCCCGCCAGCAGGTTCTCCTTGACCGTCATCTCCACGAAAGGCCGGCCCATTTGCGGGCAAAGCTGGAGACCCTTCTTGGCTATTTCAAATGCCGATAGCTTGTCAATCCTTTCCCCCTCAAATTCTATGCTGCCTTCAAAGGTCACATCGGAGTTCCTGGTGCCCCTGAGCACTTCTCTGTCCCAGTTTATCAAACCGGCGATAGTTCGGAGGAGAGTGGTCTTGCCAGCGCCATTGGGACCGACCAGCCCGACCAGTTCCCCTTTTCCCACCGTCAGGCTGGCTCCATCCAGGATGGTGGCCGT
>Ga0315274_10014463_pt1 | contig 11190 bp, 13 predicted proteins | sample YL17G02_20_MG_FD_203700 | JGI IMG/M metagenome (GOLD analysis project Ga0315274, IMG submission 203700) | Sediment microbial communities from Yellowstone Lake, YNP, Wyoming, USA - YL17G02_20 | ecosystem: Environmental > Aquatic > Freshwater > Lake > Sediment | place: USA: Wyoming | collected...
TTCAACATCACGGGGACCTCGTATGTGGTCATCAACGGCTTCAATGCCCCGATGCCGGAGCAGGAGGTCACCCTTACCTACACGAGGCCGGACGGGAAGGAGTCCACGAAGACGGTGATGACCGGCAAGGACGGGTCGTTCCTGGAAAAGCTGAGGGCGGACGCCGGCGGTGCCTGGAAGGTGAGGGCGTCCCTGAAGGGAAACGATGCGGTGGAGGCGGCGACGAGTGAGTCAGTCTCGTTCAACGCTGAGGTTGCGTCGCCCCTCTCACAGATACCCATCCCGTGGGAAGCCATGTTGATCGGGGTATCCCTCGGCGTGATCCTTCTCGTTGTGATAAGGAGGCTGCCCCGTAGGACATGTTTCGGGAGCGCCTAAGTAGGGTCAGGGCATCTTCTTCGGCTTGTACTTGCGCTCCTTGTACTTCCCCGTGAGGCGGATATGGGTGCCGCCCCTCATGGCGTCGGCCTCGAGCTGCTTCGACAGGGTGTCACAGTCGGCGCGCCACTCGCACTCCTGGCACCCCTCATCCTCGCTGAGCAAACCTATGCAGCTGGGACGCGGTCCCTTAGACATACCCACATCGATGCCCGCGGGAGCCCCTAAAAACGTTACCAAGGAAATGGTTCCGGAATCGGTAATCGTATTATACCCCCGCGGATGAGCCCCGATCGTCTGAGGGGTCTTGGAAGTCTGCTACCACTGCGGACGCCAGTTATACGCCGTTGACAGGCGTCCCCACTGCGGGCTATCCTTCTGCGAGTGCCACATGGACCCCGAGGTACATCTCTGCCTCGCTTTCGCCAAGCAGAGGGAGAGGCGGAGCGAGGTGTTCTTCCTCGGCTGGAGATGTGCGTCTTCGTGATGGTGGCGGGGAGCATCTACTTCCTCATGCACGTCGTTGCCCTTGCTTAACCTGGCGCTGGCGGAGCCTCTCGTAGAGCACCACGGCTGCACTGACTCCGACGTTGAGGCTCGCGACCATCCCGTACATGGGTATCTTGATCACGGAGTCGCATTTTTCGAGGAGTGTCGGGCTTATCCCCTCCCCCTCGCCGCCGAGGACGAGGGCGATGGCGCCGCTGAGGTCCTCCTCCCAGAAGCCGTGGTCCCCAGAGGGGTCGACGGCGACGAGCTTGATGTCCTCGTCCTTGAGGAGCTTGACGGCGGGGTAGATGTTCTCACGGGCCACGGGGACGTGGGCGCCGCCGCCCATGCTGACGCGCAGCACCGTTGGAGTCAACCCCACCCCCTCCTTCTTAGGGATGAGCACCGCGTCCACCCCAGCCGCGTCCGCCGTGCGGAGGATGCTCCCCAGATTCTGCGGGTCCTGCACCCCGTCGAGGATGATTATGCAGGGAGTCCTCCCCGCCTTCTCCACGACGTGGTTCAGGGCGACGTACCCGGGCGCCTCAACGAGGGCTATCACGCCCTGGTGGCGCCGCGTCTCCGACACCTTGTCCAGCGTCGCCTTCTCCACATACTCCACGGGGGACCCCCTGCGCTTCGCCATCTCAACGATCTCCTTCACCTTCGGGTCGCCCGTCGACCCCTCGGCCACCAGCAGCTTACGGACCCCGCCCCGCTTCAGGGTCTCAAGAACCGGGTTACGCCCCTCAACCTGCGACAACACTAATCACACCAAGAGAGACGGAGGCATCAATAAAACCCTCCCATTACACCATAGAAGGGAGGGGGTCCCCCTGATCTGCTCAAAAAAGATGCCCCCCACCTAAACAAGCCGTAAAAAGGCTCCAATGGCACGCCGATCTAAGCAAAAGAAGCACCCATTCCCTACAAAGCTACCCGCCGGTAATGGGGGTAAAAAATATTTTTTCGTTATGAGCAGTAGCACGCCATAAGCCGCTACTTCCCACCCGTGAAGTACTGGTAGACGCTCCTGCTCACCCGCGCGATGGCTTCCTCGGCGGCGTAGACGTCCTGCGCCCCCTTAGAGAAGCAGCTTATGCAGTACCTCTCACCCGTCGCGAGGACCGTGATCACACCCACGTCGTTCCTTATCCCCGGCAGGCTCCCCGTCTTCCGGTTCATCTTCACCTTCTCCGCGGGGAGGTACTTGGGGACCCTGTACTCGCCGGTCTGGCACTTCTCCATCGTGGCGAGGATCGCGTCGCACCCCGCCCTACCCGCCGCCTGACCCTCCACGATGAGCTCCAGCAGCTTATTCATCTCAAGCGGCGTCGAGACGTCGTTCCTCTCCGTCCCCAGGCTCCACGACCCCTTGTTCGCCCCCGCCTTCGCCAACTGGAGATAACGGTCAAGCGTCTTCTCCTCATCCGGCAGGCTGTTCTCACCGACGAGGTCGAAGAGCAGGTCCCGGCAATCAGCCACGACCAGGGTCTTATTCAGCCCTAGCCTCCGCATCGTCGCGTTGACGTTCTCCTTCCCCACCCGCTCCACTATCATGTCGGTGGCGGTGTTATCACTCAGTATCATCATCAGGCGACTCAGGTCCCTGACGGTGACCTCCAGCCCCTCGCTCAGCTCCTTGAGTATTCCGGAGCCAGGGACCTTCAACGAGTCCTTGAGCACCATCTTGGAGTCGAGGTTCAGCCCACCCGCCCCCGCCTGCCTGTATAGCTCAACGATGACGGGGACCTTGAAGACACTCGCCGTGGGGAAAAGCTCCTCCCCGTTGAAGCTCACCTCCTCCCCCGTTCCGAGGTGCTTGACCGCGACGCCGAGCACCTTCTCGAAGCCCTTCGTCTCCTTGACTAACTCGTTGTAAAGCGTCATGATGATGATATCCCGTCACGGGGCTTAAACCCCTGCCCCGAATCGCTTTAGTACACCCACCGCTGAGGAACCAGTGAAGCAAGATGTCAGAGGAACCAGTCTACATCGCCGAGGTAACCCACGTTGGGAAGACGTGCAGCGCCGGCCACAAGGTCGGTGATAAGTTCGAGGTGAACACCCACAAGACGGGCGGCATCTGCGGCTACTGCTACCACGACCTCTTCCCCACCCTCATGAACTGCTGCTACGGCGGCAAGATACCCTGGATCGACCCGGCGGAGTTCAAGTATGAGTGCCCGGACAGGTGGAACGACGTAAAGTTCCGCGTAACCCGCAAGAAGTAACCCCTCGACAGTCTTAACAGCCCAAGACGCCCAGAGGTAAACGATAGAGATGAAGCCGAAGGTACTCGTCAGCTGCGGAAAGCTAAACTTCCCCGAGGACGTCGCGGATAAGCTCCGTCCACTCGCGGACGTCGTCTACGTCCAAGGCGACTACAAGAAGGAGCTCGACGAGGCGAAGGCGATCGTCGCCGGTGGAGACGTCGTCAACGAGGAGTACCTCAAGGGCGCGCCCAAGCTCGGCGTGGTCGCCCGCTTCGGCGTCGGCTACGACACCGTCGACGTCGAAGCCTGCACCCGCCACGGCGTCTACGCTTGCCACACACCCGACGTACTCAGCGAAGCCGTCGCCGACCTCACATGGGCACTCATCCTCAGCTGGATGCGCCGCGTCCCCGAGGCGGATAAATACACACGCGAAGAATGGGCGAAGAGGCAGAGGGGCTTCCCCCTCGGCTGGGACATGGGCGGGAAGACTCTCGGGTTCCTCGGATTAGGGAGGATCGGCGTCGAGGCTGTGAAGCGTGGCAAGGGCTTCGGCGTCAAGATGATCTACCACGACGTCGTCCGCCGCCAGGACATGGAGGCACAGTACGGCATCACATACGTCCCCTTCGAGGAGCTGCTCAAAACAGCGGACATCATCAGCGTCCACGTCCCCCTCCTACCAAGCACGAAGGGCATCCTCAGCACCAAGCAGTTCCATATGATGAAGCCCACCGCCCTCGTCGTCAACACGAGCCGCGGCCCCGTCATCGACCAGAAGGCGCTCACCGAGGCACTCAAGGCGAAGAGGATCGCCGGTGCCGCCCTCGACGTCTTCGAGGTCGAGCCCGCCCCCCTCACCGAGGAGCTGCTCAAACTGGACAACGTCATAGTCACCCCCCACATAGCATCAGCTACATGGGAGACCCGCCGCAAGATGGCGGAGCGCTGCGCCGAGAGCATCAAAGCCTACCTAGAGGGAAAGAGACCACCCTTCACGGTGCCCGAGCAGAGGAACGTCACATTCTAAAAACGGGGGGGCGACTACTTCGCCGCCTTGAACCTCGTCTCCACCGAAACCCAGTTTACGATGCCCCAGAGGGCGTCGACGTAGGCGGCGCGGTTGTTCTGGTACTTGAGGTAGTAGGCGTGCTCCCAGACGTCGAGGACGAGAAGCGGCACCACCCCCCAGATGGTCAACTTCTGGTGATTCTCCGCCTGAAGCACGAGAAGCTGCTTCGATGCGGGCTCCCAGACGAGGACCGCCCAGCCCGAGCCCTCCACCGCCTTCGCGGCGGCACCCATCTCCGCCTTCAACTTCGCCAGGTCGCCGAAGTCTGCCTTCACCTGCTCGAGGAGGGCCCCAGACGTCGGCTCCTTCGACTCCGCCTTGGGGCAGAGGTTCTCCCAGTACATGTTGTGAAGGACGACGCCGCTCCCGTGGAAGGCGAGGTCCTTATCAAGCGCCTTGATCGAGGCGTAGTCGCCCTTCTCACGTGCCTCAACGATCTTCTTCAGCGTCCCATTGAACCCCGCCACGTAGGCGTTGTGGTGCTTATCATGGTGGAGGGTGACGGTCGCCGCGTCTATAACGGGCTCAAGCGCCTCGTAGGCGTACGGTAACTTCGGTAGAACGAACTCTTTCATACAATCAACTCCAGAAACAGTTGATCCTCCATGATCCGCTAAAATAAACCTTGAGCCCGGCGCTACCCAGAACGCTGATAAAGGCGCTGGGAGTGGATGTCTATCTGTCTCCGGTGGCACGGGTTTGGATGAGCTGCTCTGGAACCTGACGGTGATGGCTGGGTGCTACGCCTACATCGTGGCGCTCATCGTCATCTCCCCCCGGCTCCGCCTGCCCGGGAAGGTGAGCCGGAAGGTCCTACACGCCATGATCGGCAACCTCCCCCTCATCATGCCATTCTTCACGGCGAGCATCTACCCCTTCCTAGTCGCCAGCCCCTTCATCCTAGTCACCCTACTCGCTACCCCGTCCTCGCCCATCAAACTCGGTGAGAAGATGAAGGGTCTCAGCAGCCTCACCGAGGAGGGGCACCACTGGGGACTCGTCCTCTACGCGATAAGCTACAGCGCCCTCGCCCTCCTCTTCGGCGTCAAACCCTACATCGTCGCAGCGGGTATATTCCCGATGGCTTATGGTGACAGCCTCGCCGCCGTCTTCGGCGAATACTATGGCAAACACAAGTACAGGGTCTTCGAGACGAAGAGCATCGAGGGTAGCCTCGGCATGTTCCTCGGCAGCTTCGTCAGCCTCACCCTCGCCTTCCTCTACTTCGGCCTCCTCTACCCCTTCACATTCAACCCCCTCGTACCCGCCTTCGCCATAGCGTGCCTCGCCGCCGTCGTGGAGGGGGTATCACCAAAGGGACTGGACAACGTCGCCGTCCCCCTCGTGGGCGCCGCGACGTTCCTCATCCTCACGGGAGGCATCTGATGTCCATGCTCGTTGTAATCGACGGACTCGACGCCTCGGGGAAGAGCACGCAGGCGGAGATGCTCGCTGAACACCTGAGGAAGAGTGGCAAGACATGCGTCCTCAGGACCCACCCAAGCGAGGACAACTTCTTCGGCGTCAAGGGGCGCGAATACCTCTTCATCGAGGGAAAGAAGGCACACATCGCGGCGAGCCTATTCTACCTCGCCGACGTTATCAGGAGTATAACCCTCTACGCATGGAGGAGGGTGGACTACGTCATCTTCGTCCGCTACCTCATGGGGACCGCGTACCTCCCCGCCCCCGCCCACAAGCTCGCCTACAACTTCTTCACGCGGATAGTCCCCACCAAGGGCAGCCTCATCTACCTCAACGTCTCACCCGCCGAGGCGTTCCGCCGCGTCGTCAACAACAGGGTCAAGACCGAGAGGTTCGAGACAATAGACGAACTCAGCAAGACGGCGGACAAAGCGCTCGACCTCGTCTCCGACGGGAAGTGGACCATCGTAGACGGGGACAGGCCGATCTCGGAGATACACGAGGACATACTCCGGGCAGCGGGGATCAAGTAACTGCCTTGGGCTTCGCCGTGATCCTGACCAGCATGTACCCCCAAACCAGCAGGCATGCTAGATGAACCAGCAGGGGCGCCGTGAAGCCGTACCCTGCGTAGATGAGCCCACCGATGAACGGCGCGGGTATCGCCGCAAACCTGTTGTAGGCATCCATCTTACCGAAGATTGATGCCCGAACCTTGACGGGCACCCTCTCCGCGATGATGCTCGTCCAGTTGGGTATCCAGAAACAGGGGTCGAGGCCATTGAAGACGCTGAAGATGAGGAACGCGGGGAAGCTCCTGAAGAGTATGAAGCCGACGACGGTGATGAGGGAAGCAGCCGTGGAGATCATCACCATCACCCGCGGGCTGAACCTCTCCGAGAGCTTCCCACTGGGTATCGAACCGAGGGCCCAGGCTAGACTCGTCGCCGTAGACATCAAGCCCAATTCGAGGGTCGTGAACTTGTAAGTGTCCGTGAGGGTGCCGTAGAAGAGGGAGTAGCCGACGCCGTACCCGATGCCCATCATCACAAGCATCAGGTAGATGGGCATCATCTCCCTCTCAGGTTTGAGGTTAGAGATTATTCGTGACCAGACCTCCCTCCCGTTGGCGCCCGCGGTGTGGTGCGTCTCCTTGATGAACAGCATCATTATCGTGATGCCAATCGCTTCACCGATGACTGTGATGACGAAGATGGGCCAGTACCCCGTCACGATGGCGAGGTAACCACCGACCGAAGCCATCACCATGTTCGTCCCCTGGCTGATCGCCATCAGCGTCCCGTAGGCGGTCGCCCGCTTCTCATTCGGAACAGACTCAGCCAGCAGCGCAGTCCTAGCCGGGTTTCCCTGCATCCAAAGGGCGCTGAACCCGATGAAGAAGGCGAAGGCGTAGAGGAAGACGGCGTTGCCCGAGATGACGAGAGCTAGTACGGCGACGACCCTGGAGGCGTGGCCGAGGAGCATCACCCGCTTCCGGCCGAAGATGTCAGAGAGGGGACCCCAGATGAACAACCCCGCCGCCGTGCTGAAGTTGATGACGCTCTGGATGATACCAAGGTCAACCACCGTTAGCCCCGCCGAGAGCATGTAGGGCTGCCAGACGACGACGAGCATGCCGAAGCCCAGCTGGGATATCAGGGTCTGGAGCGCGAGGACCCGTATGTTCCCCTCTAGGGCGAGGTATCTGCCAAGCGAAGACACGTCAGCACGACCGGCTAACGTAGAGGAAAACGGGTCGGGTTAAAAACTGGTGGGTCCCGGCTACTTGAGGGCGTCGGCGAAGAGGGCGGTGTTCCGCTTCACGTCGGCGACGTCGTACATGCCGATGTTCCAAGCGTCGATGAAGTCGTGGAACCCGAGGGCGTATCTGATGCATGCCTCAGCGTCGTCCCTGTACCGCCCCGCCGCGAGTATCTTGATGACGTAGACGCCCTTCCCAGCGTCGTGGAGCGCCTTCAGGGCGTCGAGGCGCATCTGCTGTGTGCCGTCGTCGACGTAGGTGCCCACCTTGTTGAGGGGGGCGCATACGATGTCTACCTCGGGCTGGTCGAGGACCTGACGTAGCGTGTCCGTGCTGTGGGTCGAAAGGGCGATCTTCTTGATGAGGCCCGAGTCCCTCGCCTCGACGTATGCTTCAAGCGTGCCCTTCCGCCCCTTCAGGTCCTGGCTGATGTAGGGGCGATCGTTCGCGTCCCTCCTCTCGATGGGCCTCGGCGGGACGATGTGCAGGAACATGATATCGATGTACTCGGTTCCGAGGTCCTTGAGGGCGAAGTCAACCGCCTTGAGCCCCTCCTCGTAGGTCGCCGCGTTGGACTTGTCCGCCACGACGACGCTGTTTCTCTTCACCAGCTTCAACGCCTCCCTCACATGCGGATGCGTGCCGTAGTCGTCGGAGGTGTCCCACATGTAGACGCCGAGCCTCGACGCCTCCGCCAGTATCTCGCCCCCCCGCACAGGCGTCTTATCACCCTGCGTCATCCGATCATCCGGCCCCTTCTTAATCGCCAAGGGCTCCGTCCCGAAGCACAGCCTGCTCACCGTCAAACCGCCCAGATTAACCGTCTGCATATAAGTCGGGAGCAGATGCACGCCGCGGCTAGATAAAAGATGCCATAAAGGGGGGAGGGGGGTCCCCCAGATATCTAAGAAAAACCCGTCATAACCCGAAAGGAGCCATGGAACGACCCCGATCGAGATCGAGGATACACGAAAATGCATGTTAACCGCGTGAAAAATGCGCAAAAATGACGCTAACAAACCCACTTTTATGCACGAAAGAAACGCCAAACTGACCCAAAGGACGCGGATCAGCCACCATCACGCCGGCGCCGCTCCACTCGTTTAAATCCAACAACGCCCAAGAAACAATTGATCCCCATGGAGTTCTACGACGTCGTCCACACGAGGCGAAGCGTCCGCAGCTACAAGCCAGACGAGATACCCGGGGACGTCCTCGGCAGAGTCCTAGACGCTGCGAGGGTCGCCCCCTCGGGCAGCAACAGGCAGCCCTGGAGGTACATCCTCGTTAAGAGCCCCGAGCTCAGGAAGAAGATAGCCACCCTAAGCGGCGGCCAGCCATGGATCGCCGAGGCACCCATAGTCGTCGTCGCCTGCGGCAGCGACATAAAGTACGACCGAGGCGGCTACATGGGGGAGATGAGCTTCCTCATCGACTCGGCCATAGGTCTCACTCACCTCATCCTCGCGGCGCGCGCCGAGGGACTTGGTACATGTTGGATAGGCTTGTTCGACAACGAGTCCATAAAGGAGCTGCTCGAGATCCCGCCGGGGTGGAACGTCGCCGCCGTTACGCCCCTCGGCTACCCCAAGGAGCCCAAATGGACACAGCCCGGGAAGAGAAAACCCGTCGAGGAGATAGTAACCGTAGACGAGTGGGGTTAGATGACGAAGATACGCTTGGCGGTCTTTGACATGGCTGGGACAACAGTCGATGATGTTATCGACGGCATGCCCCTCGTCCTCAGGAGCTACGATGACGCCTTCCGCCGCCACGGGGTCATCGTCCCGATGGAGACCCTCAACGACATGCGTGGCCGCGACAAGAAGGAGGTCATAAACATGCTCGGCGGAGACAAGGCCCCGGCCATCTACAAGGACTTCGTCGAGATGCTCACCGCCAACGTCGCCCGAGTCCGTGAGATACAGGGAACCTCGGAGACCTTCAGGTGGCTGAGGGAGCACGGCGTCGCCGTCGGAGTCGGGAGCGGCTTCCCCGCAGTCGTCACCCACGACATCGTCAAGCATCTGCGTTGGGAGGAGTCGGGCCTCATCGATTACTGGACGTGCAGCGAGATAGTCGACGAGGAGCGCCCCAGTCCCGCCATGATTCGGCGTACCATGCGCCACTGCCACATAAGGGACCCTTCGCAGGTCGTAAAGATAGACGACACCGGGATAGGGATCGAGGAAGGACACAACGCGAAGGCGCACACCGTCGCCGTCCTCACGGGGACGCAGAGGCGGGAGAAGATCGATGCCGCCAAACCCGACGCCGTCCTACCCAGCATCAGGGAGCTACCCGACTACCTGACGGGGAACGGACTCGTCTAGTCCTCGATCTTCTCCGGTTCCTTGATGAAGAAGACCACTAGCAGTATGGAGGGCACCATCATGATCGCCTGCCCCCAGAAGGGGAGCTGGTGGTTGACGTTGTCGTAGAGCCACCCACCCGCTATCTGGCCGGCGGACATGGCCATCATGGTGAAGAATCCCAGCGCCCCGTTCGCCTTTCCCCGGTGCTCCTTCGGGACGAGGTCCGCGAAGAGGGTGAGCCCCGCGGAGTTGAAGAGCACGATCAGGAGCCCGGCGAGTGTCATGGCGAGGATGAGCCGGTAGAAGTCGCCCCAGACGAGGAGTGGGACCCAGACTATGGATGCTAGTCCGGCGATGATTATCGGCTTCTTCCGCCCAATCTTGTCGATGAGCTTCCCGCTAGGGATGGCGACTACGATCATGGTGACGAACATGATGGTCATGAGGTAGGAGAGTGCGACCGCGTCGATGCCGAGGTCGTCGACGATGTAGAGGGTCATGACGGGTTGGAAGAGGCCGATGGCGAAGCTGCTGATGCAGTTGGCGATGAAGAGGACGAAGGCGGATGAGGGTAGCAGGCGCCAGATGTTGAGGCTTTCCCGTATAGAGGTGGGTACGGTGGCGGCGAGGTCTCCTACGCTGAACTTCTCGGGCTTCTCCACGGTCTCCTTGAGGCGCAGTCGCATAGCTGCCGCCGCGAGGAAGCCGAACAGCGCGATGCCGTAGCCGAGTCTCATGCTGGAGATGAGCCCCATACGGGCGTAGAGGATGCCTGCGAGGAGCGGCGCGGGTGTCGTCGAGACGCTGGCGATGAGGTTTATGATGCTGAAGGCCATTCCCCTCTTCTCTTTGGGCACCGAGTCGGCTACGATAGCCATCAACGCGGGGCCGTAGATGTTGGTGACGCCGACGAGGAAGGCGCCGACGAGTATCCACTCCCATGTTGGGGCGAAGATGTAGAAGAGGCGGCTGAAGGCTGCGACGAAGGTCATTGAGGCTATGAGCCACTTGCGGCCGTACTTGTCGGCGAGGTAGCCGCCGGGTATCTGGACGATGCCACGGGAGATGCCCTCGATGGCGCCGATGAGGCCGATTGTGGCCGCGGAGCCGCCGAGCGCCTGTATGTATAGGGGGTAGTATGTGGAGGGGAGTTCGCTGGCGAAGTCGAGGACGAGCCAGCTCGCCATCATGATGGCGAAGTTGCCGGTGATGAAGCCGAACTCGGACTTGATTCCGTTGATGAAGCCGCCGCGTTTCTTCTCTTCCGCCATCCCGCTTCGCCGTCTATTGGTTTGGAGTTGGGGGGGTTACTTTATAAGTGGAACTCACCGTGGATGGTGGCGTCTGGTAGTTACAAGTTGTTACTGGGGCTGTTTCGCGAAACCCTTTTAATGTATCCACTGTATCCCTTTTTCCGCGCGGCCTCTGTGGTGCAACGGTAGCATACGGGACTGTGGATCCCTTGACCTGGGTTCGACTCCCAGCAGAGGCCCCATCCCGCGCGTCGGCAAACCTATAAATGGGCGATGTCGG
>Ga0315274_10014464_pt1 | contig 11190 bp, 12 predicted proteins | sample YL17G02_20_MG_FD_203700 | JGI IMG/M metagenome (GOLD analysis project Ga0315274, IMG submission 203700) | Sediment microbial communities from Yellowstone Lake, YNP, Wyoming, USA - YL17G02_20 | ecosystem: Environmental > Aquatic > Freshwater > Lake > Sediment | place: USA: Wyoming | collected...
TTTGAGGAGAAGGAACAGGCACTAAGAAAAGCTTCTATTGAAAGAGGTCGCGCAAAAGTCCCTAGAATGGTCTCTAAGTGCATCGACGAGAATATAGCCTCCTTTAACTATAATCCATATGACATCAAAGCACTATTGCATCCAGTTGATTTCGTGGTTTTCAATGGGCTAAACGATGAAGAAAAGCTCAAAGACATCTCTTTCTTGTCAAAGAAGACAACGAATGAGCACTTAAACAGAATCCGCGCTTCAGTAGAAACTGCGATAGACAACGAAAAATATGATTGGCGTGTTGCCAGAGTTTCCATGGATGGTAAAGTGGAATTAGAATAGGCTTCCTCATGAGAGCGTACATAACGTCTAACACCCGGCCTGAGTCTCAGCGAATGATTGGAAATACGATTTCGGCAAAGGCCCTCTTGGATGATCTACGGGCTCATATAGGAGTTGACACTGCCCTAGGCCTACCCGCAGGCCCCAACTCAGGTTTGAGCGTCCGACTACCTTGAAAGGGAATCAATCCACATGGCTTCTGGCCTCAATTAGAATGGAGGAGCCTTAGTGTAGGATTGGTTAACGGGTTTGGGATTCAATCTAGGATTCACCTGGCTCCCCCTCTGGTATGTACTGGTTGCAGCCTGGAGTCTAGCGATGTTCTATCTAGCTAGCAAGTACGCAGAGACAGGCTACCAAACCTATCTCAATCGACTAAAGACGTAGGCTACGTGTGTGCGTAACCGATGTCATCCGCGAAAAATTCACTATCGGAATTTCTTCATTTTGACGAGTCTGCCAGAAGGTCTTCGCCTAATCATTTTTGAAAATCCGTCAAAATCCAAGTATGCTTCTCCAGACATTTTGAACAGCTTCCGCCATAAATCAAGCATAACTCCTCGGTGCTCTTCGTTATGATATCGTTTGTACGCAAATAGTTGAGAACTTATCTTAGCATGATACTTGGAGTTCATCGGAGTAACGTAACTATTAAACTCGATTCGGATAGGAAAGCCGTGGAAAGGATCTTCTAGTTCCAATCTTCCGTCTTTTTCTTCAAACTCAGGCCAATCCGCTAACCTTTGACGCAACCTCTTTATCAGCAATGTCCTGTATGCCCCTGAAACCTTCCTCTTTGAAAGAAAGATACTCCAACCAATGTATCTCTGTTCCTCTTTTGACCGCTCAATATTCTGTAGCTTATTTTGTGCAAGTAAGGTGAGGACTCTCTCGTCTACCTCATCCTCTCTCTCTTCTTCGAGCTCTGTCCTTATTTCTTCCTTGATCTTGTCTAATTCACTTTCACGATACAATTTCGTACATCAGTGCTGATTTGCCAGACCATTTAAATCTTGACTCTCACTTGATGGTTTAGATTGCCACAATTCTGATTTTCCGGCAAGTTCTAGTCTGAGGTTCAATTCAGAGAGTAGGTCTGTGAGCTTGGCAGTCAGCGATCCGACTTCATTAAGTAGCCAGACTAGTTCAGAAGGTCTCTGCAAAGCATCTTGTACGTAAGGTATAGAGAACTTCCTTTGACAATCATTGCAGAAGAAGCGTCGTGCTATCCCGCGACTGTTGTACCTGAATCCACACTTTGCGACGTCAGGAGATCCACAATATCTACACTTTAAGTGAGCCTCGTCAAAGTATTCCGGCTGTAATTTGGCAGTAGATCGATGCAGTTGCGCAGCGTAAAGATGAGGACACAAGGTGCCACTTGATGTGCAGTCACAACTCCAGCTTCCCTGTTTGAGTTCAACGAGCTGCCAGCCTTCAGCGGGAGGAGCTTTGACAGCGTAATGCGTTGGTGAAAGTCTTCTGACAAAACCATTTTTGAAAATCTTGAAGCCTTCATCGCGTACGCCGTCTTCGCTCATTTTTTGTCCTCCTTGGTTTTTATTGCTTCAGTGCCCTTAGGGCAAGCCCGTATGAACGGACAGTATCTACAGCTCGAATCAGGTTCAGGTTCTGGTGCCTCAGAGGTTGCCAGAGCTCCGGACAACAATGTCGCTCGTTGCATCATCCATTCTTTGCGGTTACACAGAGGAACTTGCTTGGCCAAGATATTCTGGTCGTCCACATAGACTAGAACTAGGCGGCGGACAGGAATTTCAAGCAGACTCAACAGCGTGTAGTAGCACTGGACTTGTGCGATGTGATTTTGGCGTGGAATAAATCCCTTTTCGTCCTGCCATTTGATGAACCGCGTAGTCTTCAAGTCGTAGGTCGTAGCGGTCGCTGGGTCGTATGCGTCCACGTAACCAATTATTGAAATCGTTTGACCGACAAGTTCGAAAGTCGTCTTGACACGAAGCTCGTTCCAGCCGAGCGACCGACCGAGATAGTGTATCAGAGATCCGCGGAGCTTGCTCCAAGCTGATTCAACAGATTCTTCGACCGGAGCAGTTCTTTCAAAATAGGACTTTGCTAAACAACTAGTTAGGCTTGTGACATGATAGGTATTGGGTTCGGGCGCAAACCGGTCTATTGTCATTCGTCTCCAAAGAGAAGTTGGCAAGAACTCATTACATGTGGAGCATGTGAGTACGTTTTGCCCATGACTACATATTATCGAAGTTGTGAGCTTTGATAACCTCCAGTTCCTGCGAGAACACTGGCTCTCCTATGTCTCGACTACTTTCGCACGGCAACCCAAGATCACGCGAATCTCTTCAGCTATCTTCCAAGCAACATCTCCATTCTTCACTTCAACTATTACGACTGTCGTATCAATCGCCTCCACCCAGAAGTATGGCGGTGGCTAAATTTAAACTTTACCGTTATACCGTTATACGGTTAACCTTTTCTTCTTAGCGTGTAGCATGTAATACCGTAGAGCCTGCTCAATTTCCTCACTCAACCGGCGAGCAGAACCAGTCCTAGCTACCACAAATTGGATCCACTCAGTCCAGAGGTCTTTCTCAATAACTATAGACGTCTTTTGCTTCGGCATGGCTAAGGATGCCTTACTGTAAAAACAGCTAAAAGTATTGCGGTACAAAGTGTCTGCGAGAATGTGAGCTGCGACGACGCAGATTTGATAGAACCATGGAGGTACCTGGGCTAGATGCAGCTCCAGCGAATACCCACTCACCACTCAGGCAAAGAGTACCACAAACACCAGATCACCATTCCGAACGATGCCATAAGACAACTCGAATGGGATAGAGGAGATAGTCTTGAAACCAGAGTTACCGAAAGAGGGCTTTTCGTCTACAGGGTTGAGCCCAAGCAACAACACAAGAGAACTGACTACGGGCAATTCAAAGAGGCGATAATTAGCACGTTGATGGCGTCGCCAACAGGCTGCACGTGGGAAGAGCTCAGACTCAAAGCAGGGCTGCCTCAAAAGACTCCGAGCCCAATCTGGACTAAACGAATGGAGGACGAGAAGATCTTGGAACGTATCCGAGATCCCGCCACCTCTCAGATCATCTGGAAGCTGCCCGCCCAGCATGACAGAGCAAGCGACAAGTCAAAGCTAAACGGGTGGATTACAGAAACATCAAGAAACGCTCAATGAGTTCATTATATGAATTCAATACAGGTTATTTCTTGCCGACGCGATCTAGGGGTTGCATGTATGCGTCGACCTTCAGGATGTCACCCAGAACGACTGAGGTTCGTCCAATAAGAGCGATATACGAGCAACACGCACTGAATTAAGCGTATTCAAGGGGTAATCGCGATGACGTATACTTGCCCTCTTTGTGGTCAACCAGTATCACGTTCGTTATACCACAAGATTACAGGCATTTGGGGGGAACAAAAGAAGCTACTGAAAAGGGTTGAAGAGCAGCGAGCAAGACTCCTGCGAAAGTTCAATAGGAAACAGGAAGAGCTCCGAAAACAGACAAACAGATTTAGAAAAGAGAAGAGAACACTTGTTCGTGAAGCAGTAGACGAACAAACGAAACGCTTGCGAATCCAGCTGGCGACCTTGAAGAATAGTGAGAAGCAAATAAAGAGGAATGCGAACGAAAGAATCGAAAAAGCTATCGTCAAAGCCGAGACCAGAGCAAATAGACGGGCCAACAGACTTCTCAATTCTATGAAGAAGCAACTTCGGACATCTGTTACTGAGCAAATCAGAAGAGAAAAAGAACGAACTGCACAGCAGGTCAAAAGAAAGTATGAGCGTCTTGACAGGACGTTCAAGAGCACTCTATCCCAAATGAGAACAAAGAATGCTGATCTGAAGAAACAGGCCCGCCAAATTAGGGAGCTTGAGAAGCAACTTGAAAGACAAACAACCCCACAGATGGAGGGGCTCCTTTGCGAGGATAGTCTGATAAAAGAATTGAGGAAAAGCTTTCCCAATGATGAATATCTTCATACTGGGAAAGGAGGAGACGTAATTCAAAATGTTATGCAAGAAGATCGCCAAGTTGGCGTCATAGTCTATGAGTGCAAGCGAGTCAAGAGCTACGCTCAGGGTCACTTGAAGCAGACATTGAAGGCAAAACAGACTAGGCAGGCAGATTTTGCCGTACTGGTAACGAATGCAATGAAAAAGGGAACTCACGGATTCTTTTCAGAGAGAGGGGTGATGGTGGTCTATCCTACTGGCTGCCTGTCTCTTGTCAATATTCTTAGAGGCCAGATAGTTCAAATTGCGGAAATGAAGCTTAGCAGACTCCAAAAGGACGAAGCGATACGGCTCACTATGGAATACCTACAAGGCCCTGAGTTCGCCAACTCCATGCAAGCAATCGTAGGCGAAAGCGTAGAACTCTACAACAGCATGATGGATGAGATAGAGAAACATATAGCATCATGGAAGAAAAGGTATAACGCTTACAAGAAAGTCTGCGAAGAGGCACTTGCAGTCAAGAACACGAGCAAAGCACTTCTAACAGGAGATCAGGTGGACAAATCGTTGATCAAGGAGAGTATTCTGCCGCCCCTTTTGGCTCTTCCCGATCTGGAGAAGCTGAAAACGTTAACTGCACTGAGGCAGAGCATTTGACTGCAAACACAGGCGACGCTCATGTAATTCAATAGAGAATGGTTGGTTATGAGCGCTCGATACCATGGGAGTTGTCTTGATTGGCTCAATACTACTTTGACATTGAGACTACAGGCATTGATCCGAAAAAGGACAAGATAATAACGATACAATGGCAAAGGCTGAACGAATCCAGTGGTGATCCAGTCGGCGAATTACAGATACTGAAAGAATGGGAGGCCTCTGAGAGAGACATTCTGGCAACCTTTCTTCCTCAAATCCAATGCGAAAACTGCTGGGACTTCGTTCCAATTGGGAAAAACTTACTGTTTGACTTCAATTTCTTGGACAAGAGAGCTGGAAAACATGGTCTTAATGGCTTCGATCTGGCATGCTGCTACAGTCGCCCACATCTGGACTTAAAGCACGTTCTAGTGTTAATAAATCAGGGCAAATTCAGGGGTTATGATAAAGTTCTGGACGTTGGTGGGCACCCCGTAATTAATGAGAGCATTCCCCAGCTCTACGAGAGGGGAATGCACCAAGACATAATTGAATACATCAGAAGGGAAACTGGGATCTTCCTAAGAGGACTAAAGATACTAAAGAGAGAAATGCCAGCATTGCTGGTTCATTTTAAGGATCTTTGAAAAGGTAACGTCAAGTTGACGACTGCTGTGACTGTTTCTTCTCGGTGTCAAAATTCGTCTGCTGGCAGCAACCTAGCGATTGGGGTATCCTTCATCACTCGGTCTTTGCTTTCGGGATGGTGTATTCTCCAGGCTCTGTTAACTCTACGGGTGACGACCCCTAGCCTATTTGGGTGTTAACTGTCGGGTGATAGTCAGAAGTACGGGCAATTTTACATTCAGGTTATTGTTGTAGGTTGTTGCAGGCGTAGTTCAGCAGTCGTAGATGCTTCGTTACCCCAATTTTGTTGCGTTACTACTTCGGGTTACATCTGGCAAAAAACATTACACTAATTCTAGAATTGATTGTGTACAGCCTCTGTCTTAGTTCGTGAAGTAGGGCTACAAGCTTCGAGGCTAAACCAACTACTTGCACAGTTAGACTCTAAGCTAACTGAACACATAGTAGATAACCAGAGGTGCTAGCAAGTTACGCATATTTTATCGATTCAGTCGTAGAAAAAGAGAAATCTAAGATAGTTATAGATAGTCTGGCAGTGTAACGCGTTTCTGAAGAACATGTCCTTGAGCGAGGACTACAAAATCGAGAGCACCCAGAAGAGGACACATGTGAGGACACGGCTCACGCCCAAGCTATGAGGGAAAATTGCATGACAGACAAAGGTGCCCCATCCCAACAGAGCGATTTCATATTCGTAGAATCAAAGGTAGTTGAAGAGAAACGGAGAAAGGGGTATGGGCGTGGGACAGAAACGATCCCCTATGAACCAAAGAAAGAAGAGGCAGAATGGATATCTAAGAGTGTCAACGAACAAATATCTTCGACTATTTCAAGCATCCAAGAAAAGGAACTAAAGGATGTTGAAAATGTATACATAGTTTTGGGGATATCAAAGAGACTGTCTGACTCCGACACGGTAACAGTACTTAAGAGTCTTTCCGCAGAAGTCCTCGCATATCTGAATGAGACACATACCAAATTACTAGTCTCCTGCCCTCTCTCGAAGCTTAGTGCGGTTTTGAGAAATGCAACATATGCTTCAAAATACTTCCAGCAGGTAAAGAGAATAAGCCCCCTCATGTTCGAGGAACAGGTTTCTGAATACTTGAGAGAAGATATTGAATGGCCAAGCAAGGCTAGACCGCTTCTTATTCGTCTTGTCCCCAATATATCTGAGGATAAAAGACAACATTACCTCAAGGCCATCATAAAGCACCTGAAAGAAATACAAGCAAAGCTTTTGGACTATGAAATGGGTTTTCTGTTAGCTGACTTGGATCTTAGTTCTACAAGAAAGTTGCTTCAGGTTTCAAATTATATTTTTGATATTGGGGGCGTTCCTCAGGGCGTTATAGAACGAGTGCCTGATAGTGTAGAAAAAAAGAGATTACGCAGTAGAAGGATTCGTTCGATTGTAGCCGACGTGTCCTCTGTTGTCGATGGAGCCTCTGGTCGCAAGGAATTACCAACGATATGTTTGATGGATTCTGGTGTTAACGAAATTCCCCCGTTAGATGGACTAGTAGTTGTGAAAGATGGCGTCCCAACGTTCTCTGACTTCGATGATGGTCGTTCGCCTCAAGGTCACGGTACACCCATCGCTTGCCTAGCAACATATGGTGAAGAGCTCAGTGAGCCAAAGGCAAAAATAATCTCCTATAAAGTGTATGCGGATGACCTTCAAAATGTAGTCTTTCAGGGCATGTTTCAAGCAATCAGTAAGTACTCACAACAGACACGCATTTTTCTTTCATCAATCAATTTTGACAGGGATCATCCACAATCAACTTCCGAATTAGATAGACTGACGCAAGAGAGAAACATCTGTTTGGTATTCAGTGCAGGAAACATTCTCCCAAAGACCGTGTTGAATTGCATTGCCACTGGCTCTTCCTATCCGTCATACATACCTAATTATCCTGTGAAATCACCAACACAAGCGGTCTCAATTATGGCTGTCGGCGCAATCTCAAAGAGAGATTCTCACATTACGATTGCACGTAGGAGTGAGTTGGCGCCGTTTAGCAGATGCGGTACTCGAAATCCCTTCTTGTACGATTGCCCTAAGCCTGAAGTTGTGCAAAACGGGGGTAACCTCTGTCACGATGGTTCAACTTCAGGAGTAGGAGTTGACTCTTTCGACAAGAATGGAGCTAGAGAGGGTTTTGTAGGAACAAGTTTTTCAGCACCTCTATACGCAAGAGGCCTTGCCGAAATAGAAGCCAAATACGGCAACAGAATAAGGAATGCCGAGACCCTCAAGGCCATCACGTTAGCGTCTTGTAACTCTGGTGTCCAGAATTGCATGGGTTTTGGGGAAACAAGATCCTTCTGCAGTTGCGATCGATTTCATGCACTTGTAGTTTCAGAAGGTACCCTATCGCTGCCCGATTCCTCAAGACCGAGTGAATCCCTCCATTATAAGGCCGAAATCTCGGTAAAGATTCCAAAGTTTATTGAGAAGCTGGAAGTGTTCGTAGTTCACTCTGATAACCACGCTGTAACACCCGTGCCCAGTCTCAATACTTACTTGAAAGTCTACGCACGCAAGACGGGTCACGAGATCGGCACCGTATCACTGGACAATCGTGAAGAACTTGGAAAGAAGTCCCACATGAAGGTCTTCAGATGGGCGTTTAAGAAAAAGAGCATGGAAGGCGATTGGACTTTTGTGATTAGGCCAGAGACCACAGCTGAGATAACGGAGCAACATAGAAGACGGACAAGAATTAGGTATGGTTGTGCAATCTTGGTATCTTCAAAAAGCACCTCAGTGTATGGCACCCTCTCGAATGAAATGCGCGGTTTGTTGGGGCAACGTTAGGAGTTTCAGGTAGATCAAAGATGATGGCAAAGAATATTAATAAATCTACAAAACGGCTAGGTAGGCATGAAACAAGAATAATTCGGAGCCTAGCGCAATACTTCCAAATGTATGGGCGTGAGGTCATACCACATGCTCGTCTTAACATTGCATGGGGAAGTATTCTTTCTGATGTCGACTTACTACTTTTGGAAAATGATATGTTAACCTTCGTCGAAGTTAAGTCAAGCAGAGATAAGCTCTCAAAGGCGATGCGACAGATAGACCGTGTAAAGGACTACGTTGATTATGCCTATGTAGCTACTGATAGATTGCTCAACTACTGGAACATGTCCAGAGTAGGATTGATTTCTGTTCGAGAAGACGACGTAGTTGTCGTGAAAAAACCAACTCGATTTAGGAACAGGCCTCAGTTTGCGTCTATAGTAGCTCTGCAAAAAAAATGCCTATCAAGGTTTCTTGGGAACGGTTATGCCTGCCGTACCTACATCAATCAATACGATTTGGCGCGATACGTCTACACGATTAGAAAGGATGAATGCACAAGGGAATGCTTGAAAGAGATAGTAACATGTGGAAATACTTGTGACACTATTTGTCCTATATCAAACTATCTGAACCTCTAACCAATCTTCTCAACTTACACCTTTTTCTGAACTGGGCACTCCTATTATTTCTTCCTTTTTGTGGAAGTATCCTTGGTCTGAGAGATAAGCTATAACCATGTTTCTTAGGATCTCGGCGTCACCATCGCCTATCTTCCCCTTCATTTCAACGTCAAGAATGTTCCAAATCGAATTCGGCAGGGTTACGAAAGCTCTTCTCATTTTGGTTTCTTTCATTTCATTTGGCCTCCTTAGGGACAACAAGAATTGTCAACTTTCCATTTCGTGCTTCGGTCACATCTCGATCTAATTTTAGCACCTATATTTATAGCATTCCCATAGCATTCTATACATATAAACGCTATGAGAATGCTATATGTGCATGTAGCGCAATACGTAGTGCGTGCCGATATCGACCCATGCTAAACAGACTCACTCATATGCCTAACTGCCCAGTCTGTCAGAATCAGCACTAATATCGTCGGAACGGTTGACACAAGAAATATTGCAGACAATCTAACCTGTACTGGAATTGAAACTTCAAGATCTGTTATTGTAATGCCGATTATGCCTACAATCTCCGTCACAACAAGAAACGGCAATCCGATGGCAACTTTGGTCAGCTTGCCGACTTTTTTTGGAGCCAACTTCATCTTCAGAACCAAGTCCTTACGTGAGACAACGAAGGCTATAGCAAACAGTGCGAATCCTCCTGCACACAGAAGGATGTATGTGTTCGGAATCCAAAGGCCAAACAGTGTGTGCCCTCCGAGAATCCAGTTTACCCAAGCAGTAGAATTCAAGCCCTCTCTCTTGCAAGGGCACGGATTGTAACGAATCGTTGCGAAATAGGCCATGTCCTCAATCCAGAAGCCCCAAGCTGCACTTCCGAATGATGCAGCAGGAAGGTACCATTTCCTTAACCCAGTTTCCAACATTCGACTAATGCTTATGGAGAAAGCAACCACAATGAACAAGCCTAACATGACTGTGTGGTACCAAGTGAAGCGCCCAAAAACCTCCAACTGGTTTCTGTATGGGTAGTAGGGGTAGAGGGTGCCCTCGATCCACCCGTAACATGTTGCTGCGGCCATCATAGTTACGAGGATACTGACGACATTTGCTTGTTCAGTGACCTTAGCTTTAGTCCAAACAAATGCTTTTGCAGCAGATGAGATCTCCATCAGGAAGACCGTCTTACATTTCGGGTCTATTTTTGAATTATTATGCTCTTGCGACCGCCAAACTCAAGTGTGGCAACATCCTTCATTGGGAATGGTGGTACGATAGGCTCCTTCTTGCCGAGTTGCTTCACGGTTATCGCATCGTCTATTATCACGTACGTGTTGGGAATTTGTTCAGGATTCTTCCAGACTCGGGGATCTTCCTCCAATAACCAACAACCTGTGTTGACTGCGAGAACACCCTTGCCTTTCTTGTACGCATCGGCGGCATGAGTATGGCCATACACAAAAACTCCAGGGCGCTCCCTTAGACGGTTCAAGTAGCTCTCTATCCCGGAATACATCTGCTGAATTGGTGTGAAACGCAATGTTTTGCAGATACGACTCCAAAAAAGGCCAAAAAGGCTTGGAATCAGCCAGAGCCCGTTTTCAATGATGACGCGTTCTTCAGAAATCGCATTTCTATAGAGAGTTTCATACGTGCTGGCCAAAGCGACTTCGAAATTCTCTTCGCTACCAAGTTTGAGGAGTTTCCTTCTTTTTAGAAGCTTCGCCAAAAGGAGACGAATAGTAGCAATCAGAAGGCGAATCCAAGAAATGAAAAAGTCGATGGAGGTAATAATCACTGGCGCGGACGTCTGCAACCCATCTAGGTGATGTCCATGCATGAAGAGGATTTTCGTCCCAAAGTGCTCTTTCCAATATCTCGCATATCTTACACTAATGTTGCATTCGCTTGAGATTAGCCCTTCCAAAACAGATCTCCCAAACTCCTGTTCTGGAGAGAAGCTGATGTCCTCAATCTTGGATTGTTTGAGTCCACCTAGAAATTTGTTCTCTTGAGCCATCAAGAAGATGTGATGATCGTGGTTGCCTATGACATATGTAATCTTGTTGGCAATTTTGCCAATTCCAGACATGAAATACTTGGAGTCAGCGATAGCTTTGCTGGGAACATTCTTCCAAAGATCAAAAACATCA
>Ga0315274_10014465_pt1 | contig 11190 bp, 9 predicted proteins | sample YL17G02_20_MG_FD_203700 | JGI IMG/M metagenome (GOLD analysis project Ga0315274, IMG submission 203700) | Sediment microbial communities from Yellowstone Lake, YNP, Wyoming, USA - YL17G02_20 | ecosystem: Environmental > Aquatic > Freshwater > Lake > Sediment | place: USA: Wyoming | collected...
ATGTAAAACCTGATTTGCAAGAGGAGTTGCATAAACATAAAGACTTATTGATTTCCCTCATTCAGGGGACTGAAAGCAGATTAGACAGTATTATTTCAAAGAAGGAAATATTATCCGCATTAGAACAAAAAGTTACCATAATCAAGAAAGCGAAAGCATTTTCGATCAGGGTAATTAATTATATTAGAAGAAGAAACAAAATAGCAGACAAATTATTCAATATTTTCATGGGGCGCCGAGTTGTACCATCGATGAATCAGGACCAACTTCTTTTGAGGCTTCTTGTAATTCGAATATACCTAACTCCGTCTCCTTCAGATAATTGATTTTACAAACTGATTATGGAGAAAGCTATTTATCCTGATAATATTACAACATGCCTCTCTCAAAGCTCACCTGACAACATTTCCTTATTCCATGGGAATCTTCTCAAGGACATTGGCTCATAATAGACAGCAAGCCAGGCTTGCTTGCACAAGGAATTGATGAAGATGAGAGAAGTTTTTACTGATTTAAGACCGATCGTCTGGAAAAGCAAAGTCGGACGGACTACCTTTGTATTTCCTTTTATAAAGCGGAAAGTTAAGATTTACCAGGCTGCAAATTCCACCCACGCCATCTTTCTGAAGAAGACATTCAATCACTCAGATCTTGCCGGATATTTTCATCCCATCTTATTTACTTTCGACCGTTGTTTATTTGCCGAGTGGGTCGAGGGTGTAACAAGTGAGCAAATAACAGATCAAGAAAAATATCGAGCAATTGATTGGATCGTCGACCTGCAATCCGCGCTTCATTCCCGGCACCTTTGTGCTTCGGATGAGCAAGCTGGTTTTGATTATTTTGATTACCTGAATAAAAGGATCCTCCAATTTGCTCCACCGGGAATAGACCCGGACAAAATTATGCAGCTTGGGAGAATAGCTTCTTCACCACCTGTAAGAAAAAGCTGTTTATCTCACCCGGATGTGACGCTTAGAAACATCGTGTTTGAGAAAGGAAGCGGTAAATTCAAGATTGTAGATAATGAGTTATTAACACAATCTCCCTATTTCTTGTTGGATACCTTCAATACCTGTTATAGTCTACGTACTTCAACTGAGTTGATTGGCTATTATCTGAACCGATACGCATCCTGCCCAATCAGGTTTTCTTTGCACCCCGATTGGGCCTCCAGCCTGGCAGCAGCTTGGGCTCTGCGGATCGCCGGTTCGCATTTTCAGGCCAGGATGTTTCAAACAGGACTTGAGTTTCTTGACCATTGAGCCGAAGGCAACCAAGAAATTATGCAGATGATCGAGAACAAAGATACCCCCACCAATGAACCATCTCAAAAGGGATAAATCAGTCCTATGACCCTTGCAGATAAGCTCAACGATTACGTCAGTGTGATGATTCGCTCTGTGGGAGAGCGGACGGAATTTCTTTGTAGGGAACTGGTCCTTGCCCAGGGCCTTCCCGAGGAAAATGTCGCTGTTATCAAGCAGATCCCTTTTGGTCGTTCTCTTTATGCCTCTTATGAAGCTGGGATAGCTTCAAATCGTCTGTGGACTCTTTGCCTGGATGCAGACATTTTGCTCCTGCCAGGTTCAATCCGGGAAATGGTAAGATTTGCAGAGAAGCAGGCTCTATCGGTTTTCGAGGTGCGTGGTCTTGTTTTGGACAAGTTCTTTGGAGGGCCCAGGCAGGCAGGAGCTCACTTGTATCGTACTTCCCTTTTACCTCAAGCCCTGAAATTTATCCCGCTGGAGCAGGATCAAATCCGCCCCGAACAGCATACGCTCAACGCTATGAAAGCCCAGGGATTTCCGTGGAAGCGGATGGATTACCTCACCGGGATACATGATTTTGAGCAATATTATCGTGATATTTTTCGCAAGTGCTTTGTTCAGGCGCATAAACACCAGGAATATGCGGAGATATTCATTTCCTATTGGCCCGAGCAGGGGAGCAGGGATTTTGATTATAAAATCGCATTAAAAGGGTATATTGAAGGCTTGGAATATCAGGGGGATGTTCGAATTGATGTTCAACAAGACATATACCGGGAACGATTTGAGAATCTTCACATGGTTGAAAAACCGGATTTACAGCCCGGTTCTTTCTCTCTGTCAGATATTGACATCCTGGTTAAGAATTGGAAGGAACCCCCGTCCTACCACAAGTATTTTCAGTACGAGATGATTTCCCATGCCAACGAGAGACCGAAGCACAGCATCAGGAAAAAGAACCTGGCCGACAAAAGGAAGGCTCTGGGACCATTTAAATACCAACTGTATCTCATCGGATGGGGACTTGAAAAAGCCGGGGACAGGATAAAAAGATTGGTGGATAAACAGGTAGACTTGCATTTATGAGCGATTCGTCCCTTTGTGTAAGTGTGGTCATGCCCGTCTATAATGGTGAGAAATATTTGCGCGAAGCGGTCGAAAGCATCCTCGCACAAACCTTTCGTAACTTCGAGTTGATTGCCGTGGATGACGGTTCCACGGATGGTTCAGCGTCCATCCTGGCAGGTTATCGTCAACAGGATGAACGAATTGTGATTCTTACTCATTCGAAAAATCAAGGCATTGTCTCTGCACTTAATCGGGGACTGGAGATAGCGCAAGGTAAGTATATTGCCCGTATGGATGCTGATGATGTTAGTTTGCCAGAGCGTTTTGAGAGGCAGGCCGAATTTCTTGAGTCTCATCCCCAGGTTGGCGTCCTGGGTAGTGAGGCGATCTTTATGGACTCCCAAGGCCAGGACATCGCGCGGATGGCTCAAACGCACGATGATTTGTCTATCCGTTGGACGAGTCTGCTTGCCAATGTTTTTTTTCACCCCACTGTCATGTTTCGTCGTGCAGTGTTGACTGAATTCAACCTTGGTTATCAACCTGGCCTTCAATCCGGGCAGGATTATGATCTCTGGGTGCATATGTTGGAGCATACGCAAGGTGCAAATTTGGATCAACCGTTGGTACGTTATCGTGTAACCGCAGAAAGCATTTCGAGCCAGTATAAGCAGGAGCAGATGGTAAATCATAATCAGATCAGTTTTGCATATATCCAGCGGTTGTTTCCTGAAATTCGATTTACACCTGCTGAACATGCACTGCTGGTGGCCGCTTTTACAGGGAGGTTGAGTTCTTCCCAATCTCGGCAACGTCCTTCTTTGGTGCGCTGCTATTTGGAATTGTGGTGTGCCTTTGTTGAGCGGTATCGTGGAAATCCTGCTTTGAAGCGTCTACGGCATGATGTAGTCATACTGGCTGCAAAAATTGGATTGTATCCACCATTCCGACCGGGCTGGCTGGAAACAATGCGATATCTATTCGCGGCTGATCCGGAATGGGTGTTCTATTTTACTGTGGAGTTCTCAAATATGATCCGTCTTAAGTTGTTGGGAATACATCTTAGCCGCCTACGTCGGATAAGTCTGTGAGTATAATTGAACTGCTTTAGATTTGGTGTCAGTTCTTACTTGAAAAAGACGTATACAGCCAGGTTGAAATTGAACATATAATTCGAGGATTGGATTAATTGCTTTGTCAGTAAATAATGGGCTGATGCGTCAGTCCGGGTGCGGAGGTACTGTTTCAGAATGGATGTAAGTGTTCTTATCCCCACCTATAATCGCGAAAAAACAATTCTCCGGGCCATCCAATCCGTCTTGCAGCAGACCTTCTCGGATTTCGAACTGATCATTGTGGACGACGGCTCACAAGATGGAACAGCGGAGGTGATCAAGGCAATTGTTGATCCCCGGATCAAATATATCCAACATTCCAAAAATGCCGGTACTGCGGAGGCCAGAAATACTGCCGTGAAATCCTCCTCGGGGCGCTATGTGGCATTCCTGGATTCGGATGATGAATGGTTCCCGGATAAATTAACCCGACAGATGGAAACGATCCGGCAAGAGAAGGAGGAGGTTGTTGCCAATGTGACCGGATTTTATCTCTTCGATGAATTCGATATCAAGCGAAAGGAGATACCCTCCCGGCCGGTTTCCTGGTACAAACACCTGCTGATGGGTTGCGGCTTGGGGGAAGGGACAACATTGGTCGTAAGCCGGAAGGCATTCGAGAAGATCGGATATTTTGATCCTTCCCTGCCCAGATATGCAGATTGGGATTGGTTGTTGCGGTTCACGAAATTCTACCCCCTTACAATCACGACCGAGCCGCTGGCAGTAGTTTATCGTGCCTCCCGACCACAAGCGAAGGTTGTTGAGATGGCAGCACGAAAGTTCTTGGATAAACATCTTCAAGATTTTCAGCAGTTCGGGTACTACGGGAAACGAGCGATCGGAAAACGCTATCTCGAGGTAGCCATTTATTATTACCTTGAAGGAGACAAAAGCGCAGGCTGGATCTGGCTCCGAAAAGCGGTTTCCCAGAGCCCCTTCCAGAGACCCGGAATGTATCTTCGTATACTGGATGTATTGTTAGGGACTTCCATCGTTCCTATGTTGATCCGTTCGCGCGCACGCCGGACCAGGACGGGCGATTAGATAGCTCATTAACGTCATACCCATATGTTCTTTGCGAAACGAGAATGACCCCAACTCCTCAGGACTCCTTGAAACTGATGCATATCATCACCAGTCTGGATATGGGTGGGGCAGAGATGATGCTTTATCGTCTGCTGAAACAGATCGACCACGCCCGCTTTGAGAATCAGGTGATCTGCATGATCCCGTCCGGAGTGGTGGGAGATAAGATTCGGGCTTTGGGTATCCCGGTCACTTCCCTCAAAATGCGGTCAGGGCGGCCCTCTTTGAAGGCACTTTTCAAACTGATCAGATTATTGCAGCATGAACGGCCCGCCCTACTGCATACCTGGATGTACCACGCTGATCTACTGGGTTCTCTGGCTGGTTCCGTGACCGGGACGCCGATTATCTGGGGCATCCATAACACCTCCCTCGACCCCAACTTTGTCAAAATCGAAACCATAAGAATTGCTCATCTGAATGCCCGGCTCTCCAATTGGATTCCGCGGCGGGTCATTGTGTGTTCAAATGATGCACGCAACCAGCATATTAATATCGGGTATGCTCCTGATAAATTTGTTACGATTCCCAACGGTTATGACCTTGACCTATTCCTTCCGGACCCCTCTGCCCGGCTTTCTTTGCACCAGGAGCTTGGCCTGGACAAGGAGGTTTTTCTGATTGGCCTGGTGGCGCGCTTCGACCCGTTAAAGGACCATAAGACTTTTACAGAAGCTGCCGGATTGTTTTTGAACCGGCATCCGCAAGCACATTTCTTGCTTTGTGGCAGGGACATTTCCTGGGAGAATGAGACGTTAAGGACCTGGATTAATGCTGCCGGACCCCAATCCAATTTTCATTTACTGGGCCAACGCGACGACATCCCTCATATTATGAATGGTTTGGATATCCACACGCTTTCGTCCTCAGGCGAGGCATTTCCCAACGTACTTGGCGAGGCCATGGCCTGTGGTGTACCCTGTGTTGCAACTGATGTAGGTGATACTGCCTACCTGATTGGCGATACCGGCATCACTGTCCCGCCGAAGGATCCGCAGGCGCTGGCCGGAGGTTGGGAACAGCTCTTGCGTATGAGTGCTGGGGAACGGCAAACTCTGGGTGAACGGGCACGCCAGCGTATCCAACAGTACTTCAGTATTGCACAGATTACCCAGCGTTACGAAGCACTATATGAGCAAATTATGGAGGGTAAAAAATAGCTTATGTCAGGCTTTGGAAGGTATAATCTGCTTCATGTGCGGAATTACAGGTTTTCTCGACTCGCGTCAATCCATCGCTGCTGAAAACCTCCAAACAACAATTAATTACATGTTCAAGGCGATCACTCATCGCGGCCCGGACGACTTTGGTTCGTGGATAGACGCCGAGGTTGGACTTGCCTTGGGTTTTCGCCGTCTCGCCATTCTTGATTTATCCCCCACCGGCCATCAGCCCATGTTCTCCGCTGACGGCCGGTATGTGATCATCTTCAACGGTGAGATCTATAACTTTGCTGAACTGCGTTCCGAATTGTTAGTTCTCGGTCATGGATTTCGCGGACATTCAGATACCGAGATGATACTGGCCGCCGTCTGCCAGTGGGGGTTGGTGCCCGCTGTCCGCCGTTTCAACGGTATGTTTGCCATTGCCTTGTGGGACCGCCAGGAACGGCAATTACACCTCGTTCGCGACCGACTGGGGATCAAGCCGCTCTACTACGGTCAGGCCGGTCAGGCCTTCCTGTTCGGTTCAGAGCTCAAGGCTCTGCGCGCCCACCCTGCCTTCCGCGGTGAAATCGACCGGAATGCACTGGCCCTTTACCTGCGGCACAATGCCATCCCGGCTCCCTATACCATTTATACGAACATCTGTAAACTACTCCCCGGCACCATCCTGACTCTCTCCGGGAACCAGTTTCGCCAGATTCCCATACCTGCCCCCTACTGGTCCGCGCGGGAAGTGGCTGAAGCCGGGGTGATCCACCCCTTCACCGGGTCTGATCAGGAGGCGGTGCGGGAACTGGATGAGCGCCTGCGGCTATCAGTTCGCGAGCGGATGGTTGCTGATGTGCCCCTGGGGGCATTCCTTTCCGGTGGAGTCGACTCGTCCACCATTGTAGCCTTGATGCAAGCCCAGAGCAGTATTCCTGTCCGTACATTCACCATCGGTTTCCAGGAAAGCGGGTATGATGAGGCGGAGTATGCCCGGGAGGTGGCCCGGCACCTGGGCACGGATCACACTGAACTTTATGTCACGCCCGAGCAGGCGCGTGCCGTCATTCCGCGCCTGCCTGCCCTGTACGACGAACCGTTTGCTGATTCCTCGCAGATCCCCACCTTCCTGGTCTCAGAACTGGCTCGCAGGCACGTCACCGTGAGCCTCTCCGGCGACGGGGGAGACGAACTCTTCGGAGGTTATAACCGTTATTCGATGGTGAAAAAGATCTGGCGGACTGTGGGCTGGATCCCCGCTTCTCTCCGGTCCCATGCAGCGGCTGTTCTCCTTCGAATTCCTCCCGCCTCCTGGGACGCTGTCCTTTCCGGCCAGTTAATCCCATCCCGCTGGCGTATTTCCGAGGCCGGTGAGAAGATTCGCAAGATCGCAGAAAGCGTCAAGGCCGATAGCCCTGAAGCCATCTACCTTGATCTGGTTACCCATTGGAAGGATCCCGCTTCAATCGTAAGCGGCGCGGCTGAACCCCCGACTCTGTTGACCAGTCAAGAATCTTGGGCGCGTTTACCAGATTACACTCCCTGGATGATGTACATGGATCTCGTCACCTACTTGCCTGACGACATACTGGTCAAGGTCGACCGTGCCAGCATGGGCGTCAGTCTGGAAGCGCGCGTACCATTTCTGGACGATCACCGCGTAGTGGAGTTCGCCTGGCGGCTCCCATTGCGGATGAAGATACGCGATGGGCAAGGAAAATGGCTTTTGCGACAGGTTCTCTATCAATATGTACCTCGTCAGATGATTGAGCGACCGAAGAAGGGATTCGGCGTTCCAATTGATGCTTGGCTAAGAGGTCCGTTACGCGGGTGGGCGGAGTCGCTGCTTGGCGAACGGCGATTGAAGGATGAAGGCTTCTTTAATCCCAAACCTATCCGGCAAAAGTGGCAGGAACACCAGACCGGAAAACAAAATTGGCAATACCACTTATGGGATATTCTCATGTTCCAGGCCTGGCATGAAGCCAGCGGCTGAGAAACTGTGAAAACCTTGCTGTTCGCGAATACTGATTGGTATCTTTTTAATTTCCGCCTGGCACTGGCAGAGGCCCTGCGTACCCGCGGCGACCAAGTGGTACTGGTTTCACCCGAGGGAGCCTACGCGCCTCGTTTTCAGGAGTTGGGATTCCACTGGGTGTGTTTTCCCATGAAACGACGCGGTCTGGACCCATTGGACGAGGTCTGGACTCTTGTGCGCCTGTTCAGGTTGTACCGGCGGGAAAATCCCGACCTCGTGCACCAGTTCACAGTCAAGTGCGTATTGTACGGTTCACTGGTTTGCCACATATTGGGGATCCGCCGGGTGGTCAATTCGGTAACAGGGCTGGGTTACGTTTTCACAGAAGGAGAAGGGGCACGCTCCTGGCTGCGCGGCCTGATAAAAGTGTTTTATCGGCTAATCCTCCGCCGGACCTGGGTCATCTTTCAAAATCCCGCTGATAAGGAACTCTTCCTGAAGAACCAGCTGGTGGAAAGGAGCCAAGTCGCGCTGATCCAGGGTTCCGGCGTCGACACAAGCTTGTTTTTTCCCCAACCTGAACCAGAAGGACCCCCGCTCGCTATCCTTCCGGCCCGTTTGTTATGGGACAAAGGAGTGGGAGAATTTGTCGAGGCGGCGAGACAGCTGAAAACCGAAGGGTTGCGTGCCCGCTTTGCCCTGGTGGGCGATAGTGACCCCGATAACCCGGCAGGAGTCCCTGCTGCGCAGGTGAAATTATGGGAGAAAGAGGGTATGGTAGAATGGTGGGGTTGGAGAAGCGATATGGCGGAGGTGTATGCTCAAGCACATATCGTCTGTCTCCCTTCCTACCGTGAAGGGATGTCAAAAACACTAATCGAAGCGGCCGCCTGCGGCCGCCCCATTATCACATGCAATGTGCCAGGCTGCAGGGAAGTAGTACGACCTGGCTTTAGTGGTCTGCTGGTTCCGCCGCGTAACGTTCCGGCTCTGGCGGAAGCGATGAAGCGTCTAATTCAGAACCCGGACGAACGAAAATCGATGGGAGCTTTCGGAAGAAAAATCGCGGAAGATGAATTTTCTAAAGAAATGATTCTATCTCAAACTCTTGCTGTATATGATGGTATTCGAAGCGGCCAGAGGGAGGCGGAATTGTGACCGATACTTTTTTACAACTGGTGGCGGTATTCAAGGTAAACGTCTGCGGGATTGTGACGGCTCTGATTATCGGACCGCTGGCAATCTGGGTAGCAGAACGAGTGGGGCTCGTTGATATTCCAGGCAGAGCAGCACATAAACAACATGCCCACCAAACCCCCCTGGCTGGCGGGCTGGCAATTGCTTTGAGTGCAGTCATTCTCGTTACGATTTTCCGTCTATGGAAGAGCCCATTTGCTGCCATCCTGGCCGCAGCGGCGATCATCTTTGCCTTCGGGTTATGGGACGATATCAAAGGTCTCAGCGCTTTTCCCAAGTTTATTGGCCAGATCCTGGCTTCCGTCATACTGATCTCAGCCAATGTTTATGTTAGGATCCTGAATGATTCATTTTTCCCGATACTTGGTCCGTGGGTTGTAAAAATACTGAACTTGCTGATCACCGTCTTCTGGCTGGTTGGGATTGTTAATTCAATAAATTTGATCGACAGCATGGACGGGCTGGCCGTGGGGATTACAAAAATCGCTTTTGCCTTCTTTATGATTATGGCCTTGGCCGCGCAACAGAATTCCTTGGCGATATTCAGTGCTGTCTTCTTGGGTATTTGTCTCGGATTGGATCTTTACAACACCATTCCGGCACGTCTGTTTCTGGGGGATTCCGGTGCCCAGACGCTTGGATTTGTCCTGGCTGCGGTTGCGATTGTGTACACACCCCATGACCTGCCGCAAGCATCCTCCTGGTTTGTGCCCATCATGGTAATGGCTGTCCCTATTTTCGACACGACCCTGGTGGTGGTATCACGACTGCGCCGTCGCCGGCCTGTTTTCCAGGGTGAACTCACTCACACTTACCATCGCCTGGTGTCCCTGGGTCTCGCCCCCAACCAAGCTGTGCTGGTCATCCATATGACCTCTCTATTTCTGAGTTTCCTTGCATTTATAGCCCTCTCTCTCGTCCCCTGGCAGGCAAGCCTGGTTTTCGGCCTGTCAGTATGCACAGGAATCGCATTGATCATTTATTTTGAGTGCAAGTTACCACGATCAAGCTGTTAATGATCATGAATCATCGGGAATTTTCCCCTCGTGAAACGATGGAACGGGTTCTGGCAGGTTGGTGGATCGTTTTGATTCTGACCATACTTGGAGGCGTTGCCGGCTGGTTATTCCATTTTTTCCAGCCGCCAGTCTACGAAGCGACTGCCGGAATCACGATCAATTTATTTTTCGATAAGCGTGAACTCACTCAATATGAGGCAGATACCGCTTTTAACGCAGCCGGGGCTATCATATCCTCAACCTGGGTGATGGATTCTTTTATAGCGACAGCTCATAACCGCGGGTTATCTCCTCAGGATATAACCCGGATCCAGGAAAACACATCCATAGAAGCCAAGGAATCGGTCTGGGAACTCCATGTCCGGGATCGCGATCCAGAAGTTGCGGCGGAATATGCCAACCTCTGGGCAAGCATCGCCGAACAATCGATGAACGATGCCCTGAAGCATGCCCTCCTTGCAGAACAACTCCAAAACCAAATTGATCGTCTGCAAAGCTGTCTCCCTTCCATTACGCCTGAGCCGGGACCTGTAACTGCGCCTAAGGAATGTCAGATTTATTCCCTCGAGGAAATAAACGCGCGCGTCCAAGGCTGGGCAATTGAAATGGCAGATGAACAGCGCCTTAGCCAGGGCATTCTCTCCATCACCACCATTTCACTGAACCATTCAGCCTCAATTCCGGAAAAACCCGTGCTTTTCAACCTGGCAAACCTAGTTTTGGCCGGCGCCTGCATTGGGTTTTTTGTCTCTCTGTGGGTAACTAATATTCCCAAGGTCCGACGCAGTGATAAAAAGCATTAGACGAATGGGCTGCATCTCGTTCGATGTTGCCTGGGCAGGTGTCATCCTTTTACTCCCAATCACCAGCCTCCCCCTCCTTTCACGGCTGGCAGGCAATACCATGGTGGCTCCTGCCTCCTTCCTCCCGCTTGTTTGGTTGGCTTTCTGGTTCATATTTCATATTTTCAAAAAAGGTACTTTGCCTCGTGAGAACATACCTTTTTTGCTCTTCGCCTCGATTGCGGTCATTGCGAGCGCTTACGCATTTTTCCTCCGCACCCCCTCTTACAAAGGGGGAATAATAGTCGATGAAGAAATCAAAGCCATCCTGACACTCATAATCGGCGCGGCTTTCTATTTAGTCGTCTCTGGATGGCTTTTCAAATCATCTAACCAATTGACTTATACATTAAAACTGATCAACATCAGCGGCTTGATCATGCTCTCTTGGGCACTCGTCCAGGCAATATTTATCTACTTCTTCCACGGAAAGTATCCCGACATTATCATCAGACTTCAG
>Ga0315274_10014466_pt1 | contig 11190 bp, 10 predicted proteins | sample YL17G02_20_MG_FD_203700 | JGI IMG/M metagenome (GOLD analysis project Ga0315274, IMG submission 203700) | Sediment microbial communities from Yellowstone Lake, YNP, Wyoming, USA - YL17G02_20 | ecosystem: Environmental > Aquatic > Freshwater > Lake > Sediment | place: USA: Wyoming | collected...
TGTCTGCTCCCGTAGCTACAGAGATGAACCACCAATTCCTCCGGCGGGACTTTCACCCGCAAGATATCGTCACCTTTCACGGCGCACCCGGACGCTTACCTAAGACGTGAACGTGGTCGCAAGAGACTTTCCCCGACAAAATGGTGATCTCGTGTTCCATGGCGATCTGCCGCAGAAGGTCGCGCACACGAATCGCGACCTTCCCTGTCAGCACTTTCTTCCGATATTTTGGGATCCATACCAGATGAACCTTCAAATCATGCTTTGTGTGCGCTCCGACCTGATATCTTCGCATTATGCAACCACATTACACGATCCTATACTTCGCCTTCAAGGCGAGGGGTTTCCACCATCCCCGAGGGGGACACTAAAGGACCTCTTTTTAGGCCATCACGCATAAAAACTGTTACCGCAAATCCAACATTTACGTCTTGTTAATGTCCAACGAAAGTTAAAAGGTCGCGTTATATGGATAGGAAGACCATGCCGTTGATGATATAGGGTACAAAGCATTTCTGCATATCGTTTGGTTTCGCCATACGCCGACCGGTCATTCGTAACATCCGGAGCGCCAAGATAAACCTCATGTATTCTCTCCAAATCAAGCGGCTGTACCCCATATGCTGCCCCGGAACTGACAAAAAAAACTTCAATATTTCTTTGTATGGCCAGTTCCAATACGCGCCGAGTTTCCCTAACTATGGTTATTGTCTGAATCCCACATTATGTGCACTCCATCTCCAACGGCTTGGCAAATGGTTCCATTTCGGTCATCGGATGTCCAAAGGCAATCTTGGGATAGGCGTTTGCGGACACGTCAATGTAAATTTGGAGCAAGAAAGGCTCCTGAGGCTTGATCCACATTTTCTCAAGAGCCGCTGGGAGCGAACGATTATCTGAGACAGAGAGACTTTCGATCCGATATGCGCCCGCGACTTTCGAAAAATCAGGTGCAGAATATCCCCAGCAAGTTGCCGGATAGCGTTCTTGGAAATAGCTCTGCTGGAATTGCCTGACCATTCCTAGCGAATGATTGTTCAATACGACTATTTTGATCGGCAATCGGTGATGAGCAATCGTCTGAAGTTCTTGAATGTTTATCTGCATGCCCCCATCCCCAGCAATCATGACGACAGGCATTCCAATCGCAAGACTTGCGCCCATCGCCGCTGGCAGAGCAAAACCCATCGCCCCCATTCCCCCCGAAGTTATAAACCTTTGATGGTCATTCAGTTCCAGCGATTGCGCTGCCCACATCTGATGATTGCCCACGTCCACTACAAAAACGGCTGCGGGCTTGGATATACGGGATAATTCGTGCATAAGCGCATTTGGGTTAATTCCTGGCACTTGAACCTCATGCGTATCAGGCCATTTCTCGCGTAAGCCTTGAATTTCGGAAATCCAATCCGTCCGGTCCTGCCACTGTCTCATGGAAGCCGCTTTCACCAAACAAGTGAGAAATGGGCGCAAATGCGCGACGATCGGTTTGCATCCCTGCAAACGATTATTGATTTCACCCTCATCAATATCCACATGATAAACGACACGCCCGGCTTTGAAAGCAGATACCGCCGCGCCGGTCTGACGAATATCAAGCCGGCTACCCAAAACCAGAATCAGATCTGATCTTCCGACCGCGAGATTCACCCAGCGGTTCCCGTAGGTGCCAATCAAACCAACGCGCAACGGATGACGATAAGGCAAGGCATCTATAGCTATTAGAGAATTCACCACCGGCACTTGTACAACATCCACGAGTTGGCGCAACAACGGAATTGCTCCGGCGGACCGAACGCCTCCGCCAACCAGAATGAGGGGTCTTTCTGCCACGCTGAGCGCACGCAAAACATCGTTAAATACTTCCTCGGACACTGCGGACAATTGCTCCACAGCTGAAGTGCCCGGCTGAGTCGTATTGATCTCTGAACCTTGAACGTCCATCGGAATATCAAGCAATACAGGACCCGGCCGTCCCGACGTAGCCAACTGGAATGCCTGCTGGAATAAATGCGGCACTTGGTCTGGGTCGTTGATCTGCCACGCTGCTTTCGTGATTGGTTTTGCAATCGCGACGATGTCGGTCTCTTGAAAACCGAGTTGCCGGGTTGGGCGATTGCCCTTTTGCTCGTTTTGATTGACCTGCCCGGTAATAAAAATAGCAGGCACAGAATCGAAATAACAACTGCCAATCCCGGTTAGCAAATTGGTCGCCCCTGGGCCGCTGGTTCCCATCGCAACGCCTGGAATCCCAGTAAGCCGCCCCATCGCATCGGCAGCGAAAGCCGCAGCTTGTTCGTGGTGAACGCTAATCAGCCTTATCTGTCCCTGCTGATGAATGGCATCCACCAGGCGAGTGATCATTCCGCCGATCACCTCATATACGCAAGAGACGCCTTGCCGATGAAGATAATCGGCGACGAAATCTGCCACTCGCATCTGGTTCTCCTTCTATCCACCCACGCCGCAACGAAACCAATCGGTTGTGCGCCGCACGGCTTCTGTCAACCCGATTGTCGGACGCAGTCCGAACTCGCGTCGAACCCGCTCTACCGAAGGAATATACCTTTTACCGGCAAGTCCATTTACTTGCTTTCGTTCAATTTCGATTTGTGGTCTCGGCTCAAATTGCTCCGCAATCAGATTCGCCAATTCTGCTATGGTTACTGCTTCGTCCGAACCCACATTGTATGGGCGACAGGACTCACCATTGCACAGAATTGTCCATAGCCAGATCGTCAAATCTGCCGCATACAAATACGAACGAGTCGACGTACCATCTCCTTTGACTCGAATAGGGCCTCCCTTCAATCCATCGCGGATAAAATTGCCGATGGCAAAATGAATGTCAAATGGCAAATGGGGGCCGACAAACGCAAAACACCGCGCAATTTTGGATTGTACGCCATATTGTTGTGCGTACAGCGCACACAACTGCTCAACCAGTCGCTTGCCCTCGCCATACGCCGAACGGGGATCTAATGTGTCCGGTGCGCCAATATAGTCTTCGGGAATGTGGGTCAGGGTTGTGGGTTGTTTGCCATAAATCGCGCCCGAACTCGTCAACAAGAATTTCGGCGTGCCGCAGTGTCGCGCAAACTCGAGCGTATATCGCGTTCCCTCGACAATAGTATCCAGCAGCAATAGCGGATTCTCGTCGCTCCCCTTCGCACTCGCCTCCGTTGCGGCGTGGATGACGTGCGAAAATTCGCCTTCTGGGAATCCGAACGACCGCACGTCGCCAATATGCAAGTGAACGGCAGGGTGCGAAGCCAAATGCGGCGCTTTGCGCTGGAAGGCGTGCGAGTTGCGGGTCAGCACGGTTGCCGACGCGCGCAGATCTAAGTGATCATTCGCCCAGCAAAAACTCTCCAACAACCAACAACCGAAGAAGCCGGTACCGCCAGTGATAAAAACACGCTTGCCTCGAACTTGCTCCCACAGATCGCGGGTGTGGTCAAGAATGTGATCAAGATCAGCGGACAATGAATTAGGCATACCGATGTCTGTTCTTCACCAAACCTTCCACGGCACATTCCCGGTATCCCACATTTTGTTCAGCATCTCGTACTCGCGATACGTGTCCATGCCAATCCAAAAGCCTTGATGCCGAAAAGCCATGAGCTGCCCATTAGCAGCCAGGCTCTCCATCGGTTCGCGTTCCAGCATCTGGTCCGAATCAATATAGTCGAATACACGGCGGTTGAATACCAAAAAGCCGCCATTGATCCATTCGGTCTGCACTTTTTCCCGAAAACGCTCCACCTGACCCTCAGCCGTAATTTCCAATATGCCGTATCTCGACGGCGGACACGTTGCAGTGAGTGTCGCCAGCTTCCCATGCTGGCAATGAAACGCGACCAGCGCGCCGATATCCACATTCGCCAAACCATCTCCGTAGGTGACCATAAATGTATCGGTGTCAATAAAACGCTCAATTCGCTTGACGCGCCCTCCTGTCATCGTTTTCAGGCCCGTGTCCACTAACGTCACGTCAAAATCCTTCTCGAAATGGTCGCTCTGATACGCAAGTTTAGTTTCTTGTCCGAGGTGAATCGTGAAATCGTTACTCATCGCTTCGTAGTTGATGAAATAATCTTTGATGACGTTCCCTTTATAGCCGAGACACAGGATGAATCGGTGAAAACCATAATGGGCGTAGATTTTCATGATGTGCCACAGCACCGGCTTACCGCCAATCTCTACCATCGGTTTGGGTTTGAAATCTGTCTCTTCGCGCAACCTCGTCCCTAAACCGCCGCACAAAATGACAACTGGTATGTTTTGGTTCATCGCTACTCCCATGCATCTATCCGGATCGCGTCGACGCGTATGCCGCACTCACTCAAGTCGCGCGAGATCCTCTTAAGCATCGGCGGTGGTCCTGAGATGTAGTATGTCGTCTCCAGCGGATTCTTAATCCGTGACCACACAGCAGCGACCGACACTTGCCCGACCGTCTCCGACCGCGCCGCCGACTCTCCATATGCGTCTTGCTCTACAAAGTAAAAGGCCAGAAATCGCGAATCGTTGGTGGCCCACCGCTGGATCAAGTCGCGGTAGATGAGCAGATCGGCATTGCGCGCGCCGTATACCAGATAAACCCTGTACGGAAATGCCGGCGTCAAGCCATCCAAGAAGGCCGTGAACGCCGTAATGCCCGTACCGCCTGCAAACAGCACGACATCGCTCGTTGCATGGATGATAAACTCGCCATATGGCATCTTTATCCAGACCTTTTTCTCTTCTGTTAATTCTCTTTCCATACGAGCCGTGAAGCGCCCTCGTACGGAATAGGTGATGCTCAAGCGGTCGCGCTGATGCGTAGGGCTAGCGATTGAGAAAACGCGTGAATCAGGCCAAAAACCGGCGGGATCATAGGTGTCCAGGGCAAGATGCAAGAACTGGCCCGGTTTGAATACGGGAAAGAGTTTGCCTGATACGAGATCGATGGTATATACATGCTCGCCATGGTCCACGATCCTCTGGACCTTGCAGCATAGTTTCTGCGCAATAGCCATTAAACTCGTTCGCCTTGTATAAATCTCGCGAAACTCAGCTGGATATGTCCAAGGTGTTCAGCGCCGATTCCCGGATATACGCCGACAAAGAATGTGTTTGCCGTAATGATATCCGTGTTGGTCAGGTCTCCCACAACCCTTCGTGGGATGCCTTCATAGGCCGGGTGGCGCAAGAGGTTCCCAGCAAAGAGGTTGCGCGTCTCGATCCTGTTAGTCTCCAAATAGCGAGTGAGATCGTTCCGCGTGAAGCCCGCATCGGGACGAACCGTAATAACGAATCCGAACCACGAGGGATCGGAATGCTCGGTTGCATGGGGGAGGATCAGCCGATCCATATACGGCTGGGCGATCTCTTTCAGCTTCCGGAAATTAGCCTTTCGAAGGGTGGTGAACTCTTCAAGTTTCTCAAATTGAGCGCAGCCAATCGCTGCCTGCATATCCGTCAATTTGAGGTTATAGCCAACGTGGCTGTAAACATACTTGTGATCATATCCGAGGGGAAGAGTCCCAAATTGCTGTCCGTAACGTTTCCCGCAGGTGTTATTCTCTCCTCCCGAACAGTAACAATCCCTTCCCCAGTCTCGGAATGATCGCGCGATTCGGGCTAGTTCGTCATCATCCGTCGCAACGCAACCGCCTTCACCCATGGTGATATGATGGGCCGGATAGAATGAAAATGTCGAAAAGTGGCCGAAGGTTCCGGTCAATCGGCCGCGATATCTCGATCCGAGCGCGTCGCAATTATCTTCGATGAGCCAGAGGTCGTGTTTTTTTACAAGATCCATAACGATATCAAGGTTGAATGGCACCCCCAGGGTATGGGCCATCATTATAGCTTTGGTTTTCGGACCGATGGCTTCGGCAAGTCGCTCAGGTACGGCCGTATAGTCGCCAAAGTTCACGTCCACGAATACGGGGATGAGTTGGTTCTGGAGGATGGGATTCAGAGTGGTTGGGAAGCCGCAGGCGACGGTTAAGACCTCATCGCCCGGCTTAAGACGACGGTCTTTTAGCTTCGGCGAGGTTAGGCTTGTTAATGCGATCAAATTGGCGGAGGATCCGGAATTCACGAGAAGGGTATTAGAGAGGCCAAGGTATTCGGCGAATTCCGTTTCGAACCGTTCGGCGTAGCGATTCGCCGTAAGAAAGAAATCCAGGCCAGCATCAACGAGATAAGTCATTTCTCGCGAATCGAAAACCCGGCCGGCATAGTGCACCATATCGCGGATTGGATCGAAGCTTTTTTCCCCGAATTTCTCCCGATAATAGTCTTCGACGAGATCGAGGATGCGCTTGCGGATTTTCTCAGAATCTGCCATTCGTCATCCAACCGTCCAGGAAAGGCTTTTCAGGATGGCGTGATCCGAGTACTCCCGGATCTGGTCTACACATACCGGGTACATGTCTTTCCTGGAGCCATATTCATAATATTTTTTATACCAATCAGCCGCTATCTTTAATCCCTCATCGAGGTTTAGGACGGCCCTGCACTGGAGATCCGCGTGTGCTTTGTCGCAATTCAGCTTGAGGAGTTTTGCTTCATGAGGGGAATTTTGAACTGAAAGATCTTGCCAGGAGCCTTCCCCCCAATAGTTAATGAATCTCTCAACAAGATTGACGGTTGTAACATGGCCGTCATCTTCCGGGCCTAGGTTCCATGCCCCGGAATAGCTGAAAGGGTCTTCCTTGAGTAGGGCTCCGAGCCATAGGTAACCGCTGAGCGGCTCCAACACATGTTGCCAGGGCCGAATGGAGTTTGGGCTACGTATGCCGATGGGTTGGTTGCTGCTGAGAGCACGGATGCAATCCGGAAGCAGGCGATCTTTACCCCAATCTCCGCCACCAAAAACGTTTCCAGCTCTGACAGACGCCGATCCGATTGTTTTTTTCGTTTCGTATTGTTGAGAAAAGAAAGATCTCAAAAAGGCATTGAACACCAATTCGGCACAACCTTTAGAGGCACTATACGGATCATAACCACCCATTGGATCGTTTTCGCGATAACCCCAGATCCATTCCTTGTTTTCATAGCATTTATCGCTCGTGACGTTGATTATTGCCTTCACGCTATGAGTTAATCTTGCCGCTTCTAGGACGTTTACTGTGCCACCAACATTGGTATCAAAAGTAGTTTTGGGTTCATCATAGGAGAGCCTAACCAATGGTTGGGCAGCTAGATGGAATACGAATTCCGGTTGGGATTTTTCGAATACTACGAGAAGGTCATCAAAATTTCGAATATCGCCAAGATTATGACTCACTTTTTCCTTCAGTTTAGAGGCTTCAAAATTGCTTGGCACGCTAGGAGGATCAAGAGAATAACCAATGACGTTGGCGCCAAGTTCTTTGAGCCAGATCGACAGCCAAGAACCTTTAAAGCCAGTATGCCCAGTAATAAGGACGTTCTTGTTTTGATAAATATTATTGAACATATCGGCGATCAGCGCGAAAAGATCCTCAATGATGATTTTATTCTCACATCACTTGACCGGAACCTCAATTACTCTCTCCGGCGGAATCGGTGGATTGAATTCTTTTTTCCCTTTTTTTAGCTCGAACGTTTTTATGTCAGATATATGAATGACTATCTATTCTAAATCCGCGTTGGCCTGGTATCCGCCGCAATGCCGAATATAGAAATCGATAATGGCTTCTTTTCGGTCCTGAACCGGTCCGGGATTTCTGACGGCGCCCCGAATTTCGACCGTACCCGAATTGTACGTAACGATAATCCGGTTTGCCTCTTTGAGGACGAAGCGATATATACTTCCGAGATAATCCATAGCACGCTTAAGGTTGATGGCGAATTTTCATCTCGCTACTCAGCCTCCCGAAGCGGGGAAGGTGTGCGAGCACGTAAGACGAAAATGCCTTTAAGGTCGTTTTGCGGTGTACGGCTTCATTATCGTTTAAAAGCCTTATCATATCTTTTTCATAGCCTGCCTTTTCGATATTGCGCCCGCGGGATCGGCGGCCGGCCGGCGAGTTCGCAAGCCGCGTCCTAAGACTGCACGTACCAATGTATCGTTTCTTCGAGACCTTTGTCGAAACTTTTTTGCGCCTTAAAGCCGAATTCGGACTGGGCTTTTGATGTGTCCAGGCAGCGCCGGGGCTGGCCGTCGGGTTTCGAGGCGTCCCAGACGATTTCGCCGTTAAATCCGGTGATTTTGATGATGCGGGCGAGCAAATCGATGATCATGATTTCGAAACCGGCTCCGAGGTTGACCGGATCGGGCTTGTCATAGAGTTCGGCGGCTTTAATGATCGCTTCCGCGGCGTCGTCGACAAAAATGAACTCCCGGGAAGCTTTGCCGGTTCCCCAAACAGTTATCGGACTATCTTTTACGGAAGGCGAGGGCGATTCCCCCTGGATGATACGCTTGGCGGCCGCTTCTTTCCCGCCCATGGCTTCAACGATTTTATGTATAAGTGCGGGGATGACGTGAGAAGACGAAGGGTCAAAATTATCCCCGGGACCATAGAGATTCACCGGCATGAGAAAAATCGAATTGAACCCATATTGTCGGCGGTAGGCCTGGGATTGGACAAGGAGCATCTTTTTAGCGAGGCCGTAGGGGGCGTTTGTCTCCTCCGGGTAGCCATTCCAGAGGTTTCCTTCCTTGAATGGTACGGGTGTGTGCTTTGGGTAGCAGCAGATCGTGCCGAGGGCGACGAATTTCTCGCTATTGCGGAGGTAGGCTTCGTGGAGAAGCTGGATCCCCATGATGGCGTTGTCGTAGAAGAATTGGCCGGGATGCGCCTGGTTCGCCCCGATCCCGCCGACGACGGCAGCGAGGTGGATGATGATGTCGGGTTGGTGGTCGGCAAAGAGGCGGTGGTTGTCGGCGAGGACGCGGAGGTCATATTCGGGCAGGTCGGCGACGAAGACGTGGTCGCAGTTGCGGTCAGCGCGGAGACGATGAACAAGATGCGAGCCAAGGAAGCCTTTCCCGCCCGTGACGGTAATTCTTTTAGTGCGGAGATCAATCATCCGCGTGTCCAGGAGAAGTTTTTAATGGCGAGGGCTTTCCGCCCCTCACCGCTGCATGGAAGACCTGCGTCCGTGAGGTCGGCGTCGACCATAATCCGGACGAGATCGCGGAAGGAAATCCGGGGAGTCCAACCGAGATTTTGGGAGGCCTTAGATGCATCGGCTAGGAGCAAATCCACCTCGGTCGGTCGGAAATATTGGGAGTCGATTTCGACGCGGTTACGCCAATCGAGGCCCGCGTAGCTAAACGCTTCCTCGAGGAATTCGCGGACGGAATGAGTTTCCCCGGTGCCGATGACGTAGTCGGCCGGATTGGCCTGTTGGAGAATAAGCCACATGGCCTCGACATATTCGGGCGCATAACCCCAGTCGCGGCGAGCGTCGATATTGCCGAGATAGAGGCGTTCGGACCGGCCGGCGAGGATGGCGGCTAGGCCGCGGGTGATCTTTCGGGTGACGAACGTTTCGCCCCGGCGGGGGGATTCGTGATTGAAGAGGATGCCGTTCGAGGCGAAAAGGCCGTATCCCTCGCGGAAATTGCGGACCATCCAATAGGAATAGACTTTTGCGGCGGCGTAGGGAGAGCGGGGGTGGAAGGGGGTCGATTCGTTCTGCGGGGGCGGGGCGGCGCCGAACATCTCGGAGCTGGAGGCTTGGTAGAAACGGGCTTTGACGCCGGAGCGGCGGACGCATTCGAGAAGGCGGGTCGTTCCGAGCGCCGTGACGTTGCCGGTATACTCGGGAAGGTCGAAACTCACCCGAACATGGCTTTGGGCGCCGAGGTGGTAGATTTCGTCGGGTTTGAGGTTGTAGATGAGGTCGGTGATCTGCTCGCCGTCGGCCAGGTCGCCGTAGTGGAGGAAAAAGCGGGTTGTGGGGAGGTGGGGATCGGCGTAGAGGTGGTCGATGCGGAAGCGGTTGAAGGAGGAGGCGCGGCGGACGATGCCATGAACCTCGTAGCCTTTGTAGAGGAGGAATTCGGCGAGGTAGGAGCCGTCCTGGCCGGTGATGCCTGTAATGAGGGCGCGTTTCATATAGTCAACTAAAGTTTTTTAACAGGAACCTCAACGATACTCCCCGGCGGGATCGGAGGATTGAATTCTTTTTCGTCTTTTTTCGGCTCGAGGGTTTTTCCATCCGGCAGACGAATGACGATCTTTTCTAAATCCGCGCTGGCCTGGTACCCGCCGCAATACCGGATGTAGAAATCGAGCTTGGCCTCTTTACGATACTGAACCGGTCCGGGATTCCGGACGGCGCCGCGGACTTCGACGTCAGCGCGCTCCGCTTCCAAGTCTTGGGCCTTGAAGGGGACCTGGATAATGCTTCCCCCGGTGATATAGGGATTGAACGATCCCGACTTGGGGTGTTCGAGTGTGGTTTCGTCGCCGAGACGGATGGCCATATTCTCGATATCGGCGTCGTCCCGGTATCCGCCGCTGAGATCGATGTAATAATCCAGGCGCTGGCCCTTTTGGAAGTGGACCATGATCGGGTTCTTGACGGCGCCGCGGACCTCGACCCATTCGATTTGTCTGCCCTCCCCTTTGAAAGGAACCACGACCACGCTTCCCGGGAGGATTTCGAAGCCGGAGAGAAAACCTTTCGAGGCGGCAATCCCGTTGGGGTGGTATACGACGATTCCCTTGCGGTCGGCGTTCTTGTGGTAGCTACCGCCAAGGGCGAGATAATAGGCCAGGCCTTTGCCTTTACGGAATTGGAAGATCCCGGGATTCCGGACGGCGCCCCGGACTTCGACCGTGCCCGGATTATAGGGAACGATGATCCGGTCTCCCTCTTTGAGGGCGAGATCGAAATTCCCGCCGGGATTATCGAGCGCGTGCCTGAGATTGATGGCGACTTTTTCGCTCGCTCCCGTGCTTCCCAGGGTGAGGATGTCTTTGCGGCGGTAAAGGACCGCGCCTTCGGCGGAGGCTTCCGTCTTCAGTCCTCCCGCTCTTTTGATCAGGCTGGAGAGGCGCTCGTCTCGGGATTGGAGGGTATAGCTTCCGGGATAGACGACTTGGCCTTCGACGCCGACCACGGGCTGAGGCTCGTAGCCCGGAAGGTTCCGGATGGTGATTTTGTCGAAAGGCTCGAGGGGGGTTTTTTGCTCTTGGGGGAGAATGGCGTAATCGGGACGGACGGGGACAACGATCGAGGCGTAGGACTGCTGGG
>Ga0315274_10014472_pt1 | contig 11186 bp, 9 predicted proteins | sample YL17G02_20_MG_FD_203700 | JGI IMG/M metagenome (GOLD analysis project Ga0315274, IMG submission 203700) | Sediment microbial communities from Yellowstone Lake, YNP, Wyoming, USA - YL17G02_20 | ecosystem: Environmental > Aquatic > Freshwater > Lake > Sediment | place: USA: Wyoming | collected...
GAATAGTGACATAGCCCATACATATTGTAAAGATAATACTGTTGCACTACACTAGCTGATCATGCCTTCCGCTGCTGCTTGATATAGAATGCTATAATTATTACCAGAAAGAAGACGACCGCCACTGTCACCTGGCGCGAATAGTGCTTGACGAGATCCATGTTGTTCCCCACCAGATAGCCGATGTAAGCAAGGGTTGCAACCCATATCCCGGCTCCAAGACTCGTATAGATGCAGAAGCGGGCGAGGTTCATCCTGGCAAGTCCAGCGGGGAAAGAGATGAAGTGCCGTACCACTGGGATGAACCTGCCCGTAAAGGTGCTGATCTCTCCGTGAGAGGAGAAGAACTTATCTACTTTGAAAAACTTGTCATGGGTCAGAAAGAAATACCTCCCATACCGCATGAGCAATGGCCTTCCCAGATAATAGGCAAGCGCATAGTTGAACACAGCGCCCAGGAGACTGCCGATGGTTCCGGCTAAGAGGACTAGCCAAGTGTTCATCTCCCCCTGGAATATCAGGTACCCGGCGGGGGGGATGACGAGTTCACTCGGAACGGGAAAGAACGAACTCTCCAAGGCCATGAGGAATACGATACCCGGATATCCGAGCCTCCCAATAGTATCAACCAGCCATGCAATGAAAACTTCCATCAGACACCTATATATAAACGGTATTCCTGTTGCAACATCTCTCTCATACCTGATACAGGATTGTGCGATGGGAATCGGGACATTCACGCTCAAGATAGATACTTTGGCATATAAAGGAAAGGGCGTCGGGAGGAGAGATGACGGCAAGGTCGTATTTGTCCCCATGGTGCTGCCTGGAGAGTATGTCAGGGTGCATACCATCAAGGAACATGCCTCCTATTGCGAGGCCGAACTCGATGAGATCATAACCGACTCACCGGCAAGGGTCCGCCCGGTTTGTCCAATCTTCAGCATCTGCGGCGGCTGTGACTGGCAGCACATTGCATACCCCGCACAGATCGCCTGGAAGCAGGAGATACTTTTTCGGGAGGTATGCAAGCCTTGCAAGGAACACGGTATGTTTCTGCTGCGATCCGTCTCCTCCGGTGAAGTCTACGGGTACCGGTGTCATGCAAGGATCCAGTGCAGTTATGATCCCGAGTTCACCCTGGGCTTTTTCCTGAAGAGATCGCATACCCTTGTAAATTTCGAAACCTGCCCTATGCTCAAGCGAAGACTCCAAGATATTTTCCCGCGCATAAGGGCATACCTCAAGCGGTATCCTGGCAGAGTAATCCAAGCCCTTGAGCTCTATGCCCCGGAGGATGAGGTCTTCCTCCTGATCCATGTCCGGAGGAGCGCAACGAAGGAGGATGTCTTGCCATTCCTGCCCCTCATGCAGATCTTGGATATCGCCGGCATCGTCATTATCAAGCCGGGGCCAATGGGATGGCGACATGCTTGGGGGAGGGATCGTTTTACCTACCATGTCCATGCCCAGGGAAAGTTATTCTGCCTTTTTGGCGACGTCGGAGGATTCATCCAGTCGAACATAGGGATCAATGATGCCATGGTGGAACATGTCCTCGCTTGCGCGCAGGGCTCGCAGAGAGTACTCGAACTGTACAGTGGATGTGGCAACTTCAGTATCCCCTTAGGCCATATTGCAGAAGAGGTCATTGCCGTAGAAAGAGACCCACGGCTTGCAACACTCGGGAGGGAAAATGCAAAGGCGAACGATCTTTTTAATATCAAATTCATACATTCGGATGTATGTACAGCACTCGAATCATACTTAACGGGAGGGTTCGACACCGTTGTGCTTGATCCTCCCCGTGAGGGAGTGAAAGATCTCGCCCAACTGCTTTTCCGTTTCAAACCCACACGGATATTGTACGTATCGTGCAATCCTACCACCCTAGCGCGTGATCTTTCGCCCCTGAGATCCCATGGGTTTTCCCTGGCGTCTTTGCGGTTCTTTGACATGTTCCCGCAAACCTATCATATTGAGGCCATTGCCTGCCTCGAGCGCTGAGGTGTGGGACATAATTTTCTCTTTCACGATGAATATTTTTCACATTTCCCATGAGAACTATGCAGCCTGAGGGGATGAAAAGTCATAATAATTAAGGCGACACATCCGGGGGAAACCTTTTGCAAAAGGGTTTCCCCCGAACCTTTTTCAGAAAACGCTCACGAGACACCCATTTTCAATCTGGACAAAGCTCCTCGTACGCCTGTATATGATGGATAATGATCATCGGGGTGGTATGTAAAGAAGATAATAGCGAAGCCCTAATTCATGCGGCAAAGGTAACCGCCTGGATCGAGGAACGTAAAATCCCCTGTCTCATAGAAGACCACCTGTCCGCCTCCATGAGGCATGCATCGACGGACGATGTCTGGTCTAGAGCGGACCTTCTTGTAGTTATAGGCGGTGACGGCACTCTCCTCAGAGCCATCCGTATGTCGGCCCCACGAGAGGTTCCCATCCTTGGGGTCCACATGGGCTACCTCGGCTTCCTCACCGAGGTCATGGAGGACGAAGTCTACACTGCACTCGAGGCGATCCTGAGAGGTGAATGCCTGAGGGATGAGCGTGTCATGCTCGAGGCATCCCTCATACGGGGGAGTGAAACCCTCGTCCGTCAGCACGTCCTCAACGATGTAGTTATCAGCAAGGGGGCACTCGCGCGCATCTTCGATATCGAGGTCTGGGTGGATGACACCTTCATTACCTGCTACCGGGCGGATGGCCTCATCGCCTCCACCCCCACCGGCTCCACGGCATACAACCTTGCTGCCGATGGACCTATCGTACACCCCGGAGTGGGGGCTATCATCCTCACTCCCATCTGCCCCCACATGCTCTCCAATCGGAGCATCGTACTGCCTGATTCCCAAGAGGTCACTCTTATCGTGAACTCGAAAAAGGCTTCTGACAACATCTTCCTTACCCTGGATGGGCAAAAAGGGTTTCCTCTCGAGGCCAGCGACCGACTCTTCGTGAAGAGGGGCTCTCAGAAAGCCATACTGCTTCGATTGCCGCGCAGGGATTTCTTCCAGGTATTACGAACAAAGCTCAAATGGTAGGATAGATGATTGATTTCTTGAAGATCTCTTCTATGGCCATATTTGACGTGGTATCCGTTGAGTTCGGCGAGGGACTGAACTGCATCACTGGGGAGACTGGGGCCGGCAAATCTCTCATTTTGGGCGCCCTTACCCTGCTCATGGGCGCGCGGACGAGCAGCGACATTGTACGGCCAGGTCGGGAGAAGGCGGTTATAGAAGCCCTCTTCACCGCCAAAGGCGAGGAGTTCGTTTTGAAGCGGGAAATCCATGCTTCAGGCAGAAACCGTTGCTTTATCAACGGCGAGCTCGCCACGACGGAAAGGCTCGCTGAGGTTTCCTCCGGGCTTGTTCATATTTATGGACAACACCAGTACCAGGATCTCCTCAATCCCAAGGAGCATGTGCGCATCCTCGAGGAGTTGTCCGGTCTGAGCAGAGCAGGCATGATGGATGCTTACAGCGCACTGCAAGAGGTACATCAGAGATCACAAGAGATTGAAAAGGCTATCGCGCAAGCCCAGCGGGAGAAGGAAGATCTGGACTACCGACAACAAGAGCTCAAGACGGCCCAGGTCGAGGAGGGGGAGGAGGAAAGGCTGAAGCGGGAACTCGATATGGTCCGCGTTACTGAAGAGCTGAGACAGTTGGCAATGGGAGCTTTTGGTATCCTCTATTCCGATAACCAATCCATCTTGGATCAATTATCTCTCGCGAAGAACCATATCCAAAGGATCGCCTCTCACGACACTCGGATGAAGGCTTCCTTGGAAGCCCTCGAAATCATTATCGCCCAGGTTGAGGATGTAGCCTTGAACATAAGAGCATTGAACGACAGTTATAGCTATGACCCCGAGAGAATAGAGATGCTGGAGGAGCGGCTGCACCTGATTGGGGATCTCAAGCGCAAATATCGGACAGACGAGTCCGGACTTTTGGATATCCTGAAAGGACTTGCCGCACGGCTTGCCCTCATCGCGGACTCGAACCACCTGCTTGAAGAAGCAAGAGCGACCCTCATCCGTAGGCGTGAATCGTACTTGGGTGAGGCCAAGCAGTTTCTCACGAGGCGGAAAATATGGGCGGAAGAATTCTCTCGGCTCGTCAACCACGATCTCAACGACTTAGGCATGACGGGCACCCAATTCGCGGTGAGCCAATTAGATGCATCCCATCTGGAAACCTTGGACGAGGCGACAGATCTGGAAGGCATAGAACCAGCAAGGCTTCTCCAGGGCGAGTTTATGATTGCGACTAATGTCGGCCAGAACACGCTCCCTCTGGCCAGGATCGCCTCCGGTGGCGAGCTGAGTCGCATCATGCTCGCCATCAAGGTTCAACAAAGGACATCACAGGATGCCACGCTCATCTTCGATGAGATAGACGCCGGCATCAGCGGTCAGACGGCATTCATGATCGCAGCGAAGCTCAAATCCATTTCCGAACATGCGCAGACCATTGTCATAACCCACATACATCAGATGGCCTCCCTTGCGAACTCGCACCTGGTCGTGTCGAAGGGCGTCCAGGACAATGCCACCATCTCCACCATCCGTAAGGTATCAGGCACAGAACGCGTCATGGAACTGGCGCGGATGATGGGTGGGGAACATCCGAGCTCCAAGGTTATCGAGCATGCCAAGGAACTCATTCGCTCCCAAAGAGGGGCGCGGGGATAAGTTCCTAATGCGGAATATCAAGGCTACCCAATAGAATTCAAACCACTATCGCTTGTAAGGACAAGTCATATCCTGATCTTCTGTTCACTGAGGGATTTAAAGCATCGGGGGAGGGGGGTGTGACGGGGGAAAAGGGTTGACTTTCATGCCTCAGGTGCTACATAAGCGGGGATATTATGATCAGGAAGGCTATCATCACGGATGTCCCGGAGATCAAGCGTCTCATCGAGCCGTTCGTCAAGAAAGGATTAATGCTCCCGAAATCCCTCCACTCGCTCTATACCTCGATCAGGGATTTCTGGGTGATGTATAACGATGAGAGACAATCGATCATCGGCTGCTGTGCGCTCCAGATTTCGTGGGAGGATATAGGGGAGATCAGAACATTAGCCGTGCTGGAGTCACACCAGGGAAGGGGGTATGGCCTTGTGCTTGTGGAGACCTGTATTCTGGAGGCGAAGGATTTAGGGCTCAAGAGCCTCTTCACCCTGACCTATGCACCAGATTTCTTCCGAAAAACGGGTTTTATTGAGATCGAGAAGGCGAATCTGCCCAACAAGATATGGGCGGATTGCATCCACTGCCCGCATTTCCCGGAATGCGACGAGACGGCCTTGCTCTTAAAGATCGGCGAATAGAAGCGGATGACTCTGAACGATAAGATCGCTCAGGCACTAGATCACTTGAAGAAAAGAGACGTTTCTTTCTTTGAGGTTTTTGCCCTCGGCACAGATGTCATTCGCGCGGAGGCAAAAGAAGGGAAGGTGCATTCCCTGGAGAGGGCTTATGAAGCGGGCTTGAGTATCAGGGTACTTCTTGAAGGGGCCTTGGGCTTTGCCTATGGGAGAGAGGCAAATGCAGAACTTATTGAAGCCGCGATCGTTTCAGCACGGCATCAATTCAAGGACAAGCACAATCATATACCGGATGTCCGTGCAGCGTACCAGGTCTTGGATATATTTGACGCACGAATTGCAGGATCTAGCCCTGATAAGTGTATAGCTAAGGCAGTTGAATTAGAGGCAGCTGCTAAAGAGTACGATCAAAAGGTGCAGCAGATCAGAAAGGCGTCTTTTTCCCGGGGTATCGCCGAGCTCCGTATTGTAAACTCCAGCGGTATTGACGTCGCGGGAAAAAGTACTAGTTGCACGGCTTCCATCATGGTCAAGGCGAGAGAACATGATGATATGCAGGCTGGGTATGAGTTCGACATAAGTCATGATTGGGCAGGCATCGATGTACAGGAAGTTGGGAGAAACGCGGCCCGCAAGGCGATCGCCATGCTCGGGGCCCGACAAATACACACCATGCGGATCCCGGTGGCCTTCGACAATGCCTCAACCGCTGAATTGCTGGAGATCCTCGCGCAGGCTTTTCACGGTGAGAATGTTCTCAAGGGCAAGTCCTATTTGAAAAACAAGCTCGGGAAGCAGTGTTTCTCCCGCACGATCTCCTTGGTCGACAATCCCCTGGATACGCGGGCGTCGGATGCCATGAGCTTTGACGGGGAAGGGATTCCCTCGCGAAGGACAGTTCTGGTTGAAAACGGGATCGTGAGGTCATTTGTATATGATAGCTACTGGGGAGCAGTCGCCAGTAAATCTTCTACCGGCAACTCTATCAGGGGTAGCTATCGCTCCACTCCCACTCTGGGACTCAGGCATCTCTGTCTCATCCCAGGAGAGCATATCGCCCAGCCGTTGCGAGAGATGCGGAAGCTTCTCAAGATTACCGATATCATGGGTCTGCATACCGCTGATCCCATCTCCGGCGAGTTCTCGGTCGGTGTGAACGGCTTTCTTTTCGAGAGGGGTGCGGAGCTCTTCCCCGTGAGGGAGGCGGCCATTGCTGGAAACATCTATGAGATGTTTTCGCACGTACTGGCGGTTGGGAACGATGTGCGGGGTTTTGGCCGTGTATCGGCGCCATCACTCCTGGTGGACGCCATGGACATCAGCTCAAAATAACAATACTCCATGGACAGGCATGAAGATACATATTGAACTACACACTCCGCTGTTCTATGAGTGTCATAAGACAGGTGTATAATCGTGTTTGAATGGCTGATCAAGATAATTGGCAGCAAAAATGAGCGTGAGTTGCGGAGTCTTGCTCCCCTCATCGATCGGATCAACGCGCTGGAGGCAACCTACGCGGCGATGAGTGAAGTGGAATTCAAGGCCCAAACTCCACGTTTCAAGGCGATGCTCGCCCAGGGAGCCAGCCTTGATGACATACTCCCGGACACCTTTGCCGCGGTCAGAGAGGTGTCAAAAAGGACCCTATCGATGCGTCCCTTTGATGTTCAGCTCCTGGGCGGGATAATCCTCCATCAGGGAAAGATCGCCGAGATGAAGACCGGTGAAGGAAAGACCTTGGTTGCCACCATGCCCGTTTATCTGAATGCCTTACTCGGTAAGGGCGTTCATGTCGTGACCGTGAACGATTACCTCGCCAGGAGAGACGCAGAATGGATGGGCCATATCTACAAATTTTTGGACATGAGCGTCGGGGTCATCGTCCATGGCCTTGATGACCGGCAGAGGCGGGAGGCCTATCACGCTGATGTAACCTATGGAACGAATAATGAGTTCGGGTTCGACTACCTCAGAGACAACATGAAATTTGCTATGGAGGATTATGTCCAGAGGGATTTCTATTATGCAATCGTTGACGAGGTGGATTCCATCCTGATCGACGAGGCGCGGACGCCGCTCATCATATCAGGTCCTTCCGAGGAATCCACGACCAAGTACTATGACGCGAACAATGCCATCGTTGCACTCCTGCGAGGGGAAGATGCAGAGAAGCTCTACAACAAGGATGAAAAGGCGAATACAGTCGTGTTGACCGAGGAGGGCATCGATTTTGTCCAACGCTTCCTGGGCAAGGAGAACCTCTATGACCCCTCCGAATTCGAAACCGTCCACCATCTCAACCAGGCATTACGAGCCCATACACTTTTCTCACGGGATGTGGATTATGTAGTCAAGGAAGCAGAGGTGCTCATCGTTGATGAATTTACCGGCCGGCTCATGCCGGGTCGGAGGTATTCCGAGGGATTGCACCAGGCCTTGGAAGCCAAGGAGGGGGTAAAGGTTGCCAATGAAAATCAGACCCTCGCCTCCATCACATTCCAGAACTACTTCAGGATGTACGAGAAGCTTGCGGGCATGACGGGTACGGCAGAAACCGAAGCGCTCGAGTTCAAGAAAATCTATGACCTCGATGTTGACGTCATCCCGACCAATATGCCTATGATCCGGAAAGACCATAATGATGTAATATACAAGACCGAGCAGGAGAAATATCGGGCGGTCGTCAGAAAGATCGAGGAATGTCATGTCAAAGAACAGCCCGTCCTCGTCGGCACGATCTCCATCGAGAATTCGGAAAAGGTCTCGAAACTGCTCAAGCGCAAGAACCTCCCACACCATGTTCTCAATGCCAAGCACCATGAACACGAGGCGGAGATTGTGGCCCAGGCAGGACGAAAAGGCGCCATTACCATCGCGACGAACATGGCGGGCAGAGGAACGGATATCATTCTCGGCGGCAATCCGGAATTCCTCGCCAAACAAAAAGCTTTAGGAGAAAATGCGAATTATGCGGAGACTCTTGCAGACTTCAGGGAAGAGTGTGCCAAGGAGCATGAAGACGTTGTAAAGGCGGGCGGTCTCTTTATCCTCGGCACAGAACGCCATGAGAGCAGGCGGATTGACAATCAGCTCCGGGGCCGTTCGGGTAGGCAGGGGGATCCCGGGGAATCACGATTCCACCTTTCCCTGGAGGACGACCTACTCAGGATATTCGGTTCGGAACGGATATCCTCCATCATGGACAGACTCGGCGTGGCCGAGGATGAACCCATTGTCCATCCACTGATCAACAGGAGCATAGAGAGCGCCCAGAAAAAGGTCGAGGGACGAAACTTCGAGATCAGAAAACACCTCCTGGAATACGACGATGTGATGAACAAGCAACGCGAGGTCGTGTATTCGGAGCGAAGAAGGATCCTCTCCGAGGAGAGCCTCAGGGGATCGGTTGAGGAGATGATTGATAATGCTGTCAGCGATATGATCGGTGTCCATATCCCGCGTAAAGGTTCCACATCTGAATGGGATATGGAGGGCCTTAAAGTCCGACTCAGGAATCTCTTCGGGCTGGAGCTCGCCTATGAAACGGAAAAGGGTGCGAATAGCGCCCCGTTAAAGGAATATATTATCAATGAAATTCAAAAGTTATATGATGCGCGCGAACTAGTATTTACCCCGGAGGTCATGCGCATGGTGGAGCGACAAATCCTCCTCATGACATTGGATAGCTTCTGGAAAGACCATCTCCTGTCCATGGACCACCTCAAGGAGGGGATCGGTCTGAGGGGTTATGGTCAGAAAAATCCCTTGCGGGAGTACCAGCGCGAGGGATTTGATGCCTTTGTGGGCATGCTAGAAAGGGTCAAGGAACTCTCCTTGGAAAGGATCTTCAAGATCCAGATCCAAAAGCAGAGCGATGTCGAGCGCATTTCTCGCCGGGAGAGAAGACAGCGGATGCAGATGAGCCGAGGGACTGATGCGGAACGGCCCACCACTGTGAAGCGGCAGGGCAGGAAGGTAGGGAGAAATGAGCCGTGCCCGTGCGGATCAGGCAAAAAGTATAAACAGTGCTGCGGGAGGGATGAATGATACCGGAGGGTTTCCTCTTCTCAGCCATGAACGCAGGGGTGAAGGGTGCTGATAGTATGAAGCTCGACCTAGGACTGGTGTTTTGCACTCAACCCACGGTCTCTGCAGCGGTATTCACCCGAAATGCAATAAAGGCAGCTCCAGTGATTATAGGAACGGAGATCATCCAGAAAGGTTCTGTCCGGGTAATCCTTGCCAATTCGGGAAATGCAAACGCCTGCACCGGTCAGCGCGGGATTGAGGATGCTAGGAGCCTTATGGCTGCCGTTGCGAACTGCCTCGGTTTGAAGTATACAGAGGTTTTCCCCCTCTCGACAGGGGTGATCGGTGTACGGATGCCCATCGAACGGATGTTGGACAAGATCCCCGCGCTTGTCCGTAATCTTGCTGACAACCTAGCCGGATTTGCCAACTCGATCATGACGACCGATACTTTCCCCAAAGTGGCAACCCGCAAGGTGGGAAAGGCGAAGGTGCTCGGCATTGCCAAGGGCGCCGGAATGATCGCTCCAAACATGGCCACAACCTTGGCGGTTGTCCTTACCGATGCACAGCTTGTCCAGACACAACTCAATGAAATTATTAATGAATCAGTCATAGAGACCTTCAATGCCATTACGGTCGATGGTGATACTTCCACCAACGATACTCTGGTAGCGCTCTCATCCTGTATGGTTAAGGCTGAACCGAAGGAGGTGCGACGCGCCATCCGGGAGGTCATGCATGAGCTCGCCCTGATGGTGGTGAAGGATGGAGAAGGAGCGACGAAACTGGTGAATGTCAGGGTAGAAGGTGCGCCAAGCGATGGAGAAGCCTGCAAGGTGGCCATGTCTGTGGCGAAATCACTCCTGGTAAAGACGGCGTTATTCGGGGAAGACCCGAACTGGGGACGGATCATGTGCGCCATCGGGTATAGCGGTGTAGCGATCGATCCCGATTGCATTACGATCAAGATCTCCGGCCTTCCTGTTGTGGAGCAGGGACAGGAAGCATTGTGTTTTAATGAGCAAAAGGTCCATGAGGCGCTCAATGCATGCGAGATCACTATCGAGATTGGTCTGGGAAACGGCATCGGTTCCTTCCAGGCGTGGACGACGGATATCTCGTACAAGTACGTTGAGATCAATGCGTCTTACCGGACCTAATATGACATACGCAATGTCTGATAATATATGTTATGTTAAATTATTACCTAACTTTGTTTTTGTGTATTCTATTTCTCCACACCATGTCCCTTCACTTATCTTTTAACCTATTCGGAACCCTTCCTTGCTGGGTTAATTTTCTTAATCACGTGGATTCGGGACGAGGAAACATACATGTTGTCTTCGAGAAATGCAATATAGGGCAAATAGTAAGGTTTTTTCTTTGAACTATCAATTGATTATAAGAATAATCCAATGTATACCCTCTGAATCTTTGAAGGGTAAAAGTATTTTCTCTTGGCCTTAGCTTTACTTACTCACGTATTCGTAAGAACAAATGATATTGAACAGTTACGTCGTGTTAATCTCGAATACGGGTTAATTCTTCGAAGCTTGCTACGTTACGCCCTACCCTTTGCACAAAACGACTGAAGTTAAATATAATAAAGGCAGGGTAAAAGGCCAAGACGGGAGCATCCATGCAGTTGCTGGCAAAGTCGGCGTGGAATTTAGCCTTTAACAAACCGGTATCCCTGTCAACACTCTTTAGAAATGTCCCCTCCCTCGTTGATTGGTTTTATGCCCTGGTTCTGATTTTGATCTTGGGTTCGATTTAAGGGGTCAGGGCCAGGG
>Ga0315274_10014473_pt1 | contig 11186 bp, 9 predicted proteins | sample YL17G02_20_MG_FD_203700 | JGI IMG/M metagenome (GOLD analysis project Ga0315274, IMG submission 203700) | Sediment microbial communities from Yellowstone Lake, YNP, Wyoming, USA - YL17G02_20 | ecosystem: Environmental > Aquatic > Freshwater > Lake > Sediment | place: USA: Wyoming | collected...
CTTACCGGCGCGGGCGCCAAACCTCCCCGGCCGACCTCCGTTCCGGCCGCCGTCCAACTCTTCTATCATGCGTTTCCGGCCTCTTTCTTCGCCCTGGGGGCCTTGTTCCTCGTGCACCCTCGGCGATGGTTCTCTCGCCGGGGACCCCTGTGGCTCTCCCTTTGCTGGATCCTGGCTGTCGTTGTTCCCTTCTCGATCGCGCACGGGTTCCGGCCGGACTATCTGTTGCCGTGCTACGCGGCCGTGGCGCTTATGGGCGCCTGGGCCGTCCACTGCCTGGCGGACGCTGAGCACCCGCGGAAGTTTCGCCTCTCGATGGTGAGGCACCTCTTTGCCGCCACCCCCGTCATCGCCGGCTCGCTGCTGGTGGCGCTGCCCGTGCTCTATTTCCTGAGTCCGCACCTGGCCCATCCGGTCCTTGCGGTGCCGGAGACCGTCGCTCCGACCACGCGATGGGTGCTGGCGCTGCTCCCTGCGGCCGGCCTCGTCATCCTTTTCCTGGCGGTGCGCGCGAGTCTGGGGTGGCGCATTCGCCGACTAGCCTGGTTGGCCGTCCTCGCCCTGCCGGGGGTGATGTTCATCAAAACGCACGTCCTCGGCGAGCAGGCCCGCACGCTGGACGGCGAAAAGATGATCGCCTTCGCCCGGGCCGTCCGACCCGTCGTCCGCGACGATCCGTTCGCCGTCTTCCGCGCCGAACGTGCCTGCGTCCCCATCTATCTCGGACGCTTCGGCAGACAGGTCAAGAGTTCCCCCGACCTGGCGAAGGAGTTGAACGCTTCCGACATCCGCTGGCTCATCATCTCCGACCGCGGCCTGGTCGAGGCCGGCGCCGCCTCGCCCAATCCCGCCGGCGCCTATCGCCTCAAGTATGCCGGCGCCTGGTACGCCTTCGATCCCGAGCCCGACCGCTTCGGCGACGTCCGCGTCCGCAGCGACGAACCTATTCTCCTCCACGAATTCGGACATCTCTACCTCATCGAGGTCCGCCGTCCGGTCGAACTCCCCGCGACCCCGGCCGGGCCCCAGCACGGCTGGCAAAAGTACGAGGAGATGAACGATGACGACGCGTGATCCCACGCGCGAAACCCGGACCGGCCGCCATCGTTGGCTGGCCCCCCTCGGCCTCGCAACCCTCCTCGCCACCCTTTTCTTCTTCCGCCTCGGCGACGACCTCTCCTTCCGCACCCACGAGGCCCTCCTCGCCGTCAGCGCTCGCAACATGGTTCTCGACCGGCCGGTGCAACTGGACGACGGCTCGCGCCCCAGCCCGTACCTCGTCCCGAACTTCAACGACGAGCCGCGCCTCCGAAAGACGCCGCTTCCTTACTGGATGGCCGCCGGCGTCGCACGCCTCACCGGCCGGCTGGACGAATGGAGCGCCCGTCTGCCGAGCGCCCTGTCGGCCCTGGGCACGGTGCTGATCCTGACGGTCCTTCTCGGACGCTGGTGCGATCGGCGAACCGCGTTTCTGGGGGGTGCGGCCCTCGCCACGTCGGTCGGATTCCTGACCCTGGCGCGTTCGGCTATGGCGGACATGCCGCTCACTCTGTTCATCACGGCCTCGCTGGCCGCCCTCTGGATGGGTGTCGAACGCAGCGGCCGGCGCCGGTTCGCGTGGTTCACACTCGCCGGTGCCGCCGCAGGCCTGGCGGTCCTCGCCAAGGGGCCCGTTCCGCTCATCACCTTCCCGGCGCCGTATCTCGTGGCCGTCGGATTCATCCTGGCGCGCCTCCACCGGCGCACCTCCGTCCCGGCGCGCCGGGACTGCGCAGGCGAGGTCGTCCGCGGCGAATGGGGCTGGACCCTCGGCGGTGCCGCCGTCGCCTTGCTCGTTTTCCTTGCCATCGCCCTGCCCTGGCCCGTTTACGTCGCCTTTCGCGTGCCTCACGCGATGGCCATCTGGCACGCCGAATCCGTGGGACGCGCCGCAGGCGAACTCGGACGCGAGGAACCGCCCTGGTTCTACTTCCTTCGCCTCCCGATCCTCCTGGCGCCCTGGACCCTTTTCTTTTTCTGCGGCCTGGCGCTCGCGATCGGGCGGGCGCGCCGCTCGCTCGAAGACCGCCCCTGGCTCCTTTTTGTCGGCGCCTGGCTCCTGGGGCCGCTCGCCGCTTTCAGCCTGGCCGCCGGCAAACAGGACCACTACATCCTGCCTATTCTTCCCGCTGCCGCGGTCTATACGGCCTTGGCGATGCGGCATTTCTTTGTGCCGGCGCCGCCACCGGCGGGCAGGCCCGGCCGCGGACTTCTCATCGTCCACGGCGCTGCTGCGCTCGTCACTGGCCTGGTCGGTCCCATCGCCTATCTCTTACTGCGTACGGACCCGGGGCTTCTGGCCAGACTCCCTACGCCGCATGCCTTTGCGACGGCGACCGTGCTCGGCCCTGCGGCCGTCCTCGGCGTCCTGGGAATCGCGGGGGGGCTTGCGGCTCTCGTCTTGGCCGTGCGACGCCGCCTCGTCGCCGGTCTGGCCGTCCTCTTCGCCACGTTCACGGCGGCCTTCCTCTGGGCCTGGCCGACCCTCGTCGGCCCGATGAATCGATCCGCCGCGGCCGCGGAATTCGCCCGGCGCGTCCGCGAAATCGCCCCCCCCAACGCCCCCTTGTTTGCCCTCGTTGACCCCAACCACACCGTCGTCTTCTACGTCGAGCGACCCCTGCCGGTCCTCGCGAGCACCGAGGAGGTCCAGAACAAAATTCGCGAGGGGCATCCTTTTTACCTCCTGTGCGATGAGAAGCATCCCGGCGAGGTCGAGCAAATGCTCGGAAACGTCCGCGGCCTCACGCCGGTCCTCCACGTCACCAACCCCTTCCGGCCAGGGGAGACTCACCGGATGTTTCGCGGGGCGGCGAACGCCTCGCCCGAAAAAGCCGGGCCGGGCAGCCCGGCTGAACCTCGAGGAGCCGGCATCCCGCCGGCATAGATAAAGAATATAGATAAAGAATAAGGAACCCAAATGAATCCGTTTCCCGCGCTTCGCCGATTCGTCGCCGACCTCGGAAAGGCCCTTCGCCGCCAACCCGTCAAGGCGACACTGTTTGCCGCCTGCCTCGCCGGTTATCTGGCCGTGGACATCTGGGACGACGTCGCCCCCGTCGGCACCCACGACTGGATCGCCGAGCAACTGAAGGCCCTCCACGTCGCCAATCCCGGCGACTTCCACTTCGTCGTCTATGGCGACAACCGGGGCGACAATCCCCCCTTCGCCTCCATTCTGGACGAGGTCGCCGCCGACCCGAGCATCGCCTTCGTCGTCGGCAATGGGGACTTGGTGAAAACCCCGGGAAAAGAGAACTACCGGCAGTTCCTCCAACAGGTCAACGTCCGGATGCGCGTCCCGTTCATACCGGCGCCCGGCAACCACGACCTTGAGGACGGCGGTTTCCTCTGGCCGAAGATCATGGGACCCCTCAACTACAGTTTCCGCGTCGGACCCCATGCCTTTATCGCCTTTGACGACAACAGCACCGGCGACCTCGCCGAGAGCCGCCTGCAATGGATCGAACAGGCTTTGGCCGACGCACAGGACTGCGACACCCGCATCGTCGTCATGCACGTGCCTCTCTTCGACCGCGCCAACGGCACCATCGGCCACTGTATCTCCGAGGCCCAATCCCGCCGGCTCACCGAAATCTTCCACAAGGGCCGCGTGACGTACGTCTTCGCCTCGCACATCCACGGCTACTTGAAAGGCGAGTACGAGGGTATTCCCTACACCATCAGCGGCGGAGGCGGCGCCAGGCTGGGCGGCAGCAACCCCGAGCACTACTTCTTCCACTATCTCCACGTCCACCTGCACGGCGGCCGGGTGGATGTCGAGGTCCGGCCGGTGCCCTCGCCCTTGTCCCAGCGTTGGTTCGGCCCATACGGCTACAGCGCGTGGCTCATGGTCCGCGACCTGGCCACGTTCCAGGGCCTCGAAACGTCGCTGCTCATCGCGACGATCATCCTGGGCCTCCTGCTCATCCGTCCGCTCCCGCGCCAGACAAAGCCTGAAGCCGGCACATAACGGGCAAAGCGGAAGCGCCCCCGAAACGCGCGAGAAAATAGGGACAGTCACTATTTTCCAAGAACAGCAAGAGTTTCTGAAAAAAGTACAGCATTCTAAAAGATGCAAGGATGCGTGGTAATCGAGGGAATCATGCATTTCCTGCTAACCGGGTTTGTCACCTCATCTAAAATAGGTGACTGTCCTATTTTCTGAACAGGATTGTGACTGTCCCTATTTTCCCTATTTTCCCCTATTTTCCCGTCCCTATTTTCCCGCGCCGATCCGGTCAGGATGCCGCGGCATGATCGGCGCACCCGTTGACGAAGCGCGCAGGGCAAGCCGGAGCAATCGCAACAGGGAGCCCAGCCACCGCCCGCTAGTGCTCTGTGACACGTGTTCTGAGGGGTGCCATGCTTTCGTCCCGGCGCGCCGGGATTGCGAAAGCATGTTCCTGGCTGGGGCGCACGCTTTCGCATCCGTCTTCGCCCTTTGGGCTACGCCGGACAAGAGCGAAAGCGTGGCACCCATCGGTTGACGTGTCACAGAGCACTAGAAACTGATCGTCAGGGCCGTGAAGAGGAAATCTCGCGGCTGGCGGTCCGGGAAGGACTGCCCCGGATACAGCCGGCCGTAGTACACCGAAAGCGACAGGTCCGAGAGGATCCGCCACTCGCAGAACACGTCCACTTCCTGCCCGAGGTCGGAGGAATCCTCGACCGCCGTCGGATCGCTGATCGGGCCGCCCGGGTCCGACTTGAAGAGAAAAAAATAGTTCAGGCCCACGTCCAGGCGACCCAGGGCCGCCTTCTTGTTGTAAGGCGTCACCCGGCCGCCCAGCCGCACAAATTGGATGTTCGTGAACCGTGCCCCGAGCGCCAGGCCGCTGTTGACGTACCCGAACCCCAGGAACGAGGTGTCCACCGTCCCGGCGCGGTTGCCCTGGAAAGCGTTCGTCGCGTTCAGGCGGTCGCCGTCCCCGCTCGCGTAGGCGTACTCGAGGCTCAGCGTCGGGTCCATCGGGTGCTTCAGGTAATGGTCCACCTCGGCATCGAACGCGAAGCCCCGGACGCGTTCCCGGTGGTCGTCGATCTGGCCGTTGGCGGCCCCCCGGCCGAACTCCCACACGCTCTCCAGTTCGTACTGGGTCCGCGGCGCCAGTTGCCCCCGGCTGCCGACGGCATAATAGTGCGAATCGTACCGGTAATCCTGGGCCGGGTTCTCCGGACGCTCCTCGGACCAGTCGCGCTGGAGGACCCAGTAGGCGTACGGCTCGTGGCGCGGAATGCCCTTGTAACGGACCTCGGCCCCGTAGAACGTCCGACGCGAATGCGTGAACCCCGGGACGCTCACGTCGATGTTGTTCTGGCTCTCGATGTTTCGGCCGGCGAAGCCCGTGAACCCGATTTGCCCCGTGTCGATCGTGAAAAGCCCCGCGTCGAGCGCCTGGTCGAGCACCAGGCCCCGCCCGAACTCGATGTACTGCCGGCCGCCGCGGGCCTGCATCTGGAAAGGCCATTTGGCGCCCCAGTACTTCTCCGCCGCCCGCGCGACGTCCAGTTCGTAATATCCGACCTCCAGGTTCATCCCCTCCAGGTCGTGTTCGGGGTGCACCCCCGAATCGCCGTCCGACCAGTCCGTATAGGCCAGCCGGCCGCGGGCGAAGATCCGGTGCACGTCGTCCAGCGTGATCTGCGTCCACAGCCGAAGGTCCTGGACCGTCAGGCTCGCCTCTTCGTTGTTCGTGTCGTTGAAGTAGGTATAGGAGGGGATGTACATGCCGCCCCATTCGACCAGGGCGGGCTGCTTGGACGGCACGGCCGCTTCCAGCCGGTCGCGGACTTCCTTCTCGAAGAAATACGTCCGCTGGAAGACCTCGTCGCCCCGCTGGAGCGGAGGCTGCTGGGCGCCGGCAACCGGCGCCAGAAGGGCCACGCACGCCGTTGCCGCCGTCACGAGGTGCAATAGCCTCATCCGGTGTTGTCCTTCGCTGACAGTGGAACCCCCTCCAGTGGCCGATACGCTAGCGAATCCGCCCGCCGGCCGTCAACTAAAAACTCGCGGCCGCACGGCGTGGAGACGCGGAAATCGTCGGACTTCGCTCCGACGGCGGGACGAGGATAAGGAAACCGTAGTGTCTGTGACCGTGGCGTCGGGTGTAGGAGAGGCCGGCGTCCTGGAGGAGCCGTTCGAACTCGTCCGCGTTTTCCTTGTAGATCACGAGATACCGCGGATGGCGGGGCTGCGTCGCGAGTTCGCGTACGAGGTCGGCGGCATCGCGGTCGGCCGGACGCTCCTGAGGCCGCATCGTGGCGAACTCGAGCCGGCCGTCCAGATAGAACTCCAACCCGTATTTCGCCGGCCGCTCGAGCACCAGGATACACGTGTCGGGAGTCGCGTTCTCGAGGACAGCCTCGGCAAGGGGCCGCTCGTCCCTGTCGGACGGGAGGTAGGCGATGACGCCCTTGCCTGCGATGGCGGCGAGCGCGGCAAAGCAGGCCAACGGCACGACCTTCCGCCAGAGCGCGCGGCCGGGCCAGGCCAAAACCAGGCCCCGCGCCGTCGCCAGGGCCACGATGGGAAACAGAGGCGCCATATAGAGCGGCAGGCGGCACCGAATGAGGAACAGAATGGCAAGCGGAACGAGGAGCCAGACGGCCAGAAACAGCGCGGGCTCGCTCGAGGCGAACAGGCGTTTCATGGCCGACAGGTGAAGCGCAGCCCATCGGCGGTAGGCGAGGACAGGCCAGAAGTAGGTCCAGACCCCCAGGCCGAAGACGAGGATCGGCAGATAGAGGATGAAGGGTTTATACCATTCGGGGTTGTGGTCGATCTGGCTGCCGGCGATGCGGCCGAGCATCTCCTCGCGGAGCCAGTAGCCCAGCACGCCGGAATAGCGGACGATGACGACGACGTACCATCCGAAGGCGACCACAAAAAATAGCCCCAGGCCGACCGGCGCGAAGAGGCGCGGGAGGTCGCGTCCGCGGCGCCGCATCCACGCGTGAAAGACGAAAACGGCGAGGAGCGCGAGCAAGCCCGCCGGACCCTTCGTCAGGAACGCCAGGCCCGCGAAAAACCAGAGTCCGAGGATCCATGCACGGCGCGAGCCCGTCGGCCTCGCCCGGCGAGACCGCCGAGGCGGGCGATCGGCGTCGGAGCGGAGGACTTTCCAGTAGGCGAGGACCACGAGCAGTTGCCACAGGCCGAGCGGCGTATCGGTGGAGACGACGTTGGCGGCGCCGATGGCGAAAGGGCTGGTGGCATAGAGGATGGCCGACACGAGGCCGGTCGCGGGGTCCCAGAGGGTCCTGCCAATCGCGTAAACGGCCCAGACGGCGGCGACGAAGGCGAAAGCGATCGGCAGCCGCGCGCCCCAGGCATTTCGGCCGACCAGTTCCATGCTGCCCGCGACGGCCCAGTAGGTGAGCGGGGGCTTGGTCCAGTGTGGCTGGTGTCGGAGGGTGGGGACGAGCCAGTCGCCGCTTTCGAGCATTTCTCGGGAACACTCGGCGTAGCGGCACTCGGTGCTTTCCCGGAGCCCGCGCGTTCCCTGGAAGGCGAAGGCGACGACGATGGCGAGGGCGGCGACAAAGAGGATGAGGCGTTTGTCCGGGCGCAGTTCGCGCGGCGTCAGCGCGGGAGTCATGATCCGGTCTTCTCGAGCGGGGGAACGGAGCGCCGCTCGCGATAAATCAGCATCAGGTTCCGCAGGTAGATGATGCTGCCGAGCGATTGGCCGAGAATGAAGATCGGATCGGCACGGACGATGGCATAGACGAGCAGGCCCGCGCTGCCGAAGAGGCTGAAGTACCAGAAGCCGAGTGGGATGATGCTTTTTCCGGCGCGTTCGGAGGTGATCCACTGGACGACGAAGCGGGCCGTGAAGGCAAGTTGGGCGACCAATCCGAAGGCGGCCCAGAAGTCAAGTTTTGTGACCAAATCCTGCCATATTGTCATCGTCGCGCTCCCATTCCTTGACACGGTAGCGGATCATGCGCCGCTGCATCCAGCGAACGGCCAGGCAATCGCGGAGGGCCCTGAAGACGCGGTTCCACACGCCGTACTTGGCGGTGCCGGCGGCGCGCGGCCGATGGTTGACGGGAACCTCGACGACGCGCCAGCCCTCGAGCTTGACGAGCGTCGGCAGAAACCGGTGCATGCCGTTGAAGAGTTTGAGGCCGGTGATGCAGTCCCGGCGCAGGACCTTCAGGCCGCAGGCCGAGTCGTGAATCCGTTCGCGCGTCAGCCGGTTGCGGACGCCGTTGGCGATCTTCGTCGAGACGCGCCGCAGCCAGGGGTCGTTCCGCCGGGCGCGCCAGCCCGTGGCCATGTCGCATTCGTCCGCTTCGAGCATCGCGAGCAGACGCGGGATCTCTGCGGGGTCGTTCTGTCGGTCGGCGTCGAGGGTCGCAACGAAGGTTCCGCGTGCAGCGCGCAGGCCGGCGTCCAGGGCGGCCGTCTGCCCCGAGTTCCGCTCCAGCGCGAGGACCCGCAGCGCAGGGACCTCGCGCATCAACGCCCGCAGAATCTCCGCCGAGCCATCCGTGCTCCCGTCGTCCACGAGGACGATTTCGTAGGCCTTGCCGAGGGGGGCGACGGCCTCGGTGATCTCGCGGACGAGAGGGCCGAGGTTCTCGGCCTCGTTGTAGGCCGGCGCGACGACCGAGAGGTGAATCGCGCCCGGCTCAGGACCGGCCATGGCGCTTTCCCTTTCGCCGGTACGGCGCGTACGTCGGGTCGCCGGCGCGGTAGGCCTCGTTAATGTCCATGACGCTTTCCAGCAGCGGCGGCGCGAAGCCGTGCTCCGCCGACGAGCGGAGGATGGCGCTCACATCCTTCGGCAAACACTTTCCCGAGAACCCGCGGTTGTCGGGATAGACGAAGGTATGGTCGCGGCTGATGCGCGGGTCGGCGAGCCAGATTTCCCGCAGTTCGTTGTAGTCCACGCCGTGCGCCCGGGCGATCTGGAAAAACTCGTTGCAGAAGATGACCTTGACGGCGTAGAAAGAGTTCTCCATGTATTTGGCGACCTCGGCGGTGCGGCTGTCGGTGAAGTAGAATCGCAAGTTGGCGTGATAGACGCGCTTGTAGAGGTCGGCGACTTGGGAGGTGTCCGCGATGGGACCGCCGAGGATGAGAAAATCGTGCTTCGAGGCGTCGGCGAGGGGATGGGCGGCCGTCTCGCCGATGTACTCCGGCTGGAAGACGATGCGCTTGCCGGTCTCCTTACGGAGGCGCTCCGTCGTCCCCGGCGCGACCGTCGAACGCAGAACAATGAGGGGGGCCGTGATCCACGCAACACACTCCTCGACGATCGAGGTGTCGCACGAACCGTCCGCCCGCACCGGCGTCGGGACGCAGATGAAGACGACCTCGCAGGCGTTGATGCGGGCGCGGTCGGCGTCGGTCGCGCCTTTGTCGATCGTGACGACCTCGCCGGGGGGGAACAGTCGGCACATGCTCTTGCCGACGAAACCCTCTCCGACGATTCCGATTCTCGGTTTGGTCATGCGGCTCGCTCCTCGTGTTATGCCGCTCGTCGGCCCCAAAGCGCGGCATTATAAGCGAAGGCCCCGCCGAGTTCCATGAAAAGGTTGCGCCGCGCGCAGGCACAGGGCAACGCCTGAGCGAAATCGATGTCGTGCGAGCCGGCGGCGGGAGTTTACGCCGTTCGAGCCGCCCGCGGAAGCGGGCGGTCACGTCCCCCACCGTGGCACGTGCCACGGTAGGGAAGATGCCCGGCGGCTCCCGCCGCCGGCTCGAACGGCACACACGCGGCGGGTCGATTTCGGGGCGCCCCAACGCGATACTGCCCAAGCGAGGGGGGCGGAAACGGCGAGACAAAGCAGCGGTGACAGACTTGGGACTCGCGCGAAAAGGGCAACAAAAAGTCCGCTGGCTCGGGGACACCCAACCAGCGGGCTTTTGTTTGCATCCGGCCAGACTGAACAGCCGGTACGCAAGACTGGAAAACCTGCTTACTTCTCGACTTTCGGCGAGGTCGCCTTGATCTCCGTGGCGATGCCTTCGGCCGGCGTCACGACTACGTGCATGCCGGCTTTCAGGTCGCCTACCTTCGCCGCGTTGCCATCAAGGGTGACCACGGTTTTGTCGTCGGTGGCTACGGTGACTTCCTTCTTAGCAACCTTCACCACGACATTGGCGCCATTCACACTCACGACCTTGCCCTGGAGGGTCCCGGATACTGCGGTCTTTTCTTTTTTGCCCTTACCCGCGACCGGTGCAACCACTACCATCATGATGACACCGACAAACAACAACAACAGCGCCGCGCTTCTCATACACAGTCTCCTTTCAAAAAAGGGTTTTTGGGCCCGACCGGCAGGGGAGACCCTTGTCGCCCGTCTTGCCGCCAGGTCCCAAACCGCGTATTGTAAACAGCGGGATTTCCAATTGCAAGAACTAAATCGCGTCGAGGGTCATGGGGCAGTTACGTGCGCTTGGGACGTGTTTTGGGGAAGAGGAGGAGGAAGGGATCGGCGTCGGGGGTTTCGGCAAGTTGATCGAGGGCGGCCTTGAAGGCGGCGGGATCGCGCCGCGAGACCGCCGCCGAACTGCTGTCACGCCCGCGATTCACCTGCGCCTGCGAGTCAGGACAAGCCCCACGCCGCCCAAGCCGAGGAGGACAACCGTCGCCGGCTCGGGCGCCGACTCCGGGATGGTCTGGCACGACGGGTACGCGCCGGTCAGGTCGCCGAAGATCTTGTTCCGGCCGTACTTCGCCGCCAGCACGTTGTCGAACGTGCCGTACTCCGGCAGGATGTTCGCGTAGAACCAGAACTGGCCGACACCCTTCTTGCCCGGTTCGTCGTAAGTTTCGTCCGGCTCCCACTTGACGAGAGGCGCGGTGAGTTTGATGCTCGGGTCGCCTTGGGGCTCGAACATCCCCTCGTAGGAAACGGTGAAGACGACGGGTTTGCCGGGCGTCCAGCCGACCCCCGTCGAGAGGCCGTCGGAGGCGCCGCCCAACGCGGTTTCGAAAACGATCTTGTGGTCGGGCTCCGTGCAACCCGGCTTCAGAATGAGGTCCCAGTGGCTGAGGCCCTTCGTCAGGCTCCAGGTCACGTCGTAAGTGTACTTGTACCACCCGGCGTAGTCGCCCCCTTGGACGAGTTCCGCTGTGCCGGTGGCGGAGATGATGCCGGCCTCCGCCGCCGCCGGCCACACCAGC
>Ga0315274_10014474_pt1 | contig 11185 bp, 5 predicted proteins | sample YL17G02_20_MG_FD_203700 | JGI IMG/M metagenome (GOLD analysis project Ga0315274, IMG submission 203700) | Sediment microbial communities from Yellowstone Lake, YNP, Wyoming, USA - YL17G02_20 | ecosystem: Environmental > Aquatic > Freshwater > Lake > Sediment | place: USA: Wyoming | collected...
CCCGCCAGGCCGAGCACCATCTGCCCGACCCGCTTGCGGTAGAGTCCGAGCACCGCCAGGATCGCGCCGAGTTGGATAACGATGTCGAACGCGTCCACGGCCGGGACCTTCTCGATGCCGCTCCGCAAAGGGTGGGCCGGGTCCGTGAAATGGCTCAGGCCCATCGCGTGATTCGCGAGGATGAGGTGCCCCGTGGACGAGACCGGCAGATACTCCGTCAGTCCCTCGACGACGCCGAGGATGGCGGCCTGGACCGCCGAGATCTTTCTCGGCTCCGGCTCGTTGGCCGACGCGGGCATGGCGCCGGCGACCACCAGTCCGACCCCAACCATACACGCTATCACAGGAAGTCGAATCTTCATGAGCACGTCTCCGACTTGCGAGATGATCCAGGCGGCGACTATGACGCGCGGCGCCGCCGCCGTCCAGCGGAAAGCGCCCGCCCGTCCCTCGGCGCGGCCCGGTGTGTTCATCGGCAACGGCGACCCCGGTGTGTTCACCGGGGGCTAAATAATAAAGGATGCGCGCGCCATTATTTAGCCCGGCGTGAATACACGCCGGGCGCCGTGCCGGGGGCGCCACGCTCACATCCCCGGCGCGCCGCTTGACAGCCGACGCGCGCAGCGATACGGTCAGGCGCCCGGCCACTCCAGGCCTCGGCTGGAAGGCGTCTATGCCCTCGCCCGTCGAACTCATCGTCGGACCGGCCGGAAGTGGCAAATCGTCGCGCGTTCTCGCGGCCTACTCGGACGCCCTCGCCGGCGCCGGTCCCGGCTTCGCCAGGGCGGAGCCCCGCTGCGCCGGGGCAAAGCCCGGCCGATGCCTCTTGCTCGTGCCGACCGCCCGCCGGCGCCGCGCAACCGAGAGCCGACTCCTCGCCTCGCAGGAAACCGGCGTCCTCGTCCGCCCTCAGGTCCTGACGCTGCCGGACCTCGCCGAACGCCTCCTCGCCGCCGCCGGCCAGACGGTCCGCCTCATCCCGGCCCTCGCGCGGCGCCACCTCATCCGCGAGTGCCTCGACCGCCTCGGCTCCCGGCGCGCCGGGACTGCCCTCCTGGGCGCCGTCCGCGACGCCCCCGGCCTCGTGGAGGCGATGGACGCCCTCTGCCGCGAACTGAAGGCCGCGCGCGTCGAACCGGACGCCTTCGGCCGGGCCCTCACGCGAGGCCTCCGCTCGCCCCGGAACCGCCTCCTGGCGGTCCTCTACGCCGACTACCAGCGGGCCCTCCAGGCGCGCGGCGTGTACGACGAAGCCGGCCGGTTCTGGCACGCCGCCGACCTCCTCGCCCAGGGCGAGTTCGGCCCCTTCGGCGACCTGGCGCTCCTGGCCGTTGACGGGTTCCAAAACTTCGATCCGGCCCAACTCGACGTCCTCGAAGCCCTCTCGAAGCGCGCCGAACGCACGATGATCACCCTGGTGTTCGATGCGGACCGGGCGAAACTTTTCGGCGTCACCGGACGCACGCGCGAGCGCCTCCGGGCGCGGTTCGGCAAGCGCCTGCGTGAGACGGCCGTCAACGATCCGACGCGCCTCTCGGCGGGTCTGGAGCGGATTCGGACGCACCTTTTCCGCCTGCCGGGCGAGGCCGACGCGCCCGCGCCCGCGGCCGACGGTTCCGTCTGCGTCGTCCGGGCGGCCGGGCGGACGCGCGAGACGGAAGAGGCCGCACGCCGAATCGCGGACCTCGTCCGCGCCAGCGCCGCCCCCGCCTCGGTCGCGGTCCTCGTCCGGTCGCTCGACGCCTATGCGGCGCTGGTGCGCGAGATCTTTCCCAGGTACGGCCTGGAGTTCCGCGTCGAGCGGGAGCGGCGGCTGAGCGAGTGCCCCATCGTCCGGGCCGCGATGGCGCTCGTCCGGCCGCAGGCCGACGCGTACGCGTACCGGGCGGTGGCGCGGCTTCTGGAGTCGAGTTACTTTCGCCCGGAGGCGTTCGACGCCGACGCCGCCACCGCCCGCGCCGCCGTGCGCCTGGCGCGCGAAGCGAATGTCTGGGAAGGCCGACCGAGTTGGTCGAAGGGCCTCGATTACCTCAAGGGCCGCGCCGCCCGGAGCGCCGAGACGGCCGACGATTCGGGCGAGTTCGCGCTGGCGCCCGAGGCGGCCCGCGAGCGGATCGACGAGATCGAGCGCGTCCGGGGGTTCCTCGAGCGCCTGTTCGACGCCCTCGCCCTGCCGGACGAAGCGACTCGCCGCGAGTTCGCGGACGCCTTCCGCCGGATCCTCCGCGCCTCGGGCCTTCGGGACGCCGCCTGCGACGATCCGGACCCTCGCCGCCGCGCGCGGGATTCCAAGGCGCTGGCGGCGACGGAAAACCTTCTCGAGGAAGTCGCCCGGCTGGCGGAGGACGGCGCCGCGCGGATTTCGCGCGAGCGGTTCCTGGCGGAGGTGGCCCAGGGCCTCGACCTGGAATCGGTCGCCGCCGAGGAACCGGCCGACGCCCCGGTCGTCGTGATGGACGTGACCCAGAGCCGCGCCCTCGCCTTCGACCACGTTTTCGTTCTGGGTCTGGCGGAGAAGGAGTTTCCCCGCCGGGGCCGGCCGCACCCCTTCTTCGACGATGCGGAACGCGACGGCCTCCGAGGCCATGGCGTGGACCTTCGCCCCGCCGGCCACGACGCCGAGCACGAAATGCTCCTCTACTACCTCGCGGTGACGCGGGCGCGGCGGTCGCTCGTTTTAAGTTACCCGTCGCTCGACGCCGAAGGGCGTCCCGCCCTGGCCAGCCATTACCTGGAAGAGACGAAGGCCCTGTTTGCCGAAGGAAGCGACGGCGAACGTCTGCCGGCGTTCGCCGTCGGCACGCGCGACCTCGACTTGCCGCAGGAACGCCATCGCGCGGCCCGCGAACTTCTCGCCTCGACTCTTTTCGCGCTCTGGGGACCGGGTGAAACGCACGACTCAGGTTTACACTTCGGCGTCCTGGAGGCGCTGCTGGGGCGCGGCGAGGCCGCCCAGGCCGCCCTCGCCGGCCTCGCCGTCGAACACGAGCGCGAGCGAGGCGAGGCGTTCAGCCCGTTCGACGGACGCCTGGCGGCCCCGGACATCCTCGAAGCCCTCTGCCGGCGGTACCCGGCGGAGATCGTGATGAGCGCCGGCCGCTTCGAGAAGTTCGGCGGGTGCCCGTTCGCGTTCTTCGCCTCCGACCTCCTGGACCTCGAGGAGACGGAAGAACCCTCGCCCGACCTGGGACCTCTGGAGGTCGGCCTCATCTATCACGGCCTGCTGGAACGTTTCTTCTCGGCGCTGGCGGCATCGAAGCCGCTCGGCGGGCGCCTGACGGAATCCAACCGCGACGCCGCCCTCACGCTCCTTCGGGAAAAGGCCGACGAGTATTTCAAGCATCTGGAATCGCACGGCCGGGTAGGATCCCCCGCCCTCTGGCAGGTCCAGAAGAAGAACATCCTGCGGGACCTCGCGCGCCTGGTGGACTGGCACATCGCGCGGCTGGGGAACTGGCGGCCGGCGTACGCGGAGGTGTGGTTCGGCGCCCCGCGGGGCGTCAAGGTCTCTCCGGTCGGCTCGCGCGAGCCGATTGCCCTCGGCGGGCCGCACGGGCCCGTGCGCCTGCGCGGGCGCATCGACCGCATCGACCTCGCGGCCGGCGACGAGCCGGGGTACCAGGTCATCGACTATAAGAGCGGCACGTCGGCGCCCGGCGAGACGGACATGGCCCTCGGGACGAGTTTCCAACTGCCCGTCTATCTCTGGGCCGCCGAGGCGCTCCTGGCGCCGTCCGAGCGCGGCAGCGAAGCGCGCGCGTTCTTCCTTCCGGTCCGCAAGCCGGGCGAGAAGGGCCGGCTGTCCGCGAAGTCCACGCCCAAGCACCCCGATGGGACGCTCGCCCCCGCGCTGGACCGCGCCAGGCAGTACATCGCCAACTTTATCGAGGCGATGCGCGAAGGCGTCTTTCCCGTCTGGCCGCGCTACCGTAGCGGCTGCCCGGAGCACTGCGACTTCCAGGGCATCTGCCGGTTCACCGAGTGGCGTCTGCGCCGCAAGTGGGAGGCCCACCCCATCGCCGAACTCGAGCCGATCGGCGACGCGGCCGGCGGCGAGGAGGAGGACGAGACGTGAGCCGACCCGCCCCCCTCACGCCGGCGCAGCAGGAGGTCGTCGCCGACCTGGGGCGCAACTGGTGCGTGACGAGCGGCGCGGGCTGCGGCAAGACGCGCGTCCTCGTGGAGCGCTACATCCGGTTCCTGGAGGCCGACCTCGATGTGCCGCTCGAGCGTCTGGCGGCGATCACGTTCACGGAAATGGCCGCCGCCGAGATGCGCGACCGCATCCGCCGGGCCTGCCGGGACCGCCTCCAGGAGGCCCGGTCGGCGGGCGACGCCGTGCGGATCGCGTGCTGGCTCCAGCGCTATTGGGACGTGGACGTCGCCCCGATCCATACGATCCACGGGTTCTGCGGGGCGATTCTAAGGCGGTTCCCGATCGAGGCCGGCGTGGACCCGAACTTCGAGATGCTCGACGAGGCCGCCGCCGACCTGCTCCTTCAGGAAACCGTCGGCCGAACCGTCGAGAAACTCCTCGAGGCCGAGGACGCCGACGTCCTGGCCCTGCTCGAACACTACGACCTCGGGCGGGCGCGCGAGGTCCTGGCGGAGATCGTCGGCCAGCACCGCGAGGTCCTCCGCCGCGTCGCCGAGCCCGTCATGGCGCGCAGCGACGCGGAGATCCTGAAGGACCTCGAGCGGCGGAGCGACGAACTCGTCCGCGAGGCTTGCGAGGAGGTTCTCGCAGACGCCGGCGTCGTCCGGGCGCTGGCCGACCTTCGCAAGGTCTCCGGCCGGGCGGAGGACAAACGCGAACTGATCCGGCGCGCCATGCTGGACGCGGTGGACCGGATCGCCCGGGCGCGGACGGCAGACGTGATGAAGTCGGCGGTCGAGGCGCTCCTGGCGATCCGCCTTCAGGGGGGAATCGAAAAGAACTGGCCCTCCGCCGGCGCCCTCCAGGCCGTCAAGGATGCCACGAAAACCCTCAAGGACGCCTTCAAGAAGGTCAACGACGACCTTCCCGTCTTCGACGAAGAGATCGAGAGGCAGCATCTGGCGGTCGCCCGCGCGATGTTCCGGACGGCGCGGCGGGTGGAGGCCGGCTACGACGAGGCGAAGCGCCGTCGCTCGGCCCTCGATTTCGAGGACCTCCAGATCCGCGCCCGCGACCTCCTGCGGTCCGACGCACGGGTCCTCCGAACCTGCCGCGGCGCCTACCGCGCCATCCTCGTCGATGAACTCCAGGACACCAACCTCCTGCAATTCGAAATCGTGGACCTGCTGACGTCCGCGCCCGGGAAGTTTACCCGCCGTGGCGGGCGCGGCGAGGCGGGGCCGCTGCGGCCGGGCGCGTTCTTCGGCGTGGGCGACCCGAAGCAATCCATCTACCGTTTCCGCGGCGCGGAGATCGAGGTGTTCGAGCGTGCGCTCGGGCGCGTCGGTGCGAAGGGCAAGCAAGGGCTCGCCAAGAGTTTCCGGCTGAACAGGGGCATCGCGGGGCTGGTCAACCACCTGTTTCCGCCCCTGATGGGCGAGCGGTACGAGCCGATCGAACCCGCCCACGAGCAGAAGAACGAGGTCGCGGCCGAGTGGCTCCACGCCATCGGCCCCGAAGGCGAGGGTCTCCGCGCCGAAGAGGGTTACGCCGCCGAAGCCCAGCAACTGGCCGAACGCATCCACCGGATCGCCACGGCCGGCGACGTCCAGGTGTGGGACGACGGGCGAAAGGCCTGGCGCCCCGCCGCGTACGGCGACGTGGCGATCCTTCTTCGCCGTACGACTTATCTTCATCTTTATGAAGAGGCGCTCGAGCGCCGCGGCGTGCCCTACCACGTCGTCGCCGGCAGCGGGTTTTACAAGCAGCAGGAAGTTTTGGACGTGCTGAACCTTTTGCGGGCGCTGGAGGATCCGTCGGACGACCTGGCGGTGGCGGGGGTGCTGCGGTCGCCCTTCTTCGCCGTCAGCGACGAAGGGCTGTACCGCCTGCGGCGCCTGGGCGGCACGCTCCTCGGGGCGCTCGAGCCGGCGGCCGAGGCGTCCGGCTTCGAGGCCGAGGACCAGCGCGGCCTGGGGCGGGCGGCCCGCCTCCTGCCGGATTGGGGGCGACGCAAGGACCCGATGGGCCTGGCCCACCTCCTGGACGAGGTGGTGTTCGGCTCCGGCTACGCCGCCGCCACCGTCGCCGGCTTCGGGGGCGCGAGGGCCTATGCGAACCTCAGGCAAATGGCGGAACTCGCTCGCCGCTTCGAACGGCAGGGCATGGCGTCGCTCGGAGACTACATCGATTACGTCAGCGATTTCATGCAGAGCGAAATGCGCCAGGAACAGGCCGCTATCGACACGCCGGAGGACGGTTCCGGCGGCGGCAGCGTCCGCCTCATGACGATCCACAAGGCCAAGGGCCTGGAGTTTCCGATCGTGGCGATCCCCGACCTGGGCCACGCCTCCCGCGGGCCGCGGGCCGACTACTTCATTCACGCGGCGACGGGGCTGGCGGTCCGCCTCCGCGACGACCAGGGCGAGACGGCCGCCTCTTGTGCCCTGGCCCTTGCCCGCCGCGAGGCCAGGCGGGCCGAGGCCGACGAAGCCATCCGCCTCCTTTACGTGGCCATAACCCGCGCAAAGGATTATGCAATTTTCTGCTCCCACCAGGCATATACAACGATGCATGCCTTGACGTGGCAGGACGTACTGGCCACGGGCCTGCCAGCGAGCCTGGAAGAGGGATCCCGCGTGGTGACGCTTCCGAAGGGCGGAGTGGTGCAGGTGTCCGCATCCAAGCCGGGACGCGAAGCCGCCCACCACGGCCGGCGCCGCGTCGGCCCGAGAGACGTCTTCGCCTCGGGCCGCGTGCGCTGGGATGCCGTGCGCAGCCGGGCCCAGACGGCTCCGCGGGGCCGGCTCGCGCGGGTTCTCGAGCAGGTTTCGCCTGCCGAGACGCCGGCGCGGCCGCCGCAGCGCGTGGCAGCGACGGCCCTGGACGTGTACCGCCGATGCCCCGCGGAGTACTGGTGGACCCACGTCCTCGGGGTCGAGGAGCCCGAGCCACGTTGTGAGCCGGCGGCGGAAGCCGCCGGTCACGTTCCCCGCCGTGACACGTGCCGCGCCTCGCCGCGCGATCGCGGCCTCCTTTACCACCGGGCGCTGGAACTGGCAGTTTCGCCGGACGCCGAGGACATCCGCCGGGCTGTCGAGGGGGCACTTCGGTCCGCCGCGCTCGGCCCCGGACCTGCGCGGGACAGGCTCGGCCGCGATGTGGCCGACAGAATTTCGCGGTTCTGGGTTTCCGACCTGGGCCGCCGCGTCGCCCTGGCCCAAGAGGTCCAAAGAGAAATGCCGATATTGCTACAACTCGGAGAGACGGAAGTGCGCGGCACGGTGGATCTGGTGTTCAAGAACGCCGACGGCAATTGGGAACTGGCGGACTACAAGAGCCGTCTAGCGCCGGATGAAACGGGCAAGCCGTCGGCCGAGGCCCACCGCCTTCAGTTGGGCCTGTACGCGATGGCCGTCAGCCGGTGGGCGGGCCGCCCCGCATCCAGATGTTCTGTATATGTAATTGACTCAGGGACTTTAGTCGAGTATCATCCCGCCGGCGGCCTGAAAGCGGCGGAAAGCGAGGCAAACGAGGCGCTCTCGGCCATCGCCGGCGGCCGGTTCGAGCGCCGCAACACGAAACACTGCAGCCACTGCCGGCTCGGCCGGCTGTGCGACTACGGAGAGACAACGAGTGACTGAGTAACTGAGGCGGCGCGATGTCGTTCGAGCCGCGACCTTGGGTCGCGGTCACGGCCTGCCCTGAGCGAGGCGAAGCCGAGTCGAACGGGTCCCCTACCCGTGGCACGTGCCACGGCTTACGGCCGGATGGCGGGCAGCGGGACCACGGCCATCTTGCCCCCTCCGAACAGGCGCACGCACGCCGTGTCTCCATCCTCGCCCGGCGGAAAGACGCCGCGGTACGTCGCGCTCCCCAGCAGCCGTTCCTGTGCCCGCCGCGCCAGATCCCCCTGGTCGAGGGGAATCCAGACGGCCTCGGCCTCGGTCTTCGTCAGGTTCACGAGGTGGTAGGCCAGGGGCCAGACGCTCACGCTCGGGGCCGCCAGGTACACGATCCGGCCGCTGACGCGCCCGTCGGCAAAGTGGTGGTGCCCCGTCAGCACCGCCAGGACGTTCGCGTGGCGGGCGAGCACCTGGCGCACCGCCTCGCCATTGTCCACCAGGAGGTCTCGCCACGCGCTTCCCTCGTCCAGCGGATGCAGCGCCATCAGGCCGTGGTGCGCCGCCACGAGCACCGCCTTGCTCTTGTGCTCGGCGAGCGTCCGGTCAAGCCACTCGAGTTGCTTCGCGTCGACGTGGCCCTTTCCCCGGCCGCCCGCCGCCGTGTCCAACCCCACGAGGACGAGGCCGGGCAGGACCTCGCGGCACCAGTAGCCTTCCGGCCCATCGAAACCGTGGCCCTGGAAGGCCCAGACGACGCTCGTTCGGCTCAAAGCGCCGGCATCGGCGAGGCCGGCCGGCCCGTCGTGATCCCCAAGGACGAGGTAGTACGGGACGGCGAGTTCCGCGAGGATCGCCTTGGCGCGGTCGAGGCTCGCTGCGTCGGCCCGGGCCAGGAGGTCGCCTGTGAGAACGACGAAGTCGAGGTTTTTCTCGGCGTTCAGTTGCGCGACGGCACGCCGCAGGAGCGTTTCCGACTCCTCGACCAGGGCCGCCTCGGCCTTGACGCCCGGCGAAGCGGAGTAATAGATTCCCGCCAGGTTGGCGAACTTGACGCGGCCGCCCGGCACGCTCGGCGCGCACCCCGCCGCCACGCCCAACACCAGGATCCCCAGCCCGCAAAGCGACCGACGCATCGCCCGGCGCATCGCCCGCCTCCTCTCCACCGCGCCCGTCCGCCGTAGTCCCGATTCATCGGGACGCAGGCGGATCGACCGGCGGGCATTATACCCTCCCCGGAGGCGCCGCGAAAGCGGTGGTTCATGCTCATCGGCCGTGGCACGTGCCACGCCTAAATCCAGGCGGGGTTTTCAACGCAGCCCAGAGGGCCCCTTTCTTAACATGGGGAGAACGCAGAGGGCGCAGAGAAAAGCTGGGATCGGGGAAAAGCGACGGCGTACGAAAAAAGAAGGTGTAGCGCGGGGCCTTGGCCCCGCGTCCCGGCGCGCCGGGACCAGCGCCCCGCCCAGCCTTCGCCCTTTGGGCTACGGCGGGTCTCCGCTGCGCTTCGACAAGCGGGGCGGCGAACCCCGAGGTTACAGCTCGCGCATGAAAGCCACGAGCGCCGCCTTCTCTTCCTTCGCGAGGCCGAGCCCCTGCAAGAGGTTGAACAATTCGACCGTGTCCTCGAGGGTCATGCACTTGCCGTCGTGCATGTAAGGCGGCGAATCCTTGATCCCGCGCAGCGGAAACGTCTTGATGGGGCCGTCGGCCGAGGTCGCCCGACCGGCGATGACGCGCAGTTTGTAGAACCGCTCGGCGTGCAGGTTGTGCATCAGGTTGTCCGTGTAATAGGGCGCCGGGTGGCAGACGGCGCAACTGGCCTTGCCGAAGAAGATTTCCTGGCCCTTGAGTTCCTCCGGCGTGGCCTTCTTGGGATCGAGTTTGCCGTAGAGGTTCAGTTTGGGCGCCGGCGGAAAGTCCAGAAGCGCCATGACCTCGGCCATGAAATGCACCTGGCTGCCGCGCTCCAGAACGTTCACGCCTTTCTTCGTCGCGATCACCGGGTCGCCGTCGAAATACGCTGCCCGCTGCTCGAACTCCGTGAAGTCCTCGATGCTCTTCATCGCCCGCTGGGAACCGAACAGGCGTTGAATGTTGACGCCGCGCAGCGTCGGCGTGTCCAGCCGATGGCGGAACTCCTGCGGCCGAATGTCCCCCACGAGGTGCGTCGTGGCGTTGGTGTGACCGTTCAGGTGGCAGTCAAAGCACGTCACCCCGCGGCTGGGGCGTTCCGAACGCCGGTCCTCGGTCTGGTTGAACTGCTGCTGCGGAAAAGGCGTCAACAGGAGCCTCAGCCCCTCGATCTGTTTCGGGTTCAGGATGCCGCTGAACAGTTCGTAGTAGTTGTCAATCGTGACCACCTTCCCCTGCGACACGTCCCCGAGGTCCGGGCGCGTCGTGAGGAAAATGGGCGGCGGAAATTCGGGCAGCAGATGGTCCGGCAAATCGAAGTCCAGGTCAAAGCGCGTCAGGTCCCGCCCTTCCTGCTTCTGGATTTCATCAATGTGGAACTTCGGGAACACCATGCCGCCTTCCGGATGGTTCGGGTGCGGCAAGGGCAGGAACCCCTGGGGCCAGAGGTCCTTCTCGCGGATTTCCTCGGGGCTCATGGCGGCCAACTTTTCCCACGTCGTGCCCTCCGGCAGCCGGACGCGGACGCCCTCCTGGACCGCTTTGCCCTTGGTCATCGTCACGCCCCGGGCCGGCCGGTCGCCGAGGTCGTAGCGTTCCAGCAGCAGCGTATTGTGGCGCTTCATGACGTCGGCCTTGGCGGCCTTCATGCGCGCCATCGTCGTGCTGAAATTCTCTTCAATGGCGACGGGCGCGTAACTCGTCTTCGCGCGCTTCGCCACCTCTTCGGCACACGCCGCCACCGAAACCAACGCCAGGACCGCAAACACAAGCACCCACTCGGTCCGCCTGAATGCCAGGGCTTTCATGACTATCTCCTTTCGCAGTGGTCGCATGACGAGCCCACCCCGATGGGAATAAAACCTCCCCGATGTTGCCTGTCGGGCTTATTCCACACCTTGCTACACGCCATAGTATTCCTGTTCTCGAGTACTGTCAAGGGGGCCGTCGGCCCGGGAATCCTTCGCCGCCCTCTCGCCGCTTTTCTTTCCGTGATTTAACCGCAAAGACCTGCCCCGAGCGCAGTCGAAGGGACGCGAAGAGCGCAAAGGGAGGATGGGAGAACAACCGCAAGACTAAGGAGCAAGGAACAAACCATGTTGCTGTTTGAAATCGTTTGGTCGTTCCCCAAATCTTTTCTTTGCGTGCTTTGCGTCCTTTGCGGTTGAAACAAGCCTACCGCGCCCGCGGGTCGAAGGCGTCGCGGAGCCCGTCGCCGACGAAGTTCAGGCCCAGGAGCGTCCCCCCCAGAAAAGCGCACGGAAACACCATCAGCCACCAGTACGCCTGGACCGGGTTCAGGGCCCCAAGCGCGTCGGACGCCAGCGTCCCC
>Ga0315274_10014476_pt1 | contig 11185 bp, 9 predicted proteins | sample YL17G02_20_MG_FD_203700 | JGI IMG/M metagenome (GOLD analysis project Ga0315274, IMG submission 203700) | Sediment microbial communities from Yellowstone Lake, YNP, Wyoming, USA - YL17G02_20 | ecosystem: Environmental > Aquatic > Freshwater > Lake > Sediment | place: USA: Wyoming | collected...
GGGGCGTGGGCCGCGATTACTTCCGCGTGCGCACCTCGGCCGGGCGAGTTTTTCTCATCTATTTCGATCGGGCGCCCAAGGAGGCGGGTGATCGCTGCGGGAGTTGGTTCGTCCGCGAGGAACAGGGCCAATAAGAGGGGAGCGCTCGTTTCACTGGAGTGAACGATGTTCGGGCACGGCATGCCGTGCCCGAACGTCGTTCATCGGACAGCGTGAAGAGCCTAGCCTCTCCGAACACCGCGCCTCAACCCGCGCCCGCTACGATCCCCGCTCAGCCAGCTTCAGTTTGAGGAAAACGAGCGGTGCCAGATACACCGCCCACAGCCCGGTGAGCGCATAGCGCACGTACCGCAGCATCATCCCCAGGCCGTCCATCCCACCCGGGAAAACGAACGTCAGGCCGCGCCAGAAGAGAAGTAACCCGACCAGCCCAATGAGGTAGCGCAGCGCGCGTTTCCACAGCGCTCCGCCCGCCTCGAACCGTGCCGATCGTTGGGCCAGCGCCAGGCCGATCCCCATACCGAGAATCAGACCGGCATCCGAGATGAGCCCCGAAGGATCGCGCGGAAGTGCGAAGTCATCCGGCGGAAGCACGCGCCGCAGTGCTGCCATCCAGGCTGGCGGGTCGACTACTTTGGCGATGGCCATGAAGGCCAGCGCGCCAAGGAGCAGCACCAGGGCCGAGGCCGCGAGGGCCACCAGTACTTGCCGGGCCAGGTTCGCCTTCGCCAGGCGGGGGGCCAGCTTACGCTCGGCCCAGATGTAGAGTGCCAGCAAGAGTGCACCGAAAAGCCAGCCCGCGATGACATCGTGCGGGAAGTGCACGCCCAGGTACATGCGCGAGAGCGAGATGAGCGCGACCAGCACGATGGCCGCCACCCATACCCAGGCCCGGCGCAGGCGATAGGCCAGGTACGGCCATACCGTGCTGGCGATCAGCGCATGGCCGGAGGGCATACCATAGGAGGTCTCAACCGCGCGCACCTGCACCCTGGCTTCGGTCCAAAACGGACGCGGAGTATGGAAGGCGAGCTTGAGCAGCCCGCTGGTCGTATCCGCCGCCAACAAGGCAAAGGTCAGGCGGATGCCGAGCGGCGGGCTCACACACCAGTACAACAACGTGATCAGGACGAGGAAGAATTCCTCCGTCCCCAGGAAAGAGAATAGCGTCATCGGAACGAGTGCCCACGTTCCCATGCCCTGCACGGCCAGGACCACGCGCGTTCCCCAATCAAAGATCGATGGCATGCTGTCTCCTCTTTGCGCGCTCGATGCACACCGCGGCCCCTCGGATTCACGGCTGCCGGGTCGCGCAGCCCAGTGCACGGCCGCGCCGACCTGCCCCTCTTCTCTGCCCTCGCGCGACTAACCTGCCTCCACGGGCATCTGGCTGTGCCGGTCGCGGGCCGGCGCATAGCGAATCGTGAAGAGAATGCTCACCGCCGTGAGGACCGCGCTGACGATGAATGGAAAATCCGGACGACGTTCAAAGAGAACCCCGGCCACGACGGGTGCGATGATGATCGCCGCGGAGCTAGCCGTCTCGGTGACGGCATAGGCCAGGCCTAGCTCGTGGTTGTCCACCACCCGCCCGATCTGCGAGGTGGCCAAACCCTTGGCTGCGCCGAACCCTCCGCGCAGGAAGTAGCCCAGGAAGTAGAGCGGCACCGCAGCCCCCAACCAGAGCACCAGGGCCGAGCCGAGTACGAAGACCTGTCCGAGAATCCATCCCCAGCGTGGATGGCGCCGCCCCAGGACAACGCTAAACAGCAACAGGCCGAGCGCGTTGGCCGACCCAAGCAAACCGATGGTAGCCACCGGCACAGCGCGCACCTGTTGCAGGAAATTGGGAGCCAGCGGCATCCCGAGATACATGGCCAGGATCGTTCCGAAGACGAGGACCACCAGGCCCAAGAAGGTTCGGCTGCCCAAGAGCCGCCCATAACGACGTTCTTCCTTTTTCGGCTCGACGGGCTGCGGCGAAAGCGGGAGAAGCATTGCGCACGACGCGGCCAGCATCAGGCTGGCCCACCCGAAGACCGAGCGCAAGCCGGTTTGCGAGGCGATCCATCCTCCAAGGGCGGGTGAGATGATCAAGCCGGCGCCGTAAGCCGCAGTGACCAGCATCAGCGCACGCTCGAGGCTGAGCGACCCGCGGCTGGCGGTGACATACGAGTGGTTGGCAGAAGTGACAAACGCGGTGGCGAAATAAGACGTCAACCCGATCGAGAACATGAGCAGGTTGGGGGACAGGAACATTGTCACCGCGGCCAAGAGCCCCAGGTACCACCCGGCAATCATCACCGGTTTGCGGCCAAAGCGGTCCGCGAGATACCCGGCCGGCAGGTGCAGCACGGCCATGCTGGCTCCGGCGATGCCCAGCAGCCCGCCGATCCCGGCCGGGGTCGCGCCCAGGTCGCGGATGTAGAGGGGGAAGATGTAAAGAAACATCCCCTCCCCCATGGCCCACACGCCCAGGGAGAGGATAAGGTGCCTCAGGTCACGCGTCACGGCAAGCGGCTCCGCGTTACCCGGTGCACCCAGTCGGCGCACGCGCGCCATACGCGGCGATGTTCGATGTCCTCGGTCAGCACGTGGCCCGAGCGCTCGATCCACATGAGTTCACGCTCGGCCGCGCCGAGGCCCGCGAATATCACCTCCGCATTCTCGGGGGGCACCCCGCCATCGGTGCGGGAGTGCATCACCAGCGTCGGCACCTTCACCTGCGGCAGCGAACGGCGCACCTCGGCGAGCAGCGCTTTCAATTCGCCGATGGCGCGCACCGGGTACTGAGGATAGTCGAAATGGCTGGCCGCCGCTGTCTCATCAATCCAATCCGGCGGCCCTTTGCCGATATAGGGCCTGACCAGGGTGAGCAGGCGGGTGAAGTTCAGCCGCCAGTCCTTGGGCAGATCGGCGGGCGTGCTCATGGCCACGACGCCCGCCACCGGCAATCGCGAGGCCAGTTCGAGCGCGAGAGCTCCGCCCATCGACAGCCCAAGCACCACAACTTCCCGCGCCGCCCCACGCAGCATCCAGTAGCCGTCTTCGGCCGAGGCCGCCCAATCGCGCCAGGCCGCGCGCTGCATGTCGCGTGGATCGAGGCTGTGGGCGAAGAGGCGCACACCCAGCACCGTGTGGCCTTCGCCTGCCAGGGAGCTCCCCAGGCCGCGCATCTCGTGAGGCGTGCCGGTGAAGCCGTGGATGAGCAGGCAGCCGACGGGCCCGCCCGAGATGAGAAACGGCCGATTGGCCTCGGGGGTCAACAGCGGGTGAATGGGTTGGGTTTCCATTGGGTCCTTGTGGCCTGGGTCCACGTCGGCCCAGGTTATCCCGCGATGACCCTCAGGTCACGCGGGTAGACGCTGAGCGTTTCCGCTCCCTCGGCGGTGATAAGGACGTCGTCTTCAATCCGCACGCCCCCCACGCCCGCCAGGTAGATCCCCGGCTCAATCGTGAAGGTCATACCGGGTTCGAGGCGCACCTCGCTGCCCTCGCGGATAAAGGGTTCCTCGTGGACCTCGAGGCCCAACCCGTGGCCGGTCCGGTGGACGAAGCGTTCGCCATAGCCAGCCGCAGCAATAACTGACCGGGCAGCGGCATCCACTTCGCCGGCGGTGACCCCTGGGCGGCAGGCTTCTCGCCCAGCCTGGTTGGCGCGGCGCACCGTCTCGTAGACCAAACGCAATTCGTCGGTCAGTGAGCCGATGGCCAGGGTGCGGGTCAGGTCCGAGAAATACCCTTGATGCGCAGCTCCCCAATCGACGATCACCAGATCGCCCGCTTGCAGACGCCGCTCACCCGGGAGTGCGTGCGGAAGCGCTGCATTGGGCCCGCAGGCCACAATGGGGGCAAAGGGCAATTCGCTGTCGGACCCCGATCGCAGAGTCTGCAGTGTAAGTTCTGCCACGATCTCGAGTTCGCTCACACCGGGGCGGATGGCAGGCAGTGTCTGCTCGAACGCGCGCTCGGCCATGCGCACGGCCTCGCGCATGGCTTGGGCCTCGGCCGGCTCCTTGTACATGCGCACGCGAGCCAGCAGCGGGTCGGCCTCGCCGGTCGTCATCTGCGGCGCGGCTTTCTCCAGCAGGCGTAATTCCAGCACGCGCATGCGCCTGTATTCCACGGCCACTTTCTGGGCACCCAGGTTCATTCGTTTGGCCATGGCCAGGAAGGCACCGGTTCGCGACGTGTCGTCTTCGCCGTAGGGAAACGGAATGAACGGGATGCGGCTGGCTGCTACTTTGGCTGCTTCAAGATCCGGCAGCACCAGGGCAGGGAGGCCCTTCCGCGGGATGAGCGCCACCACCGGGCGCTCCATGAGGTGAAAAGAGAGACCACTTAGGTAGGTGAGGTTGGGGCCAGGCAGCAGTGCGACCAGATCAACCGCATCCTTCTCCATTTCCGCCTGCAGGCGCTGCAAACGAGCATCGGCCATCTCATCCTCCGCGGTCCGGCGTAAATTGTTCTCGGCTAATTTACCACGAATGCATTCGCCCGGGGATGTTCTGCAGCACGCCTTGCAGCCTTGCAGCCTTGCAGCCAGAGTGGACACACGCAGCGAGCGAGGCTACACTTGGCCCGCCGTGGAGAGGATGACACCCGTCGCCGCATCATTTCGCCTGCCTGCATACCGCTATCCGCCGTGGGCCACGCTGGACATCGCCCTCGGTGTGCTTGCAGGGCGCCCGCGCTCGCTGGCGCGCGATGCGCACCGCCTGGCCTCCGGCATCTCCTCGCTGCGAGTCGAGGGAAATCCTCAGGCGCTTTTCACCGATGGAGGCCGCGCGGCTAGCGCACGCGGCCTGTTGTTCACCTTCAACCATTACAGCCGGCCCGGGTTCCAGGTGTGGTGGATTCCTATTGCGCTGGCCTCTGTTGTGCCATGCGAGATGCATTGGGTGATGGCAACCGCCTGGACCTATCCGGACTGGCTGCGCAGCCACACGCTGACGCCGCTGAGCACCTGGCTCTTTCATCGACTCGCGCGCGCGTACGGATTCACCCCTATGCCTCCCATGCCGCCCCGCCCGTGGGAACTTGCTGCGCGCGCCAACGCCGTGCGCGAGGTCCTGCGGTGGGCACGCGCACAAGCTCGGCCCGTCATCGGCCTTGCGCCTGAGGGCATGGATCCACCACCCGGCAAGATGATGATGCCTCCGGCTGGCGTTGGCCGCTTCATCGACAAACTCGCCCGCCTCGGGCTGGCCATCGTGCCGGTGGGCGCATACGAAGAGGGCGGCGCGCTTTGCCTCAACTTCGGCCGGCCCTACTTGCTGGGCGCGCGAGCGGAGGAAGACCGGGACATGCGCGATGGCCAGGTGGGCCACATCGTGATGCAGCATATCGCTGAGCGCCTGCCGTCTCATCTGCGGAGCTTCGCGGAGACGCGCACCTGACCGTTGCCATTTCTCATGCGGTGGACGATAGCAGAGGTCGCATTCGACTCAAAGAGAGCGCTCTGCGCGACGATCACGGCGCGCAGAGCGCTCTTGGCATCACCTTCGAGTGAAGCTCGCGCGAACGGCCTGCTCGGATCCGCTACGCTCGCGGGGCGTCCTGCGCTGGCCGAGGGCGAACGCGCACGAGAACCAGCGTACTGAGCAGGAACAACACCACATAGCAGGCGAAGATGGCAAAGTATCCAAGGCCGGGCTGGTAACTGCTGATCAGGTCCGCCACCGGGCCTCCGATGCCGGCCCCGATCATCCCGGCTCCGGCGCCGGCCAAATTGGAAATCCCCAGATAGCGGCCCGATTCCTCCCGCGGCGCGAGCGCGGTGCCCAGCGCCCAGTTGGTCGTCATGAAGAGCCCGGTGCCCAAGCCGATGATGCTGCCGGCAACGTACATCAGCGGGATAGTGGGCACGAAGGTGGTGATGAGGAGCACCATGGTTCCCAGCATGGCAATGATGCCGGAGAGACCTACCAGCCGGCGGCTGCCGAAGCGATCGGCCAGCCAGCCGCCGGGCAGCGCCGACAGCATGGTCACCACGCCCACCACCATCATCAGGCTGGCATTCAGGTCGATGGCCCCTTCGCGCGACAGGCCGAAGGCCGACATCAGGAAGTAGGGCGCAAAACCCTGGATCGAGGTGACCGCAGCCAGGAAGAGCAGGCGGTTGACGATCCACCACGTAAATGAGGAATAGCGGCGTGCGTCCTTGCCGAGCGCGCCTGTGGCCCCGCCCCACACGCCGGAGACGACCGAGACAACCATGGCGACCAGCCCGCCCAGGCCGACCCCGACCATGATCCCCAGGCGCTGCCCGGCGATGAGCCAGGTTATCCCGCCGACCACAGCGCCTACCACTGCTCCGACGAGCAGGCCGGCGGCTCCACCGGCCAGGATCGCCACCAGCATGCCCAGCACGCGCAACATCGGCTCGCGGATGGAGGTCGTCGGCTTCTCAGACTGCGGCTGTTCCCTCACCAGCACCATGGTCAGGAGCATCGTGACCAGCAACCCGCCTGCGGTGGCCACGATGGCCCAGCCCACCTCGTGAGCGGCAACCAGCTTCGAGATAGTGAAGGCGATGAGCACCAGCGGGAGGAGTTCGAAGATGGCTTTGATGCCGGATGAGATGCCGCGCTGATTCTCGGGAACAAGATCTGGAATCAACCCTTGCAGTGGGCCATGGGAGACGTTGGAAGAGAACTGCAGGAGCAGGACGGCCGCGAACAGACCCCAGTACGATCGTGAGAGGCCGATGGCCACCAGGAAGAGCAGGTCGAACATCACGCCCCAGAAGATATACGGCCGGCGGCGGCCGAAACGCGATGTGCTGCGGTCGCTGAGCAGCCCCATGGCCGGCTGGACGAGCATGGCCACGATCAATCCGGCCGTGCGCATGGCGCCCAGGGCGCTATTCTTGACCTCCGGCCGGACGTACACATCCACCAGGTATGGCATGAAGACGTTGCCCACCGCGGTATTGCGGATATTGAGTCCGAGCCAAAACAGATTCATGGAGAGGTGGTCGTACCAGCGCAGAGGCTTCACGGCGTCATCCTTTCACGCGGCAAGGTGCGGCTGTCTCGTGCGGGCACGGCGGCCACACCATGCCGTTGGGGACTCCACCTAGTTTAGATGAGAATGCCTTGGGCTTCAACTCGGCCACAAGCCGACGGACTGTGCTCGAGCTGTGGATGCAGACCGGCCAGCACAGGACGGATAATGAAGCGCGGGGCGGCTCACGCCGCCCCGCGCTTCGACTATTGACTTCCCGGCCGAGGTGGATTATTCACGCTCCGTCGGCCAGTCAGGCTCCTCGGGCAGCGCGCCGCGGTTGGCTTCTCGCCAATCACGGATGGCCGCATGCAACGCGCGTAGCGCCGAGGCCATGGTCTTGCCTGCATCGCGGAATTCCTTGCCCGCACCTCTCACGGTCTCCCAGGCTTCCTTGATCTCGGTCACATTGCCTTGTTCATCGAAACCGGCATGTGTAGCTAGGATGGCCGCACCCTGGTCGTGCTTGGCCTGTGCGGAATCCATTGCCGCACGGAAGGAGGCCAGCGCCGCCTCCAAGGCGGAGGCATCGCGGCCGCGCTCCTTGGCCTGGTCGATCAGGTTCTCGAGGCGGTCGGCGCCTTCGCGCGCCTTGTCAATCGCCCCCTGCACGCGCGCCTCGACACCCTGCAGGCGCTGGTAGGTCAGCTTGAGTGCGGCGCCGCGCAGCCTATCACCCTCCGCCGGCGGGGGTGGATCCTTCACAGCCGGCGCAGCGTATGCCGGCTGGACACCCAGCGGCGCGAAGACCCCAACCACGGCGGTCGCGGCGAGCGCGCCGCTCACAAGCCACGCTGCCATGCGACCCCGCTTGTTACGAGTGATCATTCGCTCTCCTTTGCTCGGCCGCGCTGCCGACGATCGTCGAGCGGCCCGAGTCAGGCTCAACATAGTCCGCCCTGGAGTCCCCGGGGTTGCGGGGAGGTAAACGATTGGTAAAACACGCCCCGATTGACCGTTAGGGGATAGCCGGGCGGCCAGGGCGGACGGCAGGGGCAGCTTGCGGCGTCTCGCCGCCGGCCTACAATTGATAGAACGGCATGGCACACTACCCGCATGGACGGCCGACCGACCGCCAGATCGCGGACCGTAGCCATCTCACTTGCCGTCGGCCATCGTCCGGCTCACCGCTTCGGCGCCGTCTGCCCGGGAAAGGGGCCCATCGATGAAAACGCCCAGCGACTACCTCGCCAGCCTCGCCCAGATGAAACACAACGTGTGGATGAACGGCCGCACGATCGAACGGCCATGGGAGCACCCGCAAATCGCCCCCGGAGTCAACATTGTCTGCCTGACCTACCTGTGGCCTCAGGAGGCCGAACACCAGGCTCTGGCCACCGCCACATCCCACCTCACCGGCAAGACGATCAACCGCTTCACGCACATCCATCAGAGTGCCGACGACCTGCAAAAGAAAGTCGAGATGACGCGCCTGTATTGCCGCGAGACGGGCTGCATCCAACGCTGCATGGGGGTGGATGCCCTCAACGCGCTCTCGATCATCTGCCATCACACCGACGGCATGTTCGGCACAAGTTACTATCCCCGGCTGTTAGATTTCATCCGCTACTTCCAGGAGCAGGACCTGGTGGGCAGCGCGGCTATGACCGACGTCAAGGGCGACCGCTCGCTGCGCCCGCACCAGCAGGCGGACCCGGACCTGTACCTGCACGTGGTTGAGCGCCGCGCCGACGGCATCGTCGTGCGCGGTGCCAAAGCCCACAACACGTTGGCTCCCTATGCCCACGAGCTGATCGTGCTGCCCACTCGCGACATGCGCGCCGAAGACGCAGACTACGCGGTAGCTTTCGCCATCCCGGCCGATGCGCCGGGCATCACTATGATTGCACGCGGCGCCGCGCCCACCGTGAAAGGCGAGATGACGGCACCCGTCTCGTCGCGTTTCGCAAGCGTCGAGTCGTTGACGCTTTTCGAGGACGTGTTCGTTCCGTGGGAGCGGGTGTTCATGTGCGGCGAGTGGCAGCTGGCCGGGTACCTGGCCGAGACTTTCGCCACCTATCACCGCCATTCCTATTGCGGCTGCAAGCCCGCCATCTCCGATCTCTTGCTGGGAGCGGCGGCGCTGGTGGCCGAGTACAACGGGATCCCCACAGCGCACCACGTACGTGCCAAGCTCACCGACTTCATCATCACGGCCGAACTGGTGCATGCCTGCGGGCTGGCGGCCTCGCTCAAGGGCAGCCCGCAGCCGTGCGGCACCTACCTGCCCGACCTGGTCTACGCAAACGTCGGCAAGTTCTACGCGGGCACGAACATCCACCATGAAATTGAGGTGCTGCAGGATTTAGCCGGCGGGCTGGTGGTGACCATGCCTTCCGAAGAGGACTGGCGCAGCGAGGAGATCGGCGAGCGGTTGAGGAAGTATCTGGCCGGGCCGGCCAACATAGCGGTTGAAGACCGCGTGCGCTGCTTCCGCCTGGTGGAAGACCTGACCGCCTCCAAGTACGCCGGGCTGCTCATGGTCGCCAGCGTGCATGGCGGCGGCTCGCCCGAGGCCGAGCGCATGGCCATATTGCGCTCCTACGACGTGGAGAGCCGCAAGCAAATGGCCAAGCGCGCCGCAGGGATAAGCCAATAGACTGCAGCCCCGGCGCGGCCCGCAGGCAGTCTCAAGAACGGATGACACTATGATTGCCGTGTGGCTCATTCCGCTGTTGCTCATCGTGGGCGTGTTGGCGCTGGCGGAGGGCATTTCGTACCGCCTGACGAGCCGGCGCGCACCCAACGAGAGGCGCAGCCCGGCCGAATTCGGGCTGACGTTTGAGGAGATCGGTTTTTCGGCGCGCGATGGGGTGGGTTTGCGCGGATGGTGGATTCCTGCCCCGGGGTCGGCACGCACGGTCATCTTCCTGCATGGGCAGGGCGGGAGCATGGATCCCGACGTGCAATACGCCCCGGCGCTGCATGCGGCAGGTTTCAACGTGCTGATGTTCGACTTCCGGGCGCACGGGCGCAGCCAGGGCGATTTCGTCTCGGTGGGTTATCTCGAGCGCCAGGATGTGCTGGGTGCGCTCGACTGGCTTGCCTTGCGCGGGCAAGAGCGGGTGGGCCTCTTGGGATTCTCGATGGGCGGAGCGGTGGCGATGCTCACCGCGCCCATCGCGCCGCACGTGCGGGCGATCGTGAGCGATGGCGGCATCGCACGGTTGACCTCGGCCATCGTAGGCCGGCTGGGCGAGGCCCGCGTGCCGCGCTGGGTTGCCCGGCCTATTGCATGGCTAGTGGTGCTGTTCACCTCGCTGCGATTGGGGGTGAACCTGTTCGCCTACGAGCCGATGCGCTGGGTGGGCCAGGTCGCGCCGCGGCCGGTCTTCTTCATCCATGGGGGGCGCGACCCATACCTCGCGCCGGGCGAATTCCAGGCCTTGGTGGCGGCGGCGCGCGAACCAAAGCTGGTGTGGCGCGTGGCCGAGGCCCCGCATCGCGAAGTGGATCTCACCGCGCCCGAGGAGTATCGCCGGCGGATCGTGTCGTTCTTCGATCGATGGCTGTGAGCGGGGCGCATGGGAAGATCGCATCGAGTGCCCATGCCGGTGGCCACGTGGTGCGCGGCGGATTGGCTGAGCGCGTGAGGCAGGCGCGCATGTGGCGGAAATGAAGAAGTGTCGAGAAAGCGGCAGCACGCTTCTCCCTGAAGAACAGAAAGGCGGCCCAGCACTTCTGCTGGGCCGCGATGAGAGCAAGACCCCTTTGGCGATGACCTACTTTCCCGGGCCGTCGCCGGCCAAGTATCATCAGCGCAGGCGGGCTTAACTTCCGGGTTCGGGAAGGGACCGGGTGTACCCCCGCCGCTTGAATCACCAAAGAGATCGATGAACCGAATAGGGTAATGGAACGCGATCGTTCCACGAAGAATTCCAAGTTCTCCGCACCACGAAAGCCCTCGGCCATTAGTACGCCTTCGCTCGGCCATTGCTGACCTTACACGTGGCGCCTATCAAGCAGGTGGTCTACCTGCGGCCTTACTCCCTTAAAGGGATGAGGGACTTAATCTTGGGGCAAGTTTCCCACTTAGATGCATTCAGCGGTTATCTCTGCCAGACGTAGCTACCCAGCGATGCCGTTGGCACGACAACTGGCACACCAGAGGTCTGTCCACCCCGGTCCTCTCGTACTAGGGGCAGCCCCTCTCAAATCCCTTACGCCCACAGCGGAT
>Ga0315274_10014477_pt1 | contig 11185 bp, 5 predicted proteins | sample YL17G02_20_MG_FD_203700 | JGI IMG/M metagenome (GOLD analysis project Ga0315274, IMG submission 203700) | Sediment microbial communities from Yellowstone Lake, YNP, Wyoming, USA - YL17G02_20 | ecosystem: Environmental > Aquatic > Freshwater > Lake > Sediment | place: USA: Wyoming | collected...
GAGCGCTCGGCCACGGTCGGGGCCAGAGGCCTCCCACTCCAGAGAAGCGAGGGCCCCCAGATCGTTCCCCCAGTTGTACCACGCCTCGTGCTTGTCCGGCTTGTGCCGCACGGCCTCCCCATACTTCGCAAACGCCTCCGCGAAGAGCCCTCGGCCACCGTCGGGGCCAGACGCCTCCCACTCCAGACGAGCGAGATCCCCCAGATCGTTCCCCCAGTTGTTCCACGCCCCGTGCAGGTCCGGCTTGTGCCGCACGGCCTCCCCATACTTCCCGAATGCCTCCGCGAAGAGCCCTCGGCCACCGTCGGGGCCAGACGCCTCCCACTCCAGACGAGCGAGATCCCCCAGAGCGTTCCCCCAGTTGTTCCACGCCTCGTGCAGGTCCGGCTTGTGCCGCACGGCCTCCCCATACTTCCCGAATGCCTCCGCGAAGAGCGCGCGGCCACCGTCGGGGCCAGACGCCTCCCACTCAAGCCGCGCGAGGGCCCCCAGATCGTTCCCCCAGTTGTACCACGCCTCGTGCTTGTCCGGCTTGTGCCGCACGGCCTCCCCATACTTCGCAAATGCCTCCGCGAAGAGCGCTCGGCCGCGATCGGCGCCGGACGCCACCCACTCCAGGCGAGCGAGGGTACCCAGATCGCTCCCCCAGTTGTACCACTCCTCGTGCAGGTCCGGCTTGTGCCGCACGGCCTCCCCATACTTCGCAAATGCCTCCGCGAAGAGCGCTCGGCCGCGATCGGCGCCGGACGCCACCCACTGCTGTCGTGCCAGGTTGCTAAGGCCATTGGCCAGCGCCCTGAGATACCGATGGTCCGCGGGGGCGAGAGCCACCAAGAGCCGCAGAAAGTCCAGTAGGCGCGGGTCGCGGCCCTCTTGCGCTCCCGTCTGGGACACGACGGCCGCGCACACTCGTTCCACCTGCTCCGGCTCGGTGAGCGCACCTTCGACCAGGTCGCGCATGACGGCCGCGTGCCGGTCATCCGCGGTCTCGCCCTCACGGAATGGCTCGCGCATGAGCTGAAGGGACCGGCCTAGCCACTGCTCGGGCCGATCACGGTTCATTGCCTGCACCCGCTCGGCGAGGCCATCGTAGTCGCTCGCCAGCCGAGTGAGCCGCAAGATGGCCTCCGTGTATGGTTCCTCGCTGAGGGCTACCCGGGGATGGTAGTGGAGCAGGCAGATGCTGCTCGTAATGCCAGACTCTCGAATAACGCCGCCGAAGTCCGTCAGGCGCTTGGCCAATAGGACGACCTCGCCCTCCGGAACAGGGGACAGAACCGGAACCAGGTGCTCGGCATCCCGCCGCTGAGGGTCGAGCCGGCCAAGGATCCACCGCAGCCCTGTGAGGTTCTGCTCGTTGAGGCTGCTGAAGAGGACAAGGTTGTCGGCCAGGCCGCGGACGCAGAAGGCCGAAATGTCGGCCAGCCCCGTGCGCGAGTCAACCAGGATATAGTCGAACGGGGCTTCACCCTCCGTTTCGGTCATCGCGTTGGCGTTCTTCAGCGCGTGGCGCACGATGGCGTTCAGCAGGTCTCCGAGAGTGCGCGGGCGCGAGGCTTGCCCGACGCCGGCCGAGCGGAACAGTTCCTCGAGGCCCTCCGCTCCCTCGAAGGAGTAAGCGAACACCTGTTGTAGGGGGATGCGCTCGACCACGGTGGCGTAATTGTCGTAGACGCGGCCGACCGGCAGGATGGCGAGCCGTCCGGAGTCGCGGAACGGACGGTATGGAAGCTCCTTCCGGACGCGGTCGAGCAGCTCGGACTTTTCCTGCGGAGGGGTCGCCAGGAGACGCAGGGCGCTGCTGACGCGCTTCGTCTGTTCCTCAAGGTAGCCCTCGCGCAAGGGCCGCTTTGCCTCGACCGCCTTGAGCAGGTCGGAGACGATGTCCCCGACGATCTCGGCCAGCCCCTCCCCGCTGCGCACCTCGTCCCGCGAAAGCGCGGCAATGCTGAGCCCTGGGGCCTCCAGGTCGGCATCCACCATGAGGACGCGGCGACGCCGTGCCGCCAGGCGGTTCGCCACCGCGTAGAGGGCCATGCTTCGGCCCACGCCCCCCTTGAAGGAGTAGAATGTCGTGATGATGGTCTCCGGCCCCGGGAGACCGCTGTCACGCACCTTCTCAGGGCTGCTGCTCATCTTGTGGCACTCACCAATTCCACCGGGATCATCGCGACGGCCCAAAGGCCGTTGTCGCGCCTCGGCTCTCGAGGCCGCTCAGGCAACGCATGGCGGGTATGATCGAGAGCCTGGCGTAGCCGCTCCCAGAGCACCATGCCATCCCTCTCGGTCGAGAGGGCTTGCCATAAGGCCCACTGGGTGTCCGGCCGATCGCGCTCGACGAAGAGCGTGAGCGCGGCCGGAGCGATGTTCAGCCGCCGGCAACACGCCTTGTCGGCCTCCACAACGTGGCGCAGGAACGCCACGAGTTCGTCCCGCGGGAGTTCCTTCGAGCCAAGCGCCACGCCGGCAAAGGCGGGCACCATGAAGGCGTACCGCCACTCGCCCTCCTCCCCGGCGAGGGGCCGGAGGTATCTCTCCAGGAGCGGCCGCGCCAGCGGCTTGCCCCGTTCCTGCATGCACGCGAGCGCATACAGCAGGGCTCTGTGCAAGCGGGGAAGGCGCCGGTCGAACAGGAATACCTCCCGCTGAATCCAGTCGCAGACCTCTTCGGCCGGGAGCAGGGAATGGAGGTGAGCGATGATCTCGACGGCGCCCAGCAGAGCGCGCTCGGCCTCGCCGAGCGGGTCCATGCGCTTCAGGATCTCGGCTGCCGCCGTCGCAAGCTCCTGCCAGGTCCTGACGCGTTCCGCATGTCTCTCGATCAGCTCGATGAAGAGATCGGCCGGATGCTCGTCCGGATCATAGGGCGCAAGCCGGTCGCGGCCATGGAGGCGGGCGTCAAGCCACTGGTCCCAGTCCGAGACCTTCAGCTTCTCCAAAGCATCGAGGTCCCAGTTCCCTTGTCGGTCGAACGGGCGGATCTCAGCCATTGTCGGTCACATCCAAAGTCGTTTGCCCAAGCCCGAAGCACCAAACGTCGTCGGCCGGCACACGCGTGTTCAGGTGGGCTACCTCAGGCACGCCATTTCCGGCCTTCAGATGGTCGTTCTCCTCCACGCCGGCGGGCCAGCTCCTGCCGTAGGGCTCGTCGCAACCCGGCGGAACCGGGCGGAAGCGCTGGAACCCCAAAGCGTCGGGCGGCACAGGGTAGTGGCAGTGTCCCACGTGGCGCCGGCCATAGGAAACCAGCACCATCGCCGCTCCCTTCCGCGTTCCCCGCCGTGCGGTCAGCCAAACAAGCACGTCCGCCAGGCTCCCGTACAGGCCGACGTGCCCCTTGGCCTGTTCGACAATGCCCGGTTGAGGGCCTGTCGCGGCAGGAGACGGGTCACCTCCGTGCAGGTTGGCGAAGACGGCTGGGTTCTCTAGCGGACCAGGCAGCCAATCGGCCTCCTTCGTCAGCCTGACTGCTCGGCACCAGACTCTGTGCGGCGGAACACCGACAGAATCACGGACCGGGGCCCGCTGCGAAGCGCCGTCGTCCCCGACAGACCGCCTCCAAGCATTCTCGGACATGACCCGCACCAGATGAGGCGGCAGGCGGTCGTCGGGAATCGTCTCGCCCTTGCAGGGATGGCGGCGGCAGACCGCCTCGTACGCCGCGTTGCCCGAAAGCCCGTGCTTCGCCACGTTTTCCTTGAAGGCCAGCTCCGCGGCCTCGGAGGCGTATCTTGCGGGCATGTTCGCCCTGTTCAGGATGCGGCAGCGGGTCTGGTCCCCTTTCCGCTGCTCCTCGGCGACGACTGCGCCCCATTCGTGTCTGGTCATGCCCGTGCGCCCTCCGTGCGAAGGCGGCTGCTCCGCTACAGGCTGCAACCGCCCTACTATACCATCCGATGCGGCCTTGTGCAATCCATAAGCCGCCCCGGAGCCTCGGCGCCACGACGTCGCAACGATGGCCGCGAGCGGCCGTCCACGGGAACGGCCGCTCACAGGGTTCAACGCGGAAACGAGATGGCTCAACTGCACGAGCAGCAGCAGGCGCCCTCGGCGAGGCCCTTGCCGATCAGGAACTGCGCGCTCTCGCGGACAGCCTCTTCCATGCTCTTCGCGCAGCTATCGAGCTCCACGAGGAGCCACTTCGTCCCGGCCTTCTCAGCCGCCTTCACGCACGCCGCAGTGTCCACCTTGCCCGCGCCCACCGCCGTGTGCGGCGTGCACGGATGGCCCTTCTCGTCCTTCTCCAGGGTGCCGTCCTTCACGTGGAGCAGCGGCACGCGGCCCTTGAGGGTGGCGAGATACGCGGCGGGGTCGGTGCCGCCGAACTTCGCCCAGTAGATGTCGAGCTGGGCGAACGCCTTCTTCGTGAGCGACATGAAGAGGGCGTGGGGCAGCTTGCCCTCGACCATGTGGTCGAACTCGCACCAGTGGTTGTGAATGCCGACCATGAGGCCGTGGGGCGCGACGAGCTCCGCGCCCGCCTCGACCTTCGCCGCGAACGCCTTGATCGCGTCGGCGTCCTTGTACGTGTCGATCCAGCCGCCCGTCACGATGTAGCCGATGCCGAGGGCCTTGGCCTCCTCGACGACCTGGTTGACGTTGTCCTTGTCCGGGCAGGCCATGTGGGCGGAGACGCACCCCATGCCCAAGTCGGCGACCATCTTCGCCAGGTCGGCGGGCTCATGGCCGTGGAGACCGGCGAACTCGACGCCCTTGTAGCCCATCGAGGCCACTTTCTTCAGCACGGTCGGGAAGTCCTTCGCAGCATCCTCGCGCAGCGAGTAGAGCTGCAACCCCAGCGGTAGCGGCATCCGTCTCTCCTTTGCGACACAACAGCAGACCTGGCCGGCCCTACGCCGGCCAACTCGGCGCGGCATTGTACGACTCCGGCGCCCCGGAGTCAAAACCCGGCGGGGCGACCTGCGGTACTGGCGCGATGTTGGATGTTGGGTGCCAGATGCAATGACGCGATCCATCGGCTTGTAGGGGCGGGTCCCCGTGCCCGCCCTCCCTGAGGTTCGTGGAATCCCTCGCCCGAGGCAGGGGCAGGCACGGGGACCTGCCCCTACAACGCGATGAAGAACCGCATCCAGGCCGACATCCCATTTCGCGCCGTTCGGCTTGCTCTGGTCAACATTCATCCCCTGCGGCCTGCCACGCCCGGGCTACGGGGCAGCGGGAATGGTGATCTCGACCGGGTTCGACACGACGCGGCCACACCAGACGCGCTCGGGGTCGCCGACCTTGTGGTATTCCAGTTGCTGCTTGGTCAACGGAGCGACGTCGAAGAGCACATATGCCTGGAACTTGCCCGGCTTCCCGATGAAGTGGGCGACATCCTGGCTCGCCAGCAGCAGCCCCTCCGGCGCCCGCATCGCTGAGTGCCACACTTTGTCGGATTCCCGACGGGGCCGCGTGGCGATCCGGCACGTGTGGCTCGCACCCGGCTCAAGCGCAGGATACATCTGGTCGAAGGTGAGCTGCACGGCGTGGATTCTCACGGTCTCCCACCTGTTGACGAAGTGGCCGCCGGCGGCCCGAAGCACGAGAAGCTTCCCCGCGTAGTCGCCCGGTTTGTGGACACGGAGCGGCTTGTTCGACACGTTCCGCACGGCGAAGGTGAACACGATTTCCCCGGTGCCCTGTTGCTCCGCTTCCAGGCTGACGGTGAGGTCTTTCGACGTGCTCGTCAGGTGATAGCGCTCGATGAAGGCATCTCGCTTCGCAGGAGCCATGTCCCAGTGGAAGGCGTAGTCCACCGCCAGGTTGGCGTGGTATTGCGGCGTGTTGAGGTAGCGGGCGAGCAGTTGGTGGGCTTCGGGCGTCCCGATGCAAGACAGCGCCTGTGCTGCCGCGAAACCGTGGATGCGCGTCCCAGGGAGCTCCCGCGCCAGGACCTTTTCGAGGACAGGCACTGCCCGTCCGTCGCCCCTGTCGCGAAGCTTCAGGAGCGCGTAGAAGCCCTTCGTCTCGGCCTCCTCTGCGGCCAGCTTCAGGAGGGCGTCGTAATCGTCGGGCGCTTCCCTCTCCGCGAGCTCGGCAACCGTTCCCGGAGCCTTCTTCTCGTCCGCGCCACCCGCTCGCTCGCCTGCGCCTCGCGTCGGCGTCTTCGGCCGTGGCGCGGCGGACGGCGCGAAGAGCGCGTTGAGGATGGCGGCTTTGACATCCTCCAGCGGCATCCCGCTGCCCGGCAGCAGCGCGAGGATCTGGATCTCGGCCGGGTTCGTGACAGCACGGATGGGTTCGCCTCCAGCATCCGCGCGGGCGTGGAAGACGACGCGGATGGTGTGCTTTCCCGCCGCCAACTTCAGCCGCTGGTTGCCAGCCTTGGCACACCAGCGGTCGTCGAGGGTGATGGGAATGTCGTTGTACTCGGTTCCTGGGGGCGCAAGAGGGGTTTGAACGCTAACCTCACGCCCGTAACAGAACCACTGGCCGTCAATGTCGAGCTCAAAGAGCTCTTGGGTGCGATCCACGAACAGAGCGCGCTGGAGGCTCCGCACGCAGGCTTTCAGGATCGGCGTCTCGCCGACGCTCCACTGCGCCTTCTCGGCCCTCAGCCGCGCCTGAACCCCCTCGACCGCCTCGCCCCACCCGGTGGCGGAGCGGTCGGGGACGTCGGTCTCAATGCGGTTGGATTCCGCCACAAGCTGGTGCGTCGGGGTGAGGTACTTGACCCAGACGGTGTGGCGGCCGGGCTTCTCGCCCTCGCCGTTTCCGAACGCCCAGGCCCCCAACACCTTCGTCTTGCCGGGCTCGACGGGGGTCGCGACGCCGGAGCGTGGGCCGTCGCCGGAGGCGTGTTCCCGGCCGTCGGGGCCGATCTTGCACAACCAGTAGTCGGAGCCGAGGTAGAGCGTTCCGCGGCCGGTGTTCTCGACGGCGAGCAGCAGGTCACCATCCTTATCTCTCCGCAGCTTGAGGCGCAAGTGCTCCTTGCCCTCGCCGGCGTAGATGCCCCGGAGGATGGCGAGGGCCTTCGAGCCATCGTCGAGGACCTCGAACTTCGCAGGGAGCGACCGGACGACGCCCTGCCACAGCCGTTCGGGCTTCTTGCCGGCCAGCGCCCCGGCCTCAGGGCCATAGGCGAGGCTCGCGGCGACCCGCTGGGCCTCGTGCTCGCGGATGAAGTAGGAGACTTCGGCTGTGTAGGTGCCGGGGAGCAGCGCCGAAAGGTGTGGGAGTTGAGACCCCGGCTGCACGCCGCCCCAGAAGCCTGCGTGCCCCTGGGGCGGAAAAGGAAAGGACCAGCCCTTGCCCGGCTCGAGCCGCACCGCCCTCGTCGTGTCCCCGACCAAGTCGAGGCTGTACAGGCTGTACTTGCCGTCGGGGCAGTCGAGGCGCACGGAGACGCACGGGAACAACGGCCACTCGGGCGTGCGGCCGGCCATGCGCGACTCCCCAACGAGGTCGAGGGAACGATCGGAGACGTTGGTGAGGGTCACCTCGAGACGCGCGGACTCCCCGAAGAGCAGCTTCTCCTTGATCAGCCTGGCCCGACACGCCAGCCCGGCGATCGCTTCGCCGGCCTTCGGTTCCCTCTGGCCTTGGCCCTCGGCCGGCAGGATCTCGATCTCCGCCGGGTTGCTGACGGCGCGGACTGGCCCACCTTGGCCTTTGACCGACGGCGTAGCGATGAAAGCGACGCGGATGGCGTGCTTGCCAGGCTCCAGCCTGAGCGGCTTGTCGCCCTCCTTCGTATGCCAGTGGTCATCGAGCGTGATCCGAATGTCCCTGTATTCGCGGCCTGGCCCGAAGGCGGAACTCTTGACGTCTATGTCGCCGACCCATGGATGCCACTTTCCATCAACCTCAAGCTCGCAAAGCTGCTGGGCCTGCGCGACGAAGAGCTCGCGGTTGCCATTGTTGCGCACGTCGGCCTTCAGTTCGGGCGTCTCCCCGGCCTTCCACTGCGCCTTCTCCGCCCGCAGCCGCGCCTTCACGCCCTCCACCGCCTCGCCCCACGCTGGCTCCTGCGGGTCGTCGCCCTCTGCGATGAACCGCTCGGCCTTCTCGTGCCACCACCTGTAGAGGATGTGCTGGACGCCGTCGTAGGTCTCATATCTGTCCACGCGGAGGATGACCAGGCGGGGCTTCGGCTCTGGGCGGGGGTCCATGGGCTTCTCTAAGCCACGGGCGGAAAGCCCGTCAGTGACCAGGGCGAAGAACCTCCCAGGCTTGGCCTCAACCTGCGGGCCGAACCCACCGCGCAACTCTCGGCGTCGGCGATACGCTTCTCGGAACGCGTCCACGATCTCGTCCGACGTGAGCGCGAGGATGCGCACTGAGGAGCCGGGCCTGGTCTCGAAGCGTGCCGCCCCTCGACCCACCCAGCCGTGAGCCTTGAGATCGAGACCCTCGCGCCATTCTCCTGTCACGCTGTAGGCTGGAACCGCATCGAAGTCCATCATCCCGCCCGCAGGAGCCTTCTCCATCGTCCGTCGCGCGATGTCGTCCACGGTGAACCCCGCCTCGGCCTCTGGCTCACCGCCTTCCACGGTGATACGCACGGGGTTCGTCATGACTTCCCAGGTTGGCCCTATCCCGATGCCCCCGCGAGGCTCGGGTCCGACCGAGAACCGAGCGCGAACGGTGTGGGCGCCCGCCCGCAGGCGGAAGAGGGCCTCGAGCTCGACATGGCGCATCTGACGACCCAGCGTCACCGCGATGTCGGAGAGGGTCTGGCCGGGCGGGATCAGGCTGGGACCTCTGGGACGATCGAGGAGCCCGTACCAGGCGCCATCCACCTCGATCTGCTGGAGGTCCCAGGAATGAACGAAGTGGCTCTGGTTGCGGAGGTCTGCCTTCAGTGTCGGCGTCTCCCCGGCCTTCCACTGCGCCTTCTCCGCCCGCAGCCGCGCCTGAACCCCCTCGACCGCCTCGCCCCAGGGCCGGTCGCGGAGGACCTCCACCTCGATCTCCGGCAAGGCGAGCTGGCCGCTCCACAGTCTCGCGTTTCCTTTGTAGGGGGATGAGGCGGCGGCTCCGCGCTCCTGCGACTTGCAGGTCGCCGAGACCCTGTACTTGCCTGGCTCCAGCTTCCAGATGGAGGTCGTGACGTCCAGATGGGAGCCTTTGGCCCCGTCAATGCTTTTCTCGCTCACCTGCACGGAAAGAGACGACTTGGGCGCAATCTCGGCCCACTTGGGAGAGAAGAGCACGTCGCTGCGGGTCCATGTCGGCTTGACGGCCTGCCCTTTAGCGTCGGCGACCCGCACGTCGAGCAGGAACGGGTTGCCGGTCTGGACGGCCAGCGGGACCTCTCCGACGTTCCGCAGTTCCAGCTTGAGGGCGAACCAGTCCGTTTCAGAAATCCTCGGCAGAGCAAGGACCAATCGGCCCTCGAGGCCGCCCGCGGGTGCGCTCCACGCGCCATCCGCGCGGTCGGGCCGCTCAGAGGAGGTTACCTGCCTCCCCATGGCGCAGCCGTAGAGAATCCCGAGGGTGAGGAGGAGGCCAAGGACGAGGATGCCGGCGAGGGTGGTGCGACGGCCGACGGGGCGGCTTGGCTGGAGGCCGAGGATGCGGCGGACGCGGTCGAGGAGTGAGCCGCCGGTGGCGGCGACGGCGGGACGCGGCGCAAGGCGCTGCTCGGCAAGGCTCGCCAAGGCGCGGGCGTAGACGACGCGGTCGCCACAGGCGGCCACCGCCAGGTCGTCGCAGCAGTGCTCGCGCTCGATGCGGACGCGCCGCGAGATCCACCAGACGGCCGGGTGGTAGAACAGCAACGTCTCGACGACGGTCTGGAGCAGGTTCACGAGGTAGTCGTAGCGTCGGATGTGCGCGAGCTCGTGGGCGAGGATGGCCTCGATCTGGTCGGGTGCCAGCCCCATGAGCGCCGAGGCCGGCAGGAGCACGGCCGGCCTGAGCCAGCCAATGGCCATCGGCGCGGCCACCCTCGCCGAGGCGAGGAGCCGCACCGCCCTGCCGATTCCGAGCGCCTCGGCCAGGCGACGGGCGGCGGCTTGAAGGCTCGCGGCGACCGGCTCCGTGCCCGCATGCCGCGACCGCTGCGCCTGCACCCACGCGGCGATCTGCCAGAAGGAAAGAACAACCACGCCGGCCAGCCATACGGCGACACACCACGGCAGGAGTGGCCGAAGCCACGCCTCGACGCGCTCCCGCCACGGGATCGGCTCCGGCTGCACGGCAACCGCATCCGCCGGCCGAGCCAGTGCAGGCGATGGCGGAGCGGGCGTGGACTCCACCCTTGCACCCGCGACGGGCGGCGGCTCAGCGGCCGGCGGCACGACGGGAATCGGCTGGAGGGCGGGCGCTGGAGGCGCCGCCACGGCCCCGCGCATGTCGGCGCGAGCCGGCAATGCGAGGAACGTGGCCACTGGGGCGGCCGCGAGCACCAGCATCGCCATGCAGCCGGCCACGTAGCGGACGTTGGCCGCGCGCCGCCTAAGAACCGCCGATGCGATGGCGAACACCGCGGCCACCGCAGCCCCCTGCCACACGAGATGCAGCAGGGTCCAGCCGACACGGTGAACCACTGCCTCGTTCCAGAGAAAGCTGGTCAAGCTCATCGCCCGACCTCCCGTGCCCAATGGGCATCATCCGGATTCCATACGCGACGCCTACAAGCCCTTTCCGTGTTCGCCGAGCAGCCGGCGGATCTCGTCGAGCTCCTGGGGCGAGACTTCGCCTGCCGCGAGCGCCTGCATGACGAGCTTGCCGACCGAGCCGTCGAACGCCTTCGCCAGGAGGTCGCCGACGAGGGTCTTCTGGGTTTTCTCCTCGGAGACGGCAGGCTCGTAGACGTGGGCGAACTGCCGCTCGTCGCGGCGGACGAGTCCCTTATCGTGCATGATCTGCATGAGCTTCAGGGTGGTGGTGTAGCCGGAGCGCTGGCGGCCGCCGAGGGCCTCGTGGACCTCGCGGACGGTGGCGCGTCCCCGGTTCCACAGGACGCGCAGGATGGCCAGCTCGCCTTCGGTCGGTCGCTGCCTGCGCTTTCGAGTCATGAGTTTCCCCCGCGTCGAACGCGAAAGGCGTTGTGCTGACGCCAATCGTATACGAAGCGGTTCGTAAAGTCAACGAAAATCTTCGTAGTCTCAGAACGCGCTCAGACCGTCGCATTGAAAAGAGGAAGCAGCGCTTGCACTTACCTCTCGGACCTGCCCTCGTGACAGTGCTCGCCTGGGTCCGGCAGGGACGGTCAGCGTTTTCCAGTTTGTCC
>Ga0315274_10014479_pt1 | contig 11184 bp, 9 predicted proteins | sample YL17G02_20_MG_FD_203700 | JGI IMG/M metagenome (GOLD analysis project Ga0315274, IMG submission 203700) | Sediment microbial communities from Yellowstone Lake, YNP, Wyoming, USA - YL17G02_20 | ecosystem: Environmental > Aquatic > Freshwater > Lake > Sediment | place: USA: Wyoming | collected...
AAAATCACACCCCTGAAAAAAACACCCGGACAGCAAAGCCGTCGCCGCGGCCGACGACGTCCTCGACTTCTGCAGGCCGCTGCTGGCCTCCGTCTCGGACCTCCCGCCGGATTCCACGGCGACGGCCGCGGGAGGGGCGAAGAAGAAGCGCGGCGGCGGCGGCGGCGGAGGGGGAGGGGGAGGAGGAGCAGGAGGCACAGGGAGGGCTGCGGCGGCGGCGGCGAAAAGGAGCTCTCCCTCTGCTGCTGCTGCTGCTGCTGGCGGAGCAAACGCCAAGGCTGCGACAGCGAAGAGGGCGAAAAAGGCCAAGAATACGGAGGAAGACACTGACAGCGACGACGATGCCGATTACGAGGGAGAAGCGGGCGCCGCTCGCGGGGGCAAGGCAGGCCCTTCCTTGGTGAAAGCGGCGGCGGCGGGAGAAGCAGCAACAGCCCCCGCTGCTCCTGCTCCCGCTCCTGTTACTGCTGCTGCTGCTGCCCCGAACAATGACGACGACGACGACGTCGTCGACGACTCCTTCCTCGACGAGCTCGTCCCCGTCCCCGACGACGACGACGGAGGCGAGCCCCCCGAAGCAGCAGCAGCAGCGCCGGCGGCGGCCGCGACGCAAGGGGGCCTGGCCTCCAAGCTCAGCGGCGTCGCCCCGGTGCTGCCCTCTGCGTTCGCGGCGGCGGCCCCGCAGGATGCCGCCGCCCCGGCACAGAACGCGGCCGCCGCGGCCGTCGCCGACGAGGACGACTACGACTCTTGAGTGTGAAAAGAAAGAGAGATGTGCAAATGCTGAAAACGAACAACTTGAAACGCAGCCAAGAACAAATCAATTTTTATCTTAACAATTTGCGTCTCTCTTCTCTCTGCCTCCGCTTTCCTCCTCCCTTTCTCTCGCTCTCTATCTCTCTCCCTCCTTTCCTCTCTCCCTCTTCTTTTCTTAAGGCATGAAATGGATCTGCGCCTCCAGGGACTCGTAGAACAGAGGGTCGGCCATCGGATCGCTGCTCGCGACGCCCGGAATCACCGCCGTCCCCGTCTCCCTCTTGCCGATCTCGGCGAGCCTGTTCCCCTCGGCCTCAGCGTCGCACCGCTCGCGCAGCGAGTCCTCGTATAGCACCACGAACATCGCGTTGGCCCACTCGAACCACTCGCGGGTGCAGGCGGAGCCCTCGGAGTGGTGGACGCTCTCGTGCATCAGCCCGTTGCCGCACTGCGCCTTGAGCAAGGATTTCAGCGCGTTTGCCCTCTTCTCGGCGTCGTCGGACGTCAGCGCTTCGACCATCACCGCGAGCGGCCAGACGTACCCTGTCGGAGTGTGCGGCGAGCCCAGGCCAGTGAGGACAGTGCCCTCGAAGTAGTGCTCGTTCTTGCTGGACAAAACGCGCCGCCGCGTCTCCGCGTAGACCTCGGGGTCAAAGTGCGGGTATCCGAGCAAGGGCACCGACAGCAGCGAGGGCACGTTGGGGTCGTCAAAGTCCCTCAGGACGCCGCCGAGGCCGTCGACCTCGTAGGCGTACATCTTCGTCCTCGTCCCGTCGTCGCCGGCGACCTCGACGACGCCGTGCGCCTCGATTCCGGCCCTGATCTCCCCGGCCAGCCTCGACGCCTCCCGAGCAAACTCCGGGCTCTTCCACACCTCGGCGTTGATCTCCAGGGCGCGCTCCAGCGCGCCCGCGGCGTACATGTTCACGGGGACATTGTACCCGTACCTCTGCGGGTCGTCCGAGGGGCGGTAACCCGACCAGGACATCCCCGTGAAGGCCGAGAGGGGCCCCTTCCCGCCGCGGGGCAGCTCGCTGTAGCGGTAGGGGGACAGCTCCTCGTGGCGCTGCTCGACGGTCCAGGTCTTGACCAGCAGCGCCGCCGCGTCGAACAGCTCGGTGTCGTTCAGGAAGCGCTCGGCGCCGAAGGGGCGCGGTCTGGCGCGGTGGTAGTTCCAGAGCATGTTCAGGAAGTAGGCCCCCGAGTCGAGCTCGTAGTTGCGCGTCGCGACAAAGCCGCCGCGGCCAATCACGCGGTCTGACTTGGGGAGCTTCGAGGCGTCCCTCCAGTCCGCCGAGTAGGCGTTGGCATACGGGTCCTGCAGGATTAGGAACGCCTGCGTGCGGATCGCGCCCTCGAGGACCCTGCGCAGGGCCGGCCGCTGCGAGACGCGGGGGAAGTAGACCGACAGCTGCACCGACGAGTCGCGGATCCACATGTCGTCGATGTCGCCCGTCGCGACGAAGACGGCGTCCTGGCCCCGCCCTCCTCGGGGCCTGACAGCTGTCTGTAAGGAGTGGTAGAGGGTGCGGCCGCAGAGCTGGCGGAGCTCGGCGCGCTCCTGGTCGGAGAGGAGGCTGCGTTCATTGTTTTTCGTTTCGATGAGAGAGGGTTTGGGTCGAAGGACAGTGAGCACGCTGCTTGCCTTTTTTTTTTTTTTTTTTTGAATTTTTTCTCCGTCGTCGTCGTCGTCGTCCGAAGCGCGACGCTGATGCTTATCTGCCCGCCGCAATTCCTCGAGCCTCCATCCATTTCCGAGCAAAGTGACTGTTTCCCGGGCAATCAAATCACACTCTTAATTCAACGAGAACGCAGAGCAAGCGCAAATCAGCTCTCTTTCTCCTGCCGACGACCTCCATCGCTCGCGATCAAAAAAAAGTCTCTATCACCTCGAAACGTTGGCCGAAATGTCCCTCCGGGACTTGTTCTCGCCGCCGCTGGCCCAGATCTCGGGCTCGGCGTGGGCGAGCTCGCGCCTGGCGGCTACTCCCTTGGGGCCCGCGTCGGTCGCGGCGAGCTTGGCGAGCATGGCCAGACGCAACGACGATTTCGACGTTTTCGACGGCGACGCCGCCGACGCTCCGCCGAGCGCCCTCCGCGGCACCGTCGACTTGGTCGCCGCCGCCGACCCCTCCTCCCCAGATTTACCCGACCACGATGCCAGCCTGCTCCCGGCGAACACGCCCAGGTTGACGAGCACGAGGCCACAGAGGACCAGGCGCGCCATCGCGCTGGCCCTCGTTCTCCTCGGGAGCGTCGTGGGAGTCTTCGAGTCGGGCGAATAAGCCATCTTGTCTCTCTAGGAGTCAAAAAGTTTTGATTTCATTGCTCCTCGCGCTCTCACTTTTTTTCGCTTCCGAAGGGAAAGAGAGGAGGCCTTCTCTTTCGTTCGCGCGCCCGCTCTCTTCGGCTTTTCTCTCTCTCTCTCACTCTCTCACCCTTGATCAGCTAACCGACGTCAGAGATGGCTCGCAGAACCCGCCGCGCCTCTGGCGGAGCAGCGAAAACGGCAGCAGCCAGAAGCGACGACGACGACGACGAAGCCGTCGCCGGCAAAGCAGGAGCTGCTCGCCGCAGACGTCGAAGCGACGACGCCGACAACGAGGAATCGCACGAGGAAGACGAAGAACAGCTCGACGAGTCCGAGAGCGAGGACGCAGATGATGACGACGACGAAGATGACGACAATGATGAAGAGGAGGAGGAGGCGACCTCTGGCAGCGAAGAGGTAAAGAACGGAGGCCAAGAGGAAACGCGAGTCGATGGTCGCTTTTGATGGCATCGGAAGAAAACTCATGCCCTCTCTCTCTCCCTCTCCCTCTCTCTCTCTCTCCCTCTCTCTCTCTCTCTCTCACTCTCTCTCTCTCTCTCTCTCTCTCTCTCTCTCTCTCTCTCTTTCTTACTCGCATATACCCACAGCAGGAGCTCGAGCGCAACGCCCGGGCCCGTGGGCGCAACAAGGTCGGGTCCTCGAGCGCGCCGAAGAAGAACAAGAGCGGCGGGAGCGGAGGAGCAGGAGGAGGCCGCAGGTCTTCTCGAGGGACGGCAGCGGCCAAGGCGAGCTCGCTCTCGCCGCAGACGGCGGCGGCGACCCGCCCCCGCCGCGCCTCTGCTGCCGCCAGCGTCGCTGCCGCTGCCGCTGCCGCCGCTGCCACTGCCGCTGCTGTCGCTGCCGATGAAGCCCCTCACTCCGCCCCCGCTCGCGCGTCCAAGACCCCGCCGAAGCGCGGCGGCGGGGGCAGGCAGAAGACGGCGACCGAGGAGGACGACGAGGAGCAAAAGGAAAACACCGCGGACGGCAACAACACCGGCGCCGCTGCTGCTGGTGCCGCTGCCGGAGAGGAGGAAGACGTCGACGACGACGAAGAAGCTCCGATTCCTTCCCCCAACTCCCGCCGCAACAATCGTCGCAGAGTGCTTGACGAGGAGGACGCCGAGGAGCGCGACGAGGACGACGACGACCCCACCGTCTCGAGCCCGGGAGAGGAAGACGACTCCGACGACGACGACAGCGGTGACAGCGACGGCGACTCCGCAGAAGAAGAAGAAGAAGAGTCCTCTGACGGAGTCGGAGCCCGCCGCCGCTCCCGCCGCAAGCGCGCCCGCGTCGAGAGATACACGCCCCGCAACCCCGCGGGCACCTACTCGACGCGCCTTCGCTCCCGCCGTGGAGGAGGCGACGGCGACGACGACGATGAGGGAGGAGGGGAGCGCCGCCGCTATCCGAAGAGGAACTCGGGGGCGCAGGTCGAGCGCTACTCTCCCACGCACGACGGCTTCGGCCGCAGCAGGAGGGGGGCCGGGGGAGGCGGCGGCGGGGGCGGGGGCTTCAGAAGCGACGACAGGAGGGCCTCTGGCGGCGCCGGTGGCGGCGCTGGCGGCGCGCTCGGGTTCCTCGCCGGGGCCGACGGAAGGCCCGAGAGGCGCGCCGCCGAGCGCGCCCTCGCCGCTGCGCTCGGGGCAGATTTCGGCGGCGGGGAAGCCGCTGCCGCTGCCGCTGGCGGTGGTCGCGGCCGCCCCCCGCGCGGCGGAGGAGCGACGAACGACGACGAGCACCCGACAACGACTGCGGCGGCGGGGGGCGCCGCTGCGACCTGGGGGGCGCTGGCCCCCGCCGTCGCGGGCCCCGCGGCGTGGGGCGCGGGACCCCCTCCGTGGATGTCCCCGGACGAAATCGCAGCGGCAGCCGCGGCGGCGAGGAACGAAGCTGGAGGAGGCGGAGCTCGGAGCAACGGCAACAATAATGCCGCCGCTGCGAACAGCAGCGACCGGAACAACAACAACAACGCCCCGAACGCAGAGATCACCCCTCTCGAGGTCGACCCCTCTATCGGCTTCGACTCGGTGGGTGGGCTTGACAGCTACGTCACGGCTCTCAAGGAGATGGTAAGGATAGTTTCGGGATTTTCCTTTTTTGGCCGGTTCCTTCCTCCACTCTCCTTTCCCCCACTTTTCGCTTCACAAAAAAGAAACTGATATAAAAAATTCTCAGGTCTTCCTCCCCCTCGCTTACCCGGAGCTCTTCTCCCGCCTGGGGGCCGAGCCCCCTCGCGGCGTCCTCTTCTACGGGCCCCCAGGCACGGGTAAGACGCTCGTCGCCCGGGCCCTGGCCTCCACGGCGGCCCGCGCGGGAGGCCGCAAGGTCTCGTTCTTCATGCGTAAGGGCGGCGACGTTTTGTCCAAGTGGGTTGGAGAGGCCGAGCGGCAGCTCCGGGCCCTCTTTGACGAGGCCGCCAAGCGGGCCCCCTCGATCATCTTCTTCGACGAGATCGACGGGCTGGCCCCCGTGAGGTCGTCGAAGCAGGACCAAGTGCACTCGAGCATCGTGTCGACGCTCCTGGCGCTTATGGACGGTGAGAAGACTTTTTTTCCCCCAAGTTTTTTGAGGTTTTTGAGATTTCGTTTTTTGGCTCCCTCGTTTTTTTCATCTTGTTTTCTCTTTTTCTTTTTTTCGCGCTCCGGCTCTCCAGCTCCCAAATCTCATTCCCCTCTCCTTCCCCCCTCCAAACTCCAAACGCCAACGGAAAAAAGGCCTCGACGGCCGCGGCGCCGTCGTCGTCGTGGGCGCGACCAACAGGGTCGACGCCGTCGACGGGGCCCTTCGCCGCCCGGGCCGCTTCGACCGCGAGCTGCTCTTCCCGCTGCCCAACGCCTCCGCCCGCGCCGAGATCCTGGGAATCCACACGAGGGGCTGGGCCGAGCCCTCGAGGCCGCCGCGGGGGCTCATCTCGGAGCTCGCGGCGAGGACGGCCGGGTACGGAGGCGCCGACCTGAAGGCGCTCACCGCCGAGGCCTCGCTGCGCGCCCTGCGTCGGACCTTCCCGCAGATTTACGAGAGCGAGACGAGGGTGCAGGACGTCGATGCGGGGCGCGTCGTGGTGCGCAGGAGGGACTTTGTGGGGGCGCTGCGCGCGATCGTGCCGTCGTCGCACAGGGCGGCGGCGGCGCACGCGAGGCCGCTGGCCGCGGCACACGTTGCGGCTCTGGGGCCCAAGCTGCGGTGCCTGCTGCGAGGGGTCAAGGCCGCGTTCGGGCCCGCGTCTGCCGTGATGGCGGCGACGGCCAAGGCCGCCTGCGTTGGCCGCGACGAGGGAACGGCAGCGGCGGGACCGGGCGACAAGAGCGACGACGACGACGACGAGTTTCTCGACGACGACGACGGCGACGACAGCGACGACGGCGAGATGGCGCTCGGCGCCCCTTCTTCCGCTGCTAAGGCCGCCGCCGCTCGCGCCCCGGGGGCCGCCAACACCGCAAACGCCGACCCGGAAAACATCGCCGCTGCGTCACCCTCCGCGAGGCTCCTCACTGGAGCCTCGAGCGAGAGAAGGGGAGGCGCTCCCCCTCCCCCGCCGCCGCCGCCGCCGCCGCGAGCAGCGAGGGCTGTCGTCTGCGGCCCCGCCGGCTGCGGCGCCTCCGACGTCGCCGCCGCCCTGCTCGCGGCCCTCGAGGGCCTTCCCCTGCACTCGCTGGGCCTGCCCTGCCTGCTCTCGGACGGCGGCGGCGGCGGAGGCATGCACGGTGCCGACGAGGCCCTCGTGCGCGCCTTTGCCGCCGCCCGCCGCGCCGCGCCCTCGGTGCTCTTCCTGCCGCAGGCCGACCTCTGGTGGTCCGCCGCCCCCCGGGCGCTGCGGGCCGCGCTGCGGGCGTGCCTGGCCGAGGTGCCGCCGGGCTGCCCCGTGCTGCTCGTGGCGGCGGCGGACTGCCCGGCCGCGGAGCTCCCGGCGGCGCTGACGGCGCTGCTCGGAGTCGCTGCCGCGGGCGGAGGAGGGGCGGGAAAGGCCTCCTCTTCTTCCTCCTCGTCCTCCTCCTCGGCTGCCGCTGCCCTCAGCACCGTCCTCGTGGAGCTCTCGGCCCCGGACGCCGCGGGTCGCGCGGGGGCGCTCGCGGCGGCTGCCTCGGAGCTCGCGAGGCCCCCCGCGAGGAGGGCGAGGAAGACGCAGCTGCTGCTCTCGGCAGGAGGAGAGGCGGCTCCACCCTCTGCTGCCGCCGCATCCGCTCCCGCTGCGACCGCCGCCGCCGCCGCCGCCGCGGCAGCGCCTGCCGCTGCTGCTGCTGCCGCCGCCGCCGCCGCCCCCACCAAGCCCTCCGCCGCGGAAAGGGCCGCGCGCCTCGCCGCCGACGACGCCGCCCTGCGCGCCCTCCGAGTCGCCCTCCGCTCCGTCGCCTCGCGCCTTCTCCTCGACAGGCGCTTCGTCTCCTTCTCGGAGCCGCGCCCGCCCTCCGAGGAGGACGACAGCGCCGACGAGGGCGAGCGCGAGGGGGGAGAGGAGCTCGAGGCTCCGACGGTGGCCGCCGTCCTGGCCAGGGTCGACGCCAGGCAGTGCCCGACCGCGGCCTCCTTCCTGGAGCTGGTGGCCGCGATCCCGGCGCACGCGCTGGCCGCGGCGGAGCGGCGCGCCGGCGGAGGGGGGAAGGGAAAGGGCAAGGGAAGGAGCCGCGCGGCTGTCGGCGTCGGCGCCGAGGCGACGGCGCGGGCCACGCTCGCCTTTGCCCTCCAGGACGAGGCCGAGGGCCTCGTGGCGGCGAGGGTTCCCCCGGGGCTGGCGCAGCGGTGCGAGGCTATCGAGGAGGAGAGGAAGAGGCGGGCGAGCGCCGGGGAGGAGGAGGAGGAAGTTGAGGGGGTCGAGGCTGAGCCTGATGCTGCTACTGCTGCTGCTGCCGCTGCTGCCGCCGCCGAAGAAGAAGTAGCCGGGACCGAAGCGGAACCTGTCGTCCCCGTGTCAGCAGCGCACCTCCCGCCGCGCCGCCCGGCGCTGCCCCCGGCCTCCGAGGCCGAGCTCGCCCTCTCCCGGCGAGTCCTCGAGGCCGCCGTCAGGGCGACCGAGGGCGCGAAGCTCGAGGCCGTCGGCGCCGCTTCCGCCGCGCTGTTCGCGGCTGCGAGAGGCCGCAGGCGCGAGGAGGACCGGGAGAGGGTGAGCGAGGAAGTGCTGGTCTCGGTGCTCGGGGACGCGGCGATGCTCAAATAAAGACGCGGGGAGAATCAGAGGATCGGTGTGAGAGAGAGAAAAAAACGGGGGGAGAGAGAGAAAAACGGGAAAAAACAACTCAGTTTTTGTGTTTTGCAATATGAAAGTGCTTGTTTTTCTCTTTCGTAGAACGTTTTTACCTCTTCGTAGTAAGTGTTTTTTGGTGAAGAAGTTCGAGCGAGGAATTGAGGGGGGAAACCAGGAAATTAGAACGAAACTGTCTCGTTGTGAGCTGGAGGAAGAAGAAAAAAGAGTGTCTCGACGAGAGAGGAAGGGGAGGAGACGAGAGAGGGGTGTTACAAAAAAAACCCGATCTCGGCGCCTCCTCCCCCCTCCCCCCGGGATCCTCTCTCTCTCCGCGTTCTCGACAGCGAAAACAGAGGAATTGAAGGAAAAATGGAACAATGGAGCTCTCTCTTTCTCTCTCTCAAATGAAAAATAACCTCACTCTCTTCCTCTTCCTCTCTTTTCTCTATTTCTCTTTCTTCCTCTTTCTCTCTTTTCTCTCTTTTTCTCTTTTCAAATCTTCTCCCAGAGCGCAAAGTACATAAAGGTCGTCACGGCCAGCTTCTTAGCGCTCGGCTGGTGCCTCTTGTGGGGGAAGTAGCGCGACGCGATCTCCTCGGGGCCCAGCAGCTCGCGGACCCTGAAGCCGAAGCGCGCCGCGAGTGCGGCGTGCTCCCCGGCCTCGTGGGGGAACCCGCTGAGGAACGGCTCTCCCAGGTCCGCCACCATCAGCGCCGCGCGCTTGTAGCCGTAGAAGCCCTTCCCGCCGGACTCGAGGCACTCGAGCGGCCAGAAGTCGAAGGCCAGCGTCGACCCGGGGGCCACGGTCCTCGCCACGGTCTCGAGCGCCGCCTCGGCCTTGTCAAGCGGCAGGTAGTAGAGCAGCCCTTCGATCGTCGTGGCGCAGGGGGCGTTGCGCCTCCAGCCGGCCGCGAGTAGGTCGCGGGAGGCCCTGGCAGGGTCCATCATGTTGGAGGCGACGAAGACGGGGTGGCGGAGGGCGTCGGTGGCGGCGGAAGAGGAGGAGGGAGGCGGCGCGTCGGCGGCCTCGATCTCGCTCTTCGTGCCGCCGCCTTTGCCCTTGCCGCCCTTGCCGCCCTTGCCGCCCTTGCCGCTCGCCACTTCCGCCGCCCCGGCCTTCCCCTCGGGCCACAGCTTCTCCACCAGCTTCCTCTTCTTCTCGGACACCGCCGGAAGGTCGAGCTCGATGAACCGCACGTCGGGCCTGCCTCTCGACAGCCTCAGGCAGCGCGTGTCAAAGCCGGCCGCGAGCGCGACGACCGTGTTGCAGGCCTCGCCGCCCTCGAAAAAGCGCTCGAGCGTGCCCACCACGGCCTCGTCGAACCAGCGCGTGCGCGCGTCGAACGTGTTGCAGCCCCCCGGGCAGATTGCCTTCGCGACCTTCGAGTAGAGCCACCAGTTGAAGCCGCCCAGCTGGAGCGACGCGAAGAACGCAGCGCGGAGCGGCATCTTGGCGTCGCGGACGCGGCAGGCGAGGTGGTCTCCCGAGTGGTCCGGCTTGCTGCGCTCGACGTTGGCGGTGCGTTGGATGAGCTGGAGCAGAGGGCGTTTTTTTTGTGTGCGTGCGCTCGGGGAGAGGTAAAGGGACGACGAAAATGAGTGGTGGAAAAAAAGGAAGGAAAGAAAAAGAGTTGGATTTTTACGTTTCGTGGTGTGTGTGTTTGTGTGGGGGGGAAGAAGCGGTGGCCGCGCGCGCGACGCCTGTGGGCTCTCTCGGAGACTTTCGGAGTCTCCTCTCACGTCTCGACGCCTCCCCCTCTGAGAGACATCAGAATGGCGCGTATCGAACCGCGGAGGCGGGGCGGAATGCGGGACGCAGGGAAGGGAGGAAAGGTGCCCGCAGCCAGTGCAACCAGAGGGCATGCGAAGGCACTCAAAAGAGAGGAGGAGGTCGAGAGAGCGCCCCTCCGCTTTCGCTTTCTCGCTTCGCTTTTTTTTCCCCCTCTGCTCCGCGATCTTCGTCCACCCATCGAATTTTGAACTCTCAATCGATAAAAAACTCACCACCATGTCGTTCGTGGGCCTGGCGTTGATCCCCATGCGCTTGAGGATCTTGAGGGTCGAGCCCTCTGCGTACGGAGGGAGGGAAGCAGGAGCAAGGGGAGGAGCAGCCGAGAGGGCGGCCTCGGCCTCTTCGGCCTCGGCCGCGACATCGTCGAGGGCAGCCGCGATAGCGGTCGCGGCCGACGAGGGCATCGACGAAATCGAGCTGAGCGGGCTCAGGCCGCCGACGTTGCCGCCGCCGACCACCGCCGTCGGCGAATCGCTCTCTGCGATTGCAAACGACGAGTCGACCTATTCGTTTGTTTTTTAGTAAATGCATCGCGGTGAATGGGCGCGACAAGAGAGGGGGAGGGACGTGCAAAAATAAGTGTTTCTCCAGATGCCAGGTTCGCGGTCTCCGAGAGAGGGAAAAAAAACAATCGAGAACCACCGCGAAGCAAAACCTCTTCTCGTCCGCCCTGCTCTCTTCCCGGCTACAAAACCCCGATCTCACCTTGCTAGTCCGGGGGGTAAAGGTATCCATGGCCTCGAATGCAGAGAGAGAGGCTGGCGCGTCGCGCGAGGAGGGAGCGGACGAAGGGCGCGCCTTCGTCATTGCGTCTGCCGCTCCAGCCTGGCCAGTCGAGGCGACGATGATGTCGTTTTGGTTTTCGAGCATCCTCAGTTTCGAAGTCGCTGCTGCTGCGGTGTCAAAGCCCGCTTCCGGGACGATCTTCACGGTCATTGCTTTATTGTCTGGGAAGAGGGCCGGGAAGTTTCTTTCTGGGCGAGAGAGAAGAAGCGGGGCCAGGAGAGAAGGAGAAAGAAGGATTTCGGTTTGCTCGTTTTCTGAAAAGTGTGAAGCAGAGAAAAAAACCGGGCTCCCGAAATTCAAGTAGTTGTCTCGCCTGCGTGCGCTTTCTCTCTCTTTTCCTCTCCCGCGCAGACC
>Ga0315274_10014480_pt1 | contig 11184 bp, 18 predicted proteins | sample YL17G02_20_MG_FD_203700 | JGI IMG/M metagenome (GOLD analysis project Ga0315274, IMG submission 203700) | Sediment microbial communities from Yellowstone Lake, YNP, Wyoming, USA - YL17G02_20 | ecosystem: Environmental > Aquatic > Freshwater > Lake > Sediment | place: USA: Wyoming | collected...
CATTAACTTAAACGTTTTGTGGCGTCTGACATGCTGGACTTGTAATCCATCGCAAAATATCAAAACCGTAGTTAGTTACCACTGGCTGATTACCAGCTATGTCGAAAATAATCGGCACACTTGTGATTCGAATCACTGCTTCAAAATAATAAGCAGCATCATTATCGCTCAATGCTACATTTCCATCTGCGTCCCAAATGTTGTCGCAAAACAATGCCCATCGAATTCGGTGAATTGCGTTTGCACACAAAATGTTAGGCTCGACTCCGCTATGACACGCAATTGCCAGATTCCCTGACCGTGCTATCTGTCCGCATGCTGAGATCTCAGCACCGGCACTCGACGATGTCACCAACTTTGGTGTGTTTACTGTTTCAGTGATCCCGATCAAAGTCACATGTGGAATCAAATCCCATGTCTCAGTCTCTGACCCTGCGGCTGTATCGAGCAGAACACAAGCGGCAGTCGGACAACACAAATCAAGACCGGCAGTAAAGGGCATTTCAAATCTCCATTAAACCGATGCAGATACTGAATCGGAAGCCACTAAATTGTATGAACCTCGGAACAACAAACTGAAAACCACTTCCTTGTCGGCCGCCTTGATTGAGAGCGTCGGTGTCCCCTGAATGCAAAAGCAACCACAAACACCTAGGTCAGTACATCGACTTCCGTATAACCATGTTCTAACCAGATCACGGTAGTCTCTCGCCATCTGAGGTTTCGACGAATCGAAGTATGCCTTGATGTCGATTGACCAGATAGTTTGTATTCCGGAACTCGTTCGAAGACCAGCAGTTTCGCTTGCTTTTAGAACTACATACGGAACACAGTTCTCGCATTTTCTTTGATCAATGAAATGGTTTTCCGTCTTAATTGGAGTACATGTCAATGATCGCAGCGCGTCAAGAATCGCCGTCTCGATGCAACACGACATTGTCTTCCCTCACTGCTATGATGTTTTCGATCTTAACGCCGTAATTTTCAACGACAAGTGCTTCTGCCACTTCCGGAGAATATGTTTCGACTTTGATCGGTGTGCCACAACCGTAGACGACGTAGGTCATTCTGCTTCCTTGAATCCTTTTTTTGCTGCGACGGCCATCTGAGATCTGTTCTCTCGAAACAATGGGTAAACCCATGATCTCCCATTACTGTCGTGCCATAAAAGATAGTTCTTACTTCGGTCAACGACATGGCTTTTACGGAATCCTACAAATCCCTCGATAGTTCCGAAATGCCCACTCGCTCCACCTTCAATGTAATTTGACAGAAAGTCACTGCCAACTCCTTGATCCCTAGCAAAACCTTGTGCTGTCGTATTGTTCGCTTCACCGTACCCATTCAAAGGCCCGAATCCTCCCGGCTTGTGACCGGCGTATGCATGCGGAATCTCTCCGATATTTGAATGCGGTGGAGCTATGTTCGCCTGTAGTCCATCCTTGTAGCTGGCAGACAAAGAAACAGCCGCTGCCCGAATGCATCCCTCTAACTTCCTGTCCAACTTCTCCTTGATCTTCTCGCTATGATCAACGAACGTCACAGAGGACATTTTCTGCCTCCAATCCGACTGAATACGGAACAAAGATGCCGTTATCAGTCACTCTTGTGATCCGGTACATACCAGACTTGTCCTTCAGTCGGTGGTTCGCCGATGGACGAACTGATAGAGGCCATCGCACCAGTGATCCTGAGAATGTGTAGATGAGATCTCGTGAGTCGTTTCGCGTCTGGAGAGTTCCGCTTTGCGCCGTAATCTTTCCTTTGACTCGCCCCACTCTCTTGTATCGCACGACGTCATCGCATGTCTCACAGTTGGTGCAATCGAGTTCAAGCACATCTACATTCTCCAGCAACTGGAAACATGCCGACACTGATCTCGCATGCATAACCTTGACGCAGAACGACACTAGATCAGTCACCGAATAAATAACCCATTCTGTGTCGTCTGAATCCGTGATCGTGCCGCCAATGCCTACCTCGACAGAATTCTCCAATGTCGAAATCCTAAATACCTTGTCGGCCGGATGGATTCCTTCCTGCACGTTTGCCGATGACATTTGAATCCCGCGCGAACGTGCATGGTAAAATACCGTCTGCACGTCGCAGTAATCCAACGTCACCGTCTCGTAGTCGCAAAACGACGTTAACCAGTCTTCACAGGCACAAAGCGTGTCGTCACAGCATGATTCCGAGCTAGAATGACTCACCTGCGATACCTCCTTTGCTCTCTTACAGGAGGTACTGTGCGGCATACAGTCCCAACACATGTCACAGGTGTGACGCATGGCACATGAATGAACTCGTAAAGCTCCCCATCAGATCCACACTTCTTCGAAGTGTAAAGATCTCGGTACATGTTCATCACGTCAACCTTGGCTTGCAGACCAGCAGTTCCGTCGCGGGTCGTGTCGCCTTCCTTCCATATTTGCGTGTCACAACTGGCTGCTGCGATCTCTTCGGCGAGATCGCATAGTTTCTGTTCCAGTTCCACGCATGAAAGACAGTCGGCCACGATCAAACCTCCACAAGATGCTTATACTTTCCGGTTACTTGGCTCTCCTGTAGGAACAAAGTAAAGTCCCTGTGCATCTCTGCTTCGTCAATCGCCTTGCAAAGCGGCCAAAGAGCCTCCTTGTCCAACAGGCATCGGGCTGACCTGTACGAAAAAGATTCTATGTACAAATCTTTCGCGTCTTTCTCAGACAGAGAACTGTCTGATTTAATAATCTTTGTCATCCCACCGGGCATACGCAATGCCCATATCTTTGAAATTCCAGCAGCCATTTTTAATCTCCACCCTTCGTTAAACAGAAAGAGCGGCGGCGATCACTCGCCGCCGCTCTCTAACAACTCACACTTTTGAATTTATTAGATCGAGTCTGACTCAGATCCAGTGATCCACATTGCTTTTTGTGGATCCTTGATCCAAGCATAACCCTTGGAGTAACTGTCGTAGCGAGCAACAACTCGTTTCTTTTGATCCTGCGCGGCCAGCGTTAGCCGGCGAACTTCAGGTTGAACCTGATACGTCCAAGCAAGGAACTCAGTCAGCTTACCAAAGAAGATCCACTCGTTCGCTTTAGCAGTCGTCAAACTGTATCGGCTGGCAATCGCCTGCATCAGACGAATGTATGCTTTCGGACTGAACGTCATTCCGTTCGCAATCTCAGGGGACATGAAGTAGTGAATCGTGTCGCCTGAGCCAGGACATGTCGCATCACGCTCAACACTCGTTGCGTTGAGAATCGGGTTGATTCGATCCCGTGTCCGCTGGCTCGTGAACACGTCTAAACCGTTCACATCCATCGACATCGGACGACCATGAACCATGTCTGTCATGTCGTAAAAAATGTTCTTCACAACCTGCAGGTCTTCACCGCACACGATCGCTTCTGCTGATGCGTTGATCCACGGGCCATTTGCTCCACTATCAAACACACTTCCATACCCACTGTCGTAGAAAATGTCGTAGTCAGTGTCAGATCGGTTCCAAGTGACGTTGTACCCAATCATGGCATCGACCAGTTTTTCCTCGCGGTAGAGGTCGTGGGCATCACGCAACTTCGGAATCTGCTGCATCAAGTATCCGTTCGGATCCTTGCACATTGCTTCACGAGTAAACGCTACCCCAGCAGCAACAGCCTTTCCATTCGGATGCTGCAACCAGTCAGTCGAAAGACCGTAATCAGGGCCAGCTTCCAACTCGCCGACTTCATGAACCTTGATGTCGCTGAATGCACCGAAGTCCTTGTAAGACTCTTCGCACTCGCCACGAGATTCTGTACCGACCATGTTGCTGATCATGTACTCTTCGCGTGGATTTTCACGCAGGCTGTTACGGATGACGATTTGCGCCATCTTGTTGAACGTGCCACTCGTGATGATCGCTTCCATCGCATCATCCGAAACACCGTTCTCGGATGTTCGACGACGCCAATCAGGACCAAAGTCGGATTCTAGACATGCTGTCAAGTCGATGTCCGCAGGTTTGACTGACTTAGCTTCCATCGCACCCTGCAGCGACTCCAACACGTCGGACTCTTTGTGCTTCTTCATGTCGCGAAGAAGTTTTTCAGTCAATTGGCGATTCGCCATGATGCAATTCCTGTACAAAAAACTAGAGATTTTCGACACATCACCAATGACATGCTTATGTTGAGAACTCAACCTCAGCGTACGCAACAGAATCAGCACCGCTTGATTTCACAGCGCGAAACACAATGTCAGCACCAGTTGTCGTTTTCTGGATCGTGTTGTTAGACAACAGATTCGATCCAGCAACTTTGCCAAACGTGAATCCTTGACCAATGATCCATGTGGTCGGTGCCGCTGCTCCAGCAGTGTCCACAATCTTGTAGGCACGACGAAACGATGATCCCGTCCGACGCCACGCAACTGGAATGCTCGTCGGTGCGTCATTGCACACGCCGGCGTCAGAGTCTACTTCCTGCAGACTGACCCCCACAAACTTTGCCGCTGCAGCAACCTGAGTTGTCGTCAGATTCGTGTCCCACGCCTGATCCGTTTGGATCAACGCGGCCTTTAAAACTCCCGTGGTTGTGTCCGAACCTAGGAAATCCCCAGGACAAACATCAACAAGAGTCGCAGGCAAAGACAACGTACGAATGTCCGTGTCATCAGGAACATGACCGTACTGGTTCATTACATCGAGGCACCGTGGCATTTCGTCACTCCAAAAACACAAAGATCAATTTTGAATTCAAAAGCCCGTACGGCGGTTCAAGACACTTTCAGACCAAGCGACTTGTATATGTCGTAAGAAACAGAAGCCTTCGACTCTTTGTTCTTCCGAGTTGGCACGTATGCTGGCTTCTTTTCTTCGACTTCTTCCTTGATGACGACTTCCTCGTCAACTTCGACTTCTTCTTCGTCAGGTGCGTCAACCAGCATCGGAGATAACTTAGCCAAAACACCTGTGAATTTCTTGCGGGTATCCGCCTTCATCTCACAAGCACACTCGACGATTTCGCCAAGTAGTTCACTCTTGATCTCAACCCCCTCAAACGCATCGCTGACTTCTTTCTCGACTTCAGACTTCAGCTTGGCGGCTGCGTTCGCAGACTCTAATGCATCCAGACGAACCTTCAGGTCGGCCGCTTCCTTTTTGGCAGCGTCCAACTCTGCTTGTTCAGTGACTGACTTCGAGTTGTCTTTCAACAACTCTGTTACAAGTTCAGGATGCTTTTCGCGTAGGGTCTTGAGATCCATTATTTCATCTTCCTCAGATTCAAAAATTCCGTCCGTCGTGCCGGGCCGCGTCACAACGTCAAGAGAACGCAATACCTCAATTGACTCAATAACCTGATCGCCTGTCTTATTCCGACGACCATCGTCCGCATACTTCACTGCAGAGTTAATGCTCATCCCGAACGTGTTCGGAGCAAACAACACATCCCAAATAAATTGCTCGGCGACCTGATTCTTCGGGTTGAAGTGGATGTCGCCAAAATGTCCCTGTCCAGGAACATACTTCACTTCCTTGCCGACGACGCCAAACTTATCTTTGTAGGATCGTGCGTCCGTCGCCGTCTTTGGATGGTCAATGTATATCGCAGCGCCCGAGAGCAATTTCTGGGCTGACACACGGACACCAGGTGTGTCGTAGTCTCGCCTGTTCTTCGAACGAATCCCCAACAACTTCACCCCACGAATAATCCCCTTCTCGCGATCAATGCGATCTTCGGCAATTGCCTCAAATGCATCTTCGGTTTCAAGGGCGTCATTCACTTTTAAGGTTCCGGTGGTGGAGGCGGAGGTGGTGGCTTCTTTTTATTTTTGTTGCAAGCACACATTTTTCATTTCCCCGTTTCAGCGTTTTGCCGAAATCAAGTAAATTCGTTTGTAAGCACACCTTTTCAGTTGTGCAACTCATTTCTGTATAATTTTTTCCGGATTTCCCTTCGAGACTCCTTTTTCCTTCATTGGGTCTGTTTTCTTCTTCGTCACAGGCCCTGGCATCGACGCAGTCGTCGCTAAACTGCTGCCCTTTGGTAAATCCAGTTCATTTTTCAACTCCGACTGCCGTTGAGCCTGTTCAGACTCCCGCTCCTTGCCCTCCTCGGCCAGCAACGTCTTGCCTGATAGTTCTCCTCGGTCGTACAACTCCTTGTTGACGTCGAAGTCTTCCGCACGGTTCCTCGTCTGTACCCTCGGTGGCTTGATATGAAGCACAATGTCATCGATATCGGCGTCGGTAATGTCTTCAACACCTCTGAATGCCGCGTATCGCAACGCCTGCATCAGTATAACCTCGTCCTCCGCGACCATCTGGGACTGTTCAAATCTCATTCCCTTATGAAACGGCCCCTCCGATACCAGCGTCGATGCAAAGTTCCCCTGCGATACGTCCGCTGACAGCATAAACTCAGGAATTTTCATCCCGGCAGAGCACGCGCGCAGAAGACTCGTCAGAACTTCGATCTGATTACTGTTGCCCGCGCCTGTCTCCGGGAACTCATACTTGATCGTGCCGGGGACTGTGACCACGGATGCCGCCGGAAAGTCGAAACTCTCCCGCTGACCTGCAGACCCATCCCCAGTCTGTTGTGATGCAAGCCAGCTTCGCACTTGATCCGCTCCTTGGCTGGCGTTTATCGTCCGGATCGCACCGAACGCCGCCTGAAACGCAGATACTCGCATCAGGTTTGCCAGCAACTTCTTGGCAAAGATCATTTCCTCACGCACAGGCCAAAATAACGTCAATCCCCGTGGATCGTTCGCTAAAACATTCCGCTTGCGGTGCTGAACTGCCACTTTCCCTGAATTTAGGCTCTCAGGTGCAGGTACTGCCCCCATCCGAGAAACATAACGTAGATCAGGGAACCAGTCGCTCTCAATAAAATATGCGACAGGCCTGTACCTGATGTCGTTCGTACGCCGCACACCAAATAAGTCAATGAACTGATTTGGCGACGGATTGTCACCAGCATTCGAGTCCTGATATTGGCTGTTCGGGTCTTCCTCAAGATCAGTCGGTTCCGCGAAGTAAACTCGCAAAATCCCGTCGTCGTCGTAGTACAGAAGGTCAAATACCTCCCCGTGACGGTCGCAACGATGACTCACCTCCGACTGACGGAGCTTCCAATTGTTCTCTTTCTGCCACTTCTCAAGGAATCGCTCTGCGTTCTTCACAGCCTTTGCGTTCGGATTCGCCTCGTTCTTCGGTTTCACCGTGACGACGTGACCCGTGTCTGCAATGTAGTACCCTCGGTTGTCCTTCGCGTTTGAGCCCCAGCACACTCTCGACAAGCTGTCGCCCAACGTCATCACCCGGTTCACGCCCAGCGTCCCCTCAGTGATGTCGTATGGCTCCTCGCCGCCGGCCGGAAACGTGTCGTCGCCCTCGTCGTTCTGCCTAGAGTACCCCGTCCCCAACTCCTCCATGATCTGCCGCGCAACTTTCGACGCAGAAATGGCGAATAATTCGTGCTCGATGGAATACGACGTCGATTGATTTACTCGATTGATCATTTTGAATTCTCCTGAAGCCATATTAAACGGTTTCAGTGATTTCGCAAATGCAAACAAGCCTATTTTACTCGAAGTCTGACCACCAGCTACTCTTACTTCGCACGAAATGCGCATGCTGCCCGGCGTACGGCATCGGGATCATCGTCTGACAACACAAGATGCTGACCGTCTGAATCATCACGAAGATTATCATATCAGGGTCTTTTGATGAACAAGATTTACACTTCTTAGGCATGGTCTATCTCACAAAATTGTCCGTACGCCAAAGCGATCAAAAACGGATTTTCTTTGACAAACTTCTCCGTCACTCCCCTAAACCCAATCGACTTACAGTGATCAGCAATCTCTTTGCATCGCAGTTTCAACACCACCAAATACGCCTGCCTCAGTTCCTCTTCTTTCTCCCAATACTCTTTCTCAAGCACACCTATCTCTGCGTCACTCATCTCACTGAAGGATTTGTTTTTCATCATCGCTGACGCTCTTTTTATCAGCCTGAAACTCCAATACAAAATCTCGTCGATCGGTGCGTCCATCTTGTCGTCAGGGCTAATTGTCATTTTTTTCCCCCACCGGAATAAGATTGCAAAATTTATCCGTCTTCATCTCTTCGTCGTGCCACTGGCGTTCTGGGACACAGTTGTCGCTGCATCGCGGGCATGACTCTACGCTCGGCGAAAACCTGTCTCGCGTCGGTTCTGCCCATCTGTACTTGCACTCGTAACATGTGAATGCGCGCCAGCCTGTGCGAATAATCATCAGTACAAATCCTCCCAAACGTAACTGTCGTTCGCGCAATTCGGGCACAACATGAACCCTTCGTGATTCTCGATCCGCGTCTCGACCGCAATGCTCCATCCAGCCAGATGCAATTCAATTCGCTGCGCGTCTGTCCGTGTTCGGCATTTTCTGCAGACGGCTATCAGGAACTCGAAATGGTTCTCGTCGCAACGGAGGATCAGATCTTTGGCGAGCGGGATGCGTGATGGTTCGTCGTATTCCCACGATGGCTCCATGAACGATGGGAGTTTCTGTTCGTCGCTCACTTACGCAATTCCTTATAATACCGTTCCAAATGTCCCGGTAACTGCAACGCCATGTCCAGTGCGTCAATCGCGTCGTCATGCTTGCCCACACCGGGCATTCCATCCCAGTTCCTGAACTGGTTCAAAAGCAATGAAGTACTAGGGTTCTCAATTAACCTGAATTCTCTTCGCCGAAGAGGGCCGTCAAGCCTCCTAATTCGCATCTCTTTCTTCAACATGTCCTGAACCGGGATGATGATTCCCCCAGATCGAAGATACTTGCTGAGCGCGTAGTCCGGATGGTCCACTGCGTAATGCATAATCAAGTCGATGAAGATCGACTGGAACTGAAGTGCCTCAATCCCAATCAGGTCTCCAGATCTGATCCTGTGATGCTCCTGATTCGTGAATAAAAAAAGATCCTCGACGATCTGGCCCGGTGGTCGTCGCTTTACGTCCGCATCAACGTATTTCAATTCGGAATTCTGCGCAACACAGATGATCGCCGAATAATCTCCCTTGTGCTGATGCTTCCCTTTGCTCGCATCAACCGAAAACATCCGCACAACGTCGCTTGCATGCCTCGGAACAGGATACTGCTCAAACGGAACCAGCAGGTCAATAAACAGATCGCGATTCCACTCCGTTCCAGTAATGCTCGATGCCAACCAGTTCCCGTGAAGATACCTGTCTCTCTCTGAATCAGAAAGCTGCATGAGCCTCTGTCGGTAACTTGGATCCGCCTGCATCAGAACCTGATTGTCGTTCAATGTCGCAGGAATAAATGTCGCCGATGTCGTCTCAAGAACTCCGTCATCGTCGTACGTCGGATCGTCTGACCATATGAACTCCTCTCCCAGCGTCTTGAAATATCGGATTACTCCTGATCTGTCTTTGATCGGATATCCACTGACAGGGTCGATCCACCAATGCAGAAATTTGTACAACCAACTCGATGCGTCAGGATTGCATGTGGCTCTCAGTGTTGCCTTGATCCCTGATTTGGATCTGCACCTCCCCCACAAAAACATCACCTGCGACTGCTCAAATTGTGCGCATTCATCGAAACCAACAAAGTCTAACTGCGCACCCTGATAATTGTTCAAGTCTTTAGTGAACTGCAAACTGCTCAGGTTTATCTTGGCTCCACTCGGAAACCTCCACTGCGCTGATGTGTTGTTGTAGATCGCACCCAGCTTCTCGTAGTTGTTCCGGCATTCATCCAAAAGACCACCAGGTGAACTTATCTGCGGATATGTCCTCCTGAAGATCGCTCCCCGAAACGAATGCACCGCAGACGGACCCTGACAATGCCGCAATGGGTCAAGCGTCAAAGCGAAACTCTTTCCGCTTCCTGCACTTCCGCCATACACCGCAAACTGCGCCTGCGTTGATAAGAAATCGTACTGTGGTGAGGAAAGCTTCATTGTTTGATTCTAGGATCCTTCACAATCAACCTCCCCTTGAAAAACGCAGCCCCGGTCACCCTGACCGCCTTCTTCTCGTATTTCCGCTGGTACTCACGCGCCAACCCCTTCTTCGGGTCCGGAGAATGCCCCTGTGACCTAGCACACTCATCATTCGATGCTTGACTCGTTCCTGTGTTTACTCCATCAATTCCGTAATACACACAATTCCCACTGACATACAAGTCTGTAAAACTCCCGTCCTCCTCGAACTGCCTCGCTACAGGCAATGCCCTCGTGACAGATTCGTCAAACCCGTCAGGGTACGGTACTACAAACGGGTACGTTAACTTGCGAATACGAACTGCTGGCTCATCCTCATCTTCAAGCAATAAGCCCAAAAGACGCTTCGAGTCGCTCACTGACTTGGGTGATGGTAACTGTGGACGGGAATCGTCCAATGTTGGCGTTCTGTCACCCGGCTCACCAGCAAAACACACTGTCATCGCAGTTACAATAATGCCGAGAATAAGTTTCATCGCTTACTCCATCATGTCTGATTTGCGGTCTGATTGAGCGTCACCAAATTCCCCAATCGTTAACCCCGTCACCGTCGCTCGCGGACCCGATGCTGGCCTCCCCTTCGATGGCGATGCACTAGCTGAAAGCAGGCTGAACACCGTCTGCCTCGCCTGTGACTCGGATTCTGCGTTAATGACGTCTAACTCAACCGTAACTCTCACTCGGTAACAATGGGACATCTGATGCACCTTCGGAACTGGAACTGGAACTGACGTGATCTCGAACGCTTCGGGATCGATAATGTAGATCTGATTTGTCATCGGGAACTGTTGCCGTTCCCGTCTAAACTCACCGACGTGTGTTTAGGCGGTGATGGACGCGATATCAGTGGAACCATGTGCGAATTTGACTGTGTGAGCGTGCCACAGCCCTCGCACCAATTGATTTGCGGCGTAATGTAGATGAGATTGCGTTTACAGTTGGGACAGGTTGGTATGTTCATGCGTTTATTGTATAAGAATTGTTGTTGAATTGAAATCGGAATTTGTTTTTTTTTGGATTTTTTAGAATGGTGGGGGAGGGGGTTAAAGGGCCCATTGTTGCCTGTAGGTTTCGTCGGTCGATCGATTTGATGGCGCGCAGGGCAGACCGAGGTCACCTGCAGACCGAGGTCACCTGCAGACCGAGGTCACCTGCAGACCGAGGTCACCTGCAGACCGAGGTCACCTGCAGACCGA
>Ga0315274_10014483_pt1 | contig 11182 bp, 24 predicted proteins | sample YL17G02_20_MG_FD_203700 | JGI IMG/M metagenome (GOLD analysis project Ga0315274, IMG submission 203700) | Sediment microbial communities from Yellowstone Lake, YNP, Wyoming, USA - YL17G02_20 | ecosystem: Environmental > Aquatic > Freshwater > Lake > Sediment | place: USA: Wyoming | collected...
CCCCCCCTGTCTATCTTTGACATGATAACGATTGTATCTCAATATGAGCTATTATTTCAATTTCTTTCCAGGTGCTCTCCCGAGTAGCTCTTTGACATGATAACGATTGTATCTCAATATGAGCTATTATTTCAATTTCTTTCTCAAAATCAAATAAAATGGTTTAAAATTTAAGTTGCTTAAAATGGCGTTTCTGTTAGTTTAAACGAATGTTATAATTGCACAAAAGGTTTTTATACTATGTAGTCTATATAGTATTATAGAACTAAAGAGGTAAAAAAATGACACAAGAAAATAAGAAACAAGCGGGCAGGCAACCGATGACAAAAACAGATAAGGAAAAACGTAGTTTATTCCTTGCTAATGAAACAATAGAAAACCGTACTTGTAGAGTATTAAATCCACGAATCAAGAGAATACTTAATAATCTTGATGCTCTTAACAATGCAGTTAAATCACCAAGATACGCTTTTTCTGAAGAGCAAAAAATTAGAGTGTTGGATAGTATCGCAGAGAGATACACCACCTTAGAAAGTTCCTTTAAAGGAACATCTAAGAAAGAAGTTGAGGATGTGCTTTAAGCACATTCTCTTTTTTATTTTATAATGGAGTGTGAAAAAATGAAATTAACGCAAGATGAAATAGAGTATTTAAGAGAATGGTATCAGAAGAAAACAAATAAATACCTTAAATCTAAATTATCGAGCATTGAGATAAATAGAATATTTCATATGCTATTTATAGAACTAACAAGAAATAAAAAGGAGTGAGTAAATATGAAATTCGATAAACTAAAAATTGTTAAAGATATAGAGGAAATGATTGAAGAAATAGATTATATGAATAGAAATTTAGTTTTTCTATCAGAGAAAGAGATAACACATTTGATAGAACTACAATCTTATGTATCTAAAGTATGGTTATGGTATACAAACAAAGTTAACCTTTAAGAATACTTCTTATTTTTTCTTTTATACTTTTTTTATTTATTATTTTTTCAATCTCCCAAAAACCTAAATGCTCTATTAATATAGCAATACCTAAGACATAAAATATCATGTATAAATTTCTTTGTAAACTAAAATGATACTCTTTATTATATAGTAATCTTTCCATTACTGACATCGTATCAGGTTTAATGAAATCCTCGTAATAGTTGAATACGAATAAGCACATTGTACCTATAGCAAATAGCACTAAAGAAAAACATAATACATAAGTATTACTTTTTTTTACCATGCAAAAACGCCATAGGTTTAATTATTTCATCTGTGTTGTAATATTCATAGTATGGTTTTAAGTTCATCCAGAATTCATCCAACTGTGGTTTATTGCTATCCCTTAAGTCAACTATTTCATAGTGTGCCACGTCAGGTATTTCATTATGATATTCGTCATAAACTTTTTCTGCATTAATAACTATATGTGTATGTTCAACCACTCGAATATCTATCATACCCATACTCTGGGTAGTGTAATATATATTGCAATTTCTTTTTCTACTTTGTAAAACAAGATAAGAGAATATTACATTATTTTTAGAACTTGACCGTCTACAATCACCACATAGTACGGTTAATTCATCTATACCAACTGTAACATTTTCTAACTGTTTATTATCATTCTCATAATTTAAAAGTTTTTCAATATCTAAATATTCGTACTTCATACCTTTAATGTCTTTCATATTACACATTATATTAAATCCTTTTTCGTAATCCATTAATAGATAACGCATTAACATAATGCTTTTTCCACTACCTAAGCCACCCTGAATCCCTATTAACATTTGTATTCACCTTTGACATGAAAGTTAAAATATATAACGAAACATAAATACTAAACACTAATCCTATAATAAATTTATTTGTAAATAGGTAATTACTTAGTAGTATTGCAGGTATTATTATTCTCCCATATCGTATTGTGTTTTTATTATCACCTTGTTTTCTAATTCCCCAAAGTATTCCTATGTGTGTAGGGTTTACCATTTCTAAATACTTCTTAAAGAATAATTTAGGATTTTGATAATAAACTACATTTGTATTATCAGGTAAACCGTAATAGTCTATTATATCAGTATCATACTTTAACTTGTTTATCATTGAATAACACCTTTATTAATTGACTAACTGAAAATTTAAAGAATGTAATTAGAAAAACACAAAGAGATAATAATAAAGTTGGATAGAACATTCCGTTAAATGTATTTGCTGATGAAGTTACACATCTTTCACTTTGCATTGATAAGTTTACAACATAAGGTATTGCAAGTAATATAGCAATAGTAACAGATAACAATACTATTAATTTTTCTATTTCTTTAAATTTGTTTAATTCTGCAATCATTTCCTACCTCTTAAACCGCTTAGGAAGCTCTCTTTATTTTGTTGCTCTGTTAATATATGTGATTTTGCAATTTCTACTATATCGTTTCTACCTCTCCCACCATCGCCAGAAGTTCGCCACTCTGCATAATAAATAATCCAGTCTTTAAGAAATTGTATTTCGTTAAGTTGTGATACTTCATCAAGTGTGGAAATAAAAAAAGATTGCCTATTATCTAAAATAGTTTTTCTGCGTCTAAATTTATCATTCATTAATATATCTACAGCTTCTTTAAAATCACTATGCTCTCTTGCCAAACCTCTTTGTATATCAGTAAATACAGCCGTACTTATTTTTCCATTTTCTGGCTTAACTATTTCTTCTTTTTTTCTCATGTTATCACTCAATAAGTATATGATATGTATATATTCGCAATACCTATTATTATCGCAACAACTAATAATATTATAGTTAAAGTTAGTTCCCATGAATCTTTCATACTTAAAAACATTTGTGCCAATCTTGTATTAAGCAATACATCTAATAGTTTAGAATCGTACTTTAAACCTTTAATTTTTCTAACCTCTCTTTTTTCTTTCTCTTGCGTTAATGGGTTTATTATTTCTACTATCCTTGTTTCATATGTAATATTCATGTGTGAAAATGGAGTGCTAATCCCTTCTAAATATACACTATACCGCTGTTTACCACATAAATAAATAGATTCAGGAATTATAAAATAAAAATTTCTTTTGTGCCTGAAATCTTGTTTACTATTTTTTACCTTTTTAAAATATGCTCCTTTGTTTTCTCTAAGTATGATTGCTATTAAGCAATTTTTTATTTTTCTTGGAGCTATTTCAGAATTTTCATTTACACTTGTTACTTTACCATCTATTATTTCTTTAACATTCTTGTATTTAGGATTCATAATTAACACCTTTAAACTTAATATTTTTAATTATGTTTCTCTTTACCTCTATTTCGGTAGTCATCAAAACCATAAGATAATACAACAATAGACCAAAAGAGTATCACTACAGGGAATACATAATAAAACTGTCCGTATTGCTGTACTATGTCTAATCTAATCAATCCATAAAAGACATAAAAACCTAAAGCTCCTTGCAATAGACACGCAATCATATCTATTTCTTCATATGCTACAATAGATAATATAAACCATATCAATGTAGCAAATAATAGTATGATTTGATATTCTGTAAACATTATTTAATACCCCATAAACTGAATATATGCCAAACAATAATAAGGTGGTAAAATATTAAATGGTGTACCTGAACCTGTATTATCTGTAGCGGTTAAAGTTGTAGTGCTAATTGTTTTTATCACTGTTGGTAAACCAACGGTTACACCTTGTGTGGTAGTGCTAATTGTTTTAATAACACCAATTACACCATTTAGAGGGTGATTATGAGCAGGTAAATTTGTTGTGACAAGTGTTTTAGTTGTATTACCTGATGTATTACCAATATGATATATTGTTTTTGTTAAACTGACATTTGCACCAAGTACAAATCTCGATGTTAAATCAACCGCACCATTTTTACCATTACATAAATGCCAACCGGTAGCATTTAATAACCATCCTGAATTATCGAAACATGATGATGAACCGCCCCATATCATTATTCCACCCTTTGGCGTAAATCCCATAGGTTTACCATTGTAATAAACATCATTTTCAAAATTTACACGAGCATTAAAGGTAACATTAAGGGTAAATTCAACGTCACCATCAAATTCTACAAATTCGTATGAACCACCTGTAAAAAGAACGTTACCATTAAAATAAGTATCCTTATCAAAAGTATTATGCAAACCGTAAAATTGTGTATCACCACGAAAACGTGACGTGCCATTTAGATTAGTATTTCCATTTACATTTAATTTATATGTCGTACTCGCATTTTTACCAAGATTTACGTTTAATACGGTATTATTTTGTACAATAGTATTACCATTAATAACTTTCCAGATTACACCATTTAAATAAGTAGTTGTTCCACTACTTGAAGATATTGCTATTAAAGAAAAAACAATAGCAAATACTCCAATTATGCTTATGTATTTATATGATTTTCCTTTTGTGTTTTTTTCTTCTTGCATAATTCACCTTTTAAACATTAAAGAAAGGAAGTTGATTAAGCACTACAGCCAATATTAATAATGTTTGCAATATTCCAATTATACCTATAATTATACCAACAATTAAATTTAAAGGAAATGCCCCTTCAAAATATGAATCAGTTATTATTAAAGATACAAATGGCAAAAAAGAAGTGCCTGAAACACCAGCTACCTTTGTAACATAATCAGTATCACTACTTTTTGAATAATCTATTAAATATCCAGATGTTATTTTTCCTGTTAGAAAATCTCTATAATAAAACTGTGTCATTACATAACCATCTGGAAAATAAAAATCACCTGTTTCTATTTGTACTATCGGAGAACCTTTATGCTTTACATTTAGCCATTCGCTTCTTTCGTTAGGTGTCATTGTATCATAATCTTTTGGTAATTCTACTCGGTTAGGGTTAAAATCTGTGTTTATTCCATTAAAAGCATTAACCATTACAACACTTATATTCAAGAATAAAGCTAATATTGATAGAAATAAATACATTTTAAATTTTGGCGTTATCTCTGCCATTATTCACTCCTACCTTTCAACCACATTACAGCTAATATCAATATTAATATTACCATTATAGAACCTAAAATTATAGGATTTAAAAATTCTAATACTGTAGCTATTATAGTTCCAAAAACTCCAAAGAATAAATATATGAACATATTAATTTCTGAACCAGATTTAAGTTGTATGATTAAAGGTATTGAAAGAAAACCTATTGCTATTCCAAAACCTATAATTAATTTTTGCTCATATGTCAAACCACTTGTAATATCTTCAGGTGGTATTTCCTCGCCAGTAACAACAAATTCTTTACTTGCTAAAACAATAGTTCCATTAACTGTTTCTAAAACAAGAGTAACATTTTTAACTCCTGATGTAGTTATATCATAATCAAAAGTAGACATATACATTCCAGAAACATCTTTTATTTTCACACCATTTAAGATAACGAATACTTTATCTAAAGCATTTTGAGAAACATAAAATCGTTGTGTTGCTGTGCCACCTATCAATGGTAAACTATCATATAAAACATCTATTGAATAATCTGTAGGTACACCCACATGATGAATTATTGATTTAACTTTTAAATATGTTCCATTTGAAATTTTTACATACATATTAATAAAAGCGTCAGTTGAATCACCAAAAACTTGAAAACTTCCAGTAGTATTTACAGGGATAGTAATAGATTCTTTATAGTATACTCCATCTTCTATATTATCTGGAGTTATCCATGAAAAATCACTTACTGTTATTAATCCATTTTTGCTGTCATCCCTATTATACTTATAGTAAACTGTAAAAAATGTACCATCTGGAGAGTATTGAGGATATGAAGCTAATATATAATTATCTGTGTTAGCTGTTACAGTAACATTTAATGTTTTCAATATAATAGAATTTCTTACAAGTTCAAATCTATACCATCCTTGTTTCAATGGCAAGAAATCTGCTATTCCTGTAAAACCAGTTAGTGTTAAAGGATAACCTTGTATGTTAACTTGACCAGTTTTATTATAAACTCTTAAATAATTTGTGTAATCTACTTTTGAAACAAACCAAAATATAGGTATATGCTCATATTCTGTAAATGTGAGTTTTGTAGTTGTAATTAAATCATTATATGGTGATGTTTCAGTTATTACAGTTAGAGAACCATAATAAAACTTCATGGCTAAATCGTAATTAATATAATTTGTTTGGTCATATAATCCATTTACTTTAAGTGGGTCAGTACCATATCTATATTGTATTAAACCATCTGGAAATGGAACATCTAAATCTGTGGTTGAACTTGGATAACTATCATATATCTGCCAATAAGCATATAATCCTATTTTTTGACTATGACCAAATTCAAAAACAGGTTTTTGCTCTTGTATATTTAAAGAATATACCCATCTTAAAATATATCCATATCCAGATGGGTTAGGAAAAAAATAAGATGGATGTCCAGATGTACCAAAAGCATTATTATTTATATTTAGATGGTAATGTGATAAATTAGAATCGGAGTTATATTGACCAGTTGAGACTTGCAAATCAACTCCTCTTATAATTGTATTTACTTCTAAATTATATAATTTTTCAAGATATGGGTGATTTAAATCTGTATAAGAGGTCTTATCTGTATAACCTATTAAATTGTAATCATCTAAATTTCCGTATGAACCACCTGTTGATGTAGTAGTATATTTTATAACAAAATCATCATATCTTGTAAATAATAATGAAGCAGGAGTATTACTTCTTACTATTAAAAAATGGTGTAATATTCCAGTATTTACATAAGGAACATCGAAATTAGTGTTATTTGTACCTGAATATGTACCAATAACATTAAAATTAGCACTACTTGAACCAAAAGAAACATTAAATGTCCAATATTCTTCTAAAGCACCACCACCAGTCCATGTTTTATTAACATCAAAATATACTGCAGAAGTTAATGAATTAGAAATTTTTGTTCTTATTTTAGTACCACCAACAAGCCAAGTATCATATTTCAATGCAAATAAATAATTTGATGACGTATTAAAATATTTAAACCATGTATTATGACCACCTGCCGAATGGTCATAGTCTATAAAATGTTGATATTTCATATAATTAATATTTGAACCATCAGAAAAATTTATTTGACATGGCACATTTGTAGTTCCATCCCAATAAACACAAATTATATATGGTGTAGCAACAGAAACATATGTACCTTTACTAATTGTATAAAAACCTTGTTTTTGATATGTTTCAATAAAACCATTATAAGATAATGGCAATCTACCAGTGGGCAAAAATGCGCCATTTAAATTTTCATATTGAATCCCAGATATAGCTTTAACATTATCTGTCATAAATGGAATACATCCAATTATCGCTATAATTACAAATATCATTGTTATTAATTTCTTCATTTATCTTTCATCTCCAATATATATATACTTGATGGTAATAATATTAATGTTATGAATATACTACCTAATAGCATAGAAAATGCTGTTGTTATACAAGATAAAAACAAATATGATTTATTCTTAATTCTAAAAAAAGAGAAAGAGAAAGTGGTATTTCCTCGCATTATACCATTACTCCTTTTATGAGCTTGCAATCTGGTAACCTTTTACGATTACTGCAAAAGCAAACACATACACTATTAGGGATATAATCAAGCTAAGACCTGTTACCCCTGAAACATTAGGGTCAGCTTGTGCCATGACAACAAATCCTGACATGACGATAATTAAAACAATCCCTAAGAGTATTGCTAATCCGCCCTTAATTAAATTGTCAGCCATATTTTCTTTTTCACCTTACTACTCAATAGTGAATAGGTACTTAAAAATGTTTCGATTGATAAAAGTTGTCGTGCTATTGTTTATCAATGTATTTCTCTAAATAATATTCCTTTCATTTCTAAATACTTTTGTGCAAGTTTTTTTAAATCATCTACTTTGTGAATATCTATTTTGTTCTCTATTCCCCATTCTTGAAGTTTATTAAATAATTCTGGAGTTTTTCCGCTATCTTGTTCTTTATTCATTTGTTTATATAATTTTTTTAAGTCAAATTCTGCATATAATTCTTTATCTTTAAATTTTCTACTGTTTACAATCATTCTTAGTTTGCCAATATCAATCAACTCCAATCTGCATACACAAAATAATAATCATTATTATAATTATGTACAGTGTGTTTATAATGTCATAAATTTTTAGTCTTTCAACTCTTTCTTCAATTGTCATATTTCTCCATTTCTTCATTTTTACATACTCATATAATGGTAACATTCTCTTATATATACTCCATCTTTTAATCTATTTTCTATTTTACACATTCCATGTAATACACAACCCTGCATACATGGTTTAAACCATCCTGTATTTTTATTACAAGATTCATAAGACATATTACATTCTGTCATAAATTTACATTCAAAACAAAATGGTTGTCTTTTGTGTTCTATTTTAAATCTACTCATAATTCACCTGTCTTGCAACATACAACCCTGCAAACATGGTTTAAACCAACCTGTATTATCATTACATGATTCGTAAGACATATTACATTCTGTCATAAATTTACACTCAAAACAAAATGGTTGTCTTTTGTGTTCTATTTTAAATCTACTCATAATTCACCTGTATTTTTCTATTGCGTCTTGCTCTCCCTTTTTCTTACTTAGTTCTTTTGCCTTAGTTAAAAATCCATTTAAATATTCCTCTTTAATTGTTTCTTCTTGCTCCTGTGTTAATTTTGGTTTTCTTGGTTTTAAAATATCGTCAAATAATGTCATAATATCACATCATTAAAAGATAGATACCCATATACAAGAGGTGAGGAGTGATAATGCACATTTAAGTATATGGGTATCATATAGAAATTAGTTTTCACCTTTTGGGTGATATTCTATGCTTGAGTTTACTATTCTGGCAAATTTTCCTTTAACTGTTGATTCATGTATAACATTAAAAGAAAATATTTTGCCATATAGAGCTTGTTTAAGTGTGGTCAATTTGTATTCTTTATCTGGTACAATATCAAATCCGCACATTTCAATAAAGCTACCTAAACCACTTTTTGCACTAATATTCGCAGGATAACCTGTTTTGATATTAGTTTTTTCACCATCTATCTCTATTTCGAAATACAGGTCTACATAATCATATAGCTCCGATTTTCTTCTTTGTATATCTGTAAGGATACCATCAATTCTACCATCAGGTATCTCTATTACATCATGTGCTATGATTATGTTTTCCTGTGTGTTGTCATCTGCCTTATTATTTTCTATTTTTTGTCTTTTATTCATGTATTCACCTTTCGTACTTTATTATCACCTAAATTTTTTAGGGATAAACTGACCTTTCCTATATGTTGTTTTTCCGTATTTAAAACTATAATTTGCATGGTGATTTTTAAATTTATCTATACTAAAAGAATATCCTGTTTCTAATACTTCTGTTTTCGATGGTGTACCCTGTAGTTCATCCCATGCCAACTGTTTTTGTTCAGTAGTAGGATAACCGTAATGCTCCTCTTGTTTTCTATCCTTAAATTTTCTATAACCTCTATCTCTCATTAATTCAGCAAGATGTTCCCTATTTCTTATTGTCATATCTCCAAAGTCTTTTGTAATCTTTTTTCTAAAATGCTCCATTCTTTCTTCTGAAGTTTTACCAAATTTACTTGGTTTTTTATCTCGTCTAACCATTTAATCACCACTAAAAATCTGTTAAACTTGTTTGGCAAAAATTTAAGCATTTTTTAACGGAGTTGTCTTTACATCTTATTATATCTGAAATTTGCAATAGGTTCAATTGTGTATCTTCAGGTATTCCATATTCATATAATATTTTATTATCGTAGTATCTCATGCTTTCACCTATTACAATAATTAAATTCTTCATCTTTTAAATTATCTATATTATCTATTTTTAAATTCGGTACTCCATGCTTCTTTGATAAATAAGCAATAACATCAAATTTAAGTAAATTGTCGAATAAATTACCATCATACTCTAATAATTCAAAATTCATTATCTCTGAAAAAAATAAATAGTGTGCAAGTGATAAATTTATTTTGTACATAAATCTATTAGGTGTTGGTAGTATACCTACAATAGTTTTACTTCGTGACATTCTTAAAGTTAGGTATCCCCGTTTCATGCCAATATTTAAATGGTCTTTACAAAATGTTTTATAATCTTTTAGCATATAAAAAATATCTGCAAGAGTAGATTTATCAAGAGTAAAAGCATTATATCCGTTTTCAGTTTTTAATATGTATATATCTTGAATACAGAAACGATTTTGCATATTTAACAAATCTTTTACAAAAGCAGAATACGGTTTATTATCAGAATCTATAAAAGGTATGTGTTTACCATCTTGGCATCTTGAAGAAATCCCGAAACAAGTTTTAAAGTCTTTTGGATTTAGCATAGTATCACTTGAACTTTCTATAACTCTCTGCAAATTGTCTTATTGGGCTTTTTAGATAATATTTTATATCTTCTCTGTCTACATTCTCTGTAACATAGTATTTACCATCTTTAAAATCAAATCTTAGAGTTATTGTCATTTTATTCATCACCTATATGTAACATTAATTTATTCCTTCTTTCCCAGTATTCATTATCCAATTCCTCTATTGTTTTTTTATCCAAAACTATTATTTGAGTTTTATTATCATATGAATTTATTAACATTTCTAATTTCTTTAAACCATTAATACATATATTGTGATTGAAATCACATACTGTTAATACAGCTTTAATATATGCTTTACTTTTACATGATTTCTCATATTTAGATGTTCTTTCCTCAACATTTTTTTCAAAAAATATGGTATCAGAAATAAAAGTAGCTACAGTTTTTCTTATTCTTCTTACAAGAACAGCATCCCCCTCTATGTCCTTAAACTGTGATTTAAAAATTTTATTTTCATCGTATTTATTAGTATCATATTCTAATTGTTTTACAGTAGATTCAAGTTTTAAAAGTTTTTTTTTCGTTTTTGCACATCCTTAAAGTGCTAACTCCTGACATGGTAAGGAGTGTGCCCCGAGTGTTACGAAAAAATTTTTCGTGCTACTCGGGAGAGCACCTGGTAACAAGAATAAACGTCTAAGTATATAAACTTTTCTCTATGCTAATCTTTGCCATGATACGATTAATTTGAGAATCGTG
>Ga0315274_10014485_pt1 | contig 11181 bp, 9 predicted proteins | sample YL17G02_20_MG_FD_203700 | JGI IMG/M metagenome (GOLD analysis project Ga0315274, IMG submission 203700) | Sediment microbial communities from Yellowstone Lake, YNP, Wyoming, USA - YL17G02_20 | ecosystem: Environmental > Aquatic > Freshwater > Lake > Sediment | place: USA: Wyoming | collected...
AAACAGGAACCCCCGCCATTTCGGCGGGGGTTCCTGCACGCCTTTGCCAGGCGTACTACGTGACTTGCCTTACCGGCACGGCGACTCAGCCGGATAGGTACCGATGAAGAACGACCCCACCACGTGGATCAGCTCCTGCTCATCCCAGAGCCGGAAAGCCTGGCCAAGATGGTAGCTAAACAGCCGATCGACATCGCTCCACTCCTCGATGGGGTAGACACCAGGCACCGGGTGGGGGATGACCCACCACTCCGTGCCACCCTGGGTTCCAGCTCGCCAGATGGCGAGCTTCACGCATAGAAACTCCTTCTCTTCCGCCAGCCAGATGCTGGTCACCTCGACGCCAAGCTCCGACTCGACGACAGCCTTCGCTGTTTCCGTTGTCCTATCCATCTCTGCTGAACTCCTTCCCGCCACACCGGGCAGAGCTAATGGCCGCCGCCGGGCAGCCGGCCCTTCTTCTCCCGCGTCTCCAGTGGACATAAGATCCGAGCCGGAGAGCGAGTACGTTGCCGGAGTCCCGCCTCTGAAGCGTGCCCGTCAGCTATGCGTTCTCCTTCGTGTGGTTTCCTCCTTTCCTCCTCCGTTTCGCCAGCCGGTCAAGAGGACCGTCGGCGTCGTCCTTCTTTGCGGGCTCAGGCGGACCCGGTAGGCCGTACCGTTGTCGCGCCTCGCGCAGCTCTTTGAGTTCGTTCTCGATGTAGTGCTCACCAAAACCGTGTTCTCTGAGCAATTTCCGATAGTCTTCCTCCGGCATCTCGATGAAGGGGAGGGGCGAGCCCCAGCCCGCCGGTCTAAGCCTGTCCTTGAAGTCCATCTCAAACCTCCTATCTGTCTGCTGTCGTTCGGCGCCCGCCAAACATGTCGTTCCAGTCGCCCAGCACCGTCATCGCCGGACCGTCTTCCGCCGCCTTCACGGCGAGGGCCGTGGCCCAGAAGGCGTCGCCATGACCACCGTCGACCTCCACCGACTCCAGGTCTTTGGTGACCGCGCAGAGCTGCTTCAGCATCCGGTCGTCTTTGAGGAGCACGATCCCCGGCTCCTCTGGCGAGGCGTAGACGCGTCGCTCCAGCAGCAGGGCTATGTTGGCCTTGAGCCGCTTCGTGAACCGGTTCCCCGCCGCCTTCGAGGAGAGGCCTCTGTCGTCCAGCTCCGCCCGCGTGCTGTCGTAGTAGAAGCGGGTGATGTCGAAGTGCTCGATCACCCTGTTGATGAGCTTCACCTGGACCCGGTAGTCCAGGTGGTCAAGGAACATCTGAAAGACCTGGAGCAGCGTCCCATCCGGCACTTGGACGAAGACGCTGATGTGGCTGGGATGCACGTCTTTGCCCACGTCCATGCCGCCGTACACGGGATAGCGCGCCGGGTTGTCGAACGGCTCCTCCAGCGACCAGCACGTGGCCTCGACGTCGACACAAGCCTCCAGCGCCTCCCGTGGCAGGAAGGCGTTGGCGACCGCGACCGGCACGAGCAAGTACTCCACCTGAAACGCTCGTTCCTTGATGGCCGCGCGCACCCGCTGCAACTGCGAATAGTCGAACTTCTCCGGCCAGAGGGTGGTCTGCCGCCTTTCGTCCAGTACAGCCGGGAGGCGCAGCCAGTAGAAGCTGGGGTCCTCCCGCAGCTTGAACAGGATGTCCTCGTAGGACTGGGGTGTGCCGACGACCACCAGCGGGTCGTGGGGGTCGGGCAGCGACATCACCACCTGCCGGAAGACGTTCTCGATCCGCGTTAGCTGTGCCGCCCCCAGGGGGGAGGCGAAGTCGGAAAGGACGTCGTCTGCCACGACCAGTTTCGGGTGACGCCCCCTGCTGGCGGAGAGGATCCCGGTCCCATCCGCCTCCCCCAGCCAGCTCACCCCTTGCCCGAAGCTCACCTCGAAGGAGATGACGGAGTCGGACTGCGGCTTGCGGTCCCGCCAGAGGCGGCAGTAGGGGTTGGCCTTGATCAGCCGCTTGGTGATCGCCAGGTGCTCCCGCGCCAGCTGGTCCTTGTAGCTGAAGACCAGGGCGTCCACGTCGCCCCATCCCTTGAACAGATGCCAGAAGACAAGGGCATGGTTCAGGATGGTGCTCTTCAGGTGCATGCGTGGCGCTACCACGCAGAAGCGGTTGTACACTTGGGCGAGAGTCGCCCAGCGCCGGTGGACATCGCCCAGCGTGAACGGCTGCCAGTGCCCATCGGCCATCCGGAAGCGCCGGCCGGCGAAAGATCTGGAGAACACTTCTTCCAGAAAATAGCCGAAGTCCAGCTGTGCCCGCCGGACGACCGCCAACTCTTCCTCGCTCAAGGGTTCAATACCCGACTCGCTCATGTCTCCTCCCCCTCCTCATCGGGAGATGCCTCTTTCTCTTCCGGCGGGTGTGCGTTCTCGCGGCCGGCCGCCCGTTCCATCTCGATCACGGACCGAGCCGAGTCGCGAAGCCTCTCTTCGGCCTCTCGTATGTCAGCTCTGAACTGCGGCCAGTCGGCGCCGCCAGAACTCGCTGTTCCCGCATTAGTCGAGCCCGGGCCGGGTGAAGCGGTTCGCTCGACCTCCACTCCGCGCAGACGGGCGCGACGGACGATCAGCTCGCCGATCACTTTCAGACAGCCGACGCGGACAGGGGATTCGGGAGGCGCCTCATCGTGGTCTCGGTAGGCGGTGCGCAGCGCCTCCGCCAGCTCTACATCGACGACCTCCCACTGATCCTCACCCGCCTTCTCCCGGCGCCGCCGCTCCAGCCCCAGCTGGCGCTTGCGCCGGGCCTCGCTCTCGGAGAGCCCGAGAGCCACTCCTATCTCACGGTCGTTGAGGCCTCGTGCTGCCAGGCGTAGCGCCTGGTCTTCCGCCTTCGAGGCCTCAACGCGGCTACTGCGCCGCGTCATCAGCTCACCTTCCGCGCCTTCTTTCCGCTGAAGGCTTCCCAGCGCCGGATGGCGACCTCACAGAAGCGAGGGTCGATCTCCATGGCCAGGCAACGACGGCCGCTGCGCTCGGCAGCGACAAGGGCGGTGCCGGAACCGACGAACGGGTCCAGCACGGTCTGGCCGGGACGTGAGCTGTTCTCGATGGCGCGCATCACGAGCTCCACCGGCTTCTGGGTGGGGTGCTGGTAGTCTCTCCCCCGGTCGCGGGAGGCCGACCAGATGTCCGTCTGGCTGCGACCGCCGTAGAAGGCGTGCGGCTTTCCGGCTACCCAGCCGTAGAAGATGAGCTCGTACTGACTGTGGTAGTCCTTGCGCGTCAGGACGAGTGAGCCCTTGTCCCAGACGATGACGGAGCTGAGATGCAGCCCCGCTGCTTGAAACGCTTGCTCGTACGGCAGGAAGGTGCCGGTGCCCCCGAAGACGTACACGGCACCGCCTCCGGACAGAGAGCTCGCCAGGTTACCGAAGGTGGAGTCCAGGAACACCTGGTACTGCTCGCGCGTCAGCCGGTCGTTCTCGATCGGCCCTAGCGTCTGACCGGGCCGCTTCTTTCGGTTGCGGCCGGCGGTGCGCCCCGAGGGGGCACCCTCCGGCTCATAGCCGACGTTGTAGGGCGGGTCCGTTACCACAAGGTCGACGGCATCGCCCTCAACCAGGGTGGCAACGTCCTCGGCCGACGTAGCATCGCCGCACATGAGACGATGACGCCCCAGACGCCAGACCTCGCCGCGTTTGACGCGGGAGGCGGCGCGCGCCGCTTCAATGGCGCCTTCCAGGTCGAAGTCCTCCTCCTTGTCGCGGTAGGCTGCCGCTTCCAGTGCTGCCAGGTGAGTCTTGATCTCCTCGTCGTCGAAGCCGGCAAGGGAGACGTCGAACTCCGGCAGGGCGCCGAGCTCCTCCAGGACAAGGGCCAGCTTGCGCTCGTCCCAGTCGCCGCCGATCTTGTTCAGGGCGAGGTTAAGGAGCCGGGCGTCCGCCTCCGATATGTCGAGGAAGACGGCCGGCATGTGGGTGAGCCCCAGCTTTCGCGCCGCCGCCAGCCGCTGGTGGCCGCCGATGACGACGTTGTCGGCCCGTCGAACGACTATCGGATCGACGACGCCGAAGTGCTCGAGGCTTCGCTCCAGGTCCGCCAGATCCTTATCGCTGATCGTGCGCGGGTTGTAGTCCGCGCCCCGCAGGTCTTCCAGCGGGACATACTCTATCTTCAGCCGGGACCCGGCTCTTTGTTTCGTTCTTTCCTTGAACTTCTCCTTGCCGCGTGGGCGCTTCTGCTTTCCCCCGGAGTCGACGTCTTCAATGGCGAGTTGCTCTATCCGTGCTGAACCATCCGAACGCATGTCTGACTGCCCTCCTCAGAGACACAAGTAGGCCGTCGCGCTTCTCTTACAGCGCGACGACCAGGGAAGTTAGCTGCTTACAGCTCTCCCTATCTATTACAGGGCAGCAGAAGAGGTGATTTGTGACATTGAGACAGAGGAAAATTCAGGGAGAATCAGAATCTCCCAGGATCAGTCGCAGGTGATCGCGAGCGCGCTGCCAGCCTTTTCGAATTGGGGCGGCCTTCCATTTGCGACGCCGGCAGGCCTCTTCGATGCTGATATCTTCCCTGGCAGCCTCCAGGTACACATCATAGGCGCGACGCTCATACGGAGTCAGCTGGTCGGCGGCCCATTCAAGGTAAAGTTGGTCCTCCACTGCGTCCAGCAACGCCTCGGCACCAAGATCCGGCAGATCCTCCAGAGAATCGGTCAGACTAGACTCAGTCATTACCTTCCGCGTGGAGCGTCGACTGCCAAGGCCCTTGCCGTAAGTCTCGGCCTCCAGATTCGTCCTAACTGTGTCCCTAATGATGTCTGCAGCAGGCCGCTTCTTTCCCAACCAGCCCTGCCAGAGAGGGATGCCCTGGCCCTCCACGGCGAGATACTCGGCAGGTAGGAGCGCGTTCCCTTTGCCTTCGAAGCTGCCGTCCAAAACGGTCTCCGCGATTCCGCTGGAAAGCCACTCGCGCCGGTCTACCCCCAACCACTTGAACATGTGAGACACATGCTCTTTCGGACTCAGGAGGTTGAACAGATCACGCCCCATTCTGCTGTTGGGTACCATGAGGCTGTTCTCGAGTTCCTTCTTCCTTCGCCGTCGTTTCTTCTTGTCCTCCTCACTGGCGGCGAGAATGGCTATGCGTCTTCTCTCGGCCACTGTCGCGATTGCCTCGGCCAGCACCTTACGCAGGTCCCAGGCTTCAATCCGCCGGGCCCAAAGTGGTTTCGACGACAGATAGAAAGGCTGCGTTGCCAGGAGCGGTCCAACCAATCGGCGTGCGAGACAGGTGATATGGCCGAGGGAGCCTTCGTCTGTGGCGACCCTGTCTATGATGCCCCCCGGTGTTCGGACGTAATCGAGATCGCCAGCCTGCAGTAGCTCCGTTACCCCGCCCTCCGCAAAGCTCAGTCTTAGTTTCACCTCTTCGTTGAGGCGCACACTGGTTTCCAGTCGTGGCCAGAACACGATTTGTGCCGCCGATAGTTCCCCTTCGATACCCCGGCGACGGCGTTCCTTCTCTGCCCGAAGGACGAACTTCACGAAGAATCGGTGGATTGCAGCCTGCACCTCTATCGGCTGAACGCCTCTGGGCGCCTCGTTGACCATGACTTCACCTCCGCATAAAGCTTCGGCACCATTCGACGCGTTTACAGTCTGAAAGTCGGCGATCTTTGACTTGACTTTTCTCGCAAGAGGAGTGATGACTACGCACTACCTATTAGAGAAAGGAGGTGAGAAGAGGTGAGCAAGCGTCAGGAGCAGAAAGCCAGCCAGGCGCGGCCGGCCCGGGAGTTGCCGCCAACGGGAACGCAGCTCTCAGGGCGCTATCGAGGGCAGGAGTTTGTCGCCGAAGTAGTCGCGGCCGAAGGTGGCGAAGGTGCCCGCGCGCTGGAGTTCCAGGGTTCTCAGTACACATCGCTGAGCGCCGCCGCGAAGGCCATCAGCGGCAATTCGGTGAACGGCTGGCGGTTCTGGAAGGTAGTGGAGCCTCAGCCAACGGATTCTGAGTGAACCCCTTCAGTGGCGGAGGCGAGGGTCGGCGGATTGGGCCGCCGGCCCTTCCTCTCTTGGGCATTCTCGTCCCCACCCCCTCAAAACCGCTGCATATGCAGCGGTTCCTCATAAAAGAGGCAAATTGCCGCCAGAACGGCGTCTAATTCAGGCATTCCACCCGAACAAGACTTGACTTCGTGGGCCCGCAGAGTGATGTGTAACATACGTACATACTTGGAGATGGCGGGATGATAGTCGCGGCGAAGGTAAGGCAGGAGACCGACCTGAATACCCTCGTCAAGCTCTACCTGTTGCGCTGCGACGTCGAGGGCAAATCCCCCTTCACTGTGGTGGCATATCGCGAGACCCTATGCTTGTTTCAGCGGATCGTCGAAGAGGAGCGCATTCCTGCCGATGTGCCCGCAATCACGCCGGCGCACATCTACGCCTACCTGGGCCACATCGCCGAGACGGGCGTAAGCCTGGAGACACGCCACAGGCGGTTTCGGGAGGTCCGCTCTTTCTTCAGTTGGCTGGAGCGGATGGGCTACATCGAGGAGAGCCCGTTTGCCCGCATCAAGAACGTCCGCCTGCCCCAGAAGATAGTCCAGCCCTACTCCCCTGAGGAAGTGGGGAAGATACTCTCCGTCTGCGACGAGCGAAGTGCGCTGGGGGCACGGGACAGGGCGATAGTGCTCCTGCTCCTGGACTGCGGCCTGCGTTTGAACGAGCTGGTTCAACTGGAACTGGGGGACGTGGACTTCGAGGAGCAGCGCATTCGGGTGCGCTGTGGGAAAGGGAACAAGCAGCGGGTAGTGCGCTTCGGGGAGCGGGCGAAGGAGGCGGTGTGGGACTACGTGGGGTATTACCGTGGCGGTGAGGAAGGCCAGCTGTTCCGGTCGAGCAAAGCGGGCCAGCCGTTGACGAGGAACCTGGTCAGGGTTCGGATGCAGCGCTTGGGGCGGGTGTCGGGGGTGCCCAAGACCCATGCCCACCGCTTCCGGCACACCTTCGCCACCTGGGCGATCGAGAATGATGCACGGGAGTTGGATGTGCAGTACTTACTGGGTCACAGCACGCCGGCGATGGTGCGACGTTACTCAGCAACGTATAATGCTGAGAAAGCGGCGCGGGCTCACGCGAGGTGGAGCCCGGGCGACATGTTGGACGGGAACAGGGCGGCAGATCCGGCGTTACCCTAGGTTCGGCGGCTGAACTTGGGGCGCTTACGTGGTTCCTTCCAAGCAGGACGTCGCGGGTTCGAATCCCGTCCCCCGCTCCAGGCGTTCGATGGCCTCGCTCCGCGTTGGCTGTGCATCTGATTCCCAAGCAGAGGGTCGCAGGTTCGAGTCCCGTTTCCCGCTCCAGGTTTTTCCTCCGCACACTACATATGAAGCCGGGCGAAATGCCCGGCCCTTTTCACGCCCTGAGTCGTAGACCACCTAGTTTCTAGGCAGAGGGTTTGCGCTCCTCTGCCGGCATTCGGCGGTCCTGGTTTGCCACTCGCCGCTCTCCCAGATACGGATGGAAAATTGACACCCCACAACCCGGCGGACGAGATCTCCTCACTGCTCAGCCGCGGCCGTTCGGATTATCCGGTATGTGCCGACGCATAAAGGGTTAGGATGAGCAGCCGCCGATAACGGTAAACCGTTCGAAAGGGCGGGACGCAAAGCCACGGACCTACAGTCCTTTCCCCGGGGAGGACCACGGTGGCCGGGCTGCCGAAGCGAGCAGGAGACTACCCCTGAGGCGCCTGTTGCGCAGCTTCGGCTAGACGGCAGGCGTCGTTTCCTGTGTTGCGGCATCGTTGCCGGCTTCCCCGGCATTCGTTCAGCGAGGAGAGAACAAAGCCATGATGACGAAGGCAACTGAGCCCAAGCGGCTCCATAGCAAAGGGATATACAGCAGAATCCGATTCGTTCTGTGCCCCGTCGTGTTGGGACTGCTGGCCTCAGTCCTACTGGTTTGGCCTTTGTCGGCGGCGGGCATGGGATCGCGGCCGACCCCCGGCAGGCACGTTTCAGGTGAGATCCTGGTTGGGTTCAGGCAGGGCACCACCTTAGTGGACATTGCCCAGTTGAACACGGCACACGGCGCCGCCATAATCGACGCCATCCCGCAGCTACGTGTAGTCCGTGTCCGAATCCCGAAAGGCTCCGATGAAGGACGGGTTGCCGCCGCGTATCAACGAAACCCGCACGTTCAGTATGCCGAGCCGGACTACATCGCCAGTGTGCTGAACACGCCAAACGACCCTTACTTCACGGGTGGCTATCAGTGGAACATGGCCAAAGTGCAGGCCTCTAGCGCCTGGGACGTCACCACGGGCAGCGCCAGCGTCGCGGTCGCCATCCTGGATACCGGCGTCGACCTCTCCCACCCGGATCTCCAAGGCAAGGTGGTCGCCAGCGTGAATTTCAGCGACAGCAGCACGGTGAACGACTTGAACGGCCACGGGACCCACTTGGCTGGGATCGTCGGCGCCGCAACCAACAACAGCCAGGGCGTCGCAGGCCTGGGCTACAACACCACCGTCATGAACGTGAAAGTGATGGGTGACAACGGGACCGGCGGCTACTCGTGGGTCGCCCAGGGCGTGGTGTGGGCGGCAGACCACGGGGCCAAGGTGATCAACATGAGCCTGGGAGCGGAATTTGGGTCTTCCACTCTCGAGGATGCCATCAACTACGCTTGGGGAAAGGGCGTCGTCGTGGTGGCGGCTGCGGGCAACAATGCCTCCAGCACACCTTTCTACCCGGCCGCCTACCCGAACGTTATCGCCGTTGCGTCCACCGATTACAACGACCATCTTGTGTCTTCCTCAGATTATGGGGACTGGGTGGACGTGGCAGCGCCAGGTGCCAGCATCTGGTCGACTCTGCCGAACGACAGGTACGACTCCAGATCTGGCACTTCAATGGCTTCTCCGCATGTTGCGGGCCTGGCGGGCCTGGTCTTCACGCAGGTGGTGGATTCCAATGCTGACGGAAGGCTTAACGACGAGGTTCGCTCCTGCATCGAGCAAAACGCGGACAATATCGGCGTTGCGGGCATCGGAAGCGGACGCATCAACGCCTATAAGGCGGTCTTGTGCTCCTCGATGCCGCCTGCGCCGACGCCGACAGCCACGCCGCCGCCCGCGCCGACGCCGACAGCCACGCCGCCGCCCGCGCCGACGCCGACAGCCATGCCGCCGCCCGCACCGACGCCGACGGCCACGCCATCAGCGGGCGACAAGACACCGCCGCAGGTAGCGTTGCAGCGGCCCGGGCAGGGCCAGACGGTCAAGGGCAGCGTTGCCACGGGCGCCAGCGCATCAGATAATGTTCGTGTTATCAAGGTGTCCTTCTACGTTGACGGCGTGCTTTACAAGACCGACACGAGCGCGCCCTACAGCGCGTCATGGCAGTCCCGCAAATGGAGCAACGGCCTGCACGCGATAACGGCGAGGGCAGTCGACGCAGCCGGGAACGTGTCGGAGGACATCCACACGGTGACTGTCCAGAATTGACGTAACAGACCGTGAGAGCCGGAGAGAAGCACATTGCCCCCGGTTCTGCCTAGGGGAACAAAGGTGGGAGGCCCATTGGGCCTCCCACCTGTCTGGTTTCTCTGTCTACGAGTCTCGGTTGCGGCTCCTTTCGTCCCCTAGGGGCAGAGCGTGCCGTTGTTGTACTGGTCGAGGGTATTGGCCAGCGACAGCGCCTCGGCCCTGTTGGCCGACGCACCCTTGCCGCCCTTCCAGTACGGTCCTGCGCCCGTAAAGTTCGCGTCACCAACCGGAGTGCCATCGCCGTCCAGCAACTCCTGCGCCTTAGCAATGGCGGTGTCCGCGGCCGGGCACGTTGCGGCGAGCGCCGCCTTGTTCAGTTCCGCCCCTAGGAGTTGGGCGGCGAGGGCGTAGGCGGCGTCGCTCGCACGTTTCTCTCCCGAAAGCACGTCGGTCTTGTCCAGGATAGCCACAGCTATCTGGCAGGTGGAGACGTTCAGCTTGCCGATGATGATGGGGAGGAGGTCATCGGCTAGGGTGTTACCCGTCTTGGCAGCCCGCGCCTCGAAGGCTCCGTCGTGGCTGCACTTGTTCCAGTTCTTCCAGTAGCCGATGGTCCTCTGGCCACCGCCTGGCCGCCAGTTGTCGATGTTGAACACCTTCCCCTCACCCGCCGTCAGGGTGAAGTTCAGGCAGATATCACCGGTGTTGGGATTCGGCACGCCACCCAAGTCCTCAAGAGTGGAGTTGGTCCCGGCCGGCACCGCCAGCTCGCACAGAGTGTAGTCGCCGGCCTTCAGCACGCCGAAGTCGAGGGTGCCGTTGCCCGGCGAGGTGCTCAACTCGATGGGCACGAAGCCCGCGCCGTCCGTCAGTCGGAACGTGTACTGGAGGGTCGGAGCCCCGCTGGACTCGGTCTTTATGACCTTGACTGTCGAAACGGTGAAGGGCTCGCACCCGCTCCAGCCGTTCGTCGGGGCGTTATTCGTGTCACCGTTGTACCTAGCCTGGAAAGCGTACTTACCGGCACTCAGCGGCCCCTGGTAGAAGCTGGTTGCGTCTACCTCGCCGCCGGTCGCATCAGCACTGTCAAGCGGCAGGTTCGACGAGGTCTGAGACGGGTCGCCAGTGCAGAGGTCGTTGTTGAAGAACCTGATGGTCACCGTGCCTGTCGGCGCGAAAGTGCTGTAGGTGTCAACACGAACCCTATCGTGGACATACCCCGTGGCTGATTCGCCGCCCAGCGCGATTCCCTTCACGCCACCGCTGTCATCCTGACCCTCGTGAAGCTGGGTATCGATGTCGGACGTGTTGGCCACAATCGTCAGTTGCTCACAAGTCGCCGGACCGACGAGGTTGTAGTTGTCGTCGCCGGCGAAGCTTGCCGTGTACGAGTAGGGACCCGTTGCAAGCGGGCCAGCGTCGGCCGACCTCGCTACGTACGTGTCCTCGCTGCCTGTGTTGGCCGGCGAGCTGCTCGTACCCGTGCACTTGTCGCTCGTGCTATAGAAGGTGAACGAGATCTTCGACAGATCAGGGTTGATCCCGACGACCGCATCGCTCAACGTGGCCGTGTCGTGGACTACCGAACCCGCCGAGGCCCCGGTTATCACACCGTGCGACTCATTGTGGATGTCGGTCCTTATGCGCAGATCCGCCTTGTCCACCGTCAAGGGCTCGCAGTTGCTGGTCTTGCCCAGGTAGTTGTCGTTGCCGGCCACCACCGCCATGAAGTTGTAGG
>Ga0315274_10014487_pt1 | contig 11181 bp, 4 predicted proteins | sample YL17G02_20_MG_FD_203700 | JGI IMG/M metagenome (GOLD analysis project Ga0315274, IMG submission 203700) | Sediment microbial communities from Yellowstone Lake, YNP, Wyoming, USA - YL17G02_20 | ecosystem: Environmental > Aquatic > Freshwater > Lake > Sediment | place: USA: Wyoming | collected...
GACCGTGTCGAAGAGGTCGCACGCCTCGCGATACAGGCCGGACCCGGCCTTGACCTGGTCGCCGAACTCGAGGTGCCGGTCGCCCGCCGCGTCGTACGCCGGCCACTCGGGCAGGCCGGGCCCGTTGGGGTCGCCCGTCCGGGCGAAGCGGACCCAGGCGTCGGCCATCACGCGCGCGAGGTCCCGGTCCTTGGGGCCGGCCAAGGCGAGGAGGTTGTCGAAGACGTAGGGGATCTCGCTGGCGTGGAACGCGCCGAGCCCCGTGAACCGGCCGACCCGTGACTCGCGCGTAAAATGATAGAGATACGTTTTCGGCTGGCGACCGGCCATCGAGCGGGCCAGCGCCCGCGCCGGGGCGATGAAGGCCGAGACGGTGGTAAGGCGCGCCTGGGCCGCGCGCACCTCGGCGTCGCCCTCGGCCGGGAAGAGCCGCAGGACGTCGTCCGCGCGGCCGCCGAAGAGGGTCCCCGCCAACCGGCGGTACTCCTCGGCCGTCCGCGCGGGCAGTTGCCGGACGAAGACCGTGCCCTCGTCGGCGTTCGTGCCCGTCATGAAGGGGACGGCGGCCTGCTTGCCCGCCTGCCACAGCGCGTCGGGGTCGTCGGGCAGGGCCCGGCCGTCGACGACGGGGCCGAACCTCGTGCCGGTTCCGAAGAGGCCCTGGGCGGGGTCGGCGGCGGCAAGGAGTTCTTCGGCCGTCTTGGCGCGGAGGGCCTGGAGGACGTCGTCGGCCCCGTCGCAGCCGAGGGCCTTGGCGATCCGCTCGCCGACGGCCTCGGCCGACTCCATCCCCTCGTGCCGCGCGCGGAGGCGCCGGTTGTAGCCGCGTGCCCCGCCGCTCTGGCCGATCGCCCGGTGGAAGAGGCCCTTGGCCGGGGGCGACACCAGCAGCCGCACGACGCTGCACGATCCGGCCGACTCGCCGAAGACCGTCACGCACCCCGGGTCGCCGCCGAAGGCCGCGATGTTCCGCCGCACCCACCCGAGGGCCGCCACCTGGTCCAGCAGGCCCCAGTTGCCGCTCACGCCCTCGGGCGACTCCTTCGACAGCAGGGGGTGGGCGAGGAACCCGAACGGGCCCAGGCGGTAGTTGATCGTCACGAGGACCACGCCCCGCCGCGCCAGGGCGGTCCCGTCGTAGAGGGGCGATCCGCCTGAGCCGGTCGTGAACCCGCCGCCGTGGACCCAGACCATGACCGGCAGCCGCTCATCGGCCGTCTTCGCCGGCGTCCAGGCGTTCAGGTACAGGCAGTCCTCGCTCGCGCGGTCGGGCCCCTGCCCCAGGATCGGCCTCGGCTGGGGGCACCACGGCCCGGGGGCGGTGCAGGCGCGGACGCCCTCCCACGCGGGGATGGGCTGCGGCGGCTTCCACCGCAGGTCGCCGACGGGCGGGGCGGCAAAGGGGATGCCCTTGTAGGCCCGGACGCCGGCCGACGCGTCGGCGACCGTGCCCGAGACGAGGCCCGCGTCGATCCGCACGGGCGCGTCGGGCGCCGGCCCCGCGGCGGCCCGCGCTGCCGCGAGCAGGACCGCGATGGCCGCGCCCGCAATGAGGTTCACCCGCGCCTTGGGCATCGTCGCCTCCCGGCCGCCAAGGGCGTGCTCCGCGCCCGTGTCCAGTCTAGCGTTCGGGCGGCCGAATCCAAGGCGAAAGGGCGGCGGCGGGCGGCCAAACGGGGGATGACCCGCTGCCGCGTCGCCTTGATTTCGGCGCCGGCGGCCGATACGATGCCCCGTGGACCGTCGGGGCATCGGCAGCGCGGGCCGACCTCGCGGCGCCGCGGCCAGGTCGCCCTGCCCTGCCTGCCGGCCGCTCGACCCGGAGGCTCTCGACGGGCCGGCAGGCTCGTGGCAGGCGGGCCCCGATCAGGAGACGCCGGATGACCGACGCGCCGAGCGAGCCCGACCGGTCTCGACCCCGCGAGCGCCCGACCCACTGGGCCCACCCGGTCAACGAGCGCCGGCGCCTCCGCCGCGTCCATCGCCACTACCGCCGCCGCATCGTCCTGGGCGTCCTCGTAGTCCTCATCGGCGCCCTCGTGGGCACGTACTGGTACCTGACGAGCGACGTGCGGGTCGAGGCGTTCGCCGAGCGGTACCTGCGGGACCTCCTGGGGACCCAGGTCAAGATCGACCGCGCGCACTTCACGCTTCACGACGGCCTGGTGCTGGAGGGCCTGCGCGTGATGCCGCCCCAGCCGTTCCAGGAGCCGCTCCTGGTGGCGGACCGGGTGAACCTGGTCATCGACCCGATCGCGCTGGCGGCCCTGCGGATCGACGTGTCGGAGATCGTGGTCCACCGGCCGCTCATCAACCTGGTCCTGTGGAACGAGAAGGTCTGGAACTTCCAGGCGATGATCCGGCGCCGGCCCGAGGCGGCGGCGCCCCCGGCCCTGCGGCCGGTGTTCACGCTGGAGGAAGGCACCGTCCGGATCAAGCGCAAGCTCGACGGCGAGGCGGTCTACGAGCAGGAGGTCCGCGTTTCGGGGCTCCTCTTGCCGAGCGAGCGCGACCCGCACATGTTCCGGTTCCAGACGGACGTGTCGAGCCCCGTCGTTCACCTGGCGGTGGCTTCGGGCTTTCTGGACGGGCGGACGGGCGAGCTGCGGTTCGAGGGCCAAGCCAGCAACGTCGCCCTCACCAACGACCTCTACAAGAGCCTGCCCCGCGAGGCCCAGCGCGTCTGGGACCGCTTCGAGCCGACCGGCTCCGTGAACCTCAAGGTCGTCTTCGACGAGAAGGAGGGCCTCCAACTCGTCGCCGAACTCACCGGCGTCCAGTTCACGTGGGAGGCCCAGGGCCGGGCCCGCCTGGCCCCCGACCTCTTCGGCCAGGGGCTCGGCGCCTTCGCGCGCCTGACGGGCGTGCCCGTCCCGTGGAACCCGGCCGCCGAGGCCCACCGCTTCACCAACCTGACCGGCCGGTGCGCCTTCACGCCCAAGAGCCTGACCCTGACGGGCGTCCAGGGCCTGCTGGACGGCTCGCCCCTGCGCCTGTCGGGGACGGTGAACGGCTTCGACCGCGAGACGCTCGACACGGACCTGGCCGTCGCGGTGGACAACGTGCGGCTGGAGGAGGTGCGGGGCCTGCTGGTGGGCCTGGCGCCGCACATGACGAACCTGTACGAGATCTACGCCCCGCGGGGGCCGGTGGACGTGGCCGTCCGGATCGCGCGGCGGGCGGCCACGGAGCCCGCCTTCCGCGCCTCGGGCACCATCACGTGCCGCGGCACGGAGATCACGTACCGCCACTTCCCCTACCGGGTGGAGCGGCTGCGCGGCAAGGTGCGGTTCAGCCCCGAGGAGTACACGATCGACGGCCTGGAGGGCGTGCACGGCGGCGCGCGGATCCGCCTGACGGGCTGGGCCCGGAACCCCGGCCCCCTCGTCAAGGCCGAGGTCACCGTGTCCGGCACGGACGTCGCCCTCGACGACGACCTCCGCCAGGCGCTGGCGCCCTACCACCGCGGCATCTGGGACCAGTACGCCCCGTCCGGCACCGTCGACCTGGACGTGAAGGTCAGCCGGGCCCCCGTGGCGGGGGCGAGGCCCACCGCTGTCATCGACATGCAGATGCGCGGATGCGAGGTCTGCTACGCGGAGTTCCCCTACCGGCTGACCGACACGCGCGGCCGGGTGGTCATCGAGGCCGACCGCACGCGCCTGCTGGACGTAGTCGGCCGCCACGGCGGCGCCGCCGTCCTGGTCCGGGGCGACATCGTCAACCGCGGGGACGGGCCCCCCGCCGTCGACCTCCGGGTCGCCGGGCGCGACGTCCGCCTCGAGGACGACGACCTGGCGGCCGCGCTGCCCGCCCGCGAGCGCGAGACCCTCCGCCTCTTCCACCTCGCGGGCCTGGCCGACTTCGAGGGGACCGTGACGCGCGGCCCAGAGGAGGGCGCGGCCCTCGAATACGACCTGGACATCGGCCTGAAGGGCGCCCGCCTCATCCACGAGGAGTTTCCCTTCCTGGCCGAGCAGGTGACGGGTCGGCTGCACCTAGCGCGCGGCCTGTGCCGCATCGAGTCGCTTCGCGGCCACAACGCGGGGGCGGTCCTGGAGGCGCGCGGCTGGGTGGAGCAGCGCCCCGACGACTACGCCGTCGACGTCGCCCTGACGGCCGAGGACCTGCTGCTGGACGAGCAGCTGCGCGGCGCGCTCGGGCCCGGCATGCGGGCCGCCTGGCGCCGCCTCGCGCCCCACGGCCGCGTCGATGTCGAGGCGCGGCTCGTGAAGGCCTTCGGCCCCGAGGAGCGCCTCCGCCATCACGTCTGGGTCACGCCGCGCCAGGTCAGCGCCACGTTCGACATCTTCCCCTATCCGCTCGAGTCGGTCACGGGGCGGCTGGAGTTCGAGGGCGACGAGGTCCGCCTGCACGACGTCGCCGCCCGCAGCGGCGCCGCCCGCTTTGCGCTCGGCGGCCGCATCGCCTACGGCGAGCACGGCCCGAGCGCCGACCTGGAACTCGAGGCCCACAGCCTGCGCCTGGAGGGCCCGTTCCGCCGCGCGGTCCCCGCGCCCCTCCAGGGCCTCCTGGAGCGCTTCAGCGCCACCGGCCGCATCGACCTCAGCAACATCCGCATCGCCTACCGTCCCACCGGGCCCGACACGTTCGAGGCCTCCTGGAAGGGCTCGGCCCTGCTGGACGAGGTGGCCCTGGTGCCGGGCGTGCGCGTCTCGGGCGTCGTCGGCACCGCCGACGTCGAGGGCCGGTGGGACCAGGACGGCCTCGGCCTGGACGCCCGGGCCTGGGTCCAGCAGGGCAGCGTCGCCGGCATGGCCGTTTCCGACCTCCGCCTCGTCCTGCACAAGGACGACCGGGCCAACGTGCTGGTGGCCCACCCGATCGAGGGCGAGTTCTACGGCGGGCGGATCGAGGGCACCGCCTCGGTCGGCATCGGCGACGGCGGCCGCTTCGGCTTCGACCTGGCGGTCGCCGACGTCGCGTTCGAGCGGCTGCTGCGCGAGGGCTTCCACCTGGAGTACGACATCTCGGGAGGGCGTCTGCGCGGCACGCTGGCCCTGGCCGGGCAGGGGGCCGACCCCGCCGCCGTCCAGGCCTCCGGCCGCGCCGAGATCACCCAGGCCCGCCTCTACCAACTGCCCCTCCTCGTCCGGCTGCTGAACGTCTTGCGCCTGGCGCCCGGCGACGAGACCGCCTTCCGCGAGGCCCGCATCGACTTCTTCGTCCGCGGCAAGCGCGTCATCTTCGAGGACATCCGCCTCCAGGGGCCCGCCGTCTCCCTCTACGGCGCCGGCACGATGGAGCCCGACGGGCAACTCGCCCTCACCTTCATGACCGGCAAGAAGGACGACCGGCCGCTGGTGCCCGCCATCGCCGAACTCGTCGAAGGCCTGCGCAGGGAACTGGCCGTCGTCCAGGTCACCGGCACCCTGGCCGAGCCGAAGGTCGAGGTGCAGACCCTCTGGGGCGCCGGCGCCCCCTTGCGCGAACTCCTGGCCCACATCCGCGAGGAGCGCGCGCGCCGCCGCGCGCGCTAGGAGACCGGGATGCGCCGACTCCTCCTCTCCGACGTCCACCTCTCGCCGCGGCATCCCGACCGCACGCGCTCGTTCCTCGACTTCCTCGGCCGCCAGGCCCCCGGCACGGGCGAACTCTACGTCCTGGGCGACCTCTTCGACTACTGGATCGGGCCGAAGCACCTCGACCTGCCCGACTACCGCGAGGCGCTCGAGGCCCTGCGCGACGTCGGGGCGCGCGGCACGCGGGTAGTCTTCTTCGCCGGGAACCGCGACTTCTACCTCCGGCGGCGGTTTCGCGAGTTCCTGGGCGCCCAGGTCGTCCACGGGGCCCTGGACGTCACCTTCGCCTCGGGGCGCGTCCACCTGTGCCACGGCGACCGCCTCTGCACGCGCGACCGCGCCACCCGCCGCGCCCAGGCCGTCATCCGATCGGCCCTGGTCGAGGCCGTCTTCACGCGCCTGCCGGTGCGCCTCGCGCGGTTCCTGGCCGAGGGCTATCGCGCCCACTCGCGCCGCGTCACGCCCGGCAAGCCCGCCCACCACGTCGCCCTCGACGACCGGGCGGTCCTCGAGGTCTTCCGCGGGGGCGCCGACGTCATCGTCTGCGGCCACACCCACCGGGCGGCCAAGCACACCTGGCGCCTGGGCGGCCGCGACAAGGTCCTCTTCTCCCTGGGCGACTGGGCCGACGGACCGAGTTACCTCGTCGAGGAGCAGGGAACATGGCACCTCTACGGGGCCGGGTAGGGCTGGAGCGACGCTGGCTTGCAGGCCCTGTAGCGCGGGGGTTTACCCCCCGCGCCATGCGGACGCGAGCGACGATCGCGCGGGGGATGAACCCCCGCGCTACGACTCGGCGCGGCGGGCGCGGCGACACGGCGCGCGGCCGCGACGCGCGCAAAAAAAGGTGGCCGAACGGGGGGACATTCGGCCACCGATGGATACATGCGGGACCGTCCCGCATGGCATAGCCAAATAGTACACGTGTACTACCGGCTCAGCATACCACTTGTGGGCAAACGGTATGCCAGACGGAGAGATGAGGTCGAAACCCCGCTGCTGATGTCGGGGAGAGCCTTCCTGATGCTGCGTGGACGGCACATGCATGGGAACCTGCGTAAAAATCCGCAGCCCTGCGCGAAATTCCCCACAAGACTGGGGAATTGTGCGCAGTGGCCTGTGGCCCGACGCCGGTCCCTGCGACTGTGTGCCCATCCGGCGGGGGCTTTCCGGCAGGGAGCCTCCATACCTGGGTGAGCGGTCGCGCTAGGCTGCTCCCGGGCCTGGCGGCGGGCCGCTGGCCTATGGAGGACGCCATTTGGCTGCCCCGCGTGATGCGGACGTCGGGTCGGCGGCCCCGAGCCCCGTTCTCGACGTCCACACCCATGCCTTTCCCGACAGGCTGGCTGCCGCAGCCGTCGCGAAACTCCGGGCCGGGGCCCGCTGGTACGAGGTCCACCCGTCGTACGACGGCACGGTCGGCGGCCTCGTAGCGTCCATGGACCGGGCGGGCATCCGCAAGGCCGTCCTCTGCTCCATCGCGACGCGGCCGGAACAGGTCCGCAACATCACGGACTGGTCGGCCTCGATCGCCGGCCCGCGGATCGTCCCGTTCGCCTCGATCCACCCGGACTATCCCGAACCGGAGCAGGAGGCCCGGCGGATCGCGGCGGCGGGCCTGCGGGGCCTCAAGTTCCATCCCTACTACATGGACTGTCCGGCGGACGACCCGCGGGCGGTCCGCGTGGCCCGGGCGGCCGCCGACGCGCATCTGGCGATGGTCTTCCACTCCGGCTACGACATGGGGTTCGAGAGGGACGACACGGCCGCGCCGGCGCACCTCAGGCGGCTGCACGAGCAGGTCCCGGACCTCCGGATGGTGGCGGCCCACATGGGCGGGTGGCTGCGGTGGCCCGAGGCGCTGCGGGACCTGGCGGGCCTGCCGATCTGGCTGGAGACCAGTTACACGATCGGGCAGTGCCCGGAGGAGATGCTGCGGCGCCTCCTGGACGCCCATCCGCCCGACCGCCTTCTCTTCGGGACCGACGCGCCGTGGGCGGACCAGCCAGCAGAGGTCGAGCGGTTCCGCGCACTCCCGATCGGGGAGGGCCTGAAGCGGCAGATCCTCTGGGAGAACGGCCGCCGCTGGCTGGGCCTGGCGGCGGATCCGGCCTGACGCGCGGGGGGACGCGCCACCCTCACCCGGCCTCCGGCCACCCTCTCCCTGTCGGAGCGTAGCGCAGACCCATCGCCCCACCCAGGGCGGGAGAGGGAAGCAGAGAAAGGCGGTGCGCGGCGGGTACGGAGACCCGCCGCGCAAACACTTCACTGGCGCGGCGGGCTACTTGGGGGCGTCTTCCTTCTTGGGTTCGGGCTTGTCCTCGCCGGCCTTGGCCGCGGCCGCGATCTTCACGGCGTCCGGGCCGCCGATGATGGCGATGCGTTCGCCGCCCTTGACCATGGCGTAGCGGAGCGGCCGGTCCGGCAGGAGTTCGGCCACGGGCTGCGGGACCTCCTTGTCGGACACCAGGAGCGTCACCGTCTTGTCGCCCGCCTTGGCGGTGATGGAAAGGGGCGGCTGGTCGAGGCCGAACTCGGCGGCCGCCTTCGTGTCGTAGGCAGCCCAGCGCTTGGCCTTCAGGGCGCCGAGCGCTTCCGTGAGGCCCTTCAGGTCGTCGCCAGGGACCTCCTTCTCGGGCTTGCCGGCGGCGTCGGCCCGATACCAGCGGGTGTCCTGCCTGAGGAAGCGGGCGGTCTTGCCGCTCGCGGCGATCTCGACCTCGGTGACGTTGGCGGCGGCGAGGGTGACGAGGTCCTTGGCGAGCGGCTCGGCGGCGAGGGTGTCGCGCAGGGCCGTCGGCACCTCGAAGACGAGGTCCCGCCCGTCGACGCGGCCGTAGACCTTCGCGTCCTTCTGCGTCGCCAGGCGGAGGACCTGCTCGGTGGCGGGGTCCTCGGCCTTCTCGCCCGCCACCGTCACGGTGCAGACGACCGCGCCCGTCTCCAGGCCGTAGGGCTTGTAGTCCGTCGTGGCGGCGACGTAGGCCAGGCAGGAGAGGTCCTGGAGTTCGCGGGCCAGGTCTTCCGTGAACGTAATCTCGGGCTCGGCCTCGACGGGCTTCACGAGGCGCCACTTCCCGTCCTTCTGTGCGAGTTCGATCGTGCGGTCGGGCGTCGTGATGGCCACGCGCGTCATCTTCTTCGGGTCGGCCTTGAGGACCTGCTTGGAGAGGAAGGCGTACGAGGGCTTGCGGCAGGACTTGAGGTCGTTCTCGTTGACGCGTCCGACCCAATCTTCGCGGAGGTTGCGGACGAGGACGCCCGATTCGGCGGCGCCGCCGATCTCGAAGCCGCGCGGGTTCGGCTCGCCCTCGACCTGGACGCGCAAGTGGCCCTGCGGCGCGCCGAAGTCGGCGGCGTCCTTGGGGTCGGAGAAGTAGAGGACCTTCAGGTCGCCGGCCTCCTTGAGGAGGTCGTCGAAAGCGGCCGGGTCGGCGTCGGCCTCGGGGCGGTCGGCGACCTTGAGGCGCCACTTGCCGGCCGTCTTGGCGAACTCGAACTCGCCCGTCTCGTTCTTGAGGCTCAGGCGCGACACCTTCGACGCATCGAGCGCCACGACGCGCTTGTCGCGGAAGTCCTGGGGCGTCTTCTCGAGCGACGCCAGGGCCGTCGCCACGACGCTCGTGACGTGCTTGCCGTCATCGGCCGTCAGGTGGACGGTCTTCTTCTCGATGTCGGCCCAGGAGCCGAACTTGAGGGTGGCGACCTTGACGGGCTCGGGGGCGGGCTCGGGCTTGGCCTCGCCCTCCTTGGGAGGGGTCTCGGGCTTCTCCTTGGGGGGCTCGCCCTTCTTGTAGAGAGCGACCTCGACGCGGGGCTTCGCGAGGCCGTAGCGCTCGAGGTCCCCCGGCGCGTCGGCGACGAACTCCTTCACGCGCAGGCCCAGCGTCTCGCGGACGAGCGTGCTCAGGGTGTCGGGGTCGGCGCGGGCGGCCACCGGCTCGGCCAGGACCCAGGCCTGGTCGGCGCCGCGGTCGAAGCGGACGGATCCGCCCTTCGCGCCCGAGATCTCGATGCGCACAAGGTCGTCGCTCCGCAGGTCCAAGAGGTCGCGGCTGCGGTAGGTCTTGATCTCCTCCTCGGCCCGCTCCAGGAGGTCGGTCTTGTCGAGGAGGACGACCTTCTCCTGGGGCGCGAGGAGCCGCGCGTACACGCCGCCCGCCAGGAGGGGCTTGCGGCCGACCTCGATCTTGACGGTCGCGGCGGGCTTCTTGCCCGGAACGGGTCCAGACTTCGGATCGGTCTTCTCGGCCACCAGGGTCAGGCGGTAGGCGGGGGGGTCGAGGCCGAGTCCCGCCAGGTCGGGCTGTCCGCCCGAGCCGGGGACGATGGTGCGGCGGAAGCGGGCCTCGGCGCCGGCGCGGACGAGGCGCATCGCCTCGTACTCGTCGGCGGGGTAGTCCACGGGCTCGGCGAGGCGCCACTTCTTGTCGGCCTTCTTGAGGGCGAGTTTGACGGCCAGGGCGCCGTCGGGGCCCTTGGCCTCGAGGGTGGCGGAGGCGACGTCGTCAGGCGCGACATCGACCAGGCGCAGGGTCTCCTCGGGCTTCTCGGGCGGGGGCGCCAGGCCCGTCAGGCGGTCCTTGTAGATCCAGAAGAGGGCGGCCGCCGCCAGGACGGCCAGCGCGAGAACCAGAGTCGTCCGGAAACGCATCCCCTACCTCCTGCGGATCAAGAAGACGACGAGTCCCACCAGGGCGACGCCCGCCGGCACGCCGGCCACCATCAGGATCCGCAGGGGCGTCCCCCACGTGCCGATATCGCCCAGCCGGCGGGCCCGCAGCACCTCCGGGCTCACGGTCACCAGTTGGTCCTTGCCGGTGATCCAGAGCAGGCTGTTCACGAAGATCTCGGCGTTGCCCGGGAACAGGGCGTCGCGCGGATACTGGCCGACGCGGTCCTGGGCGAAGTGCGCGTCGCCGAAAACGACGACGTGCTGCTCGGCGTCGCCGACCTTGCGCGTGACGGCGACGCCCAGCGGCACGGGGTGCTCCGCCGTCGGGATGAGGTCGAGGGCCTCGTCGCGCTTGGCCTCGCCGTTCATGGCCTCCATCATCGTCGTGTCGGCCCAGTAGTCGGGGCCGGCGGGCAGGAGGAGGATCGGCTCGACCTTGACGCCCTCCGGGGGCTTCTCCATGGGCATCATGGGGACGGCCGTCAGGAGGGTCGTCGGCAGGCCCCTGAGCGCGCGGGTGATCGCGTGGGCCGGGTAAGCCGTGATCTGGTGCACGAACGGGACGGCCCGCTCCGTGCCGCGCGAGTCGACGACCATCTTCTGCACCGCCACGGCGTCGAACCGCGGGGCCAGGCCGAAGGTCGCGAAGAGGTCCTTGTAGGGGAGGAACGACTGCTCCATGGCGTCGGCGAGGAGGACGGCGGGGGCGCCGCCGCGGATGGCGTCGACGACGGGCTCGTAGGCCTCGGGCGTCGCCGGGGGCATCGGGCGGCGCATGTCCGGCGGCGGGGGCGGCACGAGCACGAGGAGGACCTGCTCCTTCTCCTTGGCGCGCTCCTGGGGCTCAAGTTTCTCCCACTCCTCGATCTTCGGCATCTCCGGCTCGCGCATCAGGTCCCAGTCCTGGACGATGAAGTTGGCCTTGCGGATGCGGTCCGCCAGGCCCGCGAACGGCCCGCCCCA
>Ga0315274_10014488_pt1 | contig 11180 bp, 6 predicted proteins | sample YL17G02_20_MG_FD_203700 | JGI IMG/M metagenome (GOLD analysis project Ga0315274, IMG submission 203700) | Sediment microbial communities from Yellowstone Lake, YNP, Wyoming, USA - YL17G02_20 | ecosystem: Environmental > Aquatic > Freshwater > Lake > Sediment | place: USA: Wyoming | collected...
CCATCTTTGAGGAATCTTACCTTCTGGTCTCTATGCCATATCTGGTCTTTTATCCATTTTGATTTAAGAGGTGAGAACCTGAGTGTGACCCTTTTGGGGGATTTGCCCTTGTATAGACCAAACGAGGAGTGAAAATATTTCTTGATGTCAAAATCCAATGCCGTATCGAAGGTCTCATTTAAAACCTTCCCCTCTGAGATTCTGCTTAACGCAAAATCCCTGATACCCTTTCTCAAATGACAATAACCGATGAGATGCCAGGTTCCCATATAATTAAATAGGTGATAGGGGTCAACCGTTCTTGAGCTCTTTTCCTCTCTGACCGGGGAATAGTAGGTAAAGTTAAGGCGCTTTTGTTTCAAACACCCCTCCAGGACGGCTTTGAAGACTGCCTCCGGGGCAGGCGAATATTCGACTAATTGAAAGGAAAAGGTGTTATCGATCCGATTCCCCATGGCCATATGCTTGCTCAGAACGTTGGTAATCTTATCCACAATGGAGGAGATCTCATCTCCAATATATCCACTGCTGATGTCCTGAAGCATCTTTCTTGAGATCAGGAGAGATGAAAACTCTCCTGAAGATAGGTAGACCATCGGCAGAGAGAATGTGTCATCTTCGTAATAGTATCCCTTCTTGCTCACGTCATATTCCAAGGGGCAGTTAAGCCTGTCCCTCATGAATTCGATATCCCTTTGTGCCGTCTTGAGAGAAACCTCAAACCTTGCCGCAAGGGAAGTGGCATTGGGATACTTTTTCACTCTAACCTGGTTATCAAACCAGATAAACCGTTCGTAAATATTCTTGATACCCATAATCTACTTTTCCAAAAGGTTGACATGAAATCGCAGATTTAATAAAAACTATCTAATTATGGTCGTGGAGTCAATAGAAATTGAAAGGAGATAAAGATGGGAAGTGGTTTCGATCTATTGGAAGGGATTGGAAGGGGCCGAATGGACCGAATTGTCATGGGAAAGTTAGGCATGGATATTGATCTTTTGGAGGGAATTCAGGAACTGGCCAGAAAGGAAGAGATTCAAACCGGGGTGATCCTATCGGCTGTTGGAGCCTTGAAAAAGGCAACCTTTCGAAATCTGAAAATTTTGCCTCTTGATCTCAAGGTGGAAAACCAACACCGTCTCTACCTCGAATTGGAACAACCCATGGAGATCGTCTCTCTGACCGGATGGATTGCAACGAGAGAAGATGGCGACACAGAAGTCCATGCCCACTTTTCTGCCTCTACGGTGATTGAAGATAAGATTGTCACCTTGGGAGGACATCTCGTACCCGGGACACTCACCTCAGTGAAGGTGGTAATCGTGATTGGAATAATCGAGGAGACCCATATCAAGGCAGGTCTCGATCCCAGGATCAATCAGGTTGATGTAAAATTTCCCGCTTAGAGGGTGGGGAGGAGGGCGTCGGCATTAAATGCCGACGCTACCGTGTTGCGTGGGGCGTCGGTCACTTTTTGGGGAGTTCTGGGATAATCCTCTGATAGCCAAGGGGCGGGAGGAAAACATCCTCCTTCAGATCCTTTCGCTCCAACTTTTCGATTTCCAATACGTCGATGGCCCCCAAACCATGGGTTATCGTATAGTCTTTTATTAAAATAGGAAACCCATAAGGCTTCAGTTTCTCATAGATCTCCCGCCCTTCTTTCATTTCGGACCGAAACTCCTTCGAAAATCCCTGGGCCACCCTGTCCATCACCTTTTCAATCTCTCCCATATCCATATCACGGGTAACCCAATTCTCCTCAATTAACTTCCCATCAGCCAATATCTGAATCTTCTCTGTCCGAAAACCATTGATGATGGCTGTTTCTCCTGTCTTTGTCACGACGACCTTCCTTGCTTTGGTCTTGATGTCGGGGTTCTCTTTCTTGAGTCGTTTCGAAACTTCCTTCTCCCATTGAGACAATTTTGTCTCCACATAACTTTTGGACCGATGATCGATCATGACCAAGCGATCGTCTTTAAAGTCGATGATCGTGGTCAGCCCACTCTCTCCATCGCCGGTCCGCAACCGTTCCATAGAGAAATATAAAAAGACTTTGGAGGCTTTCCCATCTCTGTCCTTTACCACTTGTTCTATCACCACACCGGCATTACATTCTTGAAACGGCAGAATGAAAAGAAGGAATATCAGAAGTCCCCCCGCGACAAAACGCAAAGCGCATGGCGCATGGCGTAAAACGCACTTACTATTATTTTGAATTCCGCAATCCGCAATCCGCATTCCGCCCTCCTTTATAGCTCCGATTCCAACTTCTCCAACTTCTCGTTAATCTCTTCCAATTGCCTCAACCAACGAGGGTCCGTAAACTCTTTGCCCTTCAATCTCTCCCTTTTTAATTTGCGGCGAAGCTTCTTATAATTTCTATCCAGATGCCTGAAAAGAGCGGACCATGTCCCTCCGTGCGCCAAAACTTCCTCAACCCTCTCTTCTGGAACAACCTTTTCTGGCGTCACCATCTCTGGCATCATTTCTTTCTCAGAAGCAAAGAGAAATCTCTTCTCCCTCCATTGAGGAATCGCCGTTCTGAAATGGAACTGCTGACGGATGAGTTCACCCAGTCCCATTGAAGTCTTTTCTTCTCCATGGTTGACAAAGACCTCAAGTCGGGGATTGTTGAAGTGAGAGAGCCACTCGAGCAGTCCCTTCTGATCAGCATGGGCTGAGAATCCTCCGAGAGTGTGAATATGGGCCTTTACCGCAATCTCCTCTCCAAAAAACCTGATCGTCTTCGCTCCATCGACAATCCTCCTTCCAACTGTCCCTTCTGCCTGGTAACCGATGATCACGATGTGAGACGATTCTCGCCAGAGATGGTGTTTCAAGTGGTGTTGTATTCTTCCAGAATCGCACATCCCGCTGGCAGAAATGATAATCCCGGGCCTCGTATCTTTGTTGATGGTCTTCGATTCCTCAGGGGTCTGGGTATAGATAAGTTCAGGAAGATTTAATGGGTTTTCCCCACTTAACAAGAGAGCTCTTGTTTCTTGGTCAAAACAATCTGAATTCCTCTTAAAGATCTCAGTGGCTGAGATCGCCAATGGACTGTCAATATAGACGGGGACCGAGGGGATAAATCCCTTTCGGATCAACTGGCCAATGGTGTAGATGATATCTTGAGTCCGCTCTACAGCGAAGGCTGGAATGATCACTTTGGCCTGATGACGAATGGCTTTCTGAATGATCCCTAATAATTCTTGGATGGTCTCTTCCCTCGATTTATGAAGCCGGTTTCCATAGGTCGATTCCAACCAAAGGACATCCCCCTCTTTAACGAGCGACGGATCTCTGACAATGGGTTGGTCGGAGTTGCCCAAATCCCCAGAGAAGACCAGTTTCTTCTCCTTGCCTTCCTCTTCGACCCAGATTTCAATCATGGCTGAGCCCAGAATATGTCCTGCATCTTGAAATCGAACCTTTACCCCATCTTTGATCTGAAGGACCTCATCGTAACCAATGGTTTGAAAATATTGGAGGCTTCTTTCCGCATCTTTTATCGTATAAAGAGGACCTGCTTCCTCTCCCCCAGCCCTTCTACTCTTACGATTCTGCCACTCCGCCTCCATCTCCTGAATATGGGCGCTATCTTGGAGCATCACTTCACACAGTTCACGGGTGGCTTTTGTGCAGATCACCTTTCCATGAAATCCTTCCTTGATCAATTTTGGAATCAAACCACTGTGGTCAATATGGGCATGGGTGAGTAATATGAAAGAGAGTTCTTCTGGATAGTAGTGCTGGACGTTTCGATTTCTTTCCTCGAGCTCTTTGCCACCCTGGAACATCCCACAATCGACCAGCCATTTTAGCGAACTCTTTTCCAAAAGGGTAGCCGAACCTGTAACCGTCCTGACCCCTCCTAAAAATTCAACTCTCATGATTTATCCTTAGATAGGAAAGTGAAGTACCCCGCAGCAGAGCTGCGGGGCATCTAATTCTCTAAAAAACTTTCCTCCCCCTTGTCGAAGATCCCGCTGAATTATGGCGGGGATGGGGGAGGATTAAGGTGGGGGTGATGATTAGATCATTTCCCCCTCACCCTAACCCTCTCCCCTGCCTTCGCCGAAGCGGCTTCGCGCAGGCAGGCCCCAGGGGAGAGGGTAGGCCATTCATCCCCCCAGCAGAGCTGGGGGGTATTCTCGCATATTTTGATAAAGCCTTAGGTCCAACGGTTAGGGTAAAGATGCCCGTGTTATTTAGGGACGGTGAACATTAAACGATAAACGACGAACAGTGTATTATCTTTTTTGTTCATTGTCCATTGTCCATCGTTCATCGTAAGAAACCGGCCTCCTAACCTTAACCCTAACCAGAGGTTTTTCTAAACTCTGAACTCCGAACTCAACTTTCTTATAGAGGCATTGACTTTAAACTTCCTTTTTCCTAATATAAAATCCTTAAATTATCAATAGAAAAACGCCTTTCGATTCACACCTCATGTTTGCCTGCTGGCAGGCAGGGTTTACAAAAAAGGAGGGGGTATGATTGAAAAACAATACGTCATTAATGAAATCACCATACAGGACTCTTGGAGGATGTTTCGAATCATGGCGGAATTTGTGGACGGATTCGAAGCCCTCGCTAAATATCATTCAGCCGTGAGCATCTTCGGTTCCACGCGGATTAGACCTGGGGATGAAGTCTATCAGAAAGCGGAGCAAATCGGCAAACTCCTGGCTGAAAATGGCTTTGCAGTGATTACAGGAGGAGGCCCTGGCGTTATGGAGGCTGCCAACAAAGGCGCCTTCTCTGCGGGAGGGAAATCGATTGGTCTGAATATAGAACTTCCACTCGAACAAAAACCAAACCCCTATACCAATATCACTCTCAATTTTCGTTATTTCTTTGTCCGAAAAGTGATGTTCGTCAAATATGCGGTGGCCTATATCGTTCTTCCGGGTGGATTTGGGACCATGGATGAACTGCTTGAATCCATTACGCTCATTCAAACCCACAAGATTAAACCTTTTCCAGTGATCTTAGTCGGATCAGATTATTGGAGGGGTTTTTTGGATTGGATCAAAGAAGTGGTTTTAAAGGAAGGAAAAATCTCTTCAGCCGAATTGGACATTCTTCAATTGATCGATGATCCTGAGGAAATTGTCAGAACCATCAAAAAAACGGTCATCCTCTAAGTGCATTGCAGATTGCGGAATGCGGATTGCGGATTTAAAAAGTCAAAAAACTCTGATATTCTTTCTTATTATTCCGAAATCCGAATTCTCCATTCCGCATTTGATTTAGGGTTCCATCCTTTCTCTAACTAATCCAAGGATATCCATCACACGGATCCGGTTGTCCAAATTTAACACCTTGATCGCTGAGTCAAGCTGGATGAGACAGAGGGGACAGACGGTGGCCAAAATCTCGGCCCCTGTCTTTTCTGCCTCTTCTACTCGCATCTGACTGATCCGTCTTCCCGCCCCCTCCTCCACAGCAAAACCCTTTCTCTCGGTTCCGTTCCATCTCTCTCAGCTTAAGATCAGGAATCCTACCCAATATCTGACGAGGGGGCTCATAGCCATCGTTGTAACGACCGAGATAGCAGGAATCATGGAAAGTAACCTCTGTGCTTTTGTCTTTCGGATTCAACGGGATTTTCCCCTCCCGGATCAATCCCTCTAAGAATGCGGCGTAATGGATGACCTCCCAATGAACACCGAATTGCGGGTATTCATTCTTCAGTGTATTAAAACAGTGGGGGCAGGTTGTGAGAATCTTTTGAAATTTCATCTGTTGAAGTAGATGGATATTCTTTTCGACATTCACCTGAAAGAGATATTCACTTCCCATCCTTCTGAGATCGATGCCACAACACCATTCCGCGTTCCCCAGTACCCCGAAATCCACACCCACTTTCCTTAAAATACGGATCAAAGAAGTCGCCACTTCAATATTTCGGTCATCATACGAGCCATAACATCCGACCCAGAGGAGAATATCCACATCCTTTCCAGGGGAGACCTCTCTCACACCCAACTCCTTCGTCCACCACATCCTCTTCTCTGGATCGAAGCCCCAAGGGTTTCCCTTTCGTTCAATATTTCGAAAGGCAAAATGAGTCTCCCTTGGAATCTTGCCATGATTGAGCATCAGATTTCTTCGGAACTCGATCAGTTTGATCATCGGCTCGATGAAGACCGGGCAATGTTCTAAACAGCTCCCACAGGTGGTGCATTCCCATATCTCATCTTCCGTGATCACCTTGCCGATGAGACGGAAATCCTCCTTCTCCCCAAAAAGAGCTCCCATATGCTGTTTCAGATTCTGAACGACTCTTTTGGGGTTGAGATGCTTTTGGCTAAGGTGGGCTGGACAGGTTTCCTGGCACCGACCACAACGGGTACAGGCATCCAACTCTAACAGGCTTCTCCATGTAAACTCTTCCATCTTCCCGACGCCCCAGATCTCTTGGGTTTCGAGATCAAGGAAGGGTAACGCTCCTTTTGCCTCTAAATTTCTGAAGAAGATATTGAGAGGTGAAGAAAAGAGGTGAAGGAGTTTTGAGAAAGGGATATAGGATAGAAATGTAAAGGAGAGGAAGAGGTGGACCCACCAGAGAATAGAAAAAGACATTTTTAGACTACTTTGTTCCCCAATGAATTTTTCGAAAATCGAGGCCATGGTCGAGGCCCCGGGTGCCCATTGTGACCAGGGAGACTGATAAAGTTGATTCCGAATTCCAGTCAATGAAAACCCTGTCAAGAAGATGAGAAAGAGGAAAGCGAGGGAGATGGCATCGGTCCATTGATTATCCAACTCCTTTGGCCTCTGAAGGTACCTCCTGAAAATGAGTAATATCGTCCCTGCGCATCCTACCATCCCAAAGAGGTCTAAAATAAGGCGAAGATAAGGGTAGGTTTTGGAACCAACGAACCTCAATCTCCACAAAGGAAAATAGAAGTGCTCCTGGATGAGAATCGTGGTGACGGTAAGGCTTAGGATGAGAAGAGATCCGAAAAGGAGAAGATGGCTGATCCCTGGAAAAAGGCTTTTCAGACTCGTGCGGTGTCCAAAGACATACAAAAAACAGCCCTCTCCATCTCTCCTTCCATTGACTCCATTTTCCCTCACTTCTTCCCAGACGCCAGAGTCGAAACCGGCGATCAAAACCAAAGATGATAAGAAAAAGAGTCAATCCCAATAGGAAATAGAAGAATGTCTCCTTCCAGGTAAAAGGATATCGATACCCCTCTTCTTGGAATGACGTTCCGATCTGGTTCAATGATCCGGTCTTCGGGTCAGCGTGACATAGGGTACAATCAGAGCCCGACAGACGAAAGGCATAATATTCAGTGGCATAAACGGATGAAGAGGATAGGGAGATCAGGATAAAAAAATGATCACCACGGATGGGTGACCGGCTTTAAAAGGATTCATTTCTCCTTTTTAATCCATCTCCGGGGTTGAAGTCAACCCAGAAGAAAATCTTAAAAGGACATTGATAAAATCGTAATACTTTAGCGCTTTGAAAATCCCTCCCTGCCCCCCTCCTTCGACAGGCTCAGGATGGTGAGCATGCCGAACCATTTTCCAAAGGGAGGAGATATTAGCTTCCCCCTTTGAAAAAGGGGGATAGAGGGGGATTTTATAGTGATTCTTCTAATTTTTTTGGCTTTTAAAATTCATTTTTCAAAAGGCTAAACTGATACATAAAATCAAATTCGGTAAAACCCCTCCACTGGCGGGAGGGGATGGAGGGGAGGGGAAGTCAAACAGCTATATGACACCCTCACCCCGTCCCTCTCCCGTCGGGGGAGAGGGAGAAGAGTTGATTTCCGTGTCTATTTGGGGAAGATAAAAGAGATCAACTCCGCAGGTGGTGGACTCCATCCACCACGTAATAGGTGAGGAGGGTCGTCAGTTCAACCAATATCCGTTCCTCTTCTTCGGGGAGGTATCCCAGCGATTCGTTTTTACAGATGGCCTCCCATCGACGAAGACTCTTCCGGACGGTGTGCTTATTCGATCCCGAAATCCAAAGGCTGACCTGTTCTGTCAGAAGCCTCGCATATTTTCGAATCAATTTCCATCCGGGCAGGAGCTTGCTATGCCCATTGGGCGGTTTGATGAAGAGTTCATTCATATCTTTAAGATATTCCTGAAGCTCCTGATCCAGCATTTCTCCATCTAAACCCCACCACTCCGATACGGTTTCTTCAACCATCGAATAGACCCCATCATTTTTCTTTCTTCCATTCGATGGTTCCTTTCCGGCAATCTCCTCCATTAAGCGATCCACATAGGACAATTTCTCTAACGCATTGGGCCAGTTTCGATATTTAACTTCCCAATGGGACCGCGGATCGAGCCAGATAGCAAAGGTCTCCGCCCAATCCTCATCCGGGTGCTTCTGGGCGTAGTGAGGATCACCTAAGTAGTGGAGGTGTCGGACATAACTCTTCGACCAGGGGTTGACCCTGTAGAGATATCCATCCCGATACTTTTTATTAAAATCTCCAAAAGTTTCCTTCCAATCCTTTTGCTGCCAAAGTTTATATGAATAATTGATGGCATGGCCTGTTTCATGACGCAGGATCTTCATCATCTCTTCATTGGTTGTTTCATCTCCTTCCAGGGTTTTCAACTCTGGGCTAGCTAAATAAAAGGGGATGCTGATCGAAATCTTTTTGTTCACACATCCCCACTCATTCCCAAAATAGAAATCTGGCCATAAGAGGATTCGTTTCTCCCTTAATTCTTTTTTCAGCCTTTTAAAATAGGGCTCCATGTTTTTATCAACACCCAGTTCTAAATCACAAATCCTGGTTGTCAAAAATTTTTGATACTCGATCTCGTCCATATCTTTCCGCCTCCGATGAAATTGTTGGCGTTATCTACAGATCAGCTGCTTAATTAGAAGGGTACAAGTGCCCCGGGGTTCAAGCGGTCAAGTGATGCAAATTAAGCAAGACAAGGAATCAAAAATTTTCAAAGAAATATTAATTTCCTGTAAATGTATTATGAAAATAATTAAATCCTTAAAAAGCAAACACTTGATAAAGCGAACCCACTGCCCGGTGGCAGGCCCGGATCCTTGAACCCTATTTGCAACTCTGATGATTAGGACACGCCTCAATACTAATATAATATCCCCATCCTCCCAGGTCAAAACATTTTTTTTCACAAGGAAATAGTATGTAATATCAATTAGTTATTCACTATATCCTCAAGCTACTCTACCCTTTAGGAGGCAGCTACCCCCCCTATTCCACTTACGAGTGGGAGGATATAGTCGCCAAGAAACCGGCCTGTGAAAATAAGGATTTTTATTGTAATATTATCCTTAGAACAAAATTCTAAATCCCAAATCCTAAATTCTAAACAAATACCCAATAACCTAAATCAAAAACTCTAATTTTTTTGTGGTTTGGAAATTGGGATTTTGGATTTGTTTAGATTCGTACATGATTTAAGTCTGAGAATTTATCTCTAACATTTTCATTTGGCTTGTCCTGGATTCCTGCTTTCGCAGGAATGACAAGGCAACCAACATGGTGTCATTCCCGTGAAACTTGTCCTCGACCTGATCGGGGAACGGGAATCCAGAATAGAAAAATTTCAAATATTTTTGGCTCGGCGCTTAGTAAATGAACTACCCCGCCGCAAGCAGCGGGGTATCAAAAACTTTAAATTCTGTCATTCCGCACTTGATGCGGAATCCAGTCCGGTCTTCTGGATTCCGGCTTCCGCCGGAATGACGAACTCGCCGCAAGCGGCGGGGAATACAACCCGAAGGGATTTAATAACGGCCAATTGGTAGCCGCAGGCTTTAGCCTGCGCATGTGGCTCGGGATTAGAACGTACTCCGAAACGCAACCTGAAGGTTGCGGCTACCTGGAAAACAATTGCCCCGAAGGGGCCACCTCTTCCGGGCGAAGTCCCGGACGAGGCGTAGATTCTTACATCTTTAAGCCTGAGAATTTATCTCTAACATTTGAAAACAAACGGTGTCATGCTGAACCATGTGCTGAACTTGATTCAGTATTGGTTCAGCATCTCGTTCTATCCAAAGGGTGAGATCCTGAAACGAGTTCAGGATGACAAGTCTGTGAAATTTCAAATATGTTTGGTTAGATTTGGATTGAGAAGAAATGGATGCTTATATTTCGGGCGTGGGCATGACGAAATTTGGGAGATTGAAGGATTCCCTCGAAAAGTTGATGGCCCAGGCCGCCTCATTAGCCCTGAAAGATGCTCAGTTGGAACGAGTGGATGCAATCTACATCGGAGTGATGAATGCTGAGGAATTTGTTGGAGACTCAAATTTTGCAGCGATTTTAACCGATACACTTGGCCTAACTGGTATTCCTTCGACTCGAGTGGAAACTGCTTCCTCCACAGGCGCAGGTGTCTTTGAGACGGCATTCTATGCAGTGGCCTCGGGGCATATGAAGAATGTCCTCGTCCTTGCCGGAGAGAAGATGACCCATCTCCCTACGGCTAAAACGACACGGATCCTCTCAGAAGTGATTGATCGATCCGAGCGAAGGTATGGAGCGACCATGCCTGCCCTGGCCGCCATGATTGCACAGAAATATGCACAAGAATACAATCTCTCAATCACGAGGCTGGGGGACATCCTTGCCCAGGTGGCGATCAAAAACCACTCTAATGGTTCCCTCAATCCCTATGCCCAATTTAGAAAAACCATCACTAAAGAAGATTATTTGAAGAGTCAGATGGTCTCTTATCCATTACACCTCTATGATTGTGCTCCGATTACAGATGGTGCATCGGCCATCGTCCTTACTTCCAAACCCACTCCTGTCAAGGTTTCTGGCATCGGTCATGCCACTGACACCTCCGCAGTCAGTCATCGGGCATCCCTTACCTCCTTCAACTCAACAAAAGAGGCCGCTTTAAAGGCTTACTCGATGGCCCAAGTTAACCCTTTCGATATCCAATTTGCAGAGGTCCACGATGCCTTCACCCTTTTTGAAATCATTGGAACAGAAGATTTAGGTTTTTTCCCGCCTGGACAGGGATGGAAAGCTCTGGAAGAAGGGAAGACCCAACTTCGAGGAAAGCTTCCGATCAATCCATCAGGAGGTTTGAAGTCAAGGGGACATCCGGTAGGTGCCTCTGGCCTCGCTCAACTGGTGGAGATCGTCTATCAACTTAGAGGTGACGCAGGAGGAGGGAGACAGTTGAGG
>Ga0315274_10014489_pt1 | contig 11180 bp, 9 predicted proteins | sample YL17G02_20_MG_FD_203700 | JGI IMG/M metagenome (GOLD analysis project Ga0315274, IMG submission 203700) | Sediment microbial communities from Yellowstone Lake, YNP, Wyoming, USA - YL17G02_20 | ecosystem: Environmental > Aquatic > Freshwater > Lake > Sediment | place: USA: Wyoming | collected...
ACTGTGCGGGATACGCGGCCGCCTACGTATACTCGCCCGTGCAGCAGACGGTAGGGATGTGGATCGGAAGCAACGACGGGACGAAGATATGGCTGAACGGGACGGTAGTATGGTTCAATGACGTGTATCGTTCCTTCACCATAGACAAGGACCGGACGACGGTGACACTGCGTGCGGGCTGGAACCGCCTGGTCATCAAGCTATCGCAGGGCACTGGAAGCTGGGGACTCTCGGTGAAGTTCTGTGATTCCCTAGGGAATCCCATCCCCGGCATCTTCTATGCGGTAGCCCCCTGAAAACCTGAGGGGCCGTCCCGACCTCCGGGACGGCCCCTCTCGCCTCTCAGCAAAGGAAGACCCCCTCAGACTCGCGAACGTACTCTCGGTCGAATTCCGTTGAGCGAGAAAGACCGGATGCAGCGGCGCCGATCTGGGGATATAGTCACCAGCGCAGGCGGTGAGTGAGCCGGAAGCCGACCCGAACCGGCGCCTCGAACGCAACCAGGAGCAATGTCTTGCAGATACCGACGTGTCCGCAACCCGGGAGCTTGAATATCAGCCCGGAGGAGCTGGACCTTGCGCACACTCTTACGCCGGGCCAGTCCTTCCGCTGGAAAAGGAATCACCGGGGAAGATGGACGGCGGTCGTCCGGCGGAGAGTGATCAGAATCTGGCGCGAGGGGCCGCAGATTCGCCATGAGATGTTCCCCGGCGGACCGGATGATGCTTTTATTGCTGACTACTTCCGCCTGGACGTGAACCTGGAACGTCTGTATCGGGATTTCACGCAGGCTGACGGTCGAATAGTCGAGGCCATCGAACGCCTCAAGGGGCTGCGGGTGCTCAGACAGGAGCCCGAGGAGACTCTGCTTTCATACATATGCTCGGCGGCGAACTCCGTCCCCCGGATTTCCGCAGCGGTTGAAGCCATGTGCTGCCGATATGGTGAGCGCGTGGCAGCCATTGACGGACACGACTACTACTCGTTCCCTTCGGCCGAGGCGCTGGCAAACGCGGACGCCGACGACCTCGCCAGCCCGTGCGGTCTGGGCTTCAGAGGGGTGAACCTGAATGTCGTCGCCCGCCAACTGGTAGATCGGCCCGTTGATTGGCTGGACTCGCTCCGGCAGGCAAGCTATGAGGAGGCAAGGGCGGAACTGTTGGGCATTCAGGGAATAGGCTTGAAGATCGCGGACTGTGTACTTCTGTTCTCGCTGGACAAGGACGAGGCATTTCCGGTGGACACCCATATCCGTCGGGCCGCCGTGAAGTACTATCTGCCGGAGTTCAAGCAGAAGACCCTCACGCCTGGGGTCTATCAGCAGATCGTGGACTACTTCCAGGCGAAGTTCGGCCAATATGCCGGCTGGGCGCAGGAGTATCTCTTCTACGACGACCTCCTCCGCCACAAACCTAGCGAAAGGGTGCTCTAATACGGCGCTGTCTGATACGGTGTCGTTTGCGGTGCCGGGCTCGGTGCCGGCCGCTCAGGTTGTACCACCGCTCTGGCCCGCGTGATGATGGTTATCGTCTGCGTCTGAGGATCCCAGTTCACGGTTGCTCCCAGGGCCTCCGCGATGAAGCGAAGGGGCGCCGTCGTCCGCCCACGGTATATCATCGCAGGTACGGCCAGGGGAACGATGTCGTCATTCACCTGCGCGCGGTTCTCTCCTATCCGAAGCCAGATCACCTGGTTATCCCGCCGGATATAGGCCCGCTTTTCAATGTGAAACCACTGAATCTCCGCATCGAATGCGTTGAATACTCCTCTCACCGGGACGAGCGTCCGGCCCTGCACGTTTATCGGCGGCACGTCGGTTCGCACCTGCGCCCTGTCCACTGTGATGATTATCTCCTCCTTGACCACCACTGTCGCCTGAGCATATAGAACACCGGCTAACACCGGAACGAGAATTATGAACGTCAGGGCAAAGCCCATAACCTTTCTCATCATTGGTCCTCCCGTCGGTTGAAACTGCCTTGCATCGGATTGATACCCCTGCGATACGCAGCACAAACGGAACGCAGCAGGGAATGGAGGTTCGCAGCAGATGGTAAGTATTTGATAGCATGATTCCGGAGTCGCTTATTACAGAGGGGTCTTCATGCGATATAGGTGGTTGCGGAATACCGGATCTGCTTGCACCGTTCCCAACCTTTTGGTCGTTCGTAGCGTTTATAATGTGGTGATTGATGCAATGGAAATTAACCGGAAACTGCTCTTGATTGTATGCTGTGCGGCATATCTCATGATCCCCTCCGGCGCATGCGCGGAGGAATCACGACCCGTGCTTCCGCTTGCCACCGGACCGGAGGTGATCCAAGTCGTTCAGGTGAACCGGGCTCCGGTGATTGACGGCGTGCTTGACGACGGCTGCTGGTCCGTCGCATCCAAGGTCACAGGCTTCGCATACCGAGGCAGGTTGCCAAGACAACAGACGACCGCCTATTTCTGCTGCGATTCGGAGAAGCTCTATCTCGCTTTCGACTGTAAGGATACCGAGCCGTCGAAGATCGTCGCTCAGCAGAAGAAGCGCGGCGGCAAGCTGTGGGATGATGACTACGTCGAGATCGGCCTGGACTGCATGCACGATCATCGCACTTTCTTTTGGTTCATGGTCAATCCCCTGGGCACGCAGGACGAAAGCATTCCGGGCGGGAGCGCGTCGAAGGTCGAGTGGAAAGGCGACTGGCGCGCCGTCTCGAAGATCAACGACGACGGCTGGACGGCCGAGATAGAGGTTCCATTCAGCATTCTCCGTTACCCTAAAGGGCAGAGCACCTTCGGTCTCTCGTTCAGCCGGAGGGTCCAGCGCCTCCAGGAAGGATACGACTATCCCAACATGGGGGATAAGTGGATCGCCGACAACTTGATAGACTGGGCGGGGCTGGTGACCCCTACCATCAAGCGGTCGTTCGTCTATATGCCCTACACCATGACGAGGATCGGCGAAGGCGGACGATTCACGAGCGGCCTCGATATCAAGCGCACCTTCGACAACAACGTCGTCACGGCGCTGACCATCCATCCCGACTTCGAAACCATAGAGCAAGCCGTTGACAGCGTGGATTTCTCCTATAATCCCCGGTATCTGGAGGACCATCGGCCCTTTTTTACCGAGGGAAGCGGGTACTTTGGCGACAACAAGATGCTCTACTCTCGCCTGGTGGATGTCATAGATATCGGCGGCAAAGTCTTCGGCAAGGTGGGTCCTCATAAGTTCGGGGTGCTCGCATTCGCCGATATGGGAAGCTTCAACTCGGAATATCTTACGTACAGATACGAGCCTGGAAACAGGTGGAGTGCCACCGCCGAACTCATGAACTATCACGGATTGGGCAAGGATGGAAGAGTCGGAAAGCTGGAGCTTTATTCGCGGGACCAAGATGCCGGCTGGAGTAGAGGTACCGTGTACTACCGCAGCTTCGACCGGGCCGGCCCCGGCGAAGGGTTCATGTGGGACATGTGGTACGATCGCTGGCAGAGACCGGGGCGTCTGGGGTACTCCTTCGGCCGCCTTGAGTCGTCGCCCGAGTTCTCCTCGCCGATAGGATACGTGAACGACCTGGGGACGCGCTTTATCTGGGCGAACCTCGACTACTATAATCAGTTCGAGTCAGGATGGCTGTACCGCTGGAACTGGCATATAGGCGCGGGCCGCACGGAGAAGTACGGCGGCGCTCCCTACGGTGACTACGTTGATGGAGATATAAGCCTGAGCCTGAGGAACAACACCCGTTTCGCTGTTTGGCGCCATATCGGCCACCGCATGCCCTACAAGAATGATACCTGGAGCGTCGGCTTCTCCTGGCGCAGCAATGATATGTACCGAAGCGGCGGCCTGGGATGCAACTGGGGAGAACAGGCAGGTGCGGATTACAGTTTCATATCGTTCACACAGGGATTCAAGCTCACGGATCGCTTATCCGCTCAGATCAGCGGGGAGCGCCTCGACATGGATTACCCGCCAGGCTCGAGTGAAAGCGACATTAGCCGCAATCAGGTCTCAGCCTCCCTGGTATACGATATCACAAATGAAAGGGGCCTGGGGCTCGGATTCCGGCATAGAGAAGGCAAAACGAACCTGTTCTGCACCTACCGCCAGGAGGTCCGCCGGGGAACCGACATCTTCGTTCTACTCGGCGATCCGAACTCTCTCTCCACCGAGAGCCGCCTGTCCTTCAAACTCGTCCGGGTGTTGTAGCCCTCTGCTTTGTTCTCAGTGATAGGCACTTTGCCGGTTTAGGTGCTATAATTGCACCATGCCGACCGACCTTAGAGCAGCCATATCGAACCTACCCAAGATTGAACTCCATCGCCACTTGGAAGGGTCAATCCGCCCCGCGACCATGGCCGGCATATGCCGAGCGCGCGGAATCGAACTGCCGACCTATGACGCGGTTGAGCTCGCGAACCTGGTTCGACTGAGCAGACCTGCCGATAACCTCGCAGCCTTCCTCGAGCCCCTCAAGCTCATCAAGTTCTGCTTTGCCGACAAAGAGGCGATCTCTCGCATAAGCTGCGAGGCCGTGGAGGATGCGCATCTGGACAATGTGCAGTATATCGAGCTCCGGTTCGCTCCCGATTTCATGGCCTTTTACTATCACCTGAGCCTGCTCGACGTGATGGACGGCATTGTGGAGGGGGTCAACCTGGCCGAGCGCAGATTCCCGGTCACAGCGAAGCTGATCGTCAGCCTCTGTCGGGACCACTCGCCGGAATCAAGGGGTCCGGCCTGGCCGTCTGCGGTCGAGATTGCCCGTGTGGCGGCTGATTATGCGGACCGCGGGGTGGTAGGCTTTGACCTGTCGGGTGTCGAGTCAGGTTTCCCTCCTGAACTCTTCAAAGAGCCGTTCGAGATTGCACGTCAGGCCGGTCTGGGAATCACCGTTCATGCGGGGGAAGATGCCGGCCCGGAGAGCATTCGAGGCGCGATCGAGTGTCTGGGAGCAGCGCGGATCGGCCATGGAGTCCGCATTGTCGAGGATCCGGAGGTCCTTCGCCTGGCGGTGGACCGTGGAGTCACGTTCGAAATCTGCCCCACGAGCAATGTGCTGACTCGCGCCGTCGAATCACTTGAAGATCATCCCATCCGGCGATTGTACGACGCCGGATTGCCCATCACGATTAATACCGATGATCCGACCATGTGCGGCGTGACGTTGACGGACGAGTACACCCTCATCACGCAGCAGTTCGGATTCACTCTCGCGGAAATCGAGCATCTGATCGAAACCGCCCGAAGGGCGGCGTTCTCCAGGGCCTAGGAGGTTTGGACAATGTCCGATTTGCCACTCGGCGCATCTACCTGGTGCTTCAGCGGGTTACTCCCGCCGGAGCTCAGAGCCGTTGCCGACGGTGGAGCGCCCTATTCGCCCGAGCGTACTCTGGCGCTGCGGGCGTACTTTACGGAGCTCTCCAGCACGCTCCTCCGCTCCAGAATCAGCTCGGTTGAACTATGGTACAGCCCGATATTCCAGGAGCAGCAGGTCGTCGAGCAGCTCGAGCGGCTTGCGCGTGCTGGCCGGATTTCCTCTATGCACGCTCCTTTCGGTGCGCAGATGGATCTCTCATCGCTCTCCGAGGACGTCAGGCAGGCGGGAGTGAAGGCCTGCTGCTCGGCCGCGGAGCTTCTCTCGCGGCTGGATGGAAAGACACTGGTCGTGCACGGAAGTTCGCAGGTCGCCGATTCCGGTGAAATGCCTGAGCGGGCAACCCGGAGTGCGGCGAGCATAGCCGACATTGCCGACTGCTGCCGCGACCTGCGCATCAGCGTGGCCGTGGAAATCCTGTCGGGACCCGCGGTGGGCGCCGGCGCCTCGGAACTCCTCGCGCTTCTGGAGCAGGTAGGCCGGCCGAATGTCGGCGTGTGCGTTGATGTCAATCACGTGTTCCCACCGCATCTCCTGCTGCCCACGATTCAGACACTGGGGGAGCGCATCCTCACCCTTCACATCTGCGACTACGACGGAATCGCGGAGAAGCACTGGCTTCCGATGCAGGGGACGATTGACTGGTCCGGCCTGATCCGTGCGCTTCGGCAGGTCCGATATGCTGGGCCGTTCACGTACGAGGCGCGGTTCGAATCGGCGGGGATCACTCAGGCAGTCTCGATGATCGAGCAGAACTATCGCGCCGTGATGGAAGCAGCGGAGTGAGTCGGTGCGACTCCGCGATTCTGGATAGAGAAAGCCCAGACCCCCTATGGTCCCCCTTGTCAAAAGGGGACAGCCTGGACAGCTCCCCTCCTTCAGAAGGAGGGGTCGGTCCGCTGAGGCGGACCGGGGGAGGTTCCCAGCGCCCGCTATGGTGGTGAACCCTTACGCAAACCCGTCGTACCCTCTCATGTGCGCGCCACTCGCTGCGTGGCAGGCGCTCAGGGCTTTGCGTGGTCAGCCGACTCCTCGACCAGGAAGATCGCGGCGTCGGCTAACAGGTTCGGAAGGAATTTCACGATCGTGGACTGACCTTCGCCTGCGGTGCGGAGCGCCATCTCCCTGAGTATCCTGAGGTTCGCCACACGGCAGAGATCGCGGAAGTCCGCGATGGTGGTCAGGTGGATGTTCGGTGTGTCGTACCACTCATAAGGGAGCCTGGGACTCTTCGGCATGTGCCCAGTAAGCAGTAGCTGAAACCTGATCAACCAGTGGCCGAAGTTCGGAAAGCTGATGATGCACTTCTTCCCGACGCGGGCCATTTCCGTGATGAGGAACAGCGGTCGGTGCAGCACCTGGATCGTGTTCGTAAGTATAACGTAGTCAACGGACTTGTCCGCGTAGTCTGCCAATCCCTCGTCCAGGTCGCCGTGGTGGATATTGAACAGGCCCTTCGCGACGCAGGCCTGGATGCACTCCTCTGAAAGCTCTATGCCCTCCGCCCTGACCTTCTTCATGACCTTAAGCGCCTTGAGCAGATCGCCTTCGCCGCAGCCCAGGTCCATGACCCGGCTGCCCTCCTTGATCAAGTCAATGATGAGTTTGTGCTCGGGGGCCAGATGCACAACCGCAGCGTTCTCTTCCAGCTTGACTTCTTCCATTCCTGCCATATGCTATTCTGTCCTGTTCCGGCCGTGCTGCAGGAAATTCGTGATCAGCCTGGTGATCTGTTCGGCTTCGAGGAGGAAGGCGTCGTGGCCGTAATCCGTCTGGATCTCGGTATAGATCGCGTCGGCGTTGTTCTGCCTCAGGGCGGTCACTATCTCCTTTGACTGGTATGACGGAAACAGCCAGTCGGACGAAAAGGAGATGACCAGGAACTTGGATTTCACTCCCTCAAGTGCCTGCTTCAGCGATCCGTGAGGCTGCGTCAGGTCGAAGTAATCCATCGCCTTCGTGATGTACAGGTAGGAGTTCGCGTCGAACCTCTTTACGAAGCTGTCGCCCTTGTAGCGCAGGTAGCTCTCTACCTGGAAGTCGGTTACGAAGTCGTAGCCGTACTCGGCTTTGTCCTGCAGACTGCGGCCGAACTTGTCGTGCATTGATCTGTCGGACAGGTAAGTTATGTGCCCGATCATTCTCGCGATGGACAATCCCCTGTGCGGCGCGGTCTTCCCGTAGTATTCGCCCACCATCCAGTCGGGATCAGACATTATCGCCTGCCGGCCCACTTCATTGAAGGCGATTGCCTGAGCCGATAGCCGGGCGGTGGTGGCTATCGGAATCACCAGCCGCACCATATCAGGGTAGCTCGCAACCCATTGGAGAACCTGCATGCCGCCCATCGAGCCGCCCACGACGCACAGAAGGTTCTCTATGCCCAGATGGTCGAGAAGTATTCTCTGTGTATTCACCATGTCCTTGATCGTGACGACCGGGAACGTGAGACCGTACGGCCTTCCGGTCTGCGGGTTGATCGAGCTCGGCCCGCTTGATCCCTTGCATCCGCCGATGATGTTCGAGCAGACGACGAAATACTTGGTCGTGTCGAACCCTTTCCCGGGGCCGACCATGATATCCCACCAGCCCGGCTTCTCGTCATCCGGGCTGTTGTAGCCTGCCACATGTGCATCGCCGGACAGCGCATGCACGATCAGAACAACGTTGTCCTTCGCATCGCTCAGTTCCCCGTACGTCTCGTAGGCGAGCGTGATCGGCCCGAGAGTCCGCCCGCATTCGAGCTTCATCTCGTTCGGCGGCTCGGCGAATGTGAAGTATTTGGTTTCTACGATGCCGACGGATCCTTCTTCGGACATAGCAGCGATTTCCCTGTAGGGGCGAGGCATGCCTCGCCCCTACCACAAACCTAGCTCTGCGATTTCCTCAGCGCCTGGTCAATGTCGGCGATTATGTCGTCCACGTCCTCCAGGCCGACCGACAGGCGAATGAAGTCCTCGGTCACGCCCGAGGCGAGCTGCTCCTCCGATGTGAGCTGCTGGTGCGTAGTGCTGGCCGGATGGATGACGAGCGACTTCGCGTCTCCGACGTTCGCCAGGTGGGAGAGCAACTCGACTGAATTGATGAACCTGATTCCCGCCTGCTTCCCGCCTTTGATCCCGAAGCCGAGCATTCCCCCTGCGCCCTTCGGCAGGTACTTCCTCGCCAGGTCGTGGCTGGGGTGACTCGCCAGACCGGGATAAGTCACCCACGAGACCAGCGAATGCCGTTCCAGATGCTGTGCGACCTTCAATGCGTTCGAGCAGTGGCGGTCCATTCTCAGCGATAACGTCTCAATCCCCTGTAGGATCAGGAAGGCGTTGAACGGACTCAGTGCAGGACCGAGGTCGCGCAGCAGCGAGATCCTCGCCTTGGCGATATATGCCGCGTCGCCGAACGCCTCCGTGAATACGAGGCCGTGGTAGCTCGGATCCGGCTCCGTGAAGTCCGGAAACTTGCCGTTCTTCCAGTCGAACTTCCCGGCATCAACGATTATGCCGCCGATGGACGTGCCGTGCCCTCCCAGCCACTTGGTGAGCGAATGGACGACGATGTCCGCTCCCCATTCGATTGGCCGACAGAGATACGGGGTGGCGAACGTACTGTCAATTACGAGCGGAATCCCGGCGTCGTGCGCGATCTTCGCGATCGCCTCGATGTCAGGTACATCCAGCTTCGGGTTGCCGATCGTCTCGACGTACAGGCATCTGGTCTTGGGGGTAATCGCCCCGCCGAAGTTCTTCGGGTCGCTCGCGTCAACGAACTTGACGTCAATCCCCATTCTGCCGAGGGTATACTTGAAAAGCGTGTAAGTCCCGCCGTAGAGACTCGTGGAGGATACGACCTCATCTCCGGCCTTTGCCAGGTTCAGCACGGCGATGGTTTCCGCCGATTGCCCGGACGACGCGGCGAGCGCCGCAATGCCGCCCTCCAGAAGAGCGACCCGTCGCTCCAGCACGTCCCATGTGGGGTTCATTATCCGGGTGTAGATATTGCCCGACTCTTCCTGCGCGAACAGGCGTGCCGCGTGGTCCGTGTCTCTGAACACGTAGGAAGTCGTCTGATAGATCGGCACGGCTCGCGATCCGGTCGTCGGATCCGGCGACTGCCCGCCGTGCAGTGCGATAGTATCGAAGCCGAGTTTCTTCTCCATAGGTTCTCCGATGAGCTCTTTTCTTCATTATAGAAAGAGCCCGGCGTGAAGGCAAAGAACGATGCCCCACAGATAGACGCCAATCTCCGGGACAAGCCGCCGGTCTGGGCGCCCTGGCCCCCTGCGCCTTGACGTACAGAATAGCAGGTTTTGGCCCGTCCCGCAAGCTGAGTCGGACAGGGTATAGGGGACTTGTGAGGCATGCGAAGCTGTAGGAATACTCCCGTTGACTAGGGCACCGCGTAGATAGGGAGGTCGGGATCGTCCTATGCATGCTGACAAGCAGGACCCGTGTTCAATGTGTGGATGGTGTCCTGTTCAGATTCCGGCGTATTGCGAAGCTAGCGGTAACGTACAGGTCCGCCACTTCACCGGAAGCCTGCCCCAGCGCCTTGGCGGCCTCCTCGAACGTCTGACCGTCAGCCACCACTGCCCGTAGAACCCGCCGCTGCTCCGGCGTCAATTTCGCAACCGCGCGGCGAAGTTCCTCATCAACTGCAAGAGACATCTTGACGACTACAGACCGCGCGTCAGCGGGAGCGGAGGCGCAGTACTTGAGTCTGCCGGTCCGTGGCAAGGTTGTCGGCTTGCCACCGGTGGCACTCAGGATTGCATCGGCCCACGAGGAATCTAGGCTCGCAGAAAGGTATGACAGCATCTCCTCCGCTGTCATGGCTGCCAAATGCTCCCAGGGGCTGGCACTGTCTTCGAGGACTGCGGGGGATTCATCGATCCTCGAAATGACGCGTTGTGCAACCAGGGCGCGGGCGTCGTTGTCCCTGATCACTCTGTCGATTATCTCCTGCATCACCGAGACAATCTGAGGATCACAATGGCTTGTGACACGCTCTTTTCGAACAGCCACAATCGCGATACCCCCGTGCTTCGGAAGGGTAGTTGTGCTGCCATCGGACTTCGCCAACACCGTCGCAGCACCATTGGGTTTATCCATGTTTCCCGGCACCTCACATACTAGAAGATTCTGGAGACGCACTGCTCCGTGCCCTACCGGCTCAAGGCCCTCTGCAGCCTGTCCCAGTGCTTGTCCACTGCGCGGATGTCAGCGTGCGCATTGCGACGTCCCAGCACTTGGCGCAGGTTCCTGCAATGCCCATCAATTATGTGTACAAGGTCGTTCCCCGTGTACTTCTCCCATCTCTCCTCAGGACAGAGCCTTCCCCTGAAGGTCAGCACGGCGGTCATCTCCTGCAAGCGCTTGATCCCGGTAGCGATCTCTCCGGTGATGTGGGGATCGGCGCCTCGCAGTTGCAAGCAAACCTTTGCGATGCAGGTGAGCGACTCGACGGCCATTCTCAACCGACCCGACGCGGCGCATTCACACCCGATGTGGCCGAACGCGTCAATTGCCCGTCCGGCGTCTGCCCACCACTGATTGTTCACGCTTAGCTTCGCCAACTCGTTGACAAGCGAGAGTATGTCTATCACACCGCCATCATCCTGGATTGCCCCCACACCCGTGCCGCCGGAGGCCACCGCCTTGCAGGCGTCAAGCACCGGCTCAAGGTGACCGCTCGCCCTGACACGCTGCGATTGAGCCAGCGAAACTAGGCATGCTACCTCCGCGGTGAATGCCGTATGGATCCTGCTTGACGCGTCGCGGTAGCCCTTGTCGGCCATCAGTTTTTGCTTGCACG
>Ga0315274_10014491_pt1 | contig 11179 bp, 3 predicted proteins | sample YL17G02_20_MG_FD_203700 | JGI IMG/M metagenome (GOLD analysis project Ga0315274, IMG submission 203700) | Sediment microbial communities from Yellowstone Lake, YNP, Wyoming, USA - YL17G02_20 | ecosystem: Environmental > Aquatic > Freshwater > Lake > Sediment | place: USA: Wyoming | collected...
CTCCCTTTCGGGGACGGAATGAAGACGATCTTTTTCAGGGTAATGGACAGGGCAGGGAACGTGGCACCCCCGGTGAACGATACAATTATCCTAGACACGGCTTGCCCTATCATATCCGATGTGAAAGTCGTGGGAATCACAGATATCTCCGCAATTGTCACATGGTCCACTAACGAGGAGGCCACGAGCGGAGTGAACTACGGACTCACGACCTCCTATGGTTCCTCATTAACGGATGATGATTTCGTTATATTACATTCCCTCCAGTTCAAATCTCTAACACCCAGTACCACTTATCATTTCGGGATATCCTCCGAGGACAGGATGGGTAACCCCTCCGCTCGCGGCAGCGACTATGTATTCACCACCGCCGCCATTCCAGATACCTCCGCCCCAATTATTTCTTCCGTGCAAATCTCCGGTATCACGGACAAACTTGCGAGCGTTATATGGACAACGAACGAAGGAGCCGACAGCGTGGTAGTGTATGGAAAGGACACCGGATATGGCCTCTCCGCGGCAGATAAAAATTTTGTGTTGAAACACAGCATCACCCTCACCAATCTTGCTTCTTTAACCACATACCATATATGCGTTAAGTCCACTGACCCCAACGGAAATGGGCCGGCGATGAGCCCGGACTATAGCTTCACTACACTGGCGGTCCCCGACATTAATCCCCCCGAAATATCCAATGTAAAGGTAAATGGAATCTCAGACAGGCTCGCCGTTATCTCCTGGGAGACAAACGAGCCAGCGGATGGTGTCGTGGAATATGGTTGCACCATCTCCTATCGAAGTACCCTCTTTCATACCGAGTTTCTAATTCTGCATGAACTTACTATAACCGGCCTCAACTTTTCTACCGAGTATCATTTCAGGGTAAAATCCAGGGATGCGAGTGGAAATGGCCCGTCTGTTAGTGATGATTTCGTGTTTACCACTTCGGCTCCGCCCGATTCGAGTTCCCCCAAGGTGATATTCTGTTCACCACGCGGCAATAAGACCGCCATCAAACCGACTATCACGATAGAATTTGATCGGGAAATGGATTCAGAATCAGTGTTTGCATCCACATTTCTTATACCTGCAGTCGACATTGCCGATTTTCTCCATTTCAATACCACATATAATTTTTCCTTCGCCACCGAGCTCTCTCCCGACATGACATATACCGTAATGGTGGCCAACACTGCAAGAAGCCATAATGGGAGACCTCTGGCGACACCTTTCGTTTGGAGCTTTAAAACAATAACAATTGGAGAAAAAGATTCCGCGCTTCCGGAGATCCTATACACCGATCCAAGCAACGGTACCATGAATGTGGATGGAAGAAAGATAGTTTCGATTATTTTCAGCGAACGCATGGAGCAGAACTTTTCTGAAGGTTCTGTCACCATCGCTCCGACTGTGAATGGGACATGGTCCTGGTTTCAGGGCAAGGGTTTTATTCTGCAGTTCCATACATCAAATGATCTGAAAGAAGCAGATTACGTAATAACTATCAACTCGTCAAGGATTCGCGACGAAAGCGGAAATCCACTTGATGGCAACGGCAATGAAATCGATGATGGTCCAAGAGACAACTACGAATTTGGATTCACCGTTGGCCCAGCCAAATCAAAACTTCTAAATCGAATCCCGGAAGGCAGGAATATCAAAACCAATGAACCGATAAAGTTGGTTTTTAACAGACGGATGAATCTGGAATCGATAATACAAGCATTCACGATTAGGCCTCGAATCGATGGGGCATGGGAAATTGATTCGGATGGGAAAATAGTCACATTTACACCGGATAACGAATATGATCAGAACACTCAATATCTCGTTATGATTAATGCAAACGCGACGAGCATCGATGGTGCTCCTCTTGACACTGAATATTCATGGTCATTTACCACCGCCCCTTTACCTTCAGAAAAAGAGAATTGGTTTTTACTACTATTAATGATTATTTCCATAGCCATAGCAGGGGCAACTATATATTATGTGTGGAAAAAGCATTGGTCGAAGATATTTTTCGACGAAAGGGAGGATAAGGAGCACCCAACCGGAGACGCTTCTAATAAATCATCCTCAGGATCGTTTACCGTGGAGGATGTCTTTCTGATATACAACGACGGCCGGCTCATCCAGCATACAACCCGCCGTATCAAAGCGGACATGGACGCCGATATAGTAACCAGCATGCTCAAAGCAGTCCAAGAATTCATAAAAGAAAGTCTCGGAGCAGCCGAGGGGTCCGAACTCGGAAGTATGGAGTATGGTGAGAACAAGATAATGCTGGAGAAAGGGAAATACACCATCCTAGCGGCCGTTATAGCCGGGCAAGAACCAAATGGTTTCAGGGACGAGATGAAGGCCGCCGTCAACAATGTAGAGAGTGAGTTCGGGGCGGTACTTCCAGGTTGGGACGGGACAACGGCAAAGCTCAAGGAGGCCCGAAAGTTCCTCTCCGGGCTCGGAGCCTACAAACCACCCGAAGAACCTATGCCGGAGAAGAAAATCGGGCCGAAAGTGTCAGTCAAGGCAGAACTAGAGTTCTACCACGGATATATTCGCTTCAAGGTAGCAGTCAAGAACGGAATGCCCACGGTCATCAGGGGCGTGGCAGTCAGGTTGGTGTTCCCTGAAACCTCATTCCGCCTCGAACGCATCGAACCGATGCTCCCCCTTGACGGTAAAGAAATTCTCATCGGGGATGTCGAACCCAATGAAAAAAGGACGACAGCGTTCTATTTGGATCCATTGATTTGCACGGAATCGTACATCGAGGGGGTACTGACCTTCAAGGATGCACGGGGGAACTTTGAAACGATGAAGCTCCCCAGAAAGCTCGCCTCCGTGGTCTGCCCAGTTGTATATACTGACGAAAATATCAACACCGCCATCCTCAAACGTCTGATCGAGGAGGAGCTTGGCGAGAGGGATACCAAGTCATTTAGATTTCCCCCCTCTATGCTTCCCAGTAATGCTTTCGCAATCGGGAAGGCTGCCATCCAGCGCCATGACCTCCGCCTCGTGAGGGAAGCCGTCGAGAGGACCCCTCCCTCGGCAGAAGCATGGTACTATGGCAAGCTCAAAGGCAGGGACGATTCTTTGGTAGTAAACGTAAAGGTTGTTAGCGATAAAAGGTTGCTGAGATTTTCCGTGGCTGGGAAATCGAAGCTGTTAATCACCGGTATGCTAGCGGAACTCAAATCCGACCTTAACCGGGAATTTAGATCGAAGACGGGCAACAATCGATGAGAATTGCGTTATGCCGCCAGTCGCAACTTTCTTATTCATTCTGCGAGCCCGTAGGGCGAGCAGCAACCAATGAGCTACATTCAGTCTCAACGAGCCTTAAGGGCTTCCAATCGCCGAAACACCAATCTCCAGAAATCCCCGCCGTTCAAAATCCAACATCCCGCCTCTCCGTCCGTCTCGTCGGCTTCCTGCGCATCCCAGAAGCCCTCCTCACGACGAATGCAATGGCCACGACCCCCCGAGCGACGGCACAATTACCCCCGAATCAATACCGTAGCAGTCACTTCTGGTCCGTCTCCCCCGGCCTCGCCTCTTCCAGTGCATGCTTCTCCAGCAGTGTCCTCTCCCTCTTCACCTGCTCGACGACCTCGGGGCTGGTGATGGGCTCCGCCTGGGGCCTCTTGGCGCGCTTGAGCTCGTCATTGAGGTCTTTCTTGAGCTCGGCGAGGAAGCCCGTCACCATGGGCAGGCTCGTGGAGGCCACGAAGAACTCGACCATGCCGGATTCCTTGCTCACGCCGGCCTTCACGACCAGTTTATCCGTCCGCTCCTTCATCGCGCCGTAGAACCAGGCCTCCGCGAGATAGGGCTCCTTCTCCTTGTACTCCCGCACGAGGCGCACATCATGGTGCTGCACGGCGCTCTTTGCCACCTCGAACACCTTCGACAGGGGCATCTCCTTCGGGGCGCGGAACACCTTGGTCTCCTTCTTCTGGAGCTCTATCTCTATCATTTGCCTTAGCATGGCGGTGTTGATGTTCTCCTCTGTGTAGAATACGGGACACACCACGGAGGCGCGCTTCCTCTTCATCTGGAGGGTCTTGAGCTCGCCCTTGGCGTTCTTGTAGGACAGCGTGCCGTCTATGTAGGATTCCACGCATATTTGCGGGTCCAGGTAGAAGGCCACGGTCTTCTTCTCCCGCGGGTCGATGGTGCCTATCACGACCTTGTCGCCCCTCATCTGGTACTCCGGCTCGATATGGTCGAGCTTCAGGGCATCATGCTCGAAAAGGACCTCGCAAGAGACCGCCGTGATGACGGTGCCCATGTTGTTCCGGATGGCCACCTTGAGCCTCACGAAGCCCTGATAGAACTCCAGCGCGTTCTGGACCTTAACCTCGCCCTGCAGCTCCTCCTCGGTAGGCGGCGGCGGCGTGTAGGCGCACAGGGGCTCGATGAACTTTTTCACGGAGGCGAGCTCCTTCTTCGTCCCGTCCCACTTCGCAAGCACGGAACCCAGCTCGGCCTCGATGGAGCTCAATACTTCCTTCATCTCCGTCCGGAGGGCTTCCGGCTCCGGCCCGGTGATGGCGACCGCCAGCAGCAGGTTCTTGCTCCGCTCCAGCACGATCTTGTTCTTGCCGTACTCGAGGCTCCCGAGAGGGGAATCCTCGTCCTTCGACAGGCCCTCCCTCACGAAGTCCTGCACGGCGGTGAGCATGCTGGAGAGGACATCCTTGTCCTCCTCGCTCGCAAGCTTCCTGGAGGCGTGCCTTATCAGCCTCCCGTCGCGGTAGATGACGAACACCTCCTCCACCGCAAAGCCCTCGCCCCCCTCGAGACCTTTATTCTTCCTCGTCAGGTAATAGGCCGCACCGCACGCCGCGATGATGATAATGGCCAGTACGAGCCAGGGCCACCAGTCATTGCCCTTCGTGGTGGTTGTCCCGGGGAGCTTGCCGAGAGTTACCGATATCGGCTGGGTGGTGACCGTCGAAACCGAATCGTTGGCGGAGAAGAGCACGAAGTTCTTGCCCGTATCGCCCTTCTTCGGGGTCCAGAAGATGTAGCCGAACTTCACCTGGAATTCGGATGCGCTGGATGTGAACTGCAGCTCCGAGACCGGCGTGTCGTTGTCCCAGAACACGCCGTCGCTCGAGGAAGGGTCCCAGGCGAGCTTTAGCGCATAGGTCTCGTAGGCCTTCGACGGCTTGCTCCAGGCCAGCTGCCTGCTCCCCGGCTGTTTCTTTATTATCGGCGGGTCGTTGACCGGCGTGACGGTGACATTGGCATAGCAGCCGACGGGCACGCCGTTGGCGTCCTTGGCGCCGAAGTAGAGCCGCTCCATCCCGTTCCAGTCCGAATCTGCCCAGAAATCGACCGTGTTCCCGGTATTTATCTTGACATGGATGGACCGGTTGAATGCCGCCTCGAACGTCAGATTCAACCCCGAGAAGTAATTGTCCAGGTCGAAAGCGTTGGTCTTGACGGTATCCTCGGGGAAGCTAATGTCCGGCAGAGGTGCAAGGAGCACCGGCTGGGGCGGGGGCGGGTCCAGCACCCGCACGAGCAGGTATTCCGTGTCGCTCAGCTCGCCGTCGGAGAGGATGACCGTCACCAGCTCCTCCCCTATAGGCTTCGTGAAGTTGAGCACCAGGTAGTTCTTGTCGCCGTTGACCCAGACATATTTGGATGAGATATTGAGGCGCAGCAGGGAAATGGGCGTATCGACATCGGAGACGCTGATGCCTATCTGGATGGTGGCGTTTATCGGGACCGATATGTTCGTCTGGCTGAGAATCAGCCTGGGTGGGTCGTTGACTGACGTGACGGTAACGGTGCAAGGGAGCATCGTGTCCGGAAGGCCTCCGCCCACAGCTATCCCGACGAACAGGCCGGTTTCGGTGCCATACCAGTCCTTCGCCGCGGAGAAATCGACCCAGCCGTCCGCCTTGATAGTTGCCGTCACATTGTGATATCCCATGGCGACGAAGAGGAGCGCCCTTCCTTCCTTGTCGTAGATGTAATTGTCCAAGTCGAAAGCGCGCTCCTTCACCGTATCCTCGGCGAAGGTGACATTCGGCAAGGAACCGTTGGAGCTCAATCCGGGTTCTCCGGCGACCGTGACCTTGAAGGTGGCGTTGCCCTGGAGGAATCCGTCCGACGCCATCATGGTGATTGAATAGCTTCCTTCCGAAGCAGGCATGGAGAGATGGAATACCTTGAAATTCTTATCATCGGATAGTTGGGTGACATACTGTGAGCCCACGGTGGCTTTTAGCGTTAGGTTCGACTGGGGTGTATCCACGTCCACGAGCGTCGTGGGAAGGCTCTCGTTGAGCCTGCTTGCGCTGACAGGCACGGGGACATCCTTTTCCGCCTTCCCGCCAGATGCCTGGATGAACTGGTCCTGGATTTTGAGGAGCGGAGCGTCGTTCACGGGCCGCACGGTCACATTCAGGCGGCCGGTAGCGGAGGCCTGGCCGTCGCTGACGTTATAGGTGATGTTGGACACGCCGTTCCAGTCCATCGCCGGCGAGATCCGCACAATTCCCGTATCCGTAATGGACACTCCAGCGTCGGCCATGTCGTCCGCCATTTTCATAAACGTGAGCTTATTGAGAGGCGTATCCACATCCGTGACGTAATTCTTCAGGTCCAGGGCATTTGCCGAGCTTGTATCCTCATCGATGGCAACCGCCGCATCCTTCAGCACCTCGGGCGGGTCGTTCACCGGCAGCACTGAGATAGTGAAATTGTTGCTTTCAATGAACAGCCCGTGCTCGTCCGTTGCCCGGACGCGGAAGCTGGCATCGCCGTTCGCATTCTCGGTGGGCGTGGTGAAGTCCAGCAAGCTGCCGTTGACCGCGGCATGGAGTAGCGTCGAATTTCCCTCGAACACGACCGAATAGCTCAGCACCCCGCCGTCGGAATCCGCCTGGAAGTAGCCAGAGAGGTCGTAAAGGCCATAGGCATCCGTGTCCTCGAGCATCGACCTGTCCTCGATGCTCTTGAGGAGCCTGGGAGGCATGTCGTAGACTATGTTCAGATCAGAAAGCCGTACGATGCCAGCCGTGGATGAATAGACCTGGATGGGAATCGTCACATTGCCCTCCGCATCGGCGGTGGCGTTGGCGATGAGCATGTTCAGAACATCTGTGATGTTGACGATGGCAGTGGAATTGAACTCGCCCGATTGCTGCCATATCCTCGCGGTCCCCAGCCAGAGCTCGGGTGCGGTCGGCCATGTCTCTGTGGTGTAGGTTATATTGACTTCATCTATGAGCGGCGTCCCGTTGCCGTCGCCAGAAAGGTCGATGTGGTAGCGCAGGCGGTATCCCTTGACGGGGAACTGCGTCCAGGTGCCGTTGAGGGCGTCCACCCATTGGGTGCCGTTGAGGTCCGAAAGGCGCAGCTTCGCGCCGCCCAGGCCACTCTCGCTCACCGTTATCTTCGCCTGGGTGATGCGGCCCTCGGGAGGCGCCGTGAAATCGCTCTCGACCGAACCGTTGAGAAGGTAGGCGGTGTAATCGATGCGGAAATCGGACAGCACCGGCGTAACATTGGCGTCGCTGGTGTTGAGCGTGATGTTGTACTGCAGGTAGGGACCCCACGTCGTGAAATCGGAGGAGTAGTAAATCCTGTTGGCAGTCACGTTGACCCAGGGGGACCAGGTTGAATTGTTCGAGGAGAGACGGATTTTCACCGAAACCGAGGTGTTCGGCGGCGTGGATTGGAGCCAAGAGGGAGTAATGGATGTTGGGACCGAGGCAAGACGGCCAGTAGTTTCCGTTGTGCCCGGCGAGAGGTAGGGGTGGTAGAAGCGGCGGGCGTAGATGTCCCAGTTCGTCCCGCTGCGGTAGTCCTCCCAGGTGATGATGAAATTGTCCTTCGCGTCAACGGCGACGGAAGGAACCAGCTGTCTGTTCGCCGCATTGGAAACGGTGATTTCACCCCCGACCTGCGCACCGGTGGTCGTATTGAATCCCTTTGCGTAGATGTCTGCGGCGTCGTTGCGGGCGTCGTCCCACGTCACGACGAAGTTGTCCTTCGCGTCAACGGCGACGGAAGGTGAGTTCTGATTGTTCGCCGCATTGGAAACGGTGATTTCGCCGCCGACCTGCGCACCGGTGGTTGTGAACACCTTTGCGTAGATGTCGCTGTATGTGCCGCTGCGGTAGTCCATCCAGGTGATGATGAAGTTGTCCTTCGAATCAACGGCGACGGAAGGCCACTGCTGGTCGTTCGCCGCATTGGAAACGGTGATTTCGCCGCCGACCTGCGCGCCGGTGGTCGTGTTGAATACCTTCGCGTAGATGTCATCGTTTGTGCCGCTGCGGTGGTCGTACCATGCCACGACGAAGTTGTCCTTCGAGTCAACGGCGACGGAAGGATGGATTTGTGCGCTCGCCGCATTGGAAACGGTGATTTCACCGCCCACCTGCGCGCCGGTGGTGGTGTTGAACACCTTCGCGTAGATGTCTGCGGTGCCGCTACGCCAGTCGCTCCACGCCACGACGAAGCTGTTCTTCGAGTCCACCGCGATGACCGGGTAATTCTGGTCGTTCGTTGCCGTGGAGACATTGAACTCCGGCAGCCCCGTATAGTTCCCCGCGCGTCCCAGTTCCACTCCCAGCCCACTCATGACTGCCGAAAGGTTTGCAGGGAAAGCCTCGAACTGCTCCCTCCGGGCCAACCCATATCCCCATTCGTGCACGACCGGCGTCACATTAGTGTCGTTCGTCCACAGCGTGAGGTTCAGCCGTATCTTCGGGTACTTGGAGGCGTTCACGAGGAGCGGGTCGCCGTTCTTGAGGTACGAAAGGAGCGTGTTGTTGCTCTCGTCGGTGACATTGACCCAGTAGCCGGTGTTTGGGGGCGTCGTGGCATTGACGAAGAGGTTGCCGTACGTGTGAAAGAAAGGCGATTGAAGCTCAGTGTTTAAATTGCCTTTCGTACGATAGCCTCCGCTGCGAATGTCCTTTACCCACAGAGTATAACTTCCCGGCCAAACCGCCGCACCGATAACGAACATCATGCCGGCTTTGAATGAATTGTTGGGTACAGTGATTTCAACGTCGTGATCCCAAGATCCGCTATGATCATCCGGATCCCTAAATAAATTCGTCCCGTAGCAACTCCGGCTAACATTCCGCACCCAAGCGGGTGATGGACACACCCATATTCGGTATGGTATATGCATCGCCAAATATTTTTCGGTTCCAGAATGCGGCATGGGTGTCAGGCTCCACGACCCTCACTACAAGAAGAGTGAGGAGAGCCTGTGCGCCTCGTGAAGTCCACGACATCCACTTGTGCTTGCATCGCTTGGAGACCTCGCCCATGAGGCGCTCCAGGAGATTGTTGTGCCAAGGAATGATAACGCCCCTGAGCGCCAGGGAAGCGAAGGTTGTCACGGCGTTGCTTAAACGGCGAAGGAAGAAAGACGCCCGCTTCATACCCTGTTCCAATAGTATCGTGGCCCACCGCCTGAACTCCTTGGTGGTCTGCTTGATGCGATGAACAATCTCATCGTGTTCGTTCTTCGGAAGATGACAGGCGACGCTGTTCTTGAGATGCCTTAAGAGACCGGTAATAGTCCGGACATATCCTTTCCGGTCCTCGAACTCCATAATACCGTCTTTCCAGAGCTCGAAACCGAGATGTCGGGGAACATGCACAAGGCACGGCTGCCAGAAACCGTTTAATGGCGTGGTCATCGTTGCGAGGCCCTTTTCCATGTCGCTGACGGTGGTCGGCGGCACGGGATTGCCTTTGGAGTCCCTGAAATCCGTCTTTTTAAGGGCTGGGACATGAGCGTCCCAGCCCTTTCCGACGGTAAGACTTCGAAGCCGCGGCATATGCCCCATGCCGGTGGCGAGAATGATGTTGACATCATGCTTCCTGCCGGACTGGGAATGGAGCTTGGTTCCATCCGGTTGATGCGTCATGGCTGTGAGTTCACGGTTGGCGATTTCGGAGTTGAGTTCGTTCCCGTACTCGATGATGGCCCTGTTGATGGTATGCGAGCTGGGAACGCCGATAGCGACCCGTCCGAGCTCGTCATTGGTATTGCGATAGGTCATTCTCTCGGAAAAATGGCCTGCAATACAGAGAACATCTTCCTGGTAGACTCGACGAGGCAGTATCAGGACATCGGTCCACAAAGGAACAAAAGAGACGCCTGTGCTATTATCGATAACCCGATTGACTTTTATCAAGATAACGCCGAAACGGGTTCCAAGAAGACGTACCCTTGTTCCGGCACGTGTATATGGAGCATTCCCGGCACGATCATATTGTTTACCACACTTTTGTTGGATAAGTTCCTCGTTCCTGGCTTCCAGAATGGCAACCAGGTCCTCTCGACCGAGACCTTCCTGAAATAGTCGTTCCGTCAGGACCGGCAATTTAATAGGCGCGTTCCACTCTACCATCCAATTGAGCTGGCTCTTAGGCATTTCCTCAACCCCCGGGATGTCTCACAACTTCCGCAAGGGTTTGGATTCGCTTAAGAGTTAGCCGACTTTGCTACGCGACTAATAAATTTGTTGTTTCAATATATACATCGAAGTTAGCAAACCACCATCCTTGGTGGCCTTTATCTGTGTGGTTTACGCTGACAATGAAGCGTTCACCAGCTACTAAATCTCTTTTCAAAGGTTGATTAATTTGACCTGAGCCCGGGGTGCCCGAGACATATATTTCTGCAGAGCCATTAAACAGCGGACTCCAAGTCTCCGTATTGGTGCCCAAACTTTGTATATAATCAAATGACCAGCCCGATAGGTCTTTTTCAAATCCCGGATTCGATAGGAAATCGACGGGCCCGGCGCCTCCCACTAAACGTAGATTCCCATTCAAATCTGATACCAGTGAATCTTCAACCAATCCAGATGGAGACTTAATTATAGAACGGGTCCCAATTCCCCACTTCCTCAAAACCGGCGTTACATTAGCGTCGCTCGTGTTGACGTTGAGCCTCATCACGAGCGGCCGCCAACGGGATTCACGGCCCGCCCAGAGGGATTCGTCTATCAAGTCCCCATCCTTCAGGCCCTTCTGGAGGGTGGCGTTCTTGTTTGCAGGGTCGAGGATGTCGACGGAATAGTTGGTGCCGGCGGGGAAATCGCCCCGGACCATGACGCGGGACTGGGCAGTGACATAGATTATGGGTGATAGCAGGAGGGCAACTGGGCGGAAGGCG
>Ga0315274_10014493_pt1 | contig 11178 bp, 9 predicted proteins | sample YL17G02_20_MG_FD_203700 | JGI IMG/M metagenome (GOLD analysis project Ga0315274, IMG submission 203700) | Sediment microbial communities from Yellowstone Lake, YNP, Wyoming, USA - YL17G02_20 | ecosystem: Environmental > Aquatic > Freshwater > Lake > Sediment | place: USA: Wyoming | collected...
CACTCGCTCGGCCACCGTAGGTTCACTCAATGAGCACTCCCGCCAGCTTCAGAGCATTGTGTATCCTCATGTCATATCGCACGTCCGTGTCCCCCAACATCCAAGACGCCTGAATCTGATGCGGGTTCGAAATGAGATCGATGTGAGGAAACGTAGGGGCTAAGTGCTTCGACTCGCAAACAGAGTCACGTATTTTGAAAATCAGATCGTGAGGTTCTTGCTTGCTCAGCACTTAGTCCTGAGGGCTTCGACTGAGCTCAGCCGAAGTCTGAATAAATTCGTCATCGTATTTATGAATCGAAGGACTAAGGATGAATACGCGTACCAAAATGCTCCCAGGTAGATTCGATCATAACCAACCTTGACGACAAAAGGCATACCGGACAAGCTTCCGTGCGAATCTCGCATTGCGGTGAGTTGATTTTCGATCCGCGGTGATGGCACAAAGGTGTGAGATGACCAGTGGTAAACGCTGATATCCGTTACTGTCATGAATGGTTCGTCGGCAAGAACAAGGGTGCCTAGAGGTTGGCGCGATGCATCATACGCGGTAATACTGTCATCTCGAAGACGATAGATTCCCCAACTTTCGGTGGGCGGCTGATCCGTACTGAGATCCTCGCAGCCAAACGCGAGCACCAGAATGAAGAGGAGAAGCGAGGTTCTCACGGCACTGTCTCACCTGCAGTTGGCATCACACGGCCCAACGTGGGCATCAGGCGCCGCTGCGGTGCTGTCCCTGACGCGCCTTTGCTCCGACTGAAATGCCAAAATTCGCGCCGCGTTCCCGCGCTGCGTAGCAGCAGTCGCCTGCATGCATTGTTGGGCTGCGCTAGCAAAAAAGCTGACACTATGACATCAGGGATATGCTGGATGTCATGCAACTTTCTTCTGCGGCAGTAAGAAATACCCAAAACCGAGCGTGAAGAAGAGGTAGATGGCAACAATGCCCCACCCGAGCAGATTCAAACCACCAGAAAGCTGAATCAGCAGCACAGCAACAAACGCAATGGCATCATAGACGAACAGGTCCAGGACGATTGCCCGCCGCGCTACCGATATCTCCGCGTTTCTGGCGAACCAAGTAAGCATGAGATTGCCCAGGAGAGCTGCTCCGTACTCCCTTGCAGTGATAGCAGCTCCTGGACCGAACGAGCTACCCAGTAAGGTCAGCAATGGACCAGGCACAAAGAGTAGAAGGGGCCCAAAACCGAGGCATACAACCGCCTTGATTATCATGAGAGTCTTGAATTTCATTACAATCCTCCTTTCAAACGAGCAGGTTTTTTGATTGTTCTACACGCAGCAGCCTAATGGATGGGGGACAAGTTCCGCCAAGAGGTGAATCATGGCGGACAGGAAGCTGCGACAACGTACTGGTTGTAGTTTGAATTTCACGGAACTTGATTTCGCTATTGCCATGTTGATTCGCGCGACGCTCTTTGCTCGGGGTCAGCTTGTTAAGCGATTCTCCGCGAAATCCCGCTGCTCTTTAGCGGGGTTGAGCGTATTGTGCGAAACCCTGCTGTTTTTCGCTGGAAGCCGCTGGTTAGGCGGCAGCTAGTGATTCTACATATTAATGCTGCTGTTTGGCGACAATATAAAGATACCGTAACGGCTGCGAGCTAGTATTGACAACATCATGTTCTGTGTGTGGAGGACAGTAAGCAACAGAGTTTGGCTTCAGTTTAAGCGTTTCTCCTCCGGTGATTCTCATTTCACCTGAACCAGCAAGTACAATGACTGCTTCCTCGTAGTTTTCAGTGGAGTGTTTTCCAACCGATTTTGATGGGAAAAGGACTACCAAACCGGAGTGCATGCTTGTCGTTTGAGGAGGTCCGCTAAGCACTCGTTGATAGTCAGAAGTGGTATCGCTGAGTTCGATAAGGCACGGTTTTGGTTTAGAGATCTTTGGCTGGGCACATAAAGGGGAATAAGTAGCCATTGAAATGACTACGACTGAAAACACGAATCCGAAGATAATATTCCTTGATATCACGATTCCTCCATTTGAGAGTGTCAGTCATACATCGTTGATGCAGCCGTCTAACGGTTGGGAGCTAATCCCGATTCGACACGATTTAGCGTTGTTACGCTAAGTCGTATGTCGAATCGAGGATCCCGCTGTAGCGGGACCTGCGGCGCCCGCCTGCCCGCCGAAGCAGTTTTCTGGCGAAGGCGGGTTTTGGGCTGAGGTAATGGTTGAGGTCGCGATATTGTTTCTTGACTTCACTTCGTTTTTCCTAACGACCTCTGATTCGGGAATTACTCAGCGCATGGCGCCGCCTGCCCCGCTACTCTCTAGCGGGGAGCCGTTGGTTAGGCGGCCTGTTGCTGATACAGGTACTTCTGGAAGCCTGCGAAAACCTTGCCAATCTCTTCCGGCCTTCCCAGATCAGCCACGGCGTCGGCGATCGAGTCGTGATACTTGAGCCGCAATAAGGGCGTGAGTTTCTCCTGGTCAAGTTCTTCCACGCCGACCGACACGTAATGTGACAGCACGAAATCGAGAAACACCCGCTGCTTGCTGTTGAAACGCGTGCTAATGTTGACCTTGGCTTTTACGGCGCGTTCTTCACGGGTGAGCGGGGGAAGGGCGTAGGCCACATGCGCCAGCACGTCGAAAAGGTCGCTCTTCTCCGCGTCGATGATCTTCTGCATCTCGGCCAGCTGCTCACCGCCAAAGCCTTTCTCCGCGAGACCCTGCAAGAGCTTCTTCCGCGTCTCCGGCGCGCTCCAGATGGCCCGCAGTTCTGCCTCGTCCTTGAAAAACTCCGGCAGCTTGCCGAAGAGCAGTTCCATGAACTGCCGCGCGGACATCGGTGTCCCGTCGGGATGCCAGAAGGTCGTGGCCATCATGTGCTGGATCGTGCGCTCCTTCCCGTCGGCAAGCTTCACCTTGATTTTCGGGCGTTTGCCGTACTCCGCCGGCGTCTCATACACCCGGTCGGGCGGACTCGGTTGACGCGGCTCCTTCCGCTCCGGTTCGATCGGTTCCCCGTCCCATTCCGGATCGTTGAAGTGATGGTGGGCCTTCACGAAGTCGTAGATCGTGAAGTAGTCCTTGCCGTCGTAGAGCCGCGTGCCGCGCCCGATGATCTGCTTGAACTCGATCATCGAGTTGATTGGACGCATCAAGACGATGTTGCGGATGTTGCGCGCGTCCACGCCGGTGGAGAGCTTTTGCGAAGTGGTCAGGATCGTCGGAATGGTCTTCTCGTTGTCCTGGAAATCGCGCAGGTGCTGCTCGCCGAGCTCGCCGTCGTTGGCGGTAACCCGCTGGCAGTAGTTCGGGTCTGCGCTCGTCTTCATCTGGTTGATGAGGTCGCGCACCGCCAGCGCGTGATCCTGCGTCGCGCAGAAGACAAGCGTCTTCTCGTTTTGGTTGATCTGCTCCATGAACAGCTTCACCCGATGGGCTTCCCGTTCCTTGATCTCGATGATCTTATTGAAGTCGGTTTCCGTGTAGAGCTTCCCGGTTTCGATCTCGCCCTCGATCAGCTTGTCGTCGGGCGTATAGACATACTCGTCGAGCGTCGTGGAAATCTGCTTCACCTTGAAGGGAGTCAGGAAGCCGTCGTTGATCCCTTCCTTCAGCGAGTAGAGATATACCGGCTCGCCGAAGTAGGCGTAGGTGTCCACGTTGTCCTTCCGCTTGGGCGTGGCCGTGAGGCCGAGTTGCACGGCGGGCGCGAAGTAGTCGAGGATGCCGCGCCAGTTGCTCTCGTCGTTCGCGCCGCCGCGATGGCACTCGTCGATGACAATGAAATCGAAAAAGTCCGGCGGGTATTCGCCGAAATAGGGCGACGGCTTGCTGTCCTTCGGCGGTCCGCTCATGAACGTCTGGAAAATGGTGAAGAAGAGGCTCCCGTTCTTCGGCACCTTGCCCTTCTTGCGGATGTCCTCCGGGGCGATGCGCACCATTGCGTCCTCCGGGAAGGCGGAGAAGGCGTTGTAAGCCTGGTTTGCGAGGATATTGCGGTCGGCGAGAAAGAGGATGCGCGGACGACGCGAGGGTTCACGGTTCAGGTTCCAGCGGCTGTGGAACAGTTTCCACGCGATCTGAAACGCGATGAAGGTCTTGCCCGTGCCGGTGGCGAGCGTCAGAAGGATGCGCTGCCGGTTCTCCGAAATGGCCTCCATCGCCCGTTCGACGGCGATGTCCTGATAGTAGCGGCTCGGGTGCGATCCTCCCTTGTCCTCGAACGGCACGACAGCGAAGCGGTCGCGCCATGCGTTTGCTTCGGCGAAGGTCATCGCCCAGAGTTCGTCCGGCGTGGGGTAGCTCGGCAGCTCGCCTTCCTTCCCGGTCTGCATATCGATGCCGTAGATGCCCTGGCCGTTGGTGGAATAAGTAAATTGGATGGCAAGCTTACCGGCGTAGTTTTTTGCCTGCCCCACGCCCTCCGTCAATTCTTCATCCCACGCTTTGGCTTCGATCACGGCCAGTTTGCGGTTGCGATAGACCAGCACGTAATCGGCGGTCAGCGGCTTGCCGCGGCGACCGTGACCTTCGATGCGGCCCGGCGCAATGGGATACTCGCGCAGGATCTTGCTGCCCTCTACGACGCCCCAGCCCGCCTCCTTCAGCGCGGGGTCGATGTGCTCGGCTCTGGTTTCGGCTTCGTTCATGATTGCTTTCCCATCAAACTATCCGGAATTTCCGGATAGTTGCCTCCCAGTTGTCCTCCAGTTGAACTATTCGATGTTGTCGAATAGTTGCCTCCCGTCCGCCCTCCGTGCGAACTTGTAAGTATTCCTTACAAGTTGCCGCCTCGTCCAGCTCGCCTTCTGCATAAATGGCTTTCAGATGCAAGGTCACATTCTGAGGCGTCACCTGAAACAGCTCCGCCATCAGCGCCTGCGTCACCCACACGGTCTCGTTCTCAAACCGACACTGAATGCGCGTCCAGCCATCCTCCGTCTGGTAGAGGATAATGCTGGATTGCGGCTGGGATTCCTTGCTCATGGCTGGTCATCCTTCTGCGCGTCGCGAAGCCGCCGTCGGCTTTCGGGTATTTCCTTAAAGTTCTTCTTGGTCGAGACTTTCCGCCCGCTCTTCCTCTCCAACTCCTTGCGGGCGTTGCCGGCCACCTTGCCCCCTTCCCTGGCAGCCTGCTTGTTTTTGGGAAAGCCCCGCGCGTCCGTGCTGCGGGCGATCTCGGTGGTGGATGCCTCTCCGAGCATCGTGAAGATCAGCTCCAGGTCGGTCACGTGGTCACGGAGGTTGTCCCCCGGCTGGGTCAGCGCCTTGTGGTCGCGATATTCCTTCGGCGTCATGCCAAAGGTGGCCTTGCTAATCTCGGCGGTGAGAATGGCGTATTCGGTCTGCTCTTTGACCCCGCGTTTCTTCCATTCATCGGTCAGCTCGTCACGCACCGCGATGCCACGCATCCGCTTCTCGATCCACGCCTCGGAGTAGCCCTTCTGCCGGTAAATTTCCCTCATGCGTTGGGCGGCCAGCTCGGGGTTCTCGATCTCCTGCAGGCGCTCATAGCCAACCTTGGCCAGCCAGCGCTTGAACGGCTCGGCCTTGGGCGAGGGGATGGACTGGATCAAACGGAGCAGGCCTTCGATGTTCGCCGACTGTATCTTCCGCTTTTTGCCATCCGCAGCCGTCATCTCAACCAGGGTACAGATTGTACCCCAGTTGGAACTCAGTTCGGGATCACGGCTTTTCAGTTTCTTCACATACTGCTTGATGTCTGCGCTGTCAGTGAGGATTTCAATCACATCCTGAACCGCAAAATACCATTTCTGATCCGCCTCGTTCCACACGCGGCGGACCTGCTTCTGCTCAAATAAGACCAAATTGTTCACGGTACGATTCCTTTCTCCCTATAGCTTTCCGTTGAAGGCCTGGTGCAGCAGCGACTTTTTCAACGCCTCCAGCGCGGCGAGCTTCTGCTGGTAGAGGGACTCGAGGCGTTGGGTTTCCTCGCGCAGGTTTTTGACCGTGGAAACGATTGCACGCTGCTCGGAAAGTGACGTGGGAAACGAAACGACGACCTCGCCAATTTTCGTCGGTGATGTGTGCCGCACCTTTACGCCCGAGGCGCTGTCGTGAATCTCCTTGCGCACGGCTTGCGTGTTGAAGACGTGGAAGAAGAACTCGTTCGTCCACGGGACCCCCGGTTTCTTCATGACGAGGCCAAGCCGCTGGTTGTGGAGAAACTTGTCTGACTCTGGGATGAGGATGGGGCTGCCAAGCAGACCTGCCGCTTGTTCGGTCATCGCCACCAACAAGTCGCCATCGCACAACACATAATCATGCGGAATTTCCCCGGTGTAATATTTCTGCTTTTCGCCACGGTCGCGGTAGCCGCCGATTTCAAAGAAGTTGCCGGGCGTCAAGAGGACGTAATCACCTGCGGACGCAAAGAACTGACTCTTAAAGGCAAAGCCGTGCTTGATTTCGCACAATTCCGACAGGGGCTTCTCCACCCACCCTGGGCCGTGCTGCGTGAAGACCGATTGGAGGTAGCTTTCAAAGAGGGCGCGGGCGTTTTGGAAGTTCTTTTCGGCGCTGGCCTTGGCGGTGGCGATGCCCTCGAAGGCTTCGTCGAGTATGCCGACGATCCGCTGCTGTTCGTTGAGCGGGGGAAGTGGAACGGTCACACCGCGGACACGACTAATCGGAATGAAGTCGATTGTAGTCTTTCCGCTAAGCCCGAGTAATTCGTCTTTCAACGTCGCTGCGTAGTGGAAAAGAAAGTCAGGGCTCAGTTCGGTGCGGTCTCGGACTACCAAGCCGTTAAACTGCTGGTTCGTCGTTACGGGAATCCTCGCAATGGCAAACTCACCCACTGATGCGGTGCAGCAAAGAAGCACCGAGTCCGCAGGTAGAAGCTTAACGCTGGTTTCCTCAAGGGCTGCCTGAGTGATTGTTTTCCTCGTTGAGAGAATGGACCTGCCCTGATCACGGATGTCATCAATCGTGAACCAAGGAATATCCCCACTATCCCAATAAGCTGGATTGCTCTTCGAAGGAGTAGAGCCGTTCCGAATTTCGCACAACTCGCCCAATGTTTTCCGCTGCCACCCCTTCTTCATAGCAGCGCCTTGATGTTGGCGAGAACCTCCGCGCTCTCGGCATCCAGTGCGGCGATTTCTTCCATGATCTCCTTCGGGCTACGGTGGATCACTTCTTCGCCGCCGTTCGGGTTCTTCACGGAAAGATCGAAGGTCGTCTGGTCAATCTTCTTCGCGTCCACGCTCCAGGACTTGGGTGAGTCGGCGAACGTCTTTTGCAGCTTGACGAACTCGGCGAGGTCGTTGTCGTTGAGCGGGTTGGTCTTGCCGAGATTGCGGCCGGGGTCGAGTTGGTAGAACCAGGTTTTCCGCGTTTTTGTGCCCTTCTCGAAGAAGAGCACCACAGTCTTCACGCCCGCGCCCTGAAAGGTGCCGCCGGGGCAATCAAGCACGGTGTGCAGGCTGCAGCTTTCCAGAAGGAGCTTCCGCAGACTCACCGAGGCGTTGTCGGTATTGGAGAGAAAGGTGTTCTTGATGACCACGCCGCCGCGCCCGCCAGCCTTGAGCATCTTGATGAAGTGCTGGAGGAAGAGGAAGGCGGTCTCGCCGGTACGGATGGGGAAGTTCTGCTGCACCTCCTTGCGCTCCTTACCGCCAAAGGGCGGATTAGCGAGGATCACGTCGAAGCGGTCCTTTTCCTGAATGTCAGCAAGGTTCTCAGTGAGCGTGTTGGTGTGCAGGATATTCGGCGCCTCAATGCCGTGCAGGATCATGTTCATGATCGCAATGACGTAGGCGAGGGACTTCTTCTCCTTGCCATAGAAGGTGCGGGTCTGGAGCGCAGTGAGGTCCTTGGTCGATAGCTTGCCCCTTGATTTCATGTATTCGTACGACTCGCATAAGAAGCCCGCCGAGCCGACCGCGCCGTCGTAGATCCGCTCGCCGATGCGGGGCTGGACCACCTGCACGATGGCGCGGATGAGCGGGCGCGGTGTGTAATACTCGCCGCCGTTGCGCCCGGCGTTGCCCATGTTCTTAATCTTAGCTTCATAAAGATAGGAAAGCTCGTGCTTCTCAGTCTGCGAGCGGAATCGTAGTTCGTCAATGTGATCGATAATTTCACGCAGGTTGTAGCCGCTCTGGATCTTATTTTTGATCTCCCCGAAGATCTCCCCGATCTTGTATTCGATGGTGTTAGACCCGCTGGCCTTCTGCTTGAAGCCGTGCAGATAGGGAAAGAGCTTCAGATTCACGAAGTCGCGGAGGTCGTCGCCGGTCAGGGCCTTGTTGTGGTCGAGCTTGCCGTCCTTGCCCTTGGGCGCGGCCCAGGTTTCCCAGCAGTAGGGTTTGTCGAGGATGTAGGTGTATTTCTTGCCATCCAGCGCGGCCTCATCGGCGCGGTCCTGCTCGAGTCCATCGAGGTATTTCAGGAACAGCAGCCATGACGTCTGCTCCGTGTAGTCCAGCTCGGTAGTGCATCCCGCCTCTTTCCAGAGGACGTCGTCGATATTCTTAAAAGCCTGTTCAAACATAAGCACCTATCCTCTACGCAGTCATTGTCGTTTTCTGGTTGTGTCGTGTGCGGGCAAATGTTTGCGTTTCAGCCGCGGCGCCTCGTGATCGCGCTCGGCGCCTGCGGCTGCAAGCGCGTGTTAGCCGGTGATTTCAGATGTGGTTCCCGTCTAGCCACGAATGACGAATCGTCGCCCTGATGGAAGAAGAGTCGACCTCGAAGTTGTTCCCCTTGGAGAATCGCCCAACCCCGACCTGTCACCTCGTCGCCTTCGTCGAACCCTTGAAAGGAGAACTCGATACCTGGCAACCCATCGCGCATGACGACACGATAGTCGAGCTGCGCTTCAATCGCGATGACCGCGACCTGTCCCACACCTTTCGGCTTGAGAGAGAGCATCGCCGGGGCAACCAGATCCAGAGCCTCACGGTCCCAGACTTCCGTCTCGATGATTCTCCAGTCGCCCAAGAAGATCTTCATGGAGTTCAAGCTCGTATCCGTCCGGGTATCTGATGGCGGCTAATCCCGATTCGACAGATCCCGCTGATTTTTTGGCGGGATCGTGGTCGAATCGAGGATCCCGCTGTAGCGGGAGCTGCGGCCACCAATGGTTATTGTGAGTACTGTGTCGTTCACGCTCTGCTGAGACCGGCTATCCCACCAATGCTCATTGCATCAGGTTGAGCGACCTGTTAGGCGGTTGCCCGATCCTGCTTGCAGTGCGCTCCAACTACGGTGCTCAGAAAATGCACCAGTGAAAGTGATTTGAAGCTATTTATCTCGGTGCCGTATGACGCAGTCAGTCCATGGAGAATTGAGTGCCTGTTAAAATCGCGACCCTTCGAATCTAGATAACGAGTATCCTCGGAAACGGGGAGGATGATTCGGAGCGGTTCAAGAAAGGCGCCAAGATATGGAGTTCCAGAAATATCCTTGACTAAATCGGCAGTCGCCGGCCTCCGCTTGCGCTTCCTGAAGTAATTCGCACCGAGCACATCAAAACAAATTCCATCTGCTTGGATGAGGAATATGGGAACGGAAAGGAAGTACAGTTTCTTTCTGTGCGCACGAAAGGCCTGATGGAATATCTGTTCGCGTTCCGGAAAAGCTTCTGAGAGTAGGTGTTGAATGCTGCGGAGATGAGACCGGAAGTATTTCACAAGAGTTCTACTGGCATCTGTTAATCGTCCCTTTTCAGCAAGGTCGAACACATCAAACCGGTCGATCTTGTCCGAAACAAACCAACCATTTGTCGCGAGAATAGTGACAGCTTTCCGGACTCGTGGGGCGACCATTTCTTCAAGTTTGGGCAGTGTCCTGAAAGTAGCAGATATGGACTGAAGAATCGATTGCGAAAAACTGGTTCCAGAGTATTGTCCGAAAGCTACATTGAGGAGTGGTCGAAGGATGTCGAGCGCCTCTTCTTTCGAGAGTCGACCATCTTTGACAGCTTTGCGAAGTTCGCCGATTGTCAGATGTTTGGAAGAAACGGCCATTTTTTGCTCTCGGGCAACCGTCTAACGGAGGGTCGCTAACCTCCGGCGACGAGGCCCATGTAAATATACCTCGACTAAGACCGCCGTTAGATCTAGCGAGATTGATTCAATCATGTTGTTTTTGGGAATAGCCCAATCAGGAAATTTTTGACGTAAAGCATCAGCAACTCTATTAGGAATTTGAAATTGATGACTTCTATCGTGAGCAGTACCATCGTGATTTAGTGCAAAGATTTGGTTTTGTTTACAGTAAAGATGTAAATGGTATCGTCCGCCAGGAATATGAGGCGGATGTTTGATAAACAAGTACGGGCCGGTCAAGGGCTGACCCCGGTGTCGCGCCTCTGCCAATAAGATACTTCCGAGATTGTCGCGGAAATATATCGAGACTGTATATTCATCAATTTGATATTTAAAGTGCTGCATTTGTGCTTGCTCCCTTTTGAAAACGATTTTTTCGCCGCCTAACGGACCGGAGCTTCCGCCATAAGATCCCGCCAGCAAAACGGCGGGCGCACAAATCGCGAAGTCACGGCGGACAGGAAGCTGCGACAACTTGCCCGCCATGCTTTTTCTTGTGGCGGGCGATAACTTTCAAAATGCACTGAACGAAACGAGTTCCCTGTAGATTGCTTTATCATTTGCACAAGACCTCTGCACGCCATGCTTAACGTACCCATTTACCCCGTGCTTTTTACGGGGCGGTCATCGAGTGCGACCACCTCTTCGCGGTCGGTAATGATGAGGTTCTCCGGCACAGAACTTTCCATGCGCCTCACCCACAGGCAGACCAGGGTGCATGTCCCTGAGTCGAGTCACAGGAAACCGCCAGGCGCAAGGCGCCCTGCTGGCTTGGGCGGACCCGCCCGACCGAACGATTATAAAGCTGAGAACGGTCGTTCGGGCGGGCACCACACGTCATTGCTGAGAACGCCGGATTATCGAGTCCACCTCCCGCTTGGCGTCCTGACCGGGCCGGGGTGGAAAAACTTCTCCGGCGTCATCACGCCGTCCTTTTTGAACACCATCCCGTTCTTCATCACGAACTGCACGTTGCGCAACGCGTCGATATCGGTGAGCGGGTCGCCCGCCACCGCGATCAGATCGGCGTAGAAGCCCGGCTTGATCGGACCGCGCTCCTTGATGATGTCAGCGGCCTTGTAGCCGTTGATCGTCATCGCGCGGAGGATGTCGGCC